>Ga0315284_10017935_pt1 | contig 10037 bp, 17 predicted proteins | sample YL17G09_16_MG_FD_203696 | JGI IMG/M metagenome (GOLD analysis project Ga0315284, IMG submission 203696) | Sediment microbial communities from Yellowstone Lake, YNP, Wyoming, USA - YL17G09_16 | ecosystem: Environmental > Aquatic > Freshwater > Lake > Sediment | place: USA: Wyoming | collected...
TGAGGGCGCCATTCGTGAATTGCTCACTCCCCAGGGTCGCGGAATTCAGCACTGCCAAGTCGAGGTCATTGAGGACAAACTTGGTCGTGCCTGGCTCGGTATTCCCAGTGCGTGTACTAAGCCCAAAACCGAAGGTCCGCACAGCGGTAGTGTAGAATTTCACACCGTTCTCAGAGAGCGCAGACGGTCCCAGCACCCCAGCCGCAGAGACGCGGGGGATCACGTCGGCGGCGGGGAGGGCCGACTTGCCTTGCACGCCATCCAGCCCGCCGGTTGATAAGGGTTTCCAGCACACACTACTCGCATCCCAGACGAGGGCATAGGCGTCTGTCGGAGTGGTCGCACAGATGGGGCGACCCTGGAGGCGGCGGGCATTGGCGGTAGGGGGTTGGGCGGTCAGCAGTGGCGCTGCGAAGAGAAGGAGGAGAATCGCGCGACTCACAGATACCTCCGTTTGCAGAGGCTGATGGTGCGGGCGGCGGCCTGAACGACGGGGCTGGCGGCGGTGCCGCTGCGGACCTTGAGGAAGATGGCGGTTTTGAATTCGGAGGCGTCGAGTTCGCGGAACTCAGAGACGGCGACGGTTTTGGTGAGTTCCGAGCCGGCATCATCGAGGAGGTTGAAGAAGTTGACGCCATCGAAACTGACCTGAAAACTCAAGACCGCGGCGGTCCAGGCGGCGGGGTATTTGACGCCGACCAGAGTCCAGCGGCCGCCGATATGGACGGCGGAGCTGAGGCTGGCGGATGCTGCAATTGTTGCAATGAGCTCATCGGTATAAACGCTCATGGATTTCTCACCTCATCGGAGAAGATGTAGACGTGGACGCAGCGGCATTTATCGGCGCCGTCGCAATCGGGGTTGGGGACATCGGGAATATCATCGGGGGTGGGGCCGGTGGCCTCATCGGCGTGGGAACAGTTCTCACAGGTATTGATATCGAGGAGGGCGGAGTACTGGACCTCCGCGATTTCGTCTTTGTGCTGTTCGTAGCCGTCGTTGCGGCCATCGGCGAAGGATTCGTTGACGGGCTTGGAGGCTATGCCGTCGATCCATTTGTCGGACTGGTGGTCGAGGTCGTCTTCAATTTTGCGGATGATTTCGCCTGGGGAGAGGGCGCCTGGGCGGCGGCGCCAGTCTAGGGCGACGTTGGCGGCGCGGGCGGTGAGGTTATTGATGTATTCGCCGACGACGGCGTCGGCGTAGATGCCGAGGGGATCGCGCTTGGTGGCGGCAGCGGCGAGGCGGGTTTGGGCGGCATCGGAGGGAGGGGCGCCGGCACGCTGGCGGTCGCGCTCGGCGGGGATCTGGGCGGCGCCGAAATCAAAGATGGTGGAGAGGGACTGCTCGATCTCAGAGACCAGGCGGGCATCAGGGGCTATGCTGATGCGGTGCATGGTGGGGAGCGGGGCGGAGACGAGCTTGTGGACGATCTCGGCTTGGAGGGGGCTGCGGGCGCGGCGGAGTGCGGCGGCGACGTCGTCGCGGCCTTTATCGAGGGCGGAGATGATATCGGCGAGGGCGAGCGATTTCTCGCGGGCGTTGGGGGCGCGGCGGAGGGCGGGGGCGGCGGAGGCGGAGAGGGTGGCAGGCGGAACCGCCTGCCCCACGGGGACCACCTGTGCCACAGGAGGAGGAGGCGGAGGCTGGGGACGGGTGCGGGGGTTGCCGGGATCGGGGGCGCCCATTTTTTTGCGGAGCCAGGTCTCGAGCTCGTCGTCGGGCTGGATGGCGTTGACGCCGGAGGAGGCGAGATCTTTGAGGGCGGCGACGATGGCGTCGAAGCCTACGGCGATCATTTGGGGGGTGAGCTGGGGCGGGCGGATCTCTTCGCCGAAATTGAATTTGACGAGGCGGCGGATGGTGGTGAGGTTGAGGGTGCGGGCGATTTCTTTGGCCGTCGCCTGCAAGCCCATATAGAAAAAATCACTCATCGTATCGCCGAGGGCGCGGTTGCCGGATTCGGTTTGGCCGAGCATCATGAACTGGGCCAGGGCCGCGATGGTGATCTGCATATTTTGGAAGGCGATGGAACTTGTCGCATCGCGGATCTGACCTTCCACGCCCTTGATTCCCCAGGTCCAGCCGAAGGGGAGGTAGATCGCGGATTTCTCGTGAGTGGCGATCTTCTCGAGCCAAGCGATGGCGGTCTCGCGGTCCTCTTTTTTGGCGTTCTCCGGCCCGATGGCCCAGGGGATGCCCATACCGTTGCGCTCGAGGGAGATGGCGTCGATTTTTTCGAGGCCGGATTTGATGCGCCAGGGCTTGTACATGGCGCGGCAGAGGGAGCGGCCGGCGAAGTTGGCGCCCTCGCGGTCGAAGGTGAAGAGCGCGAGCTTGTCGGCGTCGATGGTGGCGGTGAGATATTGTTCTGCGCGGTAGCCTTGCTGTTCGAGGGCCTCCAGCTCGTCTGTGCCGGGCTGGGTGATCCAGCGATAAAAGGTGTGCGGGAGGCGCGGGGCGAGGGCGTGGAGGCGGACGCGGTTGCCGTCGACGTACCAGATGTCTTCGTGAGCGGCGCAGCCGAAGTCGAGCATGAGGAGGGCGTTCTTTAGGATGGCTTGGAAGTCGAGCTCCTCGAAGAGGCAAGAGCGGATGAACTCGGCGGCTTCTTGTTCGATTGGGGTGGCGTCCTTGGGATCGGCGATAGTCCATTCGGCGGAGCGGATGGGGAGCTTGCAGGCGAGGAGAGTGGCGGCGACTTGGGCGTCGGAGCGGCGCATTTCCTCGATGATGGCGTAGGACGAGAACGGGCCGGATGAAAAACTCGTGTTGTATTCGCCGAGGTCTCGGAGGAAGCCGGAGAGGATGGGGGTTCCTGTGGCGCCGGCTTCGGTTAGATCGGGGGTGGCAGGTCTGGGACCTGCCCCACGGAAGAGTTTGGCGAGGAGTTTCACAGGCGGGCCTCCATCAAGTTACCGAGGATGGTTTGGCCGAGGAGGGCGCCATCGGTGAGGGGATGGTAGGGCTTGGTGGCGGCGGCGGAGAGGGCGAGTGCGAAGGCCCAGAATTCGTCGGCGTGGCCGGCATCGCTGCGGGCGGCATCGAGGCGGACCTGGCCGGTGGGGCCGGTGTAACGCTTGACGGCCTGGATGGCGCGGCGGATGCGATTGTCTTCGGGGATGCGGACGGTGCGCTCTTCGAGGGCGATCTTGAGCTGGGCGGCGAGAACATCTTTGACGGGGCCGGTGAATTGGACGGCCTCGACGATGCCGGGGAATTCGGAGGCGAGCTCTTCGGCGAGTTGGGCGCCCATGCCGGTGGCGTCGATGGAGAGACGGGTGGCGCGGGCGGCGATGGGGCGGACGATATCGCGCTGATCGGCGAAGCGGGTGCGGGGCATCCAGATGACATTGCGGGTGAGGAGGCCGCTGGGGTCGCGTTCGAGGACCCAGAGGACGGACAGATCGCGCTTGCGGGCGATGTCGAAGCCGGCGTATATTTCGGCGCCATCGGGGAGGGTGGCGTCGATGGAGGCGTCGGGGGATTCGCAGGCGAGGACGAGTTCGAGCGGGATGAAGTCCTGGGCGCCTTCGACGGGGATGCAGAAAAATTCCTCATCGGCGATTTCGGGATCGCCGATGGCGTCGAGCAGCTCCTGGAGGTCGATAGGGAGGCCCTGGCGGATGGCCATGGGAAGAGAGATGAAATGGCCAGACCAAACGCCCTGGCGAGTGGGATTGGTTTCGGGTTCCCAGCCGCGGTGGGTGGCGATGAGGCCCAGTTCTTTGGCGAGCTCGAAGAATTTGTTTTGGCGGCCTTTGAAGGAGGAGAGGACGCGGAGTTTGTAGCCGCGCATGGTGCGGCCTACCATGGCTTTCCAGATGGCGCGGGCGTCGCGGTGGATAGCGAATTCGTCGAGAATCACGTTGCCGGAGTAGCCACGGGCGGTATCGGGGTTGGCCGGGAGGGCGATGATGCGGCCGCCGTTGGGAAACTTGATGAGGTGCTGGGTGATGGAGGTTTCCTCGAAGAAACCGGTCTCGATCTTCGCGGCGATCTGGGCGGCGTGAATGTGGGCGGCCACCTTCTCTTCGACTACTTCTTTGGATTGGCGCTCGGAGGCGGAGAGGATGATCCAGAGCTCGGGCTTGGCGAGGATCTCGATGACGGGTTCGAGGGAGGCGGCGAAGGAACCGCCGACCTGGACGGACTTGACGAGGAGCTTGCGGCGGGCATCATCGGCGACGTAGGCCTTCTGCCAGGGGAGGAGTGGGACGGCAGTTTTCATGCGGCGGCCTCGCGGAGACCGTAGATGGCGCGGATACGGTCGATGTCGGTGGTGGTGAGTGATTCGCCGCGGAGATCTTTCTTGGCGAGCTCGTCGATGGCGGCGCGGGCGCGGTCTTCGCGGTCCTGCTGGGCGCGGTATTTCTGGGTGTCGAGGGCGAGGCGTTGTTCGGCGAGCTCCTGCTTGCGTTTTTTGATACGGACCTCCTCGGCCATCAGGCCCTGGAATTGGACTCGCAACGGGTCCTGTTCGGAGAAAGCGGCGGGATCGTCGAGGAGGGCTTGCATGGCCAGGGCCTGGACCATCTCGGCGGCGGAGAGATCGTTGGCCTTCATGGCGGCGACCAGGTTGTGGACCTGTTCGCGGGCGCCTTCGCGGCGCGACTGATCGCGGCGGAACTCGATGGCGCGGCGCGCGATGGTGCGCTCGGGGACGGGCTGGCCGATTTCGGCGAGATCGCGGGCGATGGCGCGGTAGGTTTTGCGGTCGCGGAAGCCGGCGATCATGAGGCGCATGGCGTCCGGGGGGAGAGTGTCGGTCGCTTTGTGGGCGAGGCGCGGCATATTAGAAGGTGACACTCGGATCGACGGGAGCTTTGCCGTCGAGGAGATGGAGGCCGAGAGGAAGAAGCTTTGCGCCGATGATGCTGTTGGCTTTGGTGCCAGAGGACCAACGGTCGGCGCGGAAATCGGGAAGATTGCGGGCGCGGGTGAGGGCGAGATAACCCTGACGCTCGAGGTAGACCAGGTGGAAGGCGAGGCCTTCGGGGGAGAGGGCCTGGCCCTGGGCGTCGAGAGCGCGGAGGAGGGTGCGGACGGTGGTGAGCTCGGCGGTGAAGTCCTCTTTGAGGATCCGGATGATGAGGCCGCGCTCCTCGGCATGGCGGGCACGTTCAATTTCTTCGATCATGGGCTGACTCCGTTGGGACCGGCCAGGGCGCGGCAATGATAGTCCAGCTCGCGGATAAACTCTTTCTGCTCATCCAGCTTGCTGGACATGACGCGCATGGCGAGGAGGATCTCGTGCTGATCGCCGCGGTTGTCTTTGACGGCTTCGGCGAGCTGGGACATGGAGGCGGCCTGGGCGCGGCCGACTTCGAGGAACTGGCCGGCCAGGCGGCAGCCGACGAGGATGAGGAGGCCGGGGATGCCGAGGACTTTGCAGACTTCGACGGCTATGGACCATTCGCTCATCGCAGGGCCTCCGCGACGATGTCGATCATTTCTTCGCTCCAGCCGGTGACGCCGGCGAGGTCTCCCCAGGCGGCGAGGACGGCGACGATGCGGCGGGTTTTGCCGTTGTGTTCGCGGCGGGCGATGTCAGCGAGGATGGGAACGATGTACCGTGTTTCTTCAATTCTCGGGTTTGCTTGAAGAAGAAACGAATGGCGGGGTTTTTGGGGGATGGCGGGGGGTTTGGGGGAGGGGTGGGAACCGGCGCTGGGCGCGCGGAGGAGGTTGGCCGCGCGCCCTCTGGTGGCCGGTACTGGAGAAGGAAACGCCATGCTTCTGGGAGTAGTATGCGGGGAATCAGGCGGAGGAAGAAGCGGTTTGGGGCAAAAAAAAGCCCCCGGTTGCCCGGGGGCTTTGGAAATGCGGAAAGGCTGCGGCTATACCGGCATTACCCTGCACCATCCCGGTGCGGTGGCCAGGCTATCCTCGTATCCCAGTTTGCGGAGCTCGGCCTCGATCAAGATGGGATTGCCAACCACCGCGAAATACCACGCTCGCGAGGCGATCTTGACGGCCGGAGGATCGATCTTTAACTGCCTCCCGGCAAGGCGCCGCAGATTCCACATCAGATGATCCGCCACCGGCGAGGCGGGCTCGAATCTGGTATCATCCCCCTGCTGGATGGCGGTCACTCTCTGTCCGGTAGCGGCGGTTACGATCTCAGCGATCCTGAGCAGTTCGCCGGGCGCATCCTCATCGCTCTGCATGGTTTCGGCCTTGGCATCTGAGGCTGCTTGTGCCGATGCTGCCATTGCTGTCATGGTTGCTTGATCCATAGGTTCCTCCTTGGCCCGACTCGGGTTGCCCTCGATCACCGGGTCCTTTTCCGCGCGGGGCATACAGGCCGGTGCCGCCGCATCTCGCGGGCGCCGAACGCGGCGCCGCAAAACTCGCAATTCCTGAGGACGACCCCGGCGTTGCGCCGGATTTTCCGGCGGGCCTGTAGGAGCCGTCCCGCCTCGCTCGCTTTGGATGGCCGCCCCATTTAGATCGCCTCCGCTTCCGCGCGCTTGGCGGCCGCCTGGGCCAGGTACTCGTCATGCCGCCGCTGCTGATCCTCGCGGCTGAGCCAGCCGTCGGCGTCGTACAGCAGGGCGCCGGTCGCCAGATCTTGCAGGTCGCGGGCCTCATCCAGGAGTTCCTGGCGGTCCTCGGCGCGGGCGGCGTCGGGATACTGGGCGCGCCAGGCGGCGAGGGCGGCGCGGGCGCCGCTGAGCATCGGGTAGTATTCGCCGGGATAATCGATGCGCCGCTCGGCACGGGCGAAGAGGTCGTTGACGCGGGATCGTGCGATGTTGACCGGGTTGCGGCGATCCGCCTCGCGCCGCTGTTCGAGGGCCTCATATTGGGCATCGATCCAGTCGGCGGCGGCCAGATCGTAGTTTGTTCCCGGGAGGCCGCGGTAATCGGCGGGGTCTTTGCCGGCGGACCGTACCGCATCGGCTGCCTTGCCGGATAGGCGGGCTGTGCGGCCGAGAGATTGGGTGATCTGCTTACCGCTGGCTGTGCGGATGGTCAGGGTGGCGCCATCCACGGTGAGGATCGAGCCGCTCTGGGTTGTGTGTGAGTTCATCATGATCCAAGTTTAGCACCGCTACGTTGCGGTGTCAAGTGGTCTTTCGCCTCCTCTTCGCCTAATTATTTTGCGGGCAGCCCATCGCGGCGGTTCATGGCGCGGAGGGGGGAGAAGACGCGGTGGAAATCGTGGCGGGTGCGGATCTCGGGGTGGCCGAGCTGGCGGAGGGTGAAGGCGCGGAGGGTGTCCTGGCCCCAGCCGCGGATGGCGCAAGCGCGGGCGAGGGTTTCGAGGTCGTCGGGGGTGATGAGCTCGAGGGGCTCGCCGTGCGTGCCGTAGCCGGCGCGGGGGAGCGGGGATTGGCGGCGGGGGCGGAGGTTTTTGCCAGCGAGGTCGCGGTAGAGGGTTTTGAGCTGTCCGGGGTTGAGGGCGGCCATGGAGGGGGCCTGGAACTTGAGGAGGCATAGGTCGTGCAGGGCGTCATGGTCGAGGCCGCGCTTGAGGGCTTCGGCGTGGATGGCGCGAAAGAGGCGGGATCTTACTCCAGGATCTTTACCCGGTTGCCCCATAGGAGGTACTTTTGACCGCGCTGGCGGAAGGATTGGGAGGCGTAGAGGGCGGTCCCGATGAGCCAGGTTAGTAAGTTGAGAAAGCCCCATCCCAGGAGGATGTAAGTGAGGATTGAACGCATGTTAGCCTCCACTTAGAGAGCCGAAAACCATTGACTTGAACCATTCCTGATCGACGCGGGCGAGATCGTACTCGGAGGGACAGCGCCGGAGGAAATTGAGTACTTGACGGTCTTGAACTCGGATACCCTGGCCATTGGCGAGGGGCTTTCCGAATAAGCCGCGCTTGACCCAGGAAGCGGCGCGGCGATGATCGACGCCTAAGACGGCGGATAAGTCGGCAAGGGTGTAACCATCGCGGACTCGGGTAGATAGATCAATGAACTGGGCGCGGAGCTGTATGGAGCGGGTGGTACGGTTGAGGCGGCGTGCGAGCTGATCGATGGAGAGCGAGCCGATGTGCTCGGCGAGATAGTCGAGCTCGGCGGGAGTCCAAGGGCGGCGATGGAAGGGGAGTAAGCCGAGATCTGCGGCGCGGATGCGGAACTGCCAGCGGGGCCAGCCGGTTTTGCGGGCGAGTGCGGTGAGGCGGCGGGTGATTTCGCGCTTACGGGGGATGCGGTAGGCGTAGCGGACCTGATCGAGGAGATCGGGAGTCCAGTGATAGCGGCGTTTGGCGCGGCCGAGGGCGCGGCAGTGGCAGGGGGCACAGAGATGGTGGGAGTAAGGGGTGGGGCGGCCGCATTGGGAGCAGGGAGTCATCGGTTGGCGAGCTCCCGGAGTTTGAGGATGGCGGCTTTGTGGATTTGGGAAGCGCGGCTTTCGCCGACGCCGAGGACCTGGCCGCACTGGCGCATGGTGAGATCGTGCTGGTAGCGGAGGCGGAGGAGGGATGCCCAACGCGGCGGGAGCTGGGTGGTGAGATCCCAAATTTCCCGCAGAGACACAGAGGCATCGGCCAGGGGCATCTGGGCCTGGTCGCCGGAGAATGAACGGATGAAGATAGGAGGGTCGCCGATGCGGCGGGGATGGTCGATTTCGCGGAGGAGGTCGAGGAGGTGATAGCGGGTTTTGACGGTGAGGTAAGCGGGGAGATTGGGGGAGCGGGCTGGGTCATAGGCATCGAGGATGCGCAGGAAGGCGATCCAGGCGTAGCCGAAGAGATCTTCGGTGGCCCACTGGCGGGGGAGAAGGGGGCGGAGGCGGAAGACGACGCGGCGCACGATGTTGCTGTGCGCCGCGATGGCTTGGTTGCGGTCGGCTGGGGTCATGGCGTGGCGCGGGCTCCCTTGAGGCGGCGGTCGGGGTAGGTGCGCGTGTAGGCGGAAGGAGCGCCGGCGGTGAGCTCCTGAGTGGGGGAGCAGCGGGCGAAGATGAGGGGCTCGCGCATCATTATTCTATGGAAGCGACAGGGGCCTCCAGCGAGGCGGCACATGGGGCAAGCGCATTCGGCGCCGCCGTTTAGGGGAGGAGGCGGCATAGGCCGGTGTTCTGGTCGCGTTGGATTTCGTGTTGTTTGATGAGGGACCAGAGCACCCGGGCCACGTTCTTGAGGAGGTTGGGGTGGTTGTGGGCGCGGAGCCAGTCGCGGATCTGGCCGGCGGTTTTGGGCCCGTCCTGGAGGGCCTGGCGCACCAGGTCGCAGGCTCCCGTTTTGGCAGGGGCCTTGCGTTGGTTGGCGCGCCTGGGGGATTCCCCCGGGGGTTGGCTGGGCGGCGCGGGGAGGGCTTTGGGCTGGGGCTCGGGGGCCTGCCGGGGCTGCTGGCCGGTGAAACTACGGAGGGCCTGGAGGATATCGGCCTCGGACATGTCGGCCTGGATGGCGAGGATATGGACTTTCACAGTTGCACCCCGAGTTTGGCGGCGATGGCGTGGATGGCCTGCTGATCGCCGATGGTGTAGGTGGCAGGGCGGAGGGCGTCAGCGCGGGAATCGCGGACGACGACGGGATGGAACGGGGTATCTCCGAAGTCGAGATACTGAGTGGGGCCGAGGGGTTTGAGCGGGACGGGGACTTCGGGGTCCAGGGCGGATTCGGTATTGAACGGCGGGATGTTGATGGTGGCGGCCTCGGCTTTGCGGAGGACGAGGGTGTCGATGAAGGGCCGGCCGGTGTCGGGGTCTTTGAGGCCGACAACGTCGTAGATGATGCTGGCGCGGGTGGACTTGAGGGCTGCGGAATCGCGCCAGTACTTGGGGGGACGGCCGGGATTGAAGGGCGGGGAGTTCTCGCCGGTTTGGGTTTCGAAGTCCGCTTGGGTTTGATAGCGGACGAAAAGGTGGAAGTTTGCCACGGGTTGCGTGGCGAGGATGTTACCCATGTGTTACTCCTTTGTGTTGAGCTGCGGCGGCTTGCCGGAGCTCGGTGTAGATGTGATAGTTGAGGCCGCTAGATTTCTGCTGCTGGAAGATGCCGAAGGGTCCGAGTGAACGATAGCTGTGGAAGTAATCATCGAGGGGCCAGAGGGGATAGGGGAGAAGCTCGGCGA
>Ga0315284_10017936_pt1 | contig 10037 bp, 8 predicted proteins | sample YL17G09_16_MG_FD_203696 | JGI IMG/M metagenome (GOLD analysis project Ga0315284, IMG submission 203696) | Sediment microbial communities from Yellowstone Lake, YNP, Wyoming, USA - YL17G09_16 | ecosystem: Environmental > Aquatic > Freshwater > Lake > Sediment | place: USA: Wyoming | collected...
CGCCAGACCGGCGGCCTTGGGATAGAAGTTTCAGACCTCGCAGTAGATGATCTTGAACGTCATGGAAGCCTCCTCGCGCGAGCCTGGCGTCCGCCGCCAGTTGCCCGCAGTCTAGCCAAGCCCCCGCGGCCCGCCTAGCGGAAACACAGCCTGGCGGGCACTACCTTGCCCCCCGCCGCGCCCGGTGCCACAACCCGAGCAGGCGCAGCGCCCGGTCGGCGGTCCGGAAGGCCGCCACGCCGCCGTCCTCGAGCGCCTGCGCCATGGGATCGTAGATGCGCCCGGCGTCCACCACCGTCACCCACGGCTTGGCGATCTCCTCGCGCAGGCGCAGCAGCCGCGCCACGACGCTGTCCTCGCGGCGCACGTCCTCGTTGTGCCCGGCCCCGGCGGCGAGCGTGTTGAGCGCGCCGGTCATCGGCACCACGCCGACCACCGCGGCGTCCACCCCGGGGTCCTCGAGGATGGCGCGCGTCACCGCCTCGAAGTCCGCGTCGCCGAGCATCGGCGTGAGGTCGATGGGGTTGTGGATGCCGACGATCTCCCCCAGACGGGCGCGCGCCAGGATCTCGCCGAGCCGCGCCACTGTGGCGTCGCCGAAGGTCGCCAGCCGGAACGGCCCCAGGTTGTCGGCCATCGCCACGCACTCGAATCCGGCGTTGGAGATGGCGCCGAGGGCCGGACCGGCGGCATCGCGGGCGCCGGAGTCAACCCCGCCGGCGTCACGCGCGCCGATGTCCCGGCCGCTCAGGAACGTGAGCAGCCGCACCAGATCCTCGAAGTCCTCGAGCGAGTCGGCCACCACGCAGCCCGCCCCCTCGGCCAGCTGGCGCGTCACCAGATAGTCCCCCGCCACCGAAGCCGTGTGGCTGGCCGCCGCCGCGGCTCCGGCGCTGGTGCGGCCGGCGCGGTAGAGCACGACGGTGCGGCCGCCGGCGGTGATCTCGCGCGCCGCCGCGAGGAAGCGCGTGCCGTCGAGCGGCCGGAAGCCCTCGACGTAGACGGCGAAGGTCTCGATGCCGGGGTCGTCCTTCAGGTAGTGGAGGTAGTCGCCGACCGTCAGGTCCATCTGGTTGCCGACCGTGATCGTGTAGCGCGGATTGACGCCGGCCAGCTTGCTGGCGCGGCAGATGGCGAACGCGCCGCTGCCGGTGATGAGCGCCAGCGGGTGCGGCACCCCGCGCGGCACCGGCAGCTTGGCCTCGGGGATGAAGAGCGTGTTGTAGCGCCCGGGCACCGAGCGGATGCCGAGGCAGTTGCCGCCGTTGACCACCGGCCCGCCCCACTCGGCGGCGCGCGACGCGGTCAGGGCGGCGCGCATGCGCCCGACGACGCTCTCGGTCCCCGCCTTCTCCTCGAGCCCGCCGGGGATCAGCACCACGGTCTCGGCGCGGCGCTGCTCGGCGATCTCGGTGAGCAGCTCGGCCGACTGCGCCGCCGAGACGCTCAGCACCACCATGTCCACCTTCTCCGGGAGGTCGGCGAGCGACGGCACGCAGCGGGCGCCGTCGATCGTCTCCGCGCCCGGCTTGACCACGAAGACGTGCTCGAGCGGGAAACCCTCGCGCAGGATGTTCTGCAGGATGATGCGCCCCGGGTTGAGCTTCTCGGACACCCCCACGACGGCGATGGTGCGCGGCTTGAGCAGGGTGCGGATCTTGTTCAGCGGGCGCGGGGGCGCGCTGGCGCCGGCGCCGGCGTCGGCCGCGCCACCGAGCTCGCTGAACTTGAGCAGCGCGTCGAGGGCTACCAGGCGGCCGCCGCTGGCCACCAGCGGGTTGACCTCGAACTCGGCGATGGGGTCCGGGCAGAAGGCCTCGGCCAGCGCCAGGAAGCGGCGCGCCGCGGCGGCCAGGACCGCCGCCGGCAACTCCGGCGCCCGCCCGCGCTGCGGTTCGATGGCCAGCCGCGCGGCGGCGACGCGCCCCAGCGCCCGCTCCACCGCGTCGCCCCCCGCCAGCGCCGGCGAGCCCACCGCCAGCCCCTCGCCGTCGCGGAAGGCGCGCGCCAGGAACTCGGCGTGGATGCCGCCCGGGCCGACCGTCACCACCGGCCCGAAATCGCGCGTCCAGCGCATGCCGAGCAGGAACTCGTGGCCGAGCGCCGGATCGTGCGCCACGAACTCGTAGAGGACGAAGCCGGCGACGGCGTGGCCGGCCAGCCGCTGTTCCATCTCGCGCGCCGCGGCGGCGACCGCGTCGCGCCGGTTGGGCAGCGCGCGCACGCCGCCGGCCTCGGTCTTGTGGAGCAGATCGGGAGCGACGACTTTGAGCACGACGCGCTCGGCGCCGCCGGGCAGCGGCGCTTCCGGCAGTCGCGCCGCCCCGTCCGCGTCGGCGAACTCGACGCGCCGCGGCGTGGCGATGCCCAGCGCGTCGAGCAGCGCCATGCCCTCGGTCTCGAGCAGGACGCCGCGCTCGCGGAAGCGGGCGCCGTCGAGGATCGCGCGGATGGCCGCGCGGTCGAGGGCCAAAGCGCCAGCCCCGCCGGCGGCCCCGGGAGCGGCCGCGCTCATCGGGGCGCCGCGGCCGCAGGAGCCCCCGTCGCGGCGGCGTGCCCGGCGCGGAAGGCGGCCAGGTTGCGCTGCAGCACCTCGTCGCCCTTGCGCGCGAAGAGCTGCGCGATGGCGCGCTCCAGCGACTCGGGCTTGAGCGGCAGCAGATGCGAGGCGGCGCCGACGATCACCGTGTTCATGGTGAGCGGGTCGCCGGCCTCGCGCGCCAGCCGCTCGGCCTCCACGAGGATGGCGCGCGGCAGGGCGCGGATGCGCCGGTGCACCTCCGCGAGCTCGGGATAGTCGGGGATGTTGACCACCGGCTCGGCCGCGGTCACCACCGTGCCCTGCGCCGCGAGCATCTCGAGGTAGCGCAGGCTCTCGAGCGGCTCCATGCTGAGGATGAGGTCGGCCGCGGCGCGGGCGATGAGGTCGCTCTCGATGGGCCGGTCGGCCAGGCGCATGTGCGCCTGCACCGCACCGCCGCGCTGCGCCATGCCGTGCACCTCGGACTGCTTGGCGTACAGGCCCTCGCCGACGGCGGCCATGCCGATGAGCCCGGCCATGGAGAGCACGCCCTGGCCGCCGACGCCGCTCAAGAGGATGTCGTACTTCATGCCGTCACCTCCTGCCGGGCGTCCTTCGCCGGGCCGGCGCCGGCCGGGCCCGCCCCGCCCGCGCCCGGGGCTCCCGCCCCCGCCGCCGCGTGGCGCGCCTTGCGCCGCACCGTCTCCAGGCACTCGCGCACCGTGACGATCACCGAGATGCCCCGGTGGTCGATCTCGCGGCGGATCAGCTCCGCCAGCTCCTTGACCTTGCGCGGCGCCGCCTCGACCAGGTGGCAGTGCTCCGGCGGCACGCCCAGCCCCAGCACCACGTCGAAGAGGCGCGACGACGGCGCCAGCGTCTCCTGCCCGCCGGTCATGGCCACCACCTCGTTGTCGAGGATCAGCAGCGTCATGTCGGTGTCGGCGGCCACGGCGTCGAGCAGCGGCGTCATCCCCGAGTGCAGGAAGGTGCTGTCGCCGATCACCGCCACCGCCGGGTGGAACCCGGCCTCGGCGGCGCCCTTGGCCATGCTCACCGAGGCCCCCATGCAGACGCACGACTCGATCATCGAGTAGGGCGGCAGCGCCCCCAGCGTGTAGCAGCCGATGTCCGAGGTCACCATGGACTGGTCGTTGTCCGCCAGCGCCTCGCGCAGCGCCTGGTAGGCGTGGCCGTGCGGACAGCCCTTGCACAGCTGCGGCGGTCGCCCGGGGATGGGGAAGCTCTCGTAGGCGACCGGCACGCGCGCCGGCAGGCCGAGCGCGGCGCGCACCACGTCGGGCGACAGCTCGCCGGACGCCGGCACGCCGCCGTTCATGCGGCCGGCGATCTCCAGCGGCGCCGGCAGCAGGCCGCGCAGCTCGCGCTCGACGTACGGATAGCCGTCCTCGAGCACCAGGATCCGCTTGACGTGCGCCGCCAGCCTCCGCACCAGCGCGGCCGGGATCGGGTAGGCGCCGACGTGCAGGTGCGACGGCTCCCAGCCCAGGTCGGGCAGGTTCTCGCGGTAGTAGTTGCGCGCCAGGCCGGTGGTGATGATCCCCAGCTCGCGGCGCTCCGGGTTGAGGGCCAGGCGGTTGTAGGCGCAGCTCTCCGACCAGGCGCGCATCTCCTCCTGGCGCTCGAGCAGCGCGCGCCACGCCCGGCGGGCGTTGGCCGGCAGCAGGATCCACGAATCGCGGTCGGGGGCCTTGGCGATCGGGTTCTCGGCGCGCGGCTCGCGCAGCTCGACGGCCGTGCGGCTGTGCGCCAGGCGGGTCACCAGCCGCAGCAGCACCGGCACGCGGAAACGCTCCGACAGGTCGAAGGCGTCGCGCGTCATGTCGTACGCCTCCTGCTGCGTGGCCGGCTCGAGACAGAGCACCCGCGCGAAGTCGGCGTACCAGCGGCTGTCCTGCTCGTTCTGCGAGCTGTGCATGCCGGGGTCGTCGGCGACGGCCACCACGAGGCCGCCGTGGGTGGAGACCAGGGCGGCGTTGACGAACGGGTCGGCGGCGACGTTGAGGCCGACGTGCTTCATCGACACCAGCGCGCGCCGGCCGGCGAAGCAGGCGCCGAGCGCCTCCTCCATGGCCGTCTTCTCGTTGGCCGTCCAGGCGGCGTGCGGGCGCCCGTGCTTCTTCTTGTGGTCGAGCAGGAACTCCATGATCTCGGTCGCGGGAGTTCCCGGGTAGGCGTACGCGGAGGAGATCCCGGCGTGCACCGCGCCGAGCGCGACGCTCTCGTCACCCAGCAGGATTCTCTGCGGCATGAAGCCTCCGAAGCGGATCAGGACCGGCCGGTTGCGCTGCGCCGACTGCGGGAGGCGGGTCGGCGGCAGGCCCGGCGGCGCCGCCTCCCCGATCGTCGATCGTCGCGCATGAATATGCACGCTCCCTGCCGCGGCGTGAAGACGCTGAAGGGCGGCGGAAACCGCGCCCGGCGGAAACCGCGGCCGGCGAGAAGCGCGGCCGGCGGCCCGCCCGCCCCGTTGTCCGTGCCCCGCACCGGGTGGTAGCGTCGCGCGTCGCCGTCGGGCGCTTCTCCCTCCAACCGAGGAGGCATCGTGCAGGAACTCAAGGACCGCATCCTCCGCGACGGGAAGAACCTGGGGAACGGCATCCTCAAGGTGGACGGCTTCATCAACCACCAGGTCGATCCCACGCTCATGCACGCCTGCGGCGCCGAGTTCGCGCGCCGCTTCGCCGCGCTCGGCGCCACCAAGGTGCTCACCGCCGAGATCTCCGGCATCGCCCCGGCGGTGGCCACCGGCGTGCACCTCGGCCTGCCGGTCATCTACGCCCGCAAGCACAAGCCCATCACCATGCCCGAGCAGGTCTTCCTCACCACCAGTTCGTCGCACACCAAGGGCGGCAGCGTGGAGTTGATCGTCTCGCCCGAGTACCTCGGCGACGGCGAGCGCGTGCTGCTCATCGACGACTTCCTGGCCTCGGGGACGACCACGCTGGGGCTGGTGCGCTTGGTGCACACCGCCGGGGCGCGCGTCGTGGGCATCGGGGCGCTGATCGAGAAGGTCTTCGAGGGCGGGCGCGCCCGGCTGGCGCACCTCGGCGTGCCGATCGAGGCGCTGGCGCGCGTCGCCGCGCTCGAGGGCGAGCGGATCGTCTTCGCGGAGTGATCGGCCTCCCGGCCGCGGGAGCTGCCTACTCCTCCGCCGGCAGCTCCGGCCGGCTGTAGGCCAGCTTGCCGCCCACGTAGGTGGCGCGGACGGCGCGGTCGTCACCCATCATCATCTGGATGAACAGCGCCTCCTCGAGGTCGCGGGCGTACTTCATGCGGAAGCGGATGATGGGCGTGGACTTGAGGTCGATGACGATGACGTCGGCCTCCATCCCGGGCGCGATGCTGCCGATTTTGTCCTCGAGGTGGAGCGCCTGCGCGGTGCCGCGGGTCGCCAGGTAGTAGGCCTGGTAGGCGGTGAGCGTGAAGTCCTTGAGCTGGGCGGTCTCGTAGGCGCGCCCGAGCGTGGCGAGGATGGAGAAGGTCGTCCCCGCGCCCAGATCGGTGGCGCAGCCGACGCGCACCGGCCGCGACGCCTGCTTGGCGTTCCCCAGGTCGAAGAGGCCGCTGCCGAGGAACTCGTTGGAAGTCGGGCAGTGGGCCACCGCCGCGCCGGCGTCGTGGATGCGCTGCAGCTCCTCCTCGGCCAGGTGCACGCCGTGCCCGAGGATGGTGCGCGGCCCCACCAGGCCGTAGTGGTCGTAGACGTCGAGGTAGCCGCGCCGCTCGGGGAACAGCTCCTTCACCCAGGCCACCTCGCCCTGATTCTCCGAGACGTGCGTCTGCACGAAGGCGTCGGGGTGCTCGCGGCGCAGGGCGCGCGCCGCCTCCAGCTGCCCCGGCGTGCTGGTGGGCGCGAAGCGCGGCGTGATGGCGTAGAGCAGCCGGCCGCGGCCATGCCACTTGTGGAGCAGCGCCTTCGACTGCTCGTACGCCTTCTGCGCCGTGTCCAGCAGCCGCGCCGGCGCGTTGCGGTCCATGATCACCTTGCCGGCGATGACCCGCATGCCGAGCTTCTCGGCCTCCTCGAAGAAGGCGTCCACCGACTGCGGGTGGACCGTGCAGTACACGCAGCAGGTGGTGATGCCGTTGCGCAGACACTCGCGCAGGAAGACGCGGGCCACGGCGTGCGCGTGCTCGGGGTCGGCGAACTGCTGCTCGGCGACGAAGGCGTAGCGGGTGAGCCAGTCGAGGAGGTGCTCGCCGTGGGCGGCGATGATCTGGGTCTGCGGGTAGTGGACGTGGCAGTCGAGGAAGCCGGCGGTGATGACGCAGTCCTTGTACTGGGTCACCGGCGTGCCGGGCGGCAGCGTCGGCAGCACGCGGCGCGCCGGGCCGCAGTCGGCGATCCTGCCGCCCGACATGACCACGACGCCATCCGGCTCGAAGTCCAGGACTTCGGCGAGATCTTCCTCGAAAGGGTCGCCGGTATAGGTGAGGACGGGACCGCGGATCGCGGTCATGCCGCCGCTGGCCATCCCGGCGGTGGGCTCGGCCATGGGCTCTTCCTCCCCGGCAACAGTGCCACTGCGGGGCGGGCGGGACAAGACGGCGCCGGCGGCGGGCGGGGCGGGCGGCGTTCCCCCCCCCCCCCCCCCGAAACATCCACCCGAGCAATGCGTAGAGCGCCATCTGGTGGCAGCGTAGGGGGCCGTCGCCGACCGGGAGCCGGCAGGAAGTCGGCGCGCTCGGCCGCGTCCGCGCCAAGCGCATCCCGGTCGCCGCTTCCATCCGCGCGGTTCGGACCGCGAGGGAGGTCGTAGCCATGGGGTTCTTCTTCGTTCTCGTCGCCATCGTCGCCGCCGCCGTTCTGTGGTTCATCGGCGTCTATAACCGCCTGGTCGGCCTGCGCAACCAGGTGCAGAACGCCTGGAAGCAGATCGACGTGCAGCTCAAGCGCCGCCACGACCTCATCCCCAACCTCGTGAACACGGTGCGCGGCATGATGAAGTTCGAGCAGGAGACCCTCGACCGCGTCATCTCGGCGCGCGCCAAGGCGGTGTCGGCGACGACCGTGGCGCAGAAGGGCCAGGCGGAGGGCGAGCTGACGCAGGCGCTGGGGCGGCTGTTCGCGGTGGCCGAGGCGTACCCGGACTTCAAGTCGAACCAGAACGCCCTGCAGCTCCAGGAAGAGCTGACCTCGACCGAGAACAAGATCGGCTTCGCGCGCCAGTTCTACAACGACCTCGTCATGCGCTTCAACACGGCGCAGCAGGTCTTCCCGGCCAACCTGGTGGCCCCCTCGTTCGGCTTCTCGCCGGCGGAGTTCCTCGAGATCGCCGAGGCCGACCGCGTCGTGCCGGTAGTGGACCTGTCCACTTCGGCGCCGGCGGCGGGCGGCCCCGCGGCGGGCGCCCCCGGCGCCGGCGCTCCCCCGGCCGCCCCGACCGCCTAGCCGGCGCGGACCGCGGACCGCACCGGCGCGCCCGTGTCCGGCGTGACCCACAGCTTCTACGACCTGCAGGCGCTGAACCGCCGCAAGACGGCGCTGCTCATCGTCGGCTTCGTCGCGCTCTTCGCCCTCGTCGGCCTGGGGCTCGACTACTACTTCCTCGGCACCGAACCGTTCGACTTCACCGGCGGGGCGATCCCCATCCCGGTGGCCACGCTCCTGGCCACCGGCTTCGCCGGCCTCTCCGCCTTGCACGGCTACTACACCGGCGACCGGCAGGTGCTCACCGCCACGCGCTCGCGCCCCGCCGACCCGCGCATCGCCGAGGAGAAGCAGCTCATCAACATCGTCGAGGAGATGAGCATCGCGGCGGGCATCAATCCGCCGCCGCCCGTCTACGTCCTGCCCGACCCCGATCCCAACGCCTTCGCCGTGGGCCGCGACCCGCGGCACGCCTCCGTCGCGGTCACCGAGGGCCTGCTCACGGCGCTCAACCGCGAGGAGCTGCAGGGGGTGATCGGCCACGAGCTGTCGCACGTGCGCAACCTCGACATCCGCACCATGACGCTGGTGGCGGCGCTGTACGGCGGCCTGGTGCTGCTTTCGGATTTCGCGCAGCGCGGGCTGCGCTTCGGTTTCGGGGGCGGCGGCCGGAGCGGGGCGCGGCGCGGCGGCAACAAGAGCCAGGGCGGCGGGGGGGCCATCCTGCTGATCCTCTGGCTCGCGCTGGTCATCCTCGCGCCGCTGCTCGGCCGGCTGCTGGCGCTCGCCGTGTCGCGCTCGCGCGAGTACGACGCCGACGCCTCGGCGGCGGAGTTGACGCGCAACCCCCTCGGGCTGGCCTCGGCGCTGCGGCGCATCGAGCAGGCCACCGAGCCGACGCGATCGATCGGGCGCGGCGCCGCGCACCTGTGCATCGCCGATCCTGTGGGCCGCGCCGCCAACCAGGGCGAGGGCGCGTGGAGCAGCTTCTGGGGCACGCACCCGCCGATCGGCAAGCGCATCGCCACCCTCGAATCGATGGCCGGCGTGATGGGCTCGCCCGAGCGACCGATCGAGGGCCCGCCAGGCGCCCCCGGAGACTCTCCCGGGGCCTGACGGGTCCCGGCGCAAAGCGGGACGGCGGTGTGCAGAACGGTCACGCTCCGTCGCCGGAGCGCACCGCCGGCATCCCGCCCGGCCGGGTCCGCCCCGCCCAAAGCCTTGCGGGAACGCCCCCGGGGGGACCGGCCGGGGCATCAGACCCGTTTCCCCCCGGTGGCATGCAGGTTGCTAGAATGTGTGCTGGACACTCCTCAGGTGGGGTCGCCAAAGGTTCTCTCTGGAGGCACTGGCATGAACCGATCCGCTCCGCTCACGCGCCTGGCGCTCGGCGCCGGGCTCCTGGCCGCGCTCGCGTTGCCCGCGCCGGCCCGGGCGGGCGTGTCGCTGGATGTCGGCCTGCACGTGGGCAACCCGCCGCCGCCGCCGGTCTTCGTCTTCGAGGACGAGCCCGCGGTGGTGCTCATCCCGCAGACGCGCGTCTATTACGTGCCGGGGCCGTCGTTCGATCTCTTCCGCTACGGGCGGTACTGGTACATCAACAACGGCGGCTGGTGGTACCGCTCGTACCACTACCGCGGGCCCTTCGCGTACGTGCAGTACGAGAAGGTGCCGACGACCATCCTGCGAGTGCCGGCCAAGTACCACCGCCACCCGCTCGGCGGCCCGCCCGGCCAGACGGGGCTCCACCCCGGCAAGGGCGGGGCCTACGGCCTCGACCGGGGTATGTCGCTCGAGAAGAAGAAGTGGGATCCCAAGAAGGAAGAAGCGAAGCCGCAGAAGAAGGAGTGGAAGCGCAAGAAGTAGCCCCCCACGAACGTGCCAGTCGGTCAGCCCGAGGCGAGGAGCCGGGACGGCCCTCGCCTCGGGTGTCTTCCGGGGAGTGCCGCGGAGTCCCGCGCCCCGGGGCTCCGTCGCGCGCGCGCTGGACTTTGCCCCCTCGGCGAGTATGCTTGCCGCCGTCAGCCGGCCCCGGTGGAGTCGCGGTCGATCCTGCGGGTCGAGCAGCAGTGTGAAACCGGACTCCTGTAGGGGATCCCCTCCGCAACCCAACCCCACGCA
>Ga0315284_10017937_pt1 | contig 10036 bp, 5 predicted proteins | sample YL17G09_16_MG_FD_203696 | JGI IMG/M metagenome (GOLD analysis project Ga0315284, IMG submission 203696) | Sediment microbial communities from Yellowstone Lake, YNP, Wyoming, USA - YL17G09_16 | ecosystem: Environmental > Aquatic > Freshwater > Lake > Sediment | place: USA: Wyoming | collected...
CCCGCCCTGAAGATCGGCTTCACGCCGTTCGATTACGGCAAGGCGGGCGTGTACGGCGACCCCGCCTGGATCAAGAAGGCCAACGACGTGACGTATCCGCCGTTGGAGTGGCCGCCGACTGCGCCGAAGGGCGCCGAATAGACCGACCTGTGCCTTTGAAGGAGATTGTGCATGAGTGAACGGCGTTTCATCCCGGCATTCCTGGTTGCCGCATTGCTCGGCGTGCTGGGATTGCCGGTACGTCTGACGGCCGCGACAATATACGTGTCGCACGACGGCAACGACAGTTGGTCCGGCCGGACCGCGCAGCCGAACGCTGCACGGACTGACGGCCCCGTGGCCACCCTCGAACGCGCCCGCGACATCCTTCGCAATGCCGGAAGGGCCGCGAACGAACCTTCGCGCGTCATCATTGCCGACGGCCTGTATCCGTTGGCCGGACCGTTTTCCCTCGGCGTTCAAGACAGCGGCGTCACCTATGAAGCAGCACCGGGAGCCCGGCCGGTCTTTTCCGGAGGCCAGGTCATCACTGGATTCAAGCCCGGCGATGGCGGCATCTGGCGCGTGCGAATCCCCGAAGTCGCGAACGGCTCGTCGTACTTCGAGCAATTGTTCGTCAACGGCCGGCGGGCGACACGGGCCCGCACGCCAAATAAGTTCTATCACTATATTATGGACATCCACGAGGAAGCGCTTCAGACAGGTTCCGGGGGCAGACCCGCCAAGGCCAGGCAGACTGTAACGACCAGCCCGGAGACGATCAAGCCGCTGCTCGGACTCAGCGAGCAGGGACTGCATGACGTGCAGATGGTCGTCTACCACAATTGGGACAACACGACCCGCTTCATTGAAGGCGTGAGCCAGGAGAAATCCGCGATCCTGACAACGGGCGAGGGCATGAAGCCGTGGAACCCCTGGAGAAAGGGCGACCGGTTCCACCTGGAGAATTTCCGGGCCGCCCTCGACACACCGGGCGAGTGGTTCCTGTCGCGCGACGGCTGGCTCTACTACATGCCCCGCGGGGGCGAAGATATGCACACCGCCGAGGTCGTCGCCCCCATCGTCGAGAAGTTCCTGATCCTCGCCGGCGACATGCAGAACGAGAAAGACGTGGAGAACATCACGATCAAGGGCCTGACGTTTCTTCACGCTGAGTACCGCATGCCGCCGGGCGGGTTCGAGGCCAGTCAGGCCGCGGCGCCAATCGATGCCGTGGTCATGGCCGACGGCGCTCGTAACGTGACGATCCAGGATTGCGAGTTCGGCCACTTCGGGCGCTACGGAGTCTGGTTCCGAAAGGGCTGCCGGAACTGCACCCTGCAGAAATGCTATGTGCATGACTTCGGCGCGGGCGGCGTCCGTATCGGCGAGTCGAGCGTGCCGAAGCAGGACCACGAGCAGACCGGCCACATCACCGTGGACAACAACATCCTCCGCGAGGGCGGTCGCATCTTCCCCTGCGCCGTGGGCGTCTGGATCGGCCACAGCGCGGATAACGCCGTCACGCATAACGAGATTGCCGATATGTACTATACCGGCATCTCCGCCGGCTGGGTCTGGGGCTACTCCGGCAGCATCGCCAAGCGCAATAACATCAGCTTCAACCGCGTGCACCATCTCGGCTGGGCCGTCCTCAGCGACATGGGCGGCATCTACACCCTTGGTTCCTCGGAAGGCACGGTCGTCGGCAACAATATCTTCCACGACATTTACGCCTACTCCTACGGCGGATGGGGCCTCTACACCGACGAAGGCAGCACCGGCATCGTCTTGGAGAACAACCTCGTCTACAACACCAAGACCGGCAGCTTCCATCAGCACTATGGCAAAGAGAACATCATCCGCAACAACATCCTGGTCAACAGCATGCTCCACCAGGTCCAGGCCACACGCGTTGAGGAGCACCTGTCGTTTACCTTCGAGAAGAACATCGTGTACTGGGAGACGGGCCCCCTGCTGGCTGGCCCGTGGACCAAGGTGCGGGTCAACATGGACAACAACTGCTACTGGAACACCGCCGGGCAGGAGGTGACATTCGCAGGCCTGTCGCTGGACCAGTGGCGACAGCAGCAAAACCACGATCAGCACTCGATCATCGCCGACCCAGGCTTCGTCGATGCGAAGAACCTCGACTTCCGCCTGAAGCCGGACTCTCCCGCCCTGAAGATCGGCTTCACGCCGTTCGATTACGGCAAGGCGGGCGTGTACGGCGACCCCGCCTGGATCAAGAAGGCCAACGACGTGACGTATCCGCCGTTGGAGTGGCCGCCGGGCCCGCCGGCGGTGGCAATCAAGGACGATTTCGAGACAACACCCGTCGGCGATAAGCCCCGGGATGCCTCCGCCAACGTGGAGAACAAGGGCGACTCGATCGCCGTGACGGACGAAACCGCCGCCGCCGGCACCCACAGCCTGAAGATCACGGACGCCCACGGCCTGCAAAACGCATGGAACCCACACCTTGTCTACTCCCCAAATCACGCATCGGGAACCACGGGTTGTGCGTTCGACCTGCGCATCGGCCCCGGCGTCTCCATCAGCCACGAATGGCGAGACTGGCGGGTCTCGCCCTACAGCGTCGGCCCCAGCCTGTCGATCAATGCCGACGGCCTCCAGGTCGCGGGCAAGACTCTGCTCCGCCTGCCCGTGAACCAGTGGATGCACTTCGAGATCACCGCCGACCTCGGCAAGAACAACAGCGGCGCCTGGGACCTGACCGTCACCCTCCCCGGCCAACCCCCGAAGACCTTCCAGAACCTGAAAACCGCCAACAACGCCTTCGAACAGCTAACCTGGCTCGGCTTCACCAGCAACGCCACCACCGCCACCGTCTTCTACCTCGACAACATCGAGATCACAAATCAGTCCTGATGCGGAACGTTTACTGACCCTGTGGCACGAGCAGCTCGGCGTTGGCGACCCACAAGGCAAGGTACGGCACCTTCGCATCCGTCCGCTGAATCATGACCAGGAAAGGCTTGTTGAAAACCATCCCGGGATGGCCGTTCTTGGTAATAAACGCCTCGGATTTGAGGACCGCACCTGTCTCATCCAGCTTGAAACGTACCTGCTGAACAGAGATCAGGGGCGGCGGCAATTCTCTATAGCGGCACACCACATCGAAATCGATCACGGGAACAACTAAATGAGTCATATGCTGCATGTGCTGTGGTGCACCAATCCCCATACGCTGCTGTACATCCCGTATGGTCTCCGACAGAGTCGCTGATGGTTGTACCTTCGCCAGAATCAGACGGTCCGTCTGAGACTGGGTCTCCAATTCGATAATGAAATCGTTGGGACCTCCGTTGTAGCAGATGGCCACCTGACTCGCAGCCTTGACTTCTTCTTCGTCCGAGCGGTCAAGCTGGTGTATGCCGAACACCTCAACCGCATGACCGCCAAAGGTCAGGCTCCACTCCGGCAGCCGCTTGAAGGACCATTCGAACGGGAGTTCCTTGAGCAGAAACGCGTAAGCAACCCAAGTGTCACGTCCGAGCGAGCGGCGGTTAGGGAGGACCTCCGACTTGACGCCTTGTCCGAACTTCTCATTCATTGCAGTGGCGATCCGGTCGAGGATATCGTCCGACCCGCCGGTCGGGTATCCGGCCATGGCCACACAACTCGTCTCATCGAGGTCCGCCCGCGTCACAGCCTTGCGGTTCAAGGCCTCGACCATCTCCTGCGGACCCCGGGACTTGATCGGCCCGCCCAGGAGGTCGCACAACTCGTTCCACGCCACCTGGAACGTCGCACACCACAGGACGTTCTTATCGCCCCTGATCGCGCACTCCAGGTGAGGTGTCACGATGGTACCTTTCAACGACTCAGCATCGAGCCTTCGCAAAGGTGACCCGCCGGCGGGTGCATACGTTGCCGGCTTCGTGTTTCGAGGCGAACCACCTCGCCACATACGGAGCGTCCGCGGGAGGTAGATCGCCCACAAAACGGCGGCAGCCGTCAACAGGGCCACACCCAACACATACTTCGCTCGAATAGACATCCCGATGGTCTCCCACAATAGTCAAACCTGTTTTCATCCCGGGCGCAACCGAATACTCCTATTTGTCGGCGAGCCAGGAGGGGCCGTAGGTGGTGTCCACTTTGATGGGGACGTCGAATTGGATGGCCGTGGACATCGCCTCGGCAATCCACTTCGCGTGCACCTCGGCCTCGGCGGCGGGCACCTCGAAAACCAGCTCATCATGGACTTGCAGAATCATCTTTACCGGCAGTTGCTCCGCCTCGATCCGCCGGTGGATGGCGAGCATGGCGAGCTTGATCAGGTCGGCGGCGGAGCCCTGGATGACCGTATTGACGGCGAGTCGCTCGGCCTGGGCCCGGCGGCCTGGGTTCTTGCTCTTGATGTCCAGGATTTGCCGCTTGCGGCCGAGGATGGTTTCCGCGTAGCCGGTCCGGCGTGCCTTCGCGATACACTCGTCGATGAACGCCCGAATCGAGCCGTAGCGGGCGAAGTATTGCTCGATGAACTGCTTGGCCTCCGCGGGGCTGATATGGATCGTGCGGGCCAGGCCCTGGGCCCCCTGCCCGTAGATGATGCCGAAATTGACCGTCTTGCACCGCGAGCGCATCTCGCCGGTCACTTTGTCCAGCGGCACATTGTAGATTTGCGACGCCACGAAACGGTGGATGTCCTGGTCGGCGGCGAACGCAGCCCGCATCGCTGCGTCCTTCGAGAAATGGGCGAGCAGCCGCAGCTCGATCTGGCTGTAGTCGGCGCTCAGAATGCAGTCGTCTTTCTTCGCGGGCACGAAGGCGCCGCGAATCTTGCGGCCGAGCTCCGTGCGGGCGGGGATGTTCTGCAGGTTCGGGTTGCTGGAGGACAGCCGGCCCGTCGCCGTGATCGTCTGATTGAACGAGGCGTGCAAGCGGCGTGTCCTCGGATCGATCAGCGAAGGGAGCTTGTCCACATACGTGTTCTTCAGTTTCGCCAGCGTGCGGTATTCGAGGACCATGTCCGCGATCGGATGCTGGCCGGCAAGCTGCTCCAGGATTTCGGCATCCGTGCTGCGGCCGCCCTTGCCAAGCTGCCTCGACGTGAGCCGGAGCCGGTCGAACAGCACCTCCGCGAGCTGCTTGGGCGAGTCGATGTTGAAGACCATCCCCGCCTGCTGGTAAATCCGCTCCGCGACGTGGTTCAGCGCCTCATCCAGCTCGCCCGACATCTGCCGCAGCAGGCCGGCGTCGATGGAGACGCCGTTGTACTCCATCTCCGCCAGCACTTCCACCAACGGCATCTCGACATCATGGAACAACTTGTCGAGCTGCGGCTCCCGCTCCAATTGCTCCTTGAGACACAGGTAAAGCTGATACGTAATATCGGCATCTTCCGCCGAGTATTCGCAGGCAGCCTCCAAATCCACGAGGTCGAACGTCAATTGATTCTTCCCTTTGCCGATCAGGGCGACGATGGGTACACATTCGTACGCAAGAAAGTCCATCGCCAGGTTGTCCATCGCATGCGACATGCGCTCGGGATCGAGGCAGTAGGAGGCGACCATCGTATCGAAGAAGACGCCGCGAACCGGCATCTTTGTGTTCCTCAGCACGATCAAATCGTATTTCAGGTTTTGGCCGATCTTTTTGACGCGATCGTCGGCCAGGATCGGGGCCAACTCGCGGCGAACCGTCGCAACATCCAAGTGGGATGAGCCCAGCGGCCCCTTTACGGGCACGTAGAACGCCCGATGCGGCTCCCAGCACAGACTCACACCCACCAGCTCCGCCCGCACCGCATTACGCGAGGTCGTCTCCGTATCGACGGAAATGAGCTTCTGCTTCCGCAGCTCCTTCATCAAGGCGGTGAGTTTCTCGACCGTATCAACCAGCGTATACTGGTGCGGCGTCGTGCCGGCGGAGACCGGTTTCGTCGGGTCGCGAGGAGCCGGCAGCGGGGCTTCAGTCGGCGGCGCAGACACGCCCGGACTGTCCACGGGGCTGTCCTGCGGATTGAGCTTGCTCAGGAGCCGGACAAAGCCGAGCTCGTTAAAGACCGCCGTGAGTTTCTCCCTGTCCGGCTCCTTCACGGCAAACGCCCCGTAGTCCATCGCCACTGGAACTTCGCAATCGAGGGTGACGAGGCCCCGGCTCATATACGCCTGCTCCTTAAAATTGCGAAGGTTCTCGCCCCGCTTGCCCTTGATCTCGTCAATGTGGGCGTAAAGGTTATCGAGGTTGCCGTACGTGCGGATCAGCTCCCTCGCGGTCTTTTCGCCGATCAGCGGCACGCCGGGCACGTTGTCCACCGCATCGCCCTCCAGGGCCAGACAATCGACGATCTGCTCCGGCCCGATCCCCATCTCCTCCTTCATCACCCGGCTGTCGATCACCTTGCCCGTCTTCACGTCGAACGCCCGTATCCGCTCGTCGAGGAGCTGCAAAATGTCCTTATCCTTCGAGCAGATGAACACATTGACCCCGTCGGCGGCGGCCTTCTTCGCCAGCGTCCCGATGATGTCGTCCGCCTCGTACCCGTCCATCCGCAGGACCGGGATCCGCATCGCCTCCAGGACCTGCTCGATCCGCTTGACCTGCACCGGCATGTCGTCAGGCATCGGCGGCCGGTGGGCCTTGTACTCCGCAAAAACGGTGCTTCGGATCGTCGGGGCGGTACTATCCAGGGCCACAACGAGCATGTCCGGCTTCTGCTTCTCGATGAGCCCGACCATGGCCGTCGTGAAGATGTACGTCGCCTTGGTCGGCTCGCCCGCCGGGCTGGTCAGCCGCTGCTTCATCGGAGCGTAATAGGCCGCGTAAATATGGGCGTGGCCGTCAATGATATACAGTGTCTTCGCCATCCATGATACTCTACGAATCCGGGTTCGCCCTGTCAATAAACTCCCGGGCTGCCCGTCTTTGCCATTTTGGTCTTTGATTTGCCCTCAATTGCCGCTACAATGCCGCCGACGATTGAGATAGGAAAGGTTAGCCGGGAGAAATGATATGTCTACCATCGTAGTTGTGCAGAAGAACGGCTTTGCTGCCATTGCGGCAGACCAGATGACACATATGGGATCGTGCAGAGTTCACGCGGAGTATAAGTCCCGTTCCAGCAAGATCGTGCAATTGGGCGATTCGCTCATCGGCGTCGCGGGCTCGACTGCGCACACACGGGTGGTGCAGAGCCTTGCAAACAATCATATCGACAAATTCGACCTTACGTCAATCGATTCCATATTCGAGACCTTTCGGAGCATTCACAAACTGCTCGTCGACGAATACTACCTCCTGACTGAAGAGGATGATGATGAGCAGCCATATCAGTCGAACCAACTGAATCTGCTGATAGCGAATAGCACCGGTATCTACGAGGTTCAAGGTTACCGGGAGGTCACCCAATATGAGAAGTTTTGGTCAACGGGTTCCGGCCTGGAGTTCGCATTGGGCGCCATGGAAGTTCTATATGGCGATGCCGGTCTGTCGGCACAGCATGTGGCAGAACGAGGGGTCGAAGCCGGCTGCCGTTTCGATGAAGCCAGCGGCCTACCGGTCGAATCCTATGCCATCCCATTAAGTCCGGCCAATGAAGGATAGCGGGCGTGTGAATTCGCTAAACTCGTGCTTGACGACGGCCGAGAATTCCAATAGAAACAAGATGAGAAGTACGTTCGTGGAAAGACCTGTATGCAAATGATGATGGACGGACAGTTCGGGGCGGTGATCGGGGCCGAGCGGATCGCTATCGGTCGGATCATAATTATTGACGGGAGAAGAAAGCTGCCCTGAGAACGCTTATACCGGGTTGACACAAAAGCCTTCCAGAGCAGCAAACTCCGGAAGGCTTTTTTGTTGGTACGGTTCCATGTGACCCGAATTGCCCGGCGGACGCAGGTTGTTGACGCGGCTGCGATGAGGACTTATCATGCGCCATTCGTTTTTCGCACTTTAGAGGACCTTTGTGATGTCGAACGATCAGAAGCACAACTATCGTGATACGCTGAATCTGCCCGAGACGAGCTTCTCGATGAAGGCGAACCTGGTGCAGCGCGAGCCCCAGATGCGCAAGCGCTGGGCCGAGCAGAAGATGTACGCCCGGATTCGCGAGGCCCGCAAGGGCGCCCCGCTCTACATCCTCCACGACGGCCCGCCCTACGCCAACGGCGACATTCACATGGGGCACGTGATCAACAAGGTCCTCAAGGATTTCGTGGTCAAGTATCGAACAATGATGGGCTTCGACGCCCCGTACATCCCCGGCTGGGACTGCCACGGGCTACCCATCGAGTCCAAGGTGATGATCGACCTCGGCGAGAAGGCGAAGTCGATGCCCGAGCACGAGATTCGCCGCGATTGCATGAAGTACGCGAGCAAGTACGTGAAAATCCAGGGCCGGCAGTTCCAGGACCTCGGCGTGTTCGGCGACTTCGAGGACCCGTACCTGACGTTCAAGCCGAGCTACGAGGCGGGCATCCTCGAAGTCTTCGCGGAGCTGGTCGGCAAGGGACTCGTCTATAAGCAGCTCAAGCCTATCCACTGGTGCATCGGGTGCGAGACGGCCCTGGCGGAGGCGGAGCTGGAGTACAAGGACGTCGCCTCGCCGAGCATCTTCGTCAATTTCCCCGCAACCGACGAAACGATCAAACGGCTGATCGAGATGGGCTTAACAACCGGCGAGCAGGCACAGCGGGCCCAGGTCTGCCTCATGATCTGGACGACAACGCCGTGGACGCTGGCGGCGAACCTGGCGGTCGCCGTGCATCCATGCCTCGATTACACGGCCATCAGCTACCGCAAGGATGGCCGCGAGTTCGTGTCCATCGTCGCCGCCGAGCGAGTCAACGCCGTGGTGCGGGCCGGCAAGCTCAACGAAGGCGAGTACCGCATCGCGGAAACGAAGGTCCGAGGCAGCGACTTGGAAGGCTTGCGATACGAGCATCCCTTCGTGGAGCAGAACCCGACGGACAAAGACGCTTATATGGTGATCCCGGCCGACTACGTGACCATCGAGGACGGTACAGGCTTGGTGCATACCGCGCCGGGGCACGGCCTGGAGGACTACATGTCCGGCCAGAAGCACGGATTGGCGGTGTATTCGCCCGTGATGAACGACGGGAGGTACGACGACACTGTGCCGCCGTGGCTTCGCGGCCGCAGCGTCCTCGACGTCGAGAAGGACGTGAACAATTACCTGCGCGAGTACGGCTGGCTCTTCGCTCAAGGCCAGATTCAGCACAGCTATCCGCATTGCTGGCGAAGCAGAGACCCCGTGATCTTCCGCGCGACGGAGCAATGGTTCGTCGGCGTGGACAAGCCCCTGCCCGATACAGGCAAAACCTTGCGAGAAATGGCGATGGAGGGCGTTGAGCGAGTCCAGTGGATTCCCGCGTGGGGCCAGAAGCGCATCGCGGGCATGCTTGAATCGCGTCCGGACTGGTGCATCAGCCGGCAGCGAAGCTGGGGCCTGCCAATCCCGGTCTTTGTCATGCCCGACGGCCGGCCGCTGCTGACGAAGGAATCGGTGCTGGCCGTCGCCAGGCATACCGAGAAGCACGGCTCCGATAGCTGGTTCACGCACTCGCCGCGGCAGATCCTCGGTGACGACTTCCCGCTGCCGGATGGCTTCGACCTCGACGAATTGCAGAAGGAAGAGAACATCTTCGACGTGTGGTTCGAGTCCGGGTGCAGTTGGTACAGCGTCTGCAAGCGACGGGAGCACTGGCCCGTGCCGGTGGATATGTATCTGGAAGGCTCGGACCAGCATCGCGGCTGGTTCCAACTCTCCCTGCTGCCGGCGCTCGGAGCCATCGAGCAGCCGCCATTCAAGAGCGTGCTGACCCACGGCTTCACCGTCGATGAGAAAGGGATGAAGCAGTCCAAATCACTCGGCAATTATGTAAATGCACAGGACGAGATCACCAAGTATGGCTCGGACATTCTGCGCCTGTGGGTCTCCAGCGTGAACTACCAGGAGGACGTTCGCTGCACGGACGAGCTGATCGGCAGGACGCAGGACGCCTACCGCAAGATCCGCAACACGCTGCGATACCTGTTCGGCAACATCGACGACTTCGATCCG
>Ga0315284_10017938_pt1 | contig 10036 bp, 6 predicted proteins | sample YL17G09_16_MG_FD_203696 | JGI IMG/M metagenome (GOLD analysis project Ga0315284, IMG submission 203696) | Sediment microbial communities from Yellowstone Lake, YNP, Wyoming, USA - YL17G09_16 | ecosystem: Environmental > Aquatic > Freshwater > Lake > Sediment | place: USA: Wyoming | collected...
CGTCGGCGTCACCGCGGGCGGAGTCATCCAGTTCCTCGGGCAGATCCCGCGCGTCCGCAAACGCGGCTTCCGCTATTCCCCCGTCCTCAGTTTCAAGGACCCGGAGTTCCGCCGGACCATGGCGCTGTTCATGCCCGTGGCGATCGGCTTGTCGAGTTCGCGTTTCAACGTCTTCATCAACACGCTCCTCATCTCCTTTCTCGAGGAAAAGTGCATCACCTGGCTGAACTACGCGTATCGGATTTTTTTTACTCCGCTGGGTATGTTCGGCATGGCCGTCGGTACGGTCGCCCTGCCGACCTTCGTCCGGTTCCTCCAAGAGGGCCGGCGGGACGATCTTCGGGATACTCTTTTCGACTCGATCAAAATGGTCCTCTTTCTGACCATCCCAACCTCCGCCGTCATCGCTTTCCTCGCCCATCCGCTCACCTGTGTCATCTACGAGCGCGGTAAATTCACCGCCGCCGACACCCAAGCGACGGCCGCCATGCTCACTCTCTATATGATCGGCGCCCCCTTCGCCTCGGTCCTCCGCAACGTCGCCGGCGTGTTCTACGCCCATAACGACGCCCGCAAGCCGATGTACGCGAGCTTCGCCTCAGTCGGGACGAACCTCGTCCTCAACCTCAGCCTGATGCATGTCCTCGGCTACCGGGCGTTTCCTCTCTCGGCCTCGATCGGGACGATCGTCAACATCGTCCTTCTCTATCTCTGGCTCCCGAAGAAAATCGGGCCGTTCTCGTCCCGCCCGCTGGCCCGGTATATCGCCCTTCTGACCCTGGGTTCGGCCGTCGGCGGGATAGCGGCTTGGGCATGCGCGCGCGGCCTGGCGGGGTTGCTCGGAGCAAGCCTGATCGCCAAGATCGGGATTCTCGCCGCCGCGGGCATTTTAGGCCTGTTGGTTTTTTATGGATTCTGCCGCGCCGCCGGAGTCGCGGAGGTCCGCGACTACGTGAAACGTTTCCTGAAGATTGGCTAGAAATCCCCCCACACCCCCCTTTTCCAAAGGGGGGGAAGGGGGGATTTCTGGCGGTCAACGCGAATAGAGACTACCAGAGGTCCCGAGTCGCGTGATTTACCCCACTTTCATGACGTAGGCCCCCGGCGGAAGGAGAACGGCAAAAAAGTTTCCCCCTCCGGCAGGTCAACGAAAACCCGGCGGCTCCGAATTAGGTCCGCGCCGGGGCCCGAGCGCCGGGACGAGCTCGATCAGGACCTGGCGGGAGATGCTCCGCCAGATGAACCGCAGGTCGAACCGGCCGGCGTGGCGGACGAGATAGAGGTCGATATTGGCCGGCTTTCTCCGGAAAAAGTCGTAATTGACGAGCGTCTGGATCTCCCAGTTTCGGATGAGTCCCACGGCCAGGTCGGCGTAGGATTGCTTCCATTCGCCCGCCTTCGGATCGTAAGAGACCGTCACCCAGCCGTTGAGCCGCTCCCCGGGCCGGATCCTCAGGGTCGAGGTCAGATCCTGGCTCGTCGTCCCTTCGATGAGCCGGCCGCGCGTCCGCCGCCGCGACTGGACGCTGTAATAGCCTTCAAGGAGGACCGAGGGGGAGAATTCGGCGACGCTTCGCAGGATCAAACCGCCCGAGGTGAAGTTCCGGCCTTCTTTCTCGAGGAATTGCTCGATCGCCGCCCCGGCCTGAAGGCTGAAGCCGGGCCGGAGATAAACGGGCTGGGCGGTGAGGTTGATCCCGAGATTGTCATTATAGGTCCGGGACGTCGCCCCCGACGTCCGGAGGTCGTTGGACAGAAAGACGTTCTGGATCGTGGCCGTGAGCAGGCCGCCGTAGAACGTGAACGGAGCGAGGGCGACGCGGAGCTGGGGCCGGAGAAGGCGCTGGTTCCCGACCAGATCGCGGTTGAGATAGTAATCGGCCGCGGCGTTGAACCCGTCGGCGTTATACGACAAACCGATCTCTCCAGTCAAGATATGGGACATTCCGCCGGTTCCTCCCATTTGGAGGCGCGAGTAATTCGAGGACAGCGAAAAACGCAGTCTCTTGAGGACGGCGACCGAATAAGCCAGATTCCCGAGGGCTTGGTTATGGACTTCGACCTTTCCCGAGAGGAGAAGCGTTCCCCATCTTTCCGAGTTCAAGCTCGACTGGACGCCCAGCCAGGCTTCCTCGCGGCGTTCGAGCGGTTTGTTGAAGGCGAAATCGAAGAGAATATGGCCTTTTCCTCCGCCGAGCCGGCGGTCGGCGAACAGCCGCGCGTTCCATAAGCCCGTCGAATTGTAGTTGCCGTTCAGGCCCAAGTCCGTCCGCTCGTTGACGGTCCACGTGGTGTCGGTCTGAAGCTCGACCTGGCGCGGCAGTCCGGCATAGCTCTTGAGAATGCTGTGCTCTTCATACCGGAATTGGGTCAGGCTGTTGAGCGCTTTTTCCCGTTCGAGGCTGTAGCTCACATTGGCGAACAGACCCTGGGAGCGGTTGAACCAGATTTTGTCGAGGGCCAGACCGTCCGTCTTTTGCTTTTCACCGAGAGAAAGCTTGAACTTTCGGAAGCCGACCGAGGTCACCCCCTCGAGAAAAGTTACGACGTCATAGCCGACGACCTCGTATCCCGGGAGCACTTCGATCGTCTTGGCCGTGAAATAGACGAATGAATCGCGGATCCTCGACAGGGTGAGCGTCTCGAGGCTCTCTTTCGCCGCCCGGGCGCGCTCGACGTCTTCCTTGGACGGGGCCGCCGGGCCGGGGAAAACGGCCGTCTCGATCGTCTCGCCGTAGCGGAAAAGAACACCCGTCTTTTTCTCGACGTCGAATAGAAGTTCGTCGCCGGTCACGACTTCGCCTTCGGTCCGCAGGGTCACGCCTCCCGAGGCGAGAAACGTCCGCGACGGAAAGTCGATCCGGAGGGACCGGCTTTCGACGGCGGCGGCGCCGAGCTTGAAGGCGACCCTCTCGCCGAAGACTTGCCCGTGATCGTAGCTGTAGGCGAGATAGGCCCCCTCGATCCGAAGGAGGGCCTCTTCGTCCGCGCCGGCGGCGCGGGCCGGCAGGGCGACCGCCAGAGAAAAGGCAACAAAGACGAGGGCGGCCTGTTTCGGCCCCTTCACCTCTGATACCTCAACTGGTAGAGGCGCTGGTTCCCGTCGGCGTTCCAGAGAAAGCGACCGTCGAAGGCGAGTCCCTGGGGCGATGGACCGGGGGAGAGATATTTGCGGAGGCCGCGGCCCGAAACGTCGAGCTCATGGATCGTGAGCGTCCGGGCGTCCGAAATCCAGAAGCGGGCGCCGTCGAACGCGATGCCGCCCGCCCGGGTCCCCGGATTGGCGAAGGCCCCCCGGACCTCCGCCGTTTCGGGATCGACCTGGAGGATTTTATTCGTCTGAGAGTCCGCGAGCCAGAGGGCGTTCATGGCGAACTCGCAGGCCGTGAACGAGCCTCGCTGCATGTTCAATCGTTTCTGAACGCCGCCGTTGAGGATATTGACCTTGTAAACGAAGACGTCGGCCTCGCCGCAGATCCAAAGGTCGCCGCCGTCGTAGGCCGCGTCGCTCACGGCCGCGATCGGCGCATTCAGGCTGCGGACGACCGTCCCATTCGCCGGGTTCAGGCCGACGAGCGTATTGGTCGCGCCGTCGACATTCCAGAGGACCGTTCCGTCCCAGGTCAATCCTTTGGGAGAGAGGGCGGGGGTGTAGATCGTATTCGCGACTTCGAAGACGACTTCGCCCGCCGAGGGATCGAAAGGATTATCGAACAGCCGGTCCCGGCAGGCCGCCGGGACGAGAAGGCTAGAAGCGGCAAGACAGAGAAAGACCGATTTGGCGGGGCGCGTCATGGGTGATCCTGAGGGCGACGGCCCGGCGGCCGGCCTCCCTGTTTCGGACGATGAAATAAATGTCCAGAAGATTCACGGTCCAGACCGCCGCGGCGGCCAGGATGAATTTGTTTCTCCGTCCGTCGGCGGTCTCGGTCGCCTGGCGGAAGCGAACGGCGTCTTCCGCGGAAGCGGCCGTCTTGTACAGGTCATAGCTCTCGTTGCCGAGGCGGTTGTTGCGGAGGATCCCGATGACGCAGACGATCTCGGCGCCCAGAAACACGGCCCCTTCGAGGTAGCGTTTTTCGGCGATCTGGCCCCAGCCGGGGACGAGGAGCGATTTGGCCAGGGATCCGAATTTCGGGGCGGGCGCGGCGTTTTCCTCGGCGAATCCCATGATCGGGCAGAGGACAGCCACGACCGCGCCCGCGATCGCCGCGGCCGCCGCCTTGCTCCGGATCCGGGATCGGCTCATCCTCGCGTTCAACGCCCTTCCGGAAAGACAATTAGCATATCTCCTCCTCCTTGACAAGACCGCCGGCTTCGCCTATGTTAATTCAACGGAAGGAGAAAGGCATGTCAACTCTGAACCGTTGGACCTTTTGCAAAGTCTTAGCCGTCGTTCTTTGCCTGTTTTTCGCCCTGGAAACCCATGTCCTATACGCCCAGCAAGCGGCCGCGATATCCGAACAGCAGGCCGCCCGGTTCAAGAGCGCCAAGGACTCGTTCTTCGCGGCGGATTACGAGCCCGCGAAGACAGGCCTCGAAGCGTTGATCGAAGAGCTCGAAACCATCGAAGGCCTGGAGACCTTCAAAGGCCAGGTCTATCTTCTGGCCGGCGCGACGTATGAAAAAGTCGATTCGGTCGAGCTCGCGGTCATGTATTACTGCCGGGCCAAGGAACGGCTCGGCGAGGGGAAGACGATCGAGGGCCTCGAGCTGAAAAAGCTGAAATACTATCCGGCCAACTGCGCCGCCGTGGCCGGTATTTTCGCCGCCGGGATCGTCATCCAGGACGATCCTTACATCACCGCATATAATCGGGCGAAAATCTCCTATTTCGCCGCGGCATTCGGGTTCGCCCAATCGCTTATCGAAACGCTCATCGCCGACCTGGGCGCCGTCGACGGCCGGGATGTCTTCAAAGGTCAGGTTTACCTCCTGGCCGGGGCGATTTATGAAGCCCAGAAGTTCAAGGAGCTGTCCGTCAAGTACTATTGCCGGGCCAAGCAAATCCTCGGGGAAGGAAAGACCGTCGAGGGCCTCGAGCTCAAGAAGCTCAAATATTACAGCGAAAACTGCGCCGGAGCCGCCGCCCTCGCCGGGGCCGCCGCGGCGCCCAAGAAAAGAAAAAGCTTCCTGGGCGGGCTCGTCGGCATGCTCCTCGGCCTGGCCATTCTCGGCGGCGTCGTCTGGTATCTCTTCTTCTCCCCGAAGGCGCCTCTCGGCAAGAAGGGCAAGTATTCGAGCATCACCTTCCGCGTCGACGTCAAATATCGGGGCTTCAACTCCAAGGGTCATCGAAAATTCTGGATCGGGAACGACCTCAAGAACGACGAGGACTTCCTCTACACCCAGAACATCAGCGCCGACACTCCCTGTACGAGCGCCGTGAAGGAAGAGAATTACTCCTACTCGTACGCCATCTCGGGCGACTCCGTCCAGATGAAGCAAGAGTGGTTGAACTGGGATTATGAAAGCTTCGGCCCGGGGACCAACTGGAAGAAACTCTGTACGGACTTCACGGTCACCATTGAGAAGTACGAGTGGACGAGCGGCAAGGATCCGGGCAAACCTGAAGCTGAAGGCCTCGACGCTCTGGGGATCAGCAACATCAACACGGATTGCACCGCCTCGGGCGACAGGATCCACAACTGCCAGAAGACGTCCACGATCACCTTCAAGGCCCCGGCCAATCCGGTTACGGCGAGGGGCGTGACGGCCGCTTCGTCCGAGATGATCGGGAAGTACTGAGGCCGGAATCGGCTGAAATCTGATTCCGCGAAATATCGAGCTTTCCCTCTATTTTCCGAATTTGCTTCCGATATTTATGACGATATATCTTTTACAGGAAGAGATGTTGTCCACAAAGACGAATCGAAATTCGCCGAGGAAGCCCGGGCCCGGTTGCCAACAAAGAATCCCGCGCTCGGAATCGAAGGTCGAGCCGATAGGGAGGGGGCGAAGCTCGTCGCCGACGGCAAGAAACGCGGCATATCGCTCCCCCTTTCTAAAGGGGGAGGGAGGGTGATTTTCGGCTTCGAGATGGACCTCCAACCGCTCCACTTCCCGAATTTCGACGCGAACCCGGCCGTTTTTCCAGGGATATACGATTTCCTCAATCGCGTTCAGGTCGAATCCTCGACGCACCCGAATCGGCCAAAAAACATCGTCGGGGATAGGCTCCCATGACCCGCTCGAGTTGAATCGATCTCGCGTCCTCCCGGCGGCGAATTCTCCGGCTCCCGGGCTTAGGACCGTGGCGCCGGAACCGATCCCCGAGTTTTGAATCGTGAAGTATCTCGACCCGAATCCGTTGTTCACCCCGGCGCTGTCCGTCGCGCTCCAGACGATTGTGTGCACCCCATTTGCGTACTTTGTCGTGTCCAAGAAGATATATCCGATCGCCCCATTCGCGTTCGCATACCCCGGAAAGAGCTGGGCGATATCCGCGCGGTAATAGCCATAGCTCGGATGCCCCAGGGGCAACCCATCCACCCAGGCCGTGATCGTCGATCCGTCCGTTGGGATCAACTTCGGTTTCGAGGCGAGGACCCAGGCAAAATTGATATAAGAACTTCCCGATGCCGTTCCGCCCTGGCTCGGCGTGTCGATCGCCCCGAAAGGCAAGGCGGCATGGGCGTTGTCGCAGGTGATCGTCTTGGATCCTAATAGGGACGACTTTCCTTCCTTGTCCGTGGCGACGGCGGTGAGTCTGAACGTCCCGTTGCCCTGGTTCGGCAGGAAATTGGTCAGCATCATGTAGCCCCAGCCCGCCTTAAAGGTCAATGGGTACGTCGGAAACGCCGGCTCGATATCCGGCCGAGCTCCTTCCACGAAAACCGCGTCGCCGATATAGACAAGTCCGTTCGGACCACCCGGCTCTCCTCCCGCCGGATCGCGATAGATCTTGACGCCTGCGACTTCGATGTCATCCACCGCCCAACCCGTCACGGGGATCGAGCCTTCGATTCCCGTTAGGCCATCGGCGGGAGTGTCGATCACCCCGAACGGCGACGCCCCGCCCCCGCTTGCATAGACATTCAGGGTCACGGAAATCGACTGCGGCGTGTTCGAGGCCCCGGCGGCCGAAACGATGACCGATCCCGAATACGTCCCGGGGGCCAAGCCCCGCGGATCGGCCGAGACCGCGATCGAACCGGATCCGGACCTGGCCGCGGGGGAAACGGCCAGCCAGCCCTGGCTTGCCGAGGTTGTCCAATTCAGCGTTCCGGCGCCGCTATTGCCGATCCCGACCGTCTGCGCCGGCGTCGTCGGCGACCCGCCCGCCGTTCCGAAGACGAGCTTCGTCCGGTTGAGGGTGATCGTCGCCGGCGCGACGGGGGTGAACGAGACGGTGAACGAGATCGTTTCTCCCGCCGCTCCGATATTCGAGATATTCAGCCCGCCGGGATTTCCCGCGGAAAGAAAACTCGTCGGGTTCGTCGTATCGTTGATCGCGGTTCTCCCCGTCGCGCTTGACAGCGGAGCGCTGTTTTCGGTCCCGTTCGCCGTCAAAGTCCCGTTGGGCCGATAAACATAGACCTCGTCGGGCGGGCCGTCGGCGTTTCCCATCCCGTTGCGGTTTTTGTCGATCCGGGTGACGATCAATCCCTCGCCGGGAAGAGAGGATTCGAACCCTCCCGTTCGGCGGCGATATTCGACCACGAAATACTCCGTCGAGGAGAAGGGCGAAGCGATCTTGTAGCAGTTTTGGATGGCCGACGTCAGGGGATGAAGCGTATAAGTCCCGGCCGTCAGGATTTCCGGAATAGCTCCGATCCAGGTCCCATAGCGGGATTTCATATAGGCGCCCATGTGTTGGGGCGGATTGAGGTTATCATCCATGATGTCCCACGGTCCCGCGGGATCGAGCCCGTCGCCGGAGTAGTGATAAAGGTCGGGAGCGCCGAGGGTGTGGAACATTTCATGGCAGAGGACGCCCACGCCGGACCATTGGAGGGCCGTCTGAAGCTGGACGTTGTAGGCGTAAACGCGCTTGCCGTTGAGATAAGCCGTCTGCGAGTAGAGCGACCACATGTGCGGCCAAAGCAGGGCCGCCCACCCCGTAGGGGATCCGGAGATGATGAAACAGACGTTGTCCACCCGTCCGTCGCCGTCGCCGTCGAGATTCAGCCCCGCGGGAACCTGGGCGGCGACGGCATTGACCGCATTGCGGAGGAGCGAATGCTCGCGGTCCCGGCGTTCGGTCCCGTCATTGCCGCCCTGGTAACCGGCCGGATTCGTCGCCGCGTTGTAAGGTTGGTAATAGCCGCGCGGCTGGCTGTCCTGGAAGGAGACGACCGTCGTCCCGGGCATCGGATAAAACGTGGCGGTGATGGACAAGGCGTTGTAGGAGGCTTCCTTGAAATAATTGAGCAGGGAATTCGCGCCCGTCGCAGCGTTGTTGAACATTTGGCTGTAGGTCGAGATCGGATCGGCGAACTCGCTCTCGCCGGAGAAGCGGATGAAGATCACGATGTTGTTGATCGTCCCCGTCTTCGGGGCGGCCGGAACGGCTTCGACCTCTTGAATCCGCAGAATCCGGTCCCGGCTGCGGCGGATGAGATCGGGCGGGTGTCGGATGTCTTTTTCCAGTCCGAGCGCCGCCGGGTCGGCTCGACCGGCGATGAAGCCCGACGCGGCCGGCTCGCCCGAGGCGGTTCGAACGGCATAGACATAATAGCCCGTGAAGGGGTCCTGGATGATCGTGTATCCGGCGGCGTCGTGAAGCCGACTGTAGAACTCGTCGCCGCCGGCAAAACAGCGGAGGATCTCTCCGTTCGGTTGGACGAGAGTTTGGGGGAAATTCCTTAGGAACGCGCCTTGAGCCGCGGCCGCGGAAAGAAGAAGAATCGCCGCCAGGCTCAGAACGGAATTCAGTTTCGGCGGGCGCATGCTCCCATCCGAAAGCCATTATAGGGGCGACCGGCGTCGCCGAACAAGCCCGCTTGGGGTGAAACCGGGGAGGATTTATCCGCGCACGGGGGGGATTTCTCCCCCTTAAGAAAAGGGGGGCGTGGGGGGATTTTTCAGGGGAAAAGGAGAAGCAAATCTTCCGGCTTTTCAAGCAGGATTTTCGCCCCGTTTGCCAGGAGCTCCTCGGCTGTACGGAAACCCCAAAGCGCCCCGGCGGCATACATCCCCGCCGCCGCAGCCGTCTGCATATCGGTGTTCGTATCTCCGACGTAGACGAATTCGGCGGGGGAGAGGTCCAACCGCGAGGCTATTTCAAGCGCCCCGGCGGGATCGGGTTTGACCGGGGTGCCGTCCCGAGCCCCGAGGACGACAGTGAACGTCCAGCCGGAAAAATAATGGTTTATGACTGCAAGGGTCGAGTCGTGGGGCTTATTCGAGAGGACCGCCATCGGGATTCCCCGTTCGGTCAGGCCGTCGAGGGTGGCCGGGATCCCCGGGTAAGGTTTGGTCTTGACCGTACTGCGGAGGCGGTATTCGGCCCGCATGAGGTCGCGGAGATTCCGGGCGGCGGCCTCGTCGTCCCGGGCTTCGGGGGGGAGCGCCCTTCGGATAAACGTGGCGAGGCCGTCGCCGACGAGGTTTTTACAATCGGCGACCGTCCGCTCCGTAAAGCCGAGTCTCGTCAGGGCGGCATTCATGGAATCCGTCAAGTCCTCGATCGTGTCGAGAAGCGTCCCGTCGAGGTCGAAGATCACGGCGCGCCAAAGCATGATTTTCTCCGGAAGAGGCATTGTACTCGTCCTCCGGCGCCTGTCAAATGCCGCGTTTTTGGTACGTTCGACGGCGCTAAACCCCGATTTTTAAATCGGGGAAAAAAGCGCCGCTCAGTATTAACCCTGAGCATACCCCGGCCCCGGCCTTGCCAGGACCGGGACTGGGAAGCCCGGCCCCGGCCTTGCCAGGACCGGGGAGTCGAATGGGTTGATTGACAGTCCGCCGGGGTTCTGGTATCTTTTCCGCTCCTCACGGCGCTATCGTCTAGAGGCCCAGGACGGGTGGTTCTCAGCCATCAAACCGGGGTTCGAATCCCCGTAGCGCTACCAGCAAAAATCCCTATTATTCC
>Ga0315284_10017939_pt1 | contig 10035 bp, 22 predicted proteins | sample YL17G09_16_MG_FD_203696 | JGI IMG/M metagenome (GOLD analysis project Ga0315284, IMG submission 203696) | Sediment microbial communities from Yellowstone Lake, YNP, Wyoming, USA - YL17G09_16 | ecosystem: Environmental > Aquatic > Freshwater > Lake > Sediment | place: USA: Wyoming | collected...
AGGATCATGCTCAAGGCGATCATGACCATCACCACTCCCCCGGCGATGAAAGCCAGCCCCAGCCAGTCAGCTTTTTGCGCTGCCTCGATCACGGACGAAACGTTTTTGAAGGCGTCCGTGATCGCGGTTGGGATCGTAAATAGTGTTTGGGCGGTGTCCGTCGTGGGTGTTGCGGTCGGTTCGGTCATTGTGGAAACTCCACTGCGGTCGGGCCCCACTGAAACGAATGAGGTCCAGCCGTCGGGTAGGGCAGGCTTTCCCCGCCGGGTATGACTTTGCGCCAGAGTGTAGTCAGCGGTGTACCGAGTCCGACGCCCATGTTAATGATGGCAGCTCGATCGCCCGGCGCTAGCTTGCTGCCCTTTTTTTCCAAGTCGGACATCCTCCCCTCGACTGCACCGATACGAGCTTCCACATCAGATTTGAACGCGGTCTGCGCAGATTGCACCCCTGCAATGCCGGCCTGAAGCGCGCCGGTTTGCTCTGACATTTGAGCTTGATATCCTGAAACCTGTGTAGCTAGTGTGGATACCTGGCCGCCGAACTGCTCTTGCACGGCTGCGATCTGTTCGGCGACATTGGCCTGTGCAGCGCCAACCTTTTCGGTCAATGTGCTGGCAAAGCTGGTAGTCGCTGCAGCAGTCGCGGCGGCTTCAGCTTGCGCAGAAGTCCCGCCGGCGGCCCGCCCCTTGCCGGTCAGCTTAACCAGGATGAATACACCGATAGCGAGAGCCCCCCCAGCGGCAGGGACCCACAGTGGTATCTTGCGTCCCCCAACCTCGACCTCTTTTTTCAAGGCCTCCGGCACAAAGTCCGGCATATTACACCCCCGTCACACCGGCAAAGTCGGCAGTATTATAGCGCGCTTCCTGGACGATTTCCAACGTCACGCGCGATTTTCCCAACGCGCTTTGAACCGTTTCGTGCAAGCCTGGCCGGGTCTGTGGAAGCCCCTGTTTGACAAGGCCCTCGACGGTGGCCGCCACTACAACACGGCCAACCGTCGCGGCATTGTAAACATGAGTCGCCACAGCATACACCGGCTCGAGCATCGCCTGTAAGGTCCTGCTGGCTGGTGTCTGCATGGTGATCACCGTCCTTGCAGGGCTTTCACCCCGGAGGTATAGGTTTCCCCACCTGCTTTGAGGATGGCGGTAAACCCGTACCAGTTGTTGAGCACCAAGAACAGAAGGACAGCGACCAGGGTGATCTCCAAGAGCTGAGAAAACTTGAAATCCATTTAGCCCCCCTTCATTTTCGTTTGCAGGTCAGCTGCAAACGACAGTAAGCCGTTTCGGTTATAGACTGCCATTCCCATTAGGATGATGGCAATATACAGCCAGGCATATTTTCGGTATTCGGTTTGCTTGATGATTTCCAGAACACCGACGGCGACGACCAGGCCGATGACAAAGACGGCTGCGGTTTTCATTTGGAAACCCCCAGGATTTTGCCCACGTCTTTGTACTGGCCGGTCGCGCCAAGATAAACCAGGATTGCACCGACGGCCAGCGCCAGGAACTTGACCATTTTACACCGCCTTCTTTTTGAACAGTGTTGCATTGAGCAACTTGGTCAAAGTCCCATTGGCCGCCCACCGGATCAGGACAGCGCCAACGATCAAAGCGATTTCTTCCATGGGTCGGCTCCTATCCGCTATACTCCCACAGCGTCCGGATCACGATCAAGGCTACCACGAAGGCAACCCAAGCAGTCATCGGGAGCTTGCCGGATCCCAGCGCCGGGCCCCCAGCTGAGGCAGTTTCCAGTGGAGCTGGGGTAGCAGTTGCGCCCTGTCCGGGATAGATGTCAGATACACCGATTGTAGACATACATCCTCCTCACCGGGCCAGCGGTACGAGCTGGCGTGTGATCGTGGTCATAGCACCGGCGCCAAGCATGGTCATAACAGTTGCTAGATCGGTCAACTGCGAGCTATCGATCATGTCGCGCGCCAGGCCGTAAGCACCCAGGCCAGAGGTCCCCAGCAAGTCAATCGGGTAAGTCCCCAGGCGCCGAGCTGCACCGTGCGTAGCGCCATAGTCCGCGTCCAGCATGGGGATCGTAGAGGTGTATGGGAAGTTGCTCTGATTGCTGCGGATCGTCAGAGCGGTAATTGCATCAGCGCCAGCACCCACGCCGGCCAGGAAGCCCTGACCATGGTACACACCAGCATAGATGTTTCCACGCGGCCAGTTGTAGGTATAGAATCCAGCCCCCGCTACAGCTTCGGCAATCTCAACCGTCTGGTGAATCAAGTTCAGAGGAGGCATATTCGCCGGGTCGCTAGGCAGGGTGAAGAACTCGACAAACGGGGCGCAGACAAAGCCGGTCAGGACAGTCGGAGCGACGTTGGCATCTACCACCGCGTCGGCCTCCCAGTCAATGTTCAGTGACGCAGCTACCTGCTCACTCTGCAAGTTGATCAAGCCCACTGGATCACGGTTATTGAGCGCCACGTCCACGAGCATATCAATGTTGCACGCCTCACCGGGCGCCAGCGCGCCAGTGATCACGTTATTCGCAGTCGTGGCCGGGAACGGATTCAGATAGTTGTTGTGAAAGTTGCGGTACAGATAGTGATATCCCGGGCCGCTGGTGTTCCACACGTCAATGCCACTGTTGAGCGTCAAACGCACGCGCCGAATCACGGCCGCATGGCCGAGAACGTTAGGCGTTCCCGCCAGGCCGACGAAAGCGCCGCGAATGAACAGCCAGATGCGGCTTACAAGCCCGACCTTCGGTAGAACGATGGGAGCGGAAGGACCGCCGCCCGCCGGGCGAGCGATCACGCCGAGGGCCTGTACCACGCGGCGAGTATTGAAATTGAAACCAGTTGCGTTAGCCATGTTTGAAAACCTCCTTCTAGATTTTGGTTAGACCACACCGAGCAATTGGTGTAATCCAGGCAGCGGCCATTTTTGATCGATCACTTTCAAGGCCACGATGAACGTGATCGCCATGAGTCCAACGAGCACCCACGACAGAAGCGACGGTCTGACATCAGCCATTTGCATTTGTGCTACCTCCTTTTTTAGCTAGGCTACAACCACGCCGATTTTGGAAACGGTCCACCATCGAAGATTGTCAGCGACAAGAATCAGCATCTCTCCCTGAACACCTGCGGCGCCTGCCCAGGTTGCGGTTACTCCGGCCGCATTGATCGGACCTGTCAATACATGAGCAGTGGCCAGAAGCTCCGACCAGAAAATCAAAATCTTGCCCTCGTCGGCAGGTGTTGCGGCGGGCAGAGTCAAAAGGCAAATCGCCTTCGCGATAGCGTAACAGGTGATGCGCTTGCGGGTGATCGGGACGACACCGTCGGCCAGGATGAGCACAAGCGAGTCACTGTTTTCGACAGCGGCCCGACCGCTCAAAGCAGCTGAATAGTTTGGCATAGTTTTTTACCTCCTTTTGAGATATTTTAGGACAGCACCACGTTGATATTGGAAACGATGTACCAGTTTCCTTCGTGTGCAATAGCGATCAGGCCGTTGCCAGAGGCGGCGCCGAACGTCCCAAGGTCAACACCGCCACCGCCACCATTCCAGCCAGCCGCGACGGTGATGGTATGCGCCACAGCGGTTTCTGACCAGATCATGATAACCTTACCATTGTCAGCCGCAGCAGGCGCAGCCAGAGTCCCGACGAACGCAGCCCCTCCCTTGATAATGGCGTAGGTAGTGATCTGACCGGGCATGATCGGGATCGCGCCGCTGGTGAGAAGCTTGACAACCCGGCCAGTCTCACCGCCAGCCTTGCCATCAATTGTAGTTGAATAAACCGGCATTCTGTTTTCTCCTTTCTATGCGAACACGACCGGGCCAGCGTTGGCGACAATCCACACATTCCCACCGCAGGCAACTGCTATGAATCCACCACCCAGCGCAGCGGCGAATGTGCCAATGTCTGCGCCTGCACCGCCACCGTTGAAACCGGTCGCCAGCGTCACCGTGTTTGCATGGGCGGCCTCTCCCCACACGATGATGATTTTACTGTGATCGGCCGGGACAGGCGTCGCCAGGACTGCATCTGCCGTTCCGTTGGCGAGTGCTACCTCTGTGATGCGAGTGGGCTGGAATGCGATAGGTGTCGCGTTAGTGATGACACGTTGAATCTGCCCGGCCTGTTTCACTTCCAGGCCATCGAGTTGAGCTGAGTAAATCGGCATACTGCTAAACCTCCTTTTCTGTTTCAGATTGGCTTGCTTTGACCATCCCGCTCTCAAGCTGCGGAATGTAGATCGGCGCATCTTGCTCTGCGAACATATACCAGAAGCCGTGTTTCTCCTGGATCGGCTCGCGGACAACCTGCGTCATAAATTCCGCCATCCTCGACCGGTCATCATCCATCGTCAAGCGAAACATGAAAAAATGCTCGGCTTCTGAGAGTGTAACCAGCGGTACACTGACTGGCCTTTGTGTAGCAGCCCACGCGCCGATATTCAATTCACGTCCCCTAGTGTAGATCGCTCTGAGAGCTGGCTGTACCAGGCCGGGCTTGTCAGTCAGGCTATACAACTCGTCACAGTAAACCGTCACGTTGCCGGCGTTGTAAACATCCTCAAGGACACTTTCCCAGAAATCAAAAACGTCTTGCCCGATGTCCCACACTACACGCACTCGAACCGGCTCTTGATTTTTCAGCATGGCGCGGGATTCTCGATCCCAGTCCGCCAGGCCCCAAGTTCCTAAAGTCCCCTTGCCATCCAGGACGACTAGCCGCTTGATCCTTTTGGTCAGGCGTTCCATGAGGTAGGTTTTGCCGCTTCCAGTTTTTCCACAGGCAAAAACTCTATCAGTCGCCTTTATCGTGATCGGCATTTGAGAAAGCCTTGACCGCCAAAAAGTCTACGAATGGCTTGGGCATACCGAGCTTTGTCAGGCCCGCCACAAAACCGGCTTGGTCGCCGGACTTGACGCAAGCCAGAACCGCAACAGCCTTGTTGCCCATGTCTTGCACCTGCGCGTCGGTCATGCGGGCAATGAACAGAGCAGACGCGATGCGAAGCTGGACAGGGATATCCGTTGCATTCTGAATCATGTCCAACATGTTTTGGCGATTAAGCTGTGTCATCCAAGCGCCTCCGCTACTTCGACCGGGATACCCGATGCCATGTCCGACGCTACAGATTGAAGCACAGGATCGGATGTCACAGATTGAAATATAGGAATCGGCTTTGCCGGGTTATATTCTGGCTGCGGCTTGACAAGTTTCGGCTTGGCTTCGTTGGCCTGCCTCTGCAAGACGAAAAACACACGGCTGCCCCACATAATGAATCCGAAGGCGAGCAAGATCGGATCGGTGTACCTGTCAATTATCTCAGAGGTTTCGGGCGTCATGCGGGCCATGATACGGGCGAGCGGCTCGTTGATCATCGCTTTTTCGTCAGCCGTCATCTGGCACTCGGGCCCAAGGCTGATGCCGATTGCACCGTCCAGGATGGTCAGAAGGGTTAGCGCGGATTGAGCTGCAGCTTCTTTAGCTTTCTTGCCGCCGCGCCACTTTGCCCACTTCTCAGTACGGGCATGGGCTAGGCTGCGGGCTTCTTCGACTTGAAAAGTCTCCCCAGGAATTGGCGGCTCTGAATCGTTGGCTTGGATTTCTTGCTCGGTGTTTCCGATTTCGGCGGCTCGGATTTCTTCACGTGGCGCACCTGGCGGCGGGCTGCCTGCTTTAGCTCGTTTATATCCTCTTCGACTTTTGACAATCGTGTCTGCCATTCTGGGATCTCCTGAGTTTTCGGTTCGGGTGTTTCCGGCTCGGCTTCCGGTTCGGTTTCTTCCGGCTCGGCTTCTAGTTCGGCTTCTTCGGCGTCTTCCAGCTCGGCCTCTTTGATCTCTTCCGGTTCAATTAGCTTGGGCGGCATAGTAGAACCTCCGTTCTACAGAATAGACATTCGCATTGACTATTATACAGCACTTTTGTTCTTATTGTCGACTGAAGCAAAAGGTAATACAATATCATCAGTGAGGTGACAAATGAAAGCTCTACTTTCGTACTTCGGGGGCAAGTCTTATCTGGCTCCCCGGCTGGCTTCTTTGATTATCCCCGGCTACTTTGACTTGTACTGTGAACCATTCTGCGGCTCGGCGGCGGTGTTTTTTGCCGCGCCTGGACGGTGGGCCAAGATCGAAGTGTTGAACGATATCCACCATCACCTAATCAACTTTTATCGCGTGATGCAGAATCCGGCCATGCGACAAGAATTGCTTGATCGGCTGGAACTGACTCCACATTCGCGCGAAGGCTGGCGGGAAGCCAGAGCGGGCCTGAAAAAAGACTTGTCGCCAGTCCAAGCGGCGTGGTGTTTTTTCGTAGCGCATCAACAAAGCTTCAGCTCCAACGGGAACAGTTGGCGCATTGCAAGTCAAACACGAGATCACAGCAGTGAATGGCGGAACCGAGTAGAGAACTTGGGCATTCAATCCATGGTTACCAGACTATCACAAGCCAGTCTGGAATGTCAGAACTTTGAAATTATCCTCAGGCGATTCGATTGTCCAGAAACTTTGTTCTATCTTGACCCGCCCTATATCGGGGCCAAAGACCAGGTTTCGATGAAGGCGGCCTATCATGGACACATCCTCACGCCAGAACAGGACACAGCTCTGATAGATTTCTGCAAGTCCAGCCAGGCCGGAATCATCCTGTCGGGCTATCCCCGTGACGACCTGCCGGAAACATGGCAGAGGATCGAGGTTGATGTAGCAGTGCATAGCAGCACTTACGTTAGAGGCCAAGCGAGAAATCGGGCGACCGAAGTTATCTGGATCAATCCAGCTGCCCAGATTGTGAGGTTATTCTAATGGCTGCCCCACGTGTACGTGGAAGCAGGGCCCTATTCTCAAAGGTTGAAGCCTTCATTCGCAACACACCGGAAAAGGCTGCAAAGTTTCTAGGTGTGAGTGAAAGCTATGCACGCAAGATTGAAAGGCATGTGCAAGCAGGCAAGCCACTAGGAGAAATCGTCAAGTCGAAAGAAGGCTTGCAGAAGTGGCAGGCCAGGCTTGATACCGCGAAGGAAAAACGGCAAATCTCTCGCAAGGCCGAAAGCCTGTCTGAGAAATTCACAGCCAAGCAGATCGCCCAGGAACTACAGATCACGGAGAAATCAGCCAGGCGGCTACTTGGAAAGGCCAAGCGCGGTGACTTGGAAGGGAAGGAGAATCTTGACCGGCTGAAAAGTGTGGAGAAAAAATTGTTGCAGGTCGAGCCGCGAATGGTCGAGGGCGTCACGATTTACCCATCCATTGGCAGGCTCAAGGCCGATGTCGAGTATGGCGTATACCCCCAGGCAATCAGAATCAACCGCTTTGTTCCAGATATCTTTTTGCAGGACCTGGTGAATCTCGTCAAGACGATTTCAACAGAGTACTGGGTGATCGCGTGGGATGCAGACGATGAACTTTATTTTATCTTTGACATTCGTTCACCCGAAGAGCGCCGGCTGCGATGACAGACATCCTCGATCAGATTATAGACCGCGTGCATAGCCGGGCCGAAAAGTGGGATACTGTGCTAGTCCCCACTTTGCCAGAACCAGAGCAAGTCGGGCAAACGCAGATTCTTGGAACTTACTCTGTATGCTGCATGAACTCGCGCCAGCGGCTTCTCCTGGAACCAACCGCAATTAATGTAGACCATTGCAAAGAATCCCCGACCTCGTTAGCGCGCGACTACTTAGAGATCGCTTACAAGCGCGGCCCATTGGCAAAGCACACACAGATCGAAGCCATCAAGGATCGCTCGCCTATGCCGCCGAACTATGCCAAGCCCGAAACATTCGGATACGGTTTCTACATTGACATCAAGGCCGCTTATTGGAACATGATGCAGGTGATCGGCTGGAACGTGGACTACTGGCCCGGCAAGTGGCTGGTAATCGGTAGGCCGCCAACCGACTTTCCTTTTTCAGATCACAAAGTCGCGCGTAACTGTCTTGTATCTTCCGGCTTGCTTGGCGAGATTCCTATGTGGTCGCCCGAGCGCGGATATTTTATGGTACAGAAGGGAAACCGGTTTGCAAACTTGCAACTGTGGCGCCTGATTCAGGACGTGCTCAATACCATCGCGGGCCAGGCCATCAGCGAAGGCGCGATTTACGCCAACACTGACGGATTCATTGCTCCAACTGTTCAGGCCAAAGAAAAGGTCGAGCAGGTGATTGCCGATTGGGGCCTGGCTTCATCGGTCAAGGAAGAGGGCCGAGGTTCGGTTATCTCTTCTGGCTGCTACCAGGTAGGCCGGAAAAAGTCAGGCCACTTGCAGTACCGCAATCAAAGCCAGGCCATTGAATCTGTCCAGCCCCCGAACTATTGGCACTGGCTTCAGCAGCGTTTCTCCTACTACGCCTCCAGGTTGTCTGACAAATAGCACTTTAGTCCTATAGGACTAAAGTACTAGGTCTACCACGTCATTTTTCGGTTATACTTACATCGGGCTTGAGCACAACAGAGCGCGGATGATAGCCCGCCGGGGTGCAAGTCCCCGCAGGCCTGCATGGAGTGGCAGTCAATCCAAGAGAGGTAAGGCAGATGAAGCTACCGTTTCCAACAGGACAAACAGAACAACCACAAGCAGTCAAGCGGCAGATCGTACCTGTGTCCATTCAGCCGCCGGACATGGCGAACGTCAAAAGTATCAACAGTGTGGCTGGGCCAAACGCGCGCGGCATGAATCTCCGCGACCATGCCGAACTGGATGGCTTGAAAATCTTGGTTGTCGGCGCCCGGCTGGCCGAAGGCGAGCAGAGCACCTACGTTGTGATGCGCTGCTACGTGTTCGCTGGTGACAAGCCCAACGCCGATAACGCTGCAGTCGTCGTCACGGGTTCGGAAAATATCGTGGAGCGTCTCGCGCTGGTGATCGAAGCGAATGCGTTCCCTGTGCTCGGTAAGCTCCGCAAGGGCGGCCGGGCGTGGTTTATTGATTGATTAGGCAGGGCTGGCTGCCACTCCTGATATCTGATTGAGAGGCAAAAATGGAAAATAACAAGCTCCTGCCTGAAGTTCTTAAAGTTTCCCCGTGCTGTGGTTCGATCATGCGGACACAGGGCACAGAAGGCTACGCCAGGGCGATCCGTATGCTCGATATCGGCGTGTGCCCGGACTGCGAGCAAGTTCTTGCTAGCCGGGCCCGGGACAGGGATTCGGCCAGGCTACAGAAAGCCAAGGCGTGGTTTGAACGATGCGCGGTCAGGGGCGAAGACTTGAACTGGCGATGGTCTGATACGGCGGCATTGATCGCCTTCTCGGAAATGCCAGAATGGAAGGAAAAATGATCTATAAGACATTCGAGTCAGTCAGATACTATCACCCGGACGCCCACATGATCAGATTGTGTCACAGTCTGCACGAGGCAGAAGATTACATCAAGAGCTGGGGAGTATCACCAACAGGCTTTTGTTTCCCGATCTGGACGATGCCGGACGCGAAACTCTTTATCGTCTTTGCAAGCGAAAGGAAAAATAGAAAATGAGCACGGTCCCTATCGTAGTCGGAACAACGCCGTGTTGCGGGAATATCCTACGCACTTCCACCAGAGCGATCGGTCAGGCGACTGCCCTACTCAACGACGGAATTTGCCCGGATTGCCAACTCGATCTGGTAATCCGTAATACATGGTCAAATATCAAAGACATCCAGCAAGCCCGTCGCTGGTTTCAATGCAATGCAATCCAGCGGAATGGCCAGTGGTCATGGAACGCGAATGACGCCTTTGTGGCATACGTCGAGTTGCATGATCAGGAGGAATAGAAAATGATTAGCATGGGCTACGAAATAAAGCCATTTGCGAACTTGAGCGGCGCGAACTTGTGCGGCGCGAACCTGCGCTGCGTGGACCTGCACTGCGCGAAACTGCGCTGCGCGGACTTGAGCGGCGCGAACCTGCGCGGCGCGGACTTGAGCGGCGCGGACTTGAGCGGCGCGAACCTGCGCGGCGCGGACTTGAGCGGCGCGAACCTGCGCGGCGCGGACCTGGATTTCTCGTGCTGGCCGCTGTGGTGTGGCAGTATTGGTGTCATCGTTGATG
>Ga0315284_10017940_pt1 | contig 10035 bp, 6 predicted proteins | sample YL17G09_16_MG_FD_203696 | JGI IMG/M metagenome (GOLD analysis project Ga0315284, IMG submission 203696) | Sediment microbial communities from Yellowstone Lake, YNP, Wyoming, USA - YL17G09_16 | ecosystem: Environmental > Aquatic > Freshwater > Lake > Sediment | place: USA: Wyoming | collected...
TCGCCTCCGGGTACATCTTATTCTTGGCGTAGGCCATCCCGACGAGAAAGAGCGCGTTGGCGTCCTTCGGATTTTTGTCCAGCATTCCCTTGAGCTGGGCGATGGCGCCGTTCATGTCGCCCTGTCGAATCTTGTCGACCGATTCCTTGATCCCGGCCTCGACCTCCTTAATCCGCTGGACTTCCTCGACCTGGGCCTGGGAAGCGAGCACGACGGCCGGCATTTCAATTTTCTGCATGGTATCTTGAGGAGTCGCCAGATTCCATTCATCCTCTTTCACGGCATAGCCTTCTTTTTTAAGAACAACCTTGTAGGTTGCATGGGGCAGGCCGACAAACTTAAACTCGCCGTCCTTATTCGTCTTAATGGTGAAGCTGCGGTTGGAGAGGACGTCCCGGACCGTGATTTCGACCCCCTCGACGCGGTTTTTCTGCGTATCGAGGACCTTCCCGTAGAGGTAGTACTCGCGGTACTGGGCAAGGCCGGGGAAGACATGGATGAAACCGATGATGAGAATCGCCAGGCCCAACAGTCGTATTGTCCGGTATCTCATAATAAACTCCTATTTATTGGCGGATTTGTATGAGTTGGCCTTTTGCAAAGCGTCCCTCATCATATCGGGTTGGTTTTTTCGGTTGTAGATGTCGGCCAGGAGGAAATAGCCGAGCGCCTTCAAGTCGGCCGTCTGGGCGAGAGCCAGTCCTTTTTCAAGCAGCGCCTGGACTTCATCGAGCGGGGCCCGCTCAAGAAGCAGGCCGCGAGCTAGAAATAGATACCCTTCCGCCTGACGGGGCGCAATCTTGACCACCTCCCTCATGTTCTCCATGTATCCGGCCATGTCGCCCAGCTTAAGAAGGATCTTAGCCAGATTGAACCGCGCTTTGAACTCCTTGGGAAAGTTTGCGACTTCCTCGGTATAGGCCGCCCGCGCTTCTTCGAGCCTCCCCTGCTCCTCATAGAGCAGCCCAAGATTGTAATGTGCCAGGGGGAATTTCGGGGCTTCCCGGACAACTTCCTTGAGGGCGGTTTCAGCCCTGTCATATTGTTTAGCGCCCACTAGGCAGGCCGCCAGAGTGAGGCGGCTCCGGGACAATTTTGGCTGGATCTCGACCGCTTTATCGAGATATGGGAGGGCTTCGGAATATTTTTCTTCTCCCATATAGACCTCACCGATGAGCGTATTAGCCTGGTTATTCCGGTCATCTAGGGAGATCGCCCGCCTGCAGAGAGCGATGACGTCCTCATTCTTCCGTTCTGCAAGCAGGATATTGGCCAGACTGATCAGGGCTTGAACGCTTTCCGGATTGTCCTTGAGGATAAGATCAAGACGGACCTTCGCCTCCTCCTTCTTTCCCATTTCAACGTAGCTGGTCGCCAGAAGCAGCAGGGCCTGCGGAATGTTCGGCTCCTCCTTGAGCGACTTCTCCAGGAGCTCGGCGGCCTGGGCGTACTTATCCTGCATGATCATTTCCCCGGCCCGCTGGATGGATTCGAAGATGACCAACTTGTCCTTGGGATCGGCCGGTGCGCTTGTCCCCTTCTCCCCCGTTTTTTTCGGGGCGACGGGCGCGCCGATGTATCCCAGGGCAGCCAGTCTCTCCACGGTCTCCTTGTCCAAGTTGGCGCTCTGTGGGGCCGGCGCGCCGCGGCCCGTCTCGAGGATCAGACGGTCCAACTCCTTCTTCATGGCTAGGGCCTGGTCGGGGTATCTGTTCTGGACGTCAGATTCTTCCGCCGTGTCCTTGGCCAAGTCATAGAGCTCCGGGCGCGGGGCGTCGATGAACTTGAACCGGGTCGTTCGCAGGGCGCGGAGGGGCGCCCAGCCGAACTGGAGGTTGGGGGCCATCGATTCCGAGTACGCAGGGTCCTGGTCGGCCGCTTTCGGATTGAACATGACAGGGACCAAACTCCGCCCGTTGACTTTGGCCGGCGCCCCGGCCCCGACGAGCTCCAGGACCGTCGGGAAGACATCCGCCGCCCGGACCTGGGAAGAGACGCGGACCCCGCTCAACCCCTTCAAGGGCGTCACGACTAGAAAGGGCACGTGAACGGCATAGTCATAAATGAAATAACCGTGCGTGCCCTCGCCGTGGCTGCCCAGCCCTTCGCCGTGGTCGCCGATGAGAACGACGATGGTGTTCTTGATAAGTCCGTTAGCCTCGAGCCAGGATTCCAGCCGGCCGATCTGGGAGTCCATGAAGGCGATCTCCCCATCGTACCGCCCGGCAATGCCCGTGTTGTACTCGGAAAAGAACGGCTCCGGAGGTTCGTAGGGAGTATGCGGATCATAATAATGAACCCAGGCAAAAAAAGGTTTATCTTTCCTCCCCTCCAACCAGGCGAGGGCGGCGTCCGTGATCTCGTTTCCCGGCCGCTGGACCCCGCCCAGGTCGAGATGTTTGTATTTCTTGAGGTCGAAGCTATCGTCGTAGTGCTGGAAACCCTGTTTGAGGCCCCAGCGCCCGTCGAGGACGAAGGCCCCGATGAACGCGCCGCACTGGTATCCCCTGCCGGCCAACATTTCGGCGATCGTCGTCTGTTCCTCGCTCAAGGCCGTGTTGCCGTTCAGCCGAACCCCATGGTAGGTGGGATACATCCCCGTCATGATCGTGCTGTGGGAAGGCAGGGTCAAAGGCGAGGAAGAGGCACACTGCTCGAACAGAACCCCCCGCCCGGCTAGGGCGTCCAAGGCCGGCGTCTTGATACCCGAATAGCCGTAACAAGTCAGGCGGTCGGCCCGCGTCGTGTCCAGGGTAACGAGGATGACGTTGGGCTTTTCGACGCCCAGGTCCTTCCACATCCCGAGGACCTTTTGAGAAGGGGCCTTCCCGGGGCGGAGGACGAACCAGATAAGAACACAGAGGGCCACCGCAGCGGCAAAGATGATGATAAGGGTCCCCGGACTCGGCCTTTTCTTCATCTTCATGATGTCAAACGCATCAAAATACCCTATCGATCCAATTTTTTCAACAGCGCCTCATAGACGGCCCAGCCCCCCTTTTCTACACTTCCCCGCCCAGGACGGGCCTGCCGCGCAGCCAGGTGTCGATCACCCGGAAATCCTTGTCAAAGACGGCGATGTTGGCCAGCTTGCCTTCCGCGAGGCTGCCGATGACGTCATCCAGCCCAAGATTCCTGGCCGGGTTCAAGGAGGCCATGTTCACGACCTCGGAGACGCCGGCGCCCGTCCAATCGCTGATGTTCCTGATCCCCTGGTTGAGTTGGAGGATGCTGCCGGCAAGAACGCCGCTCTCCTTAAGACGGACCTCCCGCCCGTTGAGGACGATCTCCAGTTCGCCCCAGGGATAGGTCCCGTCGCTCAGACCGGAAACCCCCAGGGAATCCGTGATCAGGCAGATCCTGTCGCTGCCCTTCCTGGCGATCGCCAGGCGCAAGAAAGACGGATGGACGTGGATGCCGTCGGAAATGAGCTCGGCGTAGACCTCTTTCGAATCCATGGCCGCCCCGATCCCGCCCGGCTCACGGTGCTGGAATTCCCGCCAGGCGTTGAAGAGGTGGGTGGCATGGCTGACGCCGGCCTTGACCGCCTGGAGCCCTTCCTCGTAGGTTGCGTCCGAGTGGCCCATGGAAACAACGAAGCCGTTGTCGACCATCTCGGGAATGAACGAGATGTTGTTCCCGACCTCGGGCGCGAGGGTGATCAAGGTCTTAAGGCCGGACGAGGCGGCATAAAGCCGGTCGAGGTCCTCGCGGTTTATCTCCTTGATGTACTTGGGGTCCTGGGCCCCTTTGCGCTTCAGGCAGACGAAAGGTCCCTCCAAGTGGATGCCCAGGACCTCGGAGTCCAGGGGCAGGGCCGCCGCCAGCTTGACGGAGTCCACCGCCTTGCAGACGGCTTCGATCGATTGGGAGAGGGTCGTCGGCAGGAATCCGGTGACGCCGCAGCGGGCCTGGTGGCGGGCGATCTCCTTCAGCCCGTCGAGGTCCGCGTCCATCACCTCATGCCCCAGAGCGCCGTGAAGATGGACATCGATGAGGCCGGGCGAGATCCAGGCATCGCCGTAACGCCGGAACTCGATATCGTTCTCCGGCAGGCTGTTGTCATTATAGTAGACGCCCGAGATGGTCTCCCCCTCGATGAGGACGACCCCGCCGGTCAGGACCTCGTCGGGAAGGATGATGTTTCCGGTCAACGCGATCTTTTTCATCGTCTTCGCTCCTTCAAGTCCCCGGTTTTTCGCCTTTTAATAACACTCATGATCATAAACTGCAACACGATGATCATAGCGCAATTCAGCACGGGAAGGAACAACCCCTGTCTGAGTCCCGACGTCTGGGCGATCTTCCCGGCCAGCCAGGGCGAGATCATCCCGCCGCACAGGCCGATGGCGATGACGACGCTGAACGCCGTCCCTGAGAAGGCCGGAAAGTTTTCTCCGATAACGGCCAGAGTCGTAGGATAGATGGCCGCGAAACCGAGGCCGATGAGGACCGCGGCGAAAGCCGCCAGGGCCCCGGAAGGCGCCGATCTGAGGAGCACGGCCGCGGCCAGGGACAGGCCCGCGCTCACCAGGACGAGCCGTTCATTCCTGAGGACGCGGACGATCCGGCTGGAGACGAGCCGGCCGGCCATGATGGCCGCCCAGTAGCCGGCCAGGACGAGCGCGGCCGTCGCGGGCCTGATCTTGAAGGACTCCTGGAGGTAGGTTGTGATCCACCCCCCGATCGTGAACTCGTTTCCGGACTGGAAGAAAAGGAGGAAGCCGCAAAGCCAGAGGAGCGGATTCCTACCGATCCTGGCCGCCTCCTTGAGGGGAAAGCCCCGCGCCTGTTTCCCCATCGGGAACTTGAAAAGAAGGAAGAGCACAAACGGAATAAGACTTAGGAAGGTGGCCAGGAGGAGGATCTTGCCGAGGCCCAGGAGTTCGACGAGGACGCCTATCAGGAAGGGGATGGTCAGGGCGCCGAAGCCGAAGAATATGCCCAGGACGTTCAGGGCCGAACCTCGTTTCTCAGGCTCGTGGATGTCGCTTGTCAAGGTGTTTGTCCCGCCGTTAAGTCCCCCTCCGCCGAAGCCGAGGATGACGGCCGCGACGAGGATCAAACTGTAGGTCGAGGACAGGCTCAGGAGCAGGAAGGCGCCGGCGACCAGCAAGGAGCAGACGACCAGCAGGACTTTGAAGCCGAAGCGGTCCACGATCGGGCCGAAGAAGAGCGACATCAGGAGCATGGCGAAGTTCATGTACAGGAAAAGGTTTCCGGCCGCCCCCTTGTCGAAACCGACCCTGGCGAAAAGTCCCGGCAGGATGGCCCCCAGGATGGCCATGACGATCCCGAAGACGAACATCCCGGCGCAGGCCGAAGACATCAGGCGCCTGGTGTTTACATTACTCGTTCCCTTTAGCTCGTCCATATAATTTCTCCCCGTCTAAGGACTTTCGATGGCCGTGATGTCAAGAGGAGGGTATGAGGACGGGCTTTGCTCCCGGCTCCGATAAAGAATCGCCTGAGACTCGCATCCTCCTCGGCTCCTCCGGCCCAAGACTCCAGGCACATCTAATAAGCTGAAGGAAACCCATCCTCGGAGTCTTGGTCCCTCTGAGGCCTGCGGCTGCCCTCGTCGGACGCTCATCTCAGGCTGATCTCCGCATGGTCGCTGCAGCCCTTCCCCATACCCTCCCATCACGGTCCTCGAAGGACATACTTACACCTAAGGTAAATATCCCCATTCTCTTTTATTCTCTTATATTAGCCTGTCTGGCCTTTCTTATTGAACGGCCGCTTGTAATAAAACTCGGTGAACGCCTGATAGACACCGGCCATGTGCTCCTTGGGCACACCGTGGAGGTTCGGAGAGACGAATGTCGGCGGGACCTTCCGTTTCTTCGCCAGGACCGACGCGGTCTCGGCCACGAGGGACATGGCTATGGAGACGGCGGCCACGGTTGAGCCGGCGGCGACCTTCTCGAGCTGTCCCACGTCCACCAGGGAATCCTCGGGCGGGACGCAATTGTCGATGGCCACGTCGGCGACCTCGGACAGGACCTTGCCGGACGAGTGGCTCCGCCGGGCGATCCTCACGTTGGCGTAGGACGAGACCGTGATGACCTTGAGGCCCCGGGCTTTCGCTTCCAAGGCCATCTCGATCGGGGCGGCGTTCAATCCGCCGTGGGAGAAGACGAGCATGGCATCCCTTTTTTCCAGGGGATAGCTCTGGAGGAAGACCCTGGCGTAGCCTTCCTGCCTCTCCAGCCAGAGGAGCTCGCGCGCGCCGCCCGGGCCGATGACGTTCCACCACATGAGCCGCGGGTCGTAGAGGGGGAAGAACCCGACGAAGCTCCCGTAGCGGGGAAAGATATCAAGAACGGGAATGACCGAGTGGCCGCTCCCGAACATGTAGACGCGGCCGTCATTCGAGATGGACTCGGCCATGATCTTCGCGGCGGCCCGGATCTTCTTCATCTCTTTCGTTTTGATCTTTTCCAGGATGCCCTGGATCGAATTCAGATATTTTGTCGCTGACATCATGACTCTCCTTTTAGAATCCCCTCGACAGAGTCCCAGGCGAGCTTCCCGCAGCCGTAAAGACCGGCGTCCTCGCCGAGTTCCGAAAGCTCGATCCTGACCGAGCGGGCGGAGAGGGGTTGGGCCCACCGTTTGAATTCCTGTTTTATAGGTTCGAGCAGGAGGTCCGACGCCTGGAAGAGGCCGCCGCCCAGGACGATGATCTCCGGGTTGAGGATGCTGACGATGTTGGCGATGCCCATGGCCAAATAGGCGACGGCATCGTTGATGATCGTCCGGGCCACGGGGTCGTTCTTCCTGGCGGCTTGGGCCACGATCGCGGCCGTGATCTTGGCCGGGTCCCCCCCGGCAAGTTCCCTCATCAGGGACGGCCGTCCATCCGCGAGAAGGCGGGCCGCCTTCCGGCCCACCGAATTCCCCGACGCCTCAGCTTCGAAACAGCCCATGGCGGCGTATTCGTCCTTGAAGGCCGGGTCGAGAGCGAACCAGCCCACGGCGCCGGCGATGTCCTCGCTGCCGTGGACGATCCTGCCCTCCGCGAAGATGCCGGCCCCGATGCCGGTCCCGACGGCCAGGAAGACGGCGTCCCGCGCCCCCTTTGCCGCCCCGCGCCACTGCTCGCCCATGACGTAAGCGCTGCGGTCGCTATCGATGACGAGCCGGGGGAAAGAAACGCCGGAGACGCGCGCCTCCGGCACGGCTCCCCGCCCGATCTGAGCGTATGCCTGTTCGATCTTCTCTCCGAGCGGATAGTGGTCCCAGCCGGGTATGTTCGGGGCCCAGGCAAGCCCCGTCTTCTGGTAAACGACTCCGGGGACGCACAGGGCGGCCGCCAGGAGCCTGCCTTCATTCCGCTCCGCAAGGCTTTCCAGGCACCGGAGGATCTCGGCGATCTGGGCGGCGGCCCCGTCGCCCCCGGCCTTATCGATAGAGACCTTGGTCTTGCCGATGACCTCCCCTTCCTTGGTGAAGAGGGCGGAAGAGATCTTTGTGCCGCCGGCGTCGATCCCCGCGCAATAAACTGCCGCAATATTCGTGCTCACTCAACTTCCTCCAAATCAGGGACCCAGACCTCTTGGTCTTAGTCAAGCCCGCAGACACCTACTTCCGGGACATGTCCCCTTCTTGCTTGACCAGGACGACCCAGGCCTCGCCGGGCTCCAAAGTTTTCTCAAAGACGAGCCTGTCCTTCTCGACGAGGAACGGGACGTCCTTTTTCGTCTCGATCTCCCGGGCCAGGAATTTCTTCCCGGCGACAAGCATTCCCAGCTTCGCGGACGTCTTCTTTTCTCCCCGGTTAAAGCCGAAGAGGATCCGGTATCCGTCCCCTTCGAGCACCCGGGCCTCGACGAGGACACCCGGTTCCGCGGCGGCGACCTCGACGGGCCGGGCGATCTTGAGCCATTCCGCCAGGCCGGAGTAGAACTTGCCGTTCGTCGGGTTCCCGAAATGAAAATAGGCGGAGCCGGGGAAGGACCCGACGATGAGGGCCTTGCCCTTGCCGTAAGTCGAATAGACCATGGCCGGTTTGCCGCTTTCGAACTCGGCCAGGACCCGGCTCGTCTTGTTCAAGAGTTCGAAGCTCTCTTCAAAGAAGAGAGAATCGAGCTTGTCCCCCGCCCTGAGTAGCGGGATGGACTCATGGCCGGCCGTGACCTTGATGACGGCGGTCTTGGCGATGGGCATGACGACATCTTCGCGGCAGCCGAGGACCTCATGGAGCCCGGCGCCCGGGATGACCGGGCTGGAGAATCCCTTCTCGTCGACCCATCCGCAACGGGCCTCGCTGACCAGCGTCCCGCCGTCCCTGACGTAATCGATGAGCTTCCGGACGTGGGGCCGGGACATCATCACAGGATAAGGGGCGATGATCAGCTTGTATTGGGCCGCCCGGGGAGTGCCGAGGTCGTTCGCGTGGAGAAAATCAACGGGGATGTTCTTCTCGAAGAAAGCCTTGTGGATGCCCTGGAGGGACTCGCTGAGATTGTTGGCGCCCACCGTCTGGCCCTCGCCGGTGAATGTCTGCTGGCCGCCGACCATGTGGGAAAGCGGGTTGTAGAGGATGGCGATCTCCGCCTTCGCCGGAAGGGCCCCCAGGAAGAGGTCCTTGTTCTCGGTGATCGTCCTGGCGATCCTGCCCGCCTCGACGGCCCTCTCCGTGATCTTGCCGTCCAGCTCGACCAGTCCATAGCCGCCGGCCTCGTAGCCCGTGCTCATCGGATAATAGGCGTAAATATTGATCGCCCTCGTCCCATAAGCGACGCTCGTCCACATCCAATCGCGGAGGTCCGCGCCGGCCACCGGATAGCTCATCTTCATCCCGAAGACGCCGTAACCCGCCTGGAGCTCGCCGATATAGAACCCCTTGTTGCCGATCCCCATGGACCTGACGAAATCCAGTCCCGAGGACCGGAAGAAGGGCGACCAGGGCTTGATCGTCCAGGCGTGCTTGGGGTAGATCGAAGAACCGTAGAAATCCACGCTGTCGGACATTTTGCGGTCATCGGGCGTCCCCGACCAGTCCGGCCGGCTGAAGATGCCCGGGCCCGCCGAATGGCTGGTGACGACGGTGCCGGGCAGGACGGCCTTGACGGCGGCCGCTTTGAGGGCCAGGTCCTCGGCCAGCTTATCAGTGATGAACTCCTTCCAGTCGATGTAATCCGTGAAGGTCAGGATCGTCCCGTAGCGCGGCGGCTCAAGTTCATCCCATGACTTGAGGGTGCGGTACCAAGCCTTGTTCAGGGCTTCCAGGGTCCCGTACTTCATCTTGAGCCAATCCCGGAAACGCGCCTGTGTCGAGGGGCAGTAACAGAACTGGACGTAGCGGAGATCGCCGACGTAATAGACCTCGGCCCAATTGATGATGTGGGGTTCGCTCCACAAGTCCCATCCATAGAAAGCAGGTTTGTCCTTGACGGCCCTGGCCGCTTCCGTGAAGAACTTAAGGATCTTGCCGCGGACCCCCGGATGGTCGAAGCAGAAGCCGGGCGAGGCCTGGGATTCGACGGCGACCCCGTTGGAGGAAACGAACTTGGAGTCCGGGTGCTCGGTCCCGACCCAATCGGGGGCGGAATCGATATAGACCTGGAGGACGACCTTGAGGCCTATTTCATTCGCCAGGTCGCAAACGGTCCTCAGGGCGCTGAAGTCGTACTTGCCTTCTTCCTTCTCGCAGGCCGTCCATTCGATCCAGGGTCGGACGGTATTGAAGCCCAGGCTCTTGATCTGTTCGAGGTCCTTGCGCCAGACGGCTGCCGACAGGGGTGTCACGGTTTCGAGCATGGGGGCCCGGGCCCTGCCGCCGGCGTACCAGACCGAAACCGGGAAGTGGCTTTTTGTCTTGTCCGCGGAAAACCCCGGCCCGGCGGCCAGGGCCGAGAAGATAAAGATTAAGATCGCGAATACGAGGCCCGTCCCCACACTCTTCTTCCTGCCGGTTCTACCCATTTTGCCTCTCCTTCTTCGGACTCAATTTCACGCGACCTCGCCCAAGGCGTCACCTGGAGTCGCGGCACGTTATTATATTCGAGGGGGGATTCCTCAGCTGTT
>Ga0315284_10017942_pt1 | contig 10035 bp, 10 predicted proteins | sample YL17G09_16_MG_FD_203696 | JGI IMG/M metagenome (GOLD analysis project Ga0315284, IMG submission 203696) | Sediment microbial communities from Yellowstone Lake, YNP, Wyoming, USA - YL17G09_16 | ecosystem: Environmental > Aquatic > Freshwater > Lake > Sediment | place: USA: Wyoming | collected...
CGGCGGCAGATCTTCTATTTTCTTTTCTTTTTTCCAGCGCTCTTTTTCTTCCGCGATCTTCTTCAAGTCATCCATGATGAACTCCGTTTAAAACTCATATGCCACAGAGGACACAGAGAACACAGAGCAAAAGTTTTTTAGAATTCGAATATCGAAATTCGAACCCAATCCAAAATTCTAATCTCAAAATACAAATCACCTCTGTTGGTCTCCTTTGAATTTTGGAGATTTAAATTAACCTAAACGTTGCATAAATTTTTTCAAAAACATCACCCCCACCCCTCCCTCCCCCCTCGGAGGGGGAGGGTTAGGGTGGGGGGGAAGATTTCACTGGTGGTGAAATCCTATAGCGCTAAACAAAAAATCATTTTCGGATATACAGGGCTTCGGAATTCACAAACTTTGTAACCAATTTTTTGCAACTATTGGGTTTACTTAGGATTCCGTGCTTAGATTTTAGATCTTATTCTCTGTGATCTCTGTGATCTCTGTGATCTCTGTGGCTAAATAATTTTTAAAAATTTTCCTGGGCGAATTTTTCCAGCCCCTCGCGGAAGTTGGGATGGGCAATGGCCGTTAAAGCTTCTGCCCTTTCCTTCAATGTCTTCCCTCTCAGGTCCGCCACTCCATATTCGGTGACGACGTACTGGATCGAGTGCCGGGGATGCGTTACGGCGGAACCCACGGGTAGCTGTGGGACGATGCGGGAAGTTTTCCCGTCCGGCGTCGCCGAGGTGATGGCCATGATCGATTTTCCCTGCGGCGAGAAAAGAGCGCCCTGGAGGAAATCAAAAGAACCGCCGATGGCGCTGATTTGTTTTCCCCCCACGGTCTCGGCATTTACCTGACCGGTAAGATCCACTTCGATGGCCCCCAGGATGGAGATGAACTTTTCGATCTGGCCTACCACGCGGGAATTGATGGTCGTCAGGATCGGGCGGCCTTCCACCATGGGATTTTCATGGACGAATTCGAAGATTTTTTTCGTCCCGAGAATCTCCGTAACCACCATCTTGGGCTGGCTGGCCAATCCTAGAGTCCGATCCACCAGGCCCCGCTGCACGCAATCTACCATGGCGTCGATCCCCATAGCAAAGAAACGCAGGTCCCGCTTTCCTTCCAGGGATTGAACGATGGCATCGGGAATCGAGCCAATCCCGATCTGCAGAGTGGCTCCGTCCGGGATCAACTCCGCCACCCATTTCCCGATCTGTCGTTCCACCTCCCCCACCTTTTCTGTAGAGGGATACTCCAGCAATGGGCGGGAGGATCGGACGAGGCAGTCGATCTGAGAAATATGGATAAACGAGTCTCCCAGCACCCGGGGCATCTGTTCGTTGACTTCGGCGATGACTAGGTCTGCCTCCAGCGCTGTGGGCAAAGAATGACCGATAGAGACCCCGAAACTCAGGTAGCCGTTCTTATCCGGCGGCGAGAGATGGACCAGAGCGGCGTTGATGGGCCAGATTCCTTTCCGCGAAAAAATAAAAGGAGCATCGCCCTGACGCATGGGGATATACTTTACGGTCCCCTTTTTAATCAGGTGGCGGATGCGCGGGGCGCATTGCCAGGTGCGGAAAGAGAAACTTTCCTCCAGGCCTTCCTGAAGAAAAGGGTATTCGACCTGCAAACCGCTCACAATTTCTACGTTGCGCAGGCGGTCCTTTTGGTCGATCAGGCCCTCCATCAACGTCTGGGGTAGCCCGCAACAAAGAGGAAGGATCAACCGATCTCCTGATTTGACCCTGGAGATTGCCTCTTCTACCGAAAGCCATTTAGCCAGCCTGCTCATTTCTCCTCCCCAGGCAAAAGCCCGATCGCCCTGCCCAGAACCGCTTTTTCCCCCTCTTGTTTCTCGATGGACAATTCACATTCCACTGAATATTTTTCTCCTTTTTTTTGAACTTCTTTTACTTTTCCTCCAATCCGGATCTGATCGCCGGGACGGATGGGAGCCACGAAACGGACGTCAAGAAGCTTGCCTCCCACAGCCCATCCCTCGCCAAAATACCCCATCATCAACTCATTCAGAAAAGCCAAAGACATGGGGCCATGGGCAATGGTTCCTTTAAAGCTTGTCTGGCGGGCGTATCCCGGGTCCACGTGAAGGCGGTTGAAATCCCCGGACAGTTTTGCCCAGCGCATGATCATGTCCTGATCAATCTGCTTTTCGATTGCTGACAATGGATCGCCGGCTTTCACACTTTTCAACATATTCTGCCCCCTCCTCTTTCACCCCCTTCCAACCCTCCCCTCTCGGGAGACTGTGTCGCAAAGGTTTAAATCGAGATTGCTTCGTCGTCCCGCGCTTCGCGGGACTCCTCACAATGACCCAAAAGCCAAATAAAATCAGTCATTGCGAGCGATCCCGCCGTGGCGGGAGAGCGTGGCAATCTCAAAAACAAATTATGACACAGCCTCCGGAGGGGGAGGGCCAGGGTGGGGGATGTCATTTCGGCCAGATCGCGTAAAGCCGGACCGTGCTGACCGGCTGGCTTTTCTGGGTTTCCGCCTCTATGAGAAAGGTCACCCTCTTTCTTCCTTTTTCGTCAAGATAGCTTTCCATCACTTTGGCCTTTACTTTCAGAGTATCGCCGATGTAAACCGCCTTATGGAAATCAAATTCCTGTTTGGCCAGCACGCCTCCGGAGGGCATGGTGTGATCCTGCAGGTAAGAGAGCCGAGCATAGATCGCGGCCAGGCCTGGGGGAGCGATGGGAGACCTGAGATGAGTCCTCTGGGCGCTGCCTTCATCCCAGTAAAGCGGATGGCGATCCCCCACCGTCTCCATAAATTGTTCGATCAGCTCCCCGGTGACTGGATAATCCAGCGTGGGAAAAGTCTTCCCCACCGGCAAGTCGGCAAAAATCAACTCGGGCTTGTCATGAATTTTGGCCAATTTTTTTACCCCCCCTTGCCCTGCGTAGTATAAGACCTACTCCTCAGGGCGCGCCCTCCCCCTTCAGAGACTGGGTCGTAATTCGTCTTTGTCATGCGAGCGACCGAAGGAAGCGTGGCAATCTAATTATTTTCAATGATTTATGGGTGCTTCGGTCGTTTCACTCCCTCGCAATGACAAATCAGGATTGCGACACAGTATCCCAGGGGAGAGGGAAAGAGCTATTGCCTAAATAGAAGTTTTACCCGGCCCTCCAGATAGACATCGCCATCGGCTTTCTGGCTCAGGACTTCCAGCAAAGCCTGTTTGTCAGCTCTATTTAATTCCAGGGCTTTAAATCGCGTCACCAGGATCGTTCTTTCTTCCACATCCCCCTTGACGGAAACCCCGGTAAGGTCGAAATCAATGCCTTCAGGAAGGGGCCAGTTTTTTTGCAGAGCTTCGCGAATGACCCGGCTGGATAATTCCCGGCTGCTGAGCTTTTCTTTTACGTTCCCCACAAAAAAAAGTGCTGCCGGTATTTCCCTACCCACTTTGAGATCTTGAAAACAAAGGGGACGGGGGCTGCGATGCCGGACTGAGCCACTGCGGGATACGTGGCCGTGGAGCTGGCGGCCGCAAATTTCCTCGGCCATAAAGGCAGTCTCGATTACTTCGTCGATCTGGAGGCCGGTTTCGATCCCCATCTCTTCCATCATGACCACCATGTCTTCCGTGCAGGTGTTTCCGGCAAAACCTTTATGATACTTTGGCCGCCGGGTCGCCGGCTGTCCTCCCATGCCCCCGAAGGAACTGTCATGATAGACAATCCCCTCCTCGAGAGCAGCCAGCGTGTTGGCCAGGCCCATCCCGCGAGTGTCATGGAAATGGGCGATGAAATCCACTCCCGGGAAATGGTCTTTCATCCTCTGGTAGACTTCTCTCACTTGCTTCGGGTTCGCCTCACCGGTGGTGTCTCCGAGCATGATGGCCGTTGCACCCTGCCCGAGGTACCAATCCGTCAATTCTATCAATTTTTTCGCGGGAACCTCTCCGGCCAAGGGGCAGCCGAAGGCGGTCCCAATACATCCAATCACCTTGATCCCGGCCTGCCTGGCGCGCTTCACGATACTGGCCAAAGGGGGCATGGCCTCTGCAAAGGTTCGCTCCAGGTTGGCCAGAAGGTGGTCTTCACTGGCCGAGAGAATGGCGGTAATCTCCTGCACTCCCATCCCCATATTACAGGCCTCAAACAGGCGATCTAAGGCTTTATCGTTCGGGATGATCGCAATATAGGTCACGTCTTTGGGCCGCTGAATCCCTTTGAGCACCTCCATCGAATCTGCAAACTGCTTGATCAATTTCGGATGAGCAAAGGAGGTCGCTTCGATGCGTTTGAAGCCAATCTCCACCATCCGATTGATGATGGCGATTTTCTTTTCGGTGGGAACAAACGGATCCCATCCCTGAATTCCATCCCGCGCCCAACATTCGCAAATATTCACCTGTTTGGGAACATCGACCATATTTCTCTCCCCTTACCCCTTTTCTAACATTAATTTGTGCTCATCCGGAAACTCCCTCTCCCCTAGCCCATCGAGGGGGAGGAGAAGAGGCGCGTTTCCGGATGGACAATAATTGGTGCCAAAGGATCGTTGAGGCTTTTGCCGGCCGAATTTTTGAGGGCCCCGTTCATCCGCCAAGGTAGGCTTTGATTACGTGCTCATTGTCGATGAGTTCGGCTGCCCTGCCCTGGAGGGAGACCGTGCCAGTCTCTAAGACATAACCCTTATGGGCCAGACCCAGCGCCATCCGGGCATTCTGCTCGACCAGGAGAATCGTGGTCCCTTGCCCATTGATCCGGCGGATGATCTCGAAAATCTCATCCACGATGAGTGGGGCTAATCCCAGGGAGGGTTCGTCAAGCATCAGCAGCCTGGGCCGGCCCATCAGCGCTCTGGCGATGGCTAGCATTTGCTGCTCACCGCCGGAAAGAGTGCCAGCGGATTGTCTTTCCCTTTCTTTGAGAATGGGAAAGACGGCCATGCCTTCCTCCATATCCTTCATGATTCCCGGCTTGTCTTTGCGGCAGTAGGCCCCCACCTCCAAATTTTCTCTCACGGTAAGTTGCGGAAAAACTCTTCTTCCTTCGGGGCAATGCGCCACTCCCCGTTTCACGATGGCCTCGGGAGCGAGCGAAGTGATCGGCTGCCCGAGAAAAGCGATCTCCCCCCCTGAGATTCGGATCAGCCCGGAGATGCTTTTGAGGGTGGTGGTCTTGCCGGCTCCATTGGCTCCGATGAGGGCCGCGATCTCTCCGGGTTCGACCGAAATGGAAATTTCTTTCAGGACCTGGATGTTTCCGTAGTAGACGGATAGATTTTTAACGTGCAGCACCGGCCCTCCTGCCCAGGTAAGCCTCGATTACCCGCGGGTGCGCACGGATTTCTTCCGGCGTGCCTTCCGCGATCTTCCTCCCGAAATTCAACACCACGATGCGGTCGCAGGTATTCATGACGACCTTCATGTCATGCTCGATGAGAATGACTTTGATCCCCCATTCTCGGATCTGACCGACCAGGTTCATGAGGGAGGAGGACTCCGCAGGCCTCATCCCCGCAGAAGGCTCGTCCAAAAGCAACAGGGAAGGTTGGGTCGCCAAGCCCATGGCAATCATCAGGAGCCGTTGCTCCATGTTGGTTAGGCTATGGGGCAGGGCGTTGGCCTTGGAAACCAGCCCCACCTTCCCGAGAATCTCCAGACATTGATCCACAGCCTCTCTTTCTTCTCTGGCGGTGGATGGGGGAATCGCCACAGCCCCCCAGATACCGGATTTCATGCGGCTGTGGCGGGCAATGAGCATGTTGTTCAGAATGGTCTCTTCGAAAAACAAAGAGGTGGCCTGAAAGGTTCTGCCGATTCCCATTTCGCATAGCCGGTAGGGCTTTTGCCCCCCGATCTCCGATCCCTGGAAGCGGATCTTGCCCCGCGAAGGCTTCAGCAGGCCCGTGATCAGGTTGAAAACCGTAGTCTTGCCTGCCCCATTGGGGCCGATGAGGCCCAAAATCTCTTTGCGGTCCGAAAGAGAAAAATTCAGGTCGGAGACTGCCGCCAGGCCGCCGAAAAATTTGCTTACCTCTTCCAGCTCAAGAAGGGCCATGCGCACCGCCTTTAGGAGATGGAAACCCCTTCTGGAAACTCCCCACAATTCCCCGGGGCATGTAGATCATGACGACAACCAAAATGATTCCGAAGGCGACCCGCCCATAAACCGGTTCAAAACCAAAAAACTTCGGCAGGGCCAGGATAAATAGGGCACCCACGATCGGCCCCAGGATCGTCTGCGCCCCGCCCACAACGACCATGACCAACAGATCGAAGGACTCGGCAAAGCTGAAATCCCTCGGGCAGATGTACCGCAGGTAATGGGCGTAGAGGCTTCCGGCCAGGCCGGCAAAAATCGCCCCGATGGTAAAGGCTGTTAGTTTATATCTCAGGGCCCGGATGCCCAGACACTCGGCCAGCACCTCATTATCCCGCACCCCGCGGAAAGCCCGCCCCACCCGCGAATCGAGCAGGCGACGGCAGACAAAGATGGTAAAAAGAAGAAAGACCCCCACCAGGAAGTAATAGTTCCTCGGGGTATTGAAGGAGATCGAGGTCTTCGCCCAGAGCGGGATCGGGTCGGGAAGAGCCAGGCCTGAAAGCCCATCGGGGCCGTTGGTCAGGGAAACCCAGTTGTTCAGCATGATGTTCATGATCACCCCGAAGGAAAGGGTGGTAATGGCAAAATAGATCCCCCGGGTTTTGAGCGCAGGGAGGCCGATGAGCAGGCCAAATAACCCGCTGATAATTCCAGCCGCCGGGAGGGCCAGCCAGAATGGCCAATGAGAAAAGGTGAGCAGCGCTGAGGTGTAGGCCCCAATCCCGTAGAAACCGGCATGGCAGAGGGAGAGTTGGCCGACAAATCCCACGACCATCCCCAGGCTCAGAGCAAGAATGGCATGCACGCCAATGATCACCGCCAAGTGGAGATAAGCCTTGGAAAGGAAGAAGGGTAAGAGGATGAGGAGGGCCAGGATGGCCCAAAAAACCCCGGAAGTCTTCCGTGAGGTCTCTTTCATTCTTTTCCAAAAAGCCCCGTCGGCCTGACCATCAGCACCAATATGAGAGCGGCAAAGGCAAAAGCATCCTTATATTCTGAAGAGATATAGCCAGCCCCCAGACTCTCGGCCACCCCCAGGATGAAACCTCCGAAGATGGCCCCCGGGATGGAGCCCATGCCCCCGAGAACGATGACCACAAACGCCTTAAGGATCGGGATCAAGCCCATAGACGGAAAGACGCAGAAAATGGGTCCTACCATGGCCCCGGCCGCCGCCGCTAAAGCCGAACTTACGGCGAAGACCGTAGAGGAGACCCGGTGAATCGGGATGCCCATCAATCGGGCTACTTCGGGGTCCTGAGCAACGGCGCGGATCGCTTTGCCCATCTTCGTCTTTTGGATGAACAGGTAAAGGAGAAAGATCAAAAGGATGGAGACGGCAAAGACCAGGAGACGCTGGATGGTGAGAGAGATGCTCAGGAGGGTGATCATTTTGGTGGCGTAGGGCGAGGGTAGAGTGCGCTCATCCCCTCCCCAGAGGATGAAGGCAATATTCTCCAGGGCGATGAAGAGACCCAGAGCCACGATCAGGCCGTTGATGTGCGGGGCGGAACGGACGGGGCGGAAGGCAATCCGTTCCAAAACCATGCCCAGCAGAGCCATCAGGCCCATGGCCACGAACATGGAAGACCAGATGTTCCAGCCCCAAAGCGAGACCAGCCAGTAGGTGGCAAAAGCTCCGAGCATGTATAATTGGCCGTGGGCGAAGTTGCCGATGTGGAGGATTCCGAAGATCAGGGTGAGACCCAAGGCCACCATGGCATAGATGGAGCCGATCACCAAACCATTGGCCACCTGCTGGAGCAAAATCGCTGCTTCCATCGCACCCCTTCTTCACCTTGCGGCGGGCTCTTCTGCCGTTTATACTTCCTTTCGCTTACCGTCCCTACCTACGGAGCAACCAAGCTATTCCAGCCCGATTTCTTTGAGGTCCGTGATCATCTTCAGGCGTTCGAGCTTTCCACCCCGGAGAATATTGGTGCCAATATAGTATTTTTTGGCCTGACCATTGGGCAGGAAACCTCCATGCGCCCCGCCGATGAGCAATCCCTGGGCCTCTAATTCCCGCATGGCCTGGTCAGCCGCATCTCGGATCTTGAAAGCATCTTTATTGGTGCCGGCGATCTCCATGGCCCGGCTGATCCACAGCACTTCATCGTGGGCGCAGGCGCCATAAGTCTCAGCCTCGGCTCCGAAGCGATCCTGGAACTTCTTATAAAAGGATTGGCGCGCTGGGCTATCGATAATATGGAATCCCGATAGAGGAATCATGGTGTTCTCCGAGACCTCCAGGCCGGCCTTTTTGAGCTGTTCCATTTTGAAGTAATCTGACCCGATGAGTAGGACTTTCTTTCCCAGGATCTCCCGGGATTGGCGAATGAGAATTACGGCCTCGGCACTCATCCCCCCAAACATAAGGGTCTCGGGATTCTTGGCCTTCAGGCGGGTGAGTTGCGGATAAAAATCTGTGGATTTGAGCTCATACCACTCCACGTCGATGACTTCCCCACCGAATTTCTTGAAATTCATGGTGAAGTGTTTCTCCACGGCCCTCCCATACCCTGTGGTGTCCACTAAAAGGGCCGCCTTTTTCAAATTCAGAACTTTCGCCGCGGTGTAGGCTGCGAGACCGATGGACCACTTCTGATTCATCGTGGCGCTGAGGATGAGTTTGTTGCCTTGTTCGTACACCTCGGGGGTAGTGTTGTAACTGCCAAACAGGACTTTCAGCTCTTCGTTAAACTTCATGACCGCGTAAACCAGGGGGGTCAGCTGGGGACCGGCGCAGACGTGGGTGCCTTTGTCGGCAAACATCCGCATACCCTCCACGGCCTTGGCGGGCTTGGTCTCATTGTCGAAAAATTCTAACTCCAGTTTATGCTTTTCTCCCTTGAGGTTGATCCCCCCTCTTTCGTTGATTTCCTCCGCTGCCAGGGTCGTCCCGTTCTTATCATGCCACCCCAGGTAAGAAGCAGGACCCGTGAGGGTGGCGGAGACGCCAAATTTTATTCCTTTACCCGCTGAGGTTTGGGCGAGTAGGTCGGCCGGACTGCAAATCAAGCCAAAGAAAAATGCCCAGCAGAAGTAAAAACAAGTTTGCTTTGCCTTGCTCATGGTTCCCTCCCTTTTTGGAAAGTTTATGAAAGACGGATCCTAAAGAAGGAATGCGTTCTTCGCCAAAAATTTGGCCAGGTTATTGGCGGCCTGCCGGATGTGGCCCTCCATAGCCAGCCGTACCTTCGACGAGTCTCCCTTTTCCAAAGCTTTCAGGATTTTTTCATGATCTCCCGTGTTCTTCTCTCTCTGACCTGGGATGGAAAGAATGATGCGCCAGTAGCGGGCAAACTGGTCGCGGTGATTTTTGATCAAGCTCTGCAGCCGCCGATTCCCGCTTCTCTCTAAAAAAAATTGATGGAAGCTTACATTGAGCTTCTGCCAGGTTTGGGGTTCTTTAAGGATGGCTTCACCCAGCCGCTCATGGATGCGACGAAGCTGCTTTACTTCCCCTGGACTCATTCTTTTTGTGGCCAGGCCCGCGGCCATCCCCTCCAGGCAGGCCTGAATGGCGTAGATTTCTTCGATATCCTCCAGCGAGAAGCGAGATACCTCCGTCCCTTTGTACGGAATAATCCTGACGAAGCCTTCGAGCTCGAGCTGCTTGATGACTTCCCGGATCACCGTCCGGCTGACCCTTAGCTTCTCAGCCAGAGTGGACTCCACGAGCCGGGACCCGGGGAGAATAGAGCCGGAAAGAATTTCTCTTTTCAAATCTCGATAAACGATTTCCCGGAGGGGCTTTTTCGATTCTGACGCCTTCGCCAAGGCCACGATGGTCACCCTTTTGATTGTTTGCAAGATTGTTTACAATATTGCTTAATTATTGTCAAGCAAAAAGGAGCGGGGCAAGCAGGCCCGATTAATCTTTCCACGTCAAAGGGTTGAAATTGGTCTGCCGATCATAATAGTCTTCCTGCTCCACGCGTTTAAGATA
>Ga0315284_10017944_pt1 | contig 10034 bp, 9 predicted proteins | sample YL17G09_16_MG_FD_203696 | JGI IMG/M metagenome (GOLD analysis project Ga0315284, IMG submission 203696) | Sediment microbial communities from Yellowstone Lake, YNP, Wyoming, USA - YL17G09_16 | ecosystem: Environmental > Aquatic > Freshwater > Lake > Sediment | place: USA: Wyoming | collected...
TGCCGAAGATGGATGGAATCGCTACATTGCAGAGGATCATGAAGGAGTCGCCTGCAAGGACGGTCATGCTCAGCGCGATGGACAAGGTTGACGACCAACTTCCCCTTAGAGCGCTGGAGATGGGCGCTGTCGACTTCATCTCGAAGCCCAGCGGCCCCGTTTCCATTGATATTGTGCATTTCACCGGCAAGATAGTCGAGATAGTGAAGATCGCAGCGGAAGCGAAGGTGGAGGCCCTGAGAAGAACGAGGGAACCTCTGCGCACCAAGAAGGTTCTATCTGTCAAGAAAGAGGCTTTCAAAGGCCACAAAGTCGTAGTGATCGGCGCATCGACGGGAGGCCCAAGAGCCCTGGAGATAGTCTTCGCAGCTCTTCCCCGGGATCTTCCTGCATCCTTCATTGTCGTTCAACACCTCCCTCCAGAGTTCTCAGCCTCTTTCGCGAAAAGACTGGATGCTGCGATGGGGCCCAGGGTCGTTGTAGCCTGTGAAGGCGACAGAGTCGAGAAAGGCGTGGCATATCTGGCCCCCGGTGGCAGGCACCTCAAACTCGGCTGGAAAGGGGCGGCAAGCCTTGTGATCAAACTGGACGACGGCGAACCCGTCAACTTCGTCAGACCGTCTGTCGACGTTCTGTTCAGGAGTGCTGCGGAGTCGCTCAGGGAGAACCTGATGGCCATCATCCTCACTGGCATGGGAGCGGACGGCACAGCGGGAGCGATGGTCGTGAAGGCGTCCGGAGGCAGGGTCGTGGTTCAGGACGAACACACTTCAGTTGCGTACTCCATGCCAAGATCCGCGATCGACGCGGGATTGGTGGACCATATCTTGCCTTTAGAGAATATCGCGGAAGAGATAGTCAAATTCCTTCAGGAGTGAGCTGGTTTGGCAAAAGACATCGACCTGAACAAGTACTCGAAGCTGTTCGTTTCCGAATCGCGAGAGTCCTTGCGCATCATGAACGATGCATTGCTGGAGCTCGAGAAGAACCCAGAAGACAAGGAGTTGGTGGATCGGATATTCAGGTCCGCGCACACGATCAAGGGCATGGCGGGGATGATGAATTTCAAGGCTGTCGTCGAGACAGCTCATGCCATAGAGGACGTGCTGGGAGGGATCCGCGACGGCCGTCTACAGCTCAAGGAGAACGTCGTGGAGACCATCTTCACCGGTTTCGACACCCTCGACGCCATGGTCGTTGCAGTCGAAGCATCTGCAGAAATCAGGGAGAATCCAGAACTGATACAGCAGCTGCGAGCGCTGCTCTCCGGCGCCAGCGAACGTGCAAAGCCCAAGAAGAAGACTCCTGAGATCGAGCCCGAACCAGCTAAATCCAAGACGACGACCGTTTCGATAAAGCTGGGAAGAAGGTGCTCACTCCCGTCTGCAAGGGCCATGGTGATCCTGAAGGAGCTAGGAAAAGCCTCCGAGATCGTCGAATCCAGCCCAACGGAGGCGGACATCGAGCGTGAGCATGTCTTCGAGGAGTTGACAGTCGTCCTCGAGCCTACCGAGAAACTCCAGGAGGCGCTCAGACGCGTCATTGCCATGTCAGATGTGGACGAGGTCCTCGTCGGTGTGACCGGAGAATCTAGAGAGAAATGGCACAAGCTAGCGAAGCAGGAGGTTAGCGCTTCTGCAGCTTCATCGGATGTTCTTCCCGCCCAGACTGTCAAGGTGGGGATGGACAAACTGGACGACCTTCTGGACAACGTTGGCGAGCTTGTCATCGGGCGGAGCAGGCTTCTCGAGAAAGCCTCCACGCGTGACGACCTCGAGCTCCAAGAGATCTCAGCCCTCATCGACAAGCTCACTTCTGACATACAGTCCAAGGTCCTCGGGATCAGGATGATCCCCCTGGATGTCGTAATGAGCAGGTTCCCTCGCATGGTCAGAGACATATCCAAGAACGAGGGAAAGGAGGTAGAACTCCTCGTCGAGGGGGGGAGCATAGAGCTCGACAGAACTGTCGTTGATAGGATAACCGAGCCCATGATGCACCTGCTGCGTAACTGCGTCGACCACGGTATAGAGACGACGGATGAACGAGTCCACGCAGGGAAGAAGGCGAAAGGACTGATCAGGATAGTCGCGTCGAAACAGCAAGACCATGTGCTCATCGAGGTCTCGGACGACGGCAAAGGCATTGACTACGACCTGATCAGGAAGGTTGCCGTGAAGAAAGGCATGATGTCTCAGGGTCAAGCAGACGCGGCTTCGGGAAGGGAACTCCTCGACTTGCTTTTCAATCCGGGTTTCTCCACCAAGAGCCAGGTCACGGAGGTTTCTGGAAGAGGCGTTGGACTTGACGTCGTCAAAAGGGCAGTCGAGGAACTAGGCGGAAGCGTGATGGTGACCAGCTCGAAAGGTGCGGGAACCACTTTCTCGCTCTGGCTGCCGTTCACTCTCGCGATAATCGAGGCGATGCTCGTCGGGATCGCAGACCAGACCTACGCAGTCGCGATGGGCACCATCGTAGAATCACACAAGTTCGAAAAGGACGAAATCAAGACTATCAGGGGCAGGGAGGTCGTGCAGCTTAGAGGAGAGGTCCTGCCTCTCATACGAATGCGGGAATTCTTCGGGATGGCGAGGCCTCCCGAGTCACCGGAGGGCATCAACACCCTGGTGGTCCAGAGCAGGGACAGACGGGTTGCTCTGCAGGTCGACGAGCTGATCGGCCATCAGCAGATAGTCGTGAAAGGGCTGGACAGGCGGCTGAGGAAGATCAGGGGGATCTCGGGAGGAACGATACTCGGGAGCGGCAGGATAGCGCTGATACTCGACGTCGATTCCATAATCGGAGGATGAGAGCAGTGACTGACGAAAAGGCTGGAAAGGTCTTGGAAGTGATCAAGGAATTCGCCAACATAGGCGCAGGCAGCGCTGCCACGGCGCTCTCGTCGCTCATGGATGTTGAGCTCATGAACGAAGTCACTTCATGCAGCATACTCCCTATGTCCAAGGTATCCGATTGGCTTGGCGGCGCCGACCAAATCGTCGCAGGCACGTACACATACCTCTGCGGCGAACTCAAGAGCGGCATACTCATCGTTCTCCCGAAGAAATCCGCGGTCACATTGCTCGAGCACCTGACCAAGGAGAAAGTCGACCTCGCCTCGCTAACGGAGATACAGAAATCCGCGCTCAAGGAAATCGGCAACATCTGCCTCTGTTGGTATCTCATCGCCGTCTCGAAGATGATAGACATCGACATGATTCCAGCACCGCCGGACGCCACAGTGGACATGCTCGGTGCTGTCCTTGACATCCCACTGGCTAGCTTGGCACAGAAGGTCGACACTGTCCTCGCGGTCCACACATGCTTCAAAGGGATCGACGAAGAGTTCGAGGGATACTTCCTGATGCTCCCCGAGGAGTCGACGCTCAAACTGATCCTCGAGAGGATGGCGGAGCCCTGAAGATGAACCAGCCGCATACCCTCGGGGTCGGACAGATGGCCGTGTGCCACGCGCCTGAGCAGATAGTCTGCTTGGGACTAGGCTCATGCGTCGCGATAATCTTGTACGACCCGGTGGCCCGGATAGGCGGAGTCGCTCACGTGCTGCTCCCGAAATCCCCGATCAAGTGCGACAACGAAGGGAAATACGCTGATACGGGCACGAGGAAGCTTGTCAAAGAGATGCTCAACCACGGCGCCAAGAAAGAGAGGTTTGTCGCCAAGCTGGTCGGTGGGGCGCAGATGTTTCCGAACTTGAACCTAGCGATCGCGAACATCGGCAGGGAGAACAGCATGACCATCAGGAACGTACTCAGGGAGCTTATGATCAGGATTGTTGCCGAGGACCTCGGGGGGAATCGCGGCCGATCTGCCTACTTCAACACATCGGACGGTCATGTGATTGTCAGGACGGCCTTCGAGCCTGTGAAGGTACTGTAGGAGATTGCCGGACCTTGTTTGCTCTTCTCCGCGCAGTTGTGCCCTCTTCTTCCTTCTCTTCTTACGCATCTCGTCTATCATCACAACTACAGGCCTGACCCTGGAGCCTCAGAAAGGCTTTTGTAGATGCAACCGCGTAGATACCGGTCGCCAGGAGAAGGCGGATGGCTGACGGTAGGCCTGCGTTCATCGCAGGCCGGCTGAGGAAAGTCCCCTCTCCGTGAGAAAGTGGGCTGTCAGAACAGCAAGGCGAGAGTCTTGGCAAGGGCGCAGAAACGACACAGCCCCGGGACAACGTGATGATTCCTCTGTGGATGAAGTCTCCCGGGGATTTGGTGAAACGGCGACTCCCCACTGGAGCAAGCTCAAACGGCCGAATCGATCTCTCATCGTCGGCGGGTAGAGTGCAATAGTCGAATGCCATCAACGTCGCAAGACGGGAACAGAAAGGGGCTTATGTCCTTCACCTGGCCTTATACCTGAAGGACGGAATGTACGTTCTGTCCTTCAGCTCGTCTTTATGTTCCATGTCCTTTTAGCGGATGAGATCGGCTCAAACCCCTTTCCTTTTCTTCAGGTCTCAGCATTCGCATATTTCTTGGCTAGCAGCTTCTTGACTTCGGTCAAATCGCCATCACAGTTGGCGCACACCCTCTCTGTACGATTATTCTTCGCACCACACTTTGGACAGATAACCGAAACGTCAATGGGAATCTCGTCTCTGAGCGTTCGGGCTTTCGCTACGACCTGAGGCCTGAGGACTTTCGCACAAGAATAGCAGTACTCAAAACTGTCGGGATTATGTACTCCACAGTGCGGACAGACAAGCGTATGTGGCGGCACAGCCTGTGAAGGGAGCGGCGTCTTCTGAGACGGGCTCGTCGGTCGAGCTTGCGCTGGAGCCGACGTCGTTGGAAATGAACTAGGAGCGACCGGTCCTTCGGTCGAGCGCCCACAATTCGGACACCGCAAATATCCAGGTGGCATGGAAGCGCCGCAGTTGGCGCAAAAGGCGGTAGTCCCTGGAGCTAGTGGTTGATACATCTGAGACGGTTGCATAGCCTTCTGAATCATCACATCATCCAGCTTCCTGTTGTATGACGACCTTGTGGCTACTAGATATGCACCGCCGAGAAGGATTGGCGTTCCGTAAAGCAATCCACCGAGCACCAGAATCGTTTGCTCCCCAACGACGGCATAGTCATCGTCTGTGGCGACACCGTAGTACTCCCTGTACTGCAATCTGTCCTTGTTGTCTTGCCATGTAGGATAGATTATCAAAGCCAGGACAACGCCAATCAATCCGAGGATGAGCAGAATCCAGCCAACAGCTACGCTCTTTTTTCTCAAGATCGTTTGGTTGGTTATCAGAGTCCCATTTCCTCGTTTCCGTATTGCCATCGCTACCTAAGGTCTTTTCCGGTAGTCGGACCGACAAAGTCTCGACAGATATCCGACAATATCCCGACAAAGTACCGACGAACAACCGACGACATATCGACGAAGCATCGACAATCCCCCGCAGGGAACATACGCAAGGTGCACAAGGTACATCCAGCCTGGGTGTATGTTGTGTATGTTGTGTACTTTCGGTGCAGGGGAGTCTCCGTAGGCCACCCGTAGGCTATCCGTAGGCTAACCGCATGCCAACCGCATGTTATCCGCTAGTAATCCGCATGTTGTCCGCAGTCTCAGAGATGCACGACGGCGGATAGGGAGCTTCGTAGGACCATCAACGATGCCAACCGTTCTGAGAATCGTCCCTTGTCCCTGGTCGAGAGCTTGTCGAAGATCGTTCTTACCTTGTTGTAGGTGTCCTCGCGGAGCTTCATGGCCTCATCATATTCCTTGTTCGTCAGGCCAAACATCGTAGTGAGCAAGGCGCGTTCGGTGTCAACGACAGTTCTTCCGATGCTCTCAAACATCTTGACAGAACCAGGCATGAACTCCTGGATGACCTTCTCGACCGACAGAAGCAGGGACTCGGCCTTCCCTACCTCTTCCGCGCTGATGAGTATGAGGGCACACGCTTCTAACCCTTCTCGCACTTGTCTCTTCGGAAGGCGACCTCTGACTCTATGCTCCAGGTCGTCGAGGAACAGGTCCATTTCGTCGTCCAGTATCGCTATGACCTTCTTCCTGAAGACCTTGGCTTCGGCTCGCAACCGAGGGCGCACGCGGTTCTTTATGTTGACGGGGACGGAGTAGTAGGACCACCCTTCGTCAGGATCGGCGATAGCTCCGATGCTTTTCCCCTTCGAGATTCGAGCGACGTCCATGCTCGACATCAATTGGACGACTTGTTCCCGTTTCAAGGGGACGAGTGAATAGAGTTTCTCGCGTAAGTCAAGCTCAGATCGTTCGAAAGTCATCTGTCCCTTATCGACGAGCGAACCGAGGGCTTCTGTCAGCATCTTCGGAGAGATCGGCCGGCCCTGCGCGCTTATGGCTATCATGATGTCTGTGTATCGGAGCTTCGGTAGCTGGTCCTCATCTTTGGCATTGATGAGAAAGACCGCTTTGATTGTGTCCTCAGCCTCGTCGATACTCCATCTCTTCGTGGAATCACTATCCATAGTTACTATCCTCGGAAAGCAATAGGCTATACGGGAATATAGACCTTGTCCTTTACGAGGCGATAGGCCTTGAACAAAAGGAAATGCAGAACGATGCGCGTCGGAAACTCGATAGTGGTCGTACTACCGAAGGATTGGACGAGGGGACAGGAGATCGGACCAGGGGATACTCTCGATGTTGCCTATAACGGCATCGTGGAGTTTTCCGTACCCGATGCCGAAGGGGGGGAAGAGGACGGGAATAATGCGCGAGGTCGAAAATCGAACCTCAGAAGTGCCTGAGGAATCAAGAACGGAGACCAGGCCGACATCTAAGACTCAGGTCGAAGCGAGCAATCTCCGTCAGGCCAGGAAACGCGCTAGCGGTCCGTACAGGTGTGATTGGTGTGGACAAATCAAGCCTGGTATGCGGAGGTCAGGACCGAGGATATGCGACGATTGCTGGCGAGACCATGTAGCTCGAAAACGGAGGAGTTAGATGGCCGACGACGAGTCTGAGCATGAAGCTATCGAGATGCTTCGTCGGCGCATATTGGTATCATTCCCGACCATGCGCCGACGAGATGGCCGTACTGACCAGGAAATCATATCGGAGATCGCCAAAGACTCCGACCTATACCTAGCGGGTGAAGAACGATTCTGGAACAGTCAGGAGCAATTCGAAGCCACCCTTCGCGGAGAAGCCATCAAGCTGAAGCTATTGCTGATGATGCCTGAGGAAATGGTCTCGTTGGTCAAGCGTTATGTCGATGTGCCTGAGCCTGAGATCGCGATGCTTCTGTTGTGGTCCATAAGCACACGGTTGCGGGGATTTCTCCCTGGTGAGTTATGTTGCTATGTCCATTTCAGAGGCCGAAGTGGGACGGGCAAATCACATGCGGGGAGATTCTTCACGGACATATCGAGAGGGGAGTGGCACGAAGCCATCTCCGAAGGGGCTTTGCTGAACGGAGTACAGTCAGGTCGTGTGATGGGGCTGGATGAAGTGGACAATGACATCAAGCGGATAGAATCAGCCGAGGGCATACTCCGAACAGGGCACACATGGGATGCAAAGTACACCCTTAGAATCAAGAACAAGGAAGGGAACTTCGAAACTGAGAGCATCGTGGTAGGTGGGCCAAAGGTTTTTACTTCAATCGGTCAGCTTGATGATGCTCTCGAAAGCCGATGCTATGTCATCGACATGGCCGAGTCTCCGAGGAAACAGGAATTGTCTATCGCATGGCTGTACCGTACCGACGATACCGAACGGCTCGCGAGATCGCTTGACGGATGGGCCGAATTCATCAAGGGCCGTCATAGATCGGATGAGATAGGAGCGTTCCATCACGCGCCTGAGTACCTTCCGCGATTGGAGAAGCTGAGGTCCGTCGGAGCTAGAAGAACCGACCTAGCGCACATCTTCGTAACCGTTGATTGGCTACTCGATTGGAATACACCAGGGCTGGTTGATGCTCTCGCGACTGATAGCGGGGATGAGGAGATGGGCTGGCTGAAAACGACACTACTCGATGTCGTGCCTGAAGCGATAAGCCTGGGCATCGAGGTTGAGAACGAAGGCATCCAGGCCAACAAGCTGTTGGAGCTAGTGAACGCAAGGAGAAGGCTAGCTTCACTTCGGCCCTGGAGTCCGAGATCATTCGGCAAGAGCATGACCGAGTTAGGATATTCCGAGCAGGGCTTCAAGGTACGGAAGGGGAACGGATATTTCTACCGTTTTCCAGAAATTGCCATGAAGCTGTTGGAGAAGGGCACACCTATCAAACCGATTCAAGCGGTGTTGGCCGTCGATGCTTCACTCGATGAGAAGGTCGCCGTCGACGGGAGAGAGCCATGACGCTATCCGAACGGAGTCTCATGCGACTAGCGCACATCAAAGCCCCTGGGAGACACTTCTCGCGGGACGCCATTAAGCTGTTGAAGGTCTACCTCGAACGACAGGCAGATTGGATTATCACGCAAGCGTCTAGCATCCATGACCGTGAGAACGATATGCGTCGGCAGATCGGTGAACGGCCTAAGGCGAGGTTGTCTCCCAAACACATCAAGATGGCAATCGATGGAAAGTTCGTCGGGGACAAGGCAAATGATGAGCATTAAGAACATCGTCCACCATGACGGATTGGTATGGGCCGGACACTCATGCTTTCACCAAAATCGTGATTTTCCGGCCCATATCACCCAATGCTTAATACTCCTAAGGCCCATGTCCATGCTGGTGAAAGCATGAGCAAGACTAGCATCGAGCAGATTGTGAGCATGGAGACTGAACGTTTCGGCGCATACCTGAGAGCCGAAAAGAGAACGGATGCAACCGTGATTTCGTACTCGCGAAGCCTGGGGAGATTCCTCACGTTCGTGAAGAAGCCGGTTGAGGAAATCACGAAGGCCGATATGCAATCATGGAAGGGCCATCTCGCGGAACGGTATTGCGAGAACACCATGTCGGCCATGATAGCATCCGTCAATTGCTACACGGCCAACATACTTGAACGCCCCGACTTGAAGATGCGTTCTCCTAGACAGGTGGAAAAGCAGAAGATACCCCTGACTGAGAACGAGGTTAGGGCAATCATGGATGAGGCGCGCAAGCCACGACAGGGAGAGAACGGAGTGCGTACCGGATTTGAAACGAGCTACCGAGACTACGCGCAGATATGCGTCATGTACTACGGGGGGCTGAGAGTATCCGAGATCGTGAAGCTCAAAGTGTCGGGCCTCAACCTAGACAAGCAAAGACTTCAGGTCTATGCGGGGAAGGGGAAGGACTACTCTAGCGTCAATCTCACGGATGAGGCCGTACAGGCAATCCGTGTCTACATCACGAAGGGTAGGCCGACGCCAACCAAGGGCCATGAGGATACGCTTTTCCTAAGCGCGGGTGGGCTCCCGTTGAGTCGCAAGAATGTCTGGACGATGGTCAAGCGCATGGCCTTCGAGGCTGGCATCGAGAAGAATGTCCATCCCCACATCTTCAGGCACTCGATGATAACACACATGGCCGAGAAGGGGCTATCCGCTAGCTTCATCCAGGCTCAGAGCCGACACAAAAGCCTGGATGATGTGCAGAAGTACACGCATCTATCTGAGCGAAGCCAACGGAACGCTTACGACACGGCCTTCGATGGAAATGGGACAGGGCCGGCCATGCCGAGGCCATCGACACCAGGACCGAAGCCCGCCCCAGGCCCAATGTACGCGGATGGTGGCGACCTGAGGGAAAAGGTTCTAGCGAAGTACCTCGACGGGGAGATCGACGACACAAAGCTAGAGAAGATGCTCTCCCTCATCGACAGACAACCGGTCATGCCGAAGGTCAGCCCCGTTGCCGGATACCAATGATTTCGCGGTACGGTTCTACGCGGAAGTCATCAAAATGAAAACATCTTCGCGGAAGGCCTGGATTCGGTGTAGGATTGCCGTATTTCAAAGGGGCTTATGTCCTTCACCTGGCACTTAAACCTATTCAAAGCACGTTGACATGAATCTACTACTGTACTTCACATGGGTTCTCCGAGAAAACCATAGGGAAGGAACGGGGAATCCTGAGAAGAT
>Ga0315284_10017945_pt1 | contig 10034 bp, 9 predicted proteins | sample YL17G09_16_MG_FD_203696 | JGI IMG/M metagenome (GOLD analysis project Ga0315284, IMG submission 203696) | Sediment microbial communities from Yellowstone Lake, YNP, Wyoming, USA - YL17G09_16 | ecosystem: Environmental > Aquatic > Freshwater > Lake > Sediment | place: USA: Wyoming | collected...
ATAGCAAAGATATTCGCCCAGTTCGCGGCGGACGGGCTTGTGGACACGGAATTTGTGGCGGTTGAATCGGAGCATTCTGCGATGAGCGCCACGCTTGGCGCGGCCGCATCAGGGGTCAGGGCCATGACAGCAACATCGTCGCAGGGCCTTGCCCTTATGTACGAGATACTTCCCATCGCGTCAGCGCTTCGTCTTCCAATAGTGATGCCCGAGGTCAACAGGGCCCTTTCGGCGCCGATAAACATCCACTGCGACCACAGCGATACTATGGCTGCTAGGGATTTCGGATGGATACATATCTTCTCCGAGAACGCTCAGGAAGCTTATGACAACACCCTGCAGGCGGTAAAGATCGCGGAGGACACGAGAGTGCGTCTGCCGGCCATGGTCACCACCGACGGGTTCATAATAAGCCATTGCATGGAGAAGGTGGAGACCATAGATGACGCCAAGGTCAAAGAGTATATAGGAGAGTTCAAGGCGGAATACTCCGTACTCGATGTAAAAAACCCGATAACTGTCGGGTCGCTAGACCTTCAGGACTTTTACTTTGAGCACAAGTACGCCGTCGTGGATGCAATGAAAAATGCTAAGAACATAATACTTGAGGTCGCCAGGGATTTTGAGAAGAAATTCGGCAGGAAATACGGGCTCTTTGAGGAATATAAGATGGACGATGCGGAGATAGCCGTCGTGGCGCTTGGCTCCACAGCAGGTACGGCAAAAGCCGTGGTCAACGAATTAAGGAGTAAGAACGTTAAGGCCGGGCTGCTGAAGATAAGGGTGTTCAGGCCGTTCCCGCACGAGGAGATAGCTAACATACTGGGTAAGATGAAGGCTGTTGCGGTAATGGACAGGAGCGATTCTTTCAACTCCGCGGGAGGCCCTGTGTTCACCGAGATAAGGTCGGCGCTTTATGATTCAGCGGCAAAGCCCAAGCTTATTAATTACATTTACGGGCTCGGAGGAAGGGACATTTCAACGGAAGAAATAGAGAAAGTGTTCAATGAGCTTTCAGATACCGCAAGGACAGGAAAGATAAAGAACCTGTTCAATTATTTAGGGGTGAGGGGACTATAATGGCGAATTTAAAAGAAATGGCGAAACAGGAAGAGAGATTGACCGGCGGGCACCGCGCATGCGCGGGATGCGGGATACCCATAATCGTCCGCCAGATAATGCATTCAATAAAGGATCCTGTGGTCGTGGGCTGCGCGACAGGATGCCTTGAGGTCGTGACGACAATATATCCGTTCACCGCGTGGAAAGTGCCTTTCCTTCACGATGCTTTCGAGAACTCCGCCGCAACCGTTTCGGGGATAGAGTCGGCATACAGGGCGCTGAAGAAAAAAGGAAAGATAAGCGAAGAAATAAAGTTCCTTGCTTTCGGCGGCGACGGCGGCACCTACGACATAGGTTTTCAATCGCTGTCAGGAGCCATGGAGAGAGGCCACGACATGCTTTATGTCTGCTACAACAACGAGGCATACATGAACACGAGCGTACAGAGATCGGGCGCAACGCCTTTCGGCGCAAACACAACGACCGCTCCGTCCGGGAAGGTAAAACAGGGAAAAGAACAGTTCAAAAAGAACCTGACGGAGATAATGGTGGCGCATGAAATTCCATATGTGGCGCAGGCGGCCGTCGGCAACTGGATGGACCTGACAAAAAAGATCGAAAAGGCGATGTCCATAAAGGGGCCGAAGTACATGGGAGTGCTGCAGCCGTGCCAGCTTGGGTGGGGTTACCCTATGGAGAACACAGTGGAGATAGGGAAACTTGCGGTGGATACTTGCGTGTGGCCGCTTTATGAGGTTGAGAACGGCAAATACAAGCTTTCATATAAGCCAAAAGAAAAAAAACCGGTAATAGAATGGTTGAAGTCCCAGGCAAGGTTCAAGCATCTTTTCAAGCCCGGGAATGAAAAGCTGATAGAACAGATACAGGCCAATGTGGACATGAACTGGGAAAAATTGCTGGCAAAATGCGGGGTGTAAGACGGGAGATGGATTTTCACATTTCACATCTCGCATCTCGATCGTATATTAAGGAGGTGTAGTTCAATGAACCAGAAACAATTGGCGGACAGGGTGGCGGCAAGGTTGAAGGACAGCAAAGTGAAAAAAGTGATGGTTGAGAAGATAGTCGAGGAATCGCTTGTTGTCATGACGGATGCATTGGTAAAAGGAGAGAAAGTAAGGCTTGTGGGTTTCGGTAATTTCCTGGTCAGGACAAGAGCTTCAAGGGTGGGAAGGAATCCACAGACAGGAGCGCAGATCAATATTCCGCAGTCAAAATCTCCTGCGTTCGTTCCCGGAATAAATTTAAAAAAGGCGATCAAAGGAAAATAAACTGATGCCCAAAACATCAAAAAACCCGGCCCTGAAGAGCGATTCTTCAGGGCAAATCTTTGATGACCTGGGTCTTCTGCTCGAAGTATTACCTCTTAGGATAAAGACCGCCATACAAGCAAGATCCAACCTCCCCGAGATGATCGAGGTCGTGCTCGACCTGGGCAAATCTGCCGAGGTAAGGTTCGCCGGCGACAAGGTCCTGTACATTGAAGGCCCGGTCGTAAGCAATGCCGACATTAAATATGTAACAGGCAAGGTCGGCGAATTCACTTCGGATAACAGGGCGGGGATAGAGAGGACGCTTCACAGGATCTCCGCCATAAGGAACCGCCACGGGAAGATAATCGGGCTGACCCTGCGCGTGGGGCGGGCGATATTCGGGACGATCGACATAATACGGGACATAATCGAATCGGGAAAGAACATCCTCTTTATGGGGCCGCCCGGCATCGGGAAGACAACGAAGCTGAGGGAAGCGGCAAGGGTCCTTTCCGACGACTTTGATAAGCGCGTTATAGTGGTGGATACCTCAAATGAGATTGGCGGCGACGGGGACATACCGCATCCGGGCATAGGAAGAGCCCGCAGGATGCAGGTTTCCTCGCCTGAAAAGCAGCACGCGGTAATGATCGAGGCGGTGGAGAACCACATGCCGGAGGTCATAATAGTGGACGAGATAGGCACTGAAGCTGAGGCCTCCGCCGCACGAACAATAGCCGAGCGCGGCGTGCAGCTTATCGGCACGGCTCACGGCGTTATACTTGAAAATATCCTCAAGAACCCGACGTTGTCGGACCTTGTCGGCGGGATACAGACCGTGATACTCGGCGACGAGGAAGCGAGAAGGCGCCACACCCAGAAAGCGGTCCTTGAAAGAAAGGCGCCCCCGACATTTAACATCGCGATCGAGATAAGGGAAAAGGACAAGTTCGCGATCTATAAGGACGTAGCATCGGCGATAGATAAATTGCTGAGGCGGACCCAGCCCGAGCCCGAGATAAGGGTCAGGACGCCGGAAGGAAAGATAGATATTCAGGAAGCCCCGAAAGAGATGCCGGAATTCACTCCTGAAGAGGAGCGGCAGGCCGAAAAGAAAATGGGCAAGGGTATCCTTAGGATATATCCGTTCGGGGTCAACAAGGGCTTAATAGAGAGGGCGATAAGGTCAATGCGGGTCCCCGCTGTCGTTGCGGACAGGATGGACGAAGCGGACATGCTTTTGACAGTTAAAGCGAAAGCAAGGCCGGGGACAAAGATAATGGACGCCGCAGAGGAGCACAGATTGTCCGTACACGTCATAAGGAAAAACGTCTCAAGCCAGATAAATAAATTCCTCAAATATTATTTCAAGGTGGGCGGCACGGACGAATCGGAAGAGATCGCGATGAGGGAAGCGGAGGAAGGAATAAAGCAGGTATTGAACTCAAAAAAATCCGCCGACCTGAGCCCGCAAAACTCTTACATAAGAAGGCGCCAGCATCAGCTTGTGGAGCAGAGAAGGCTGAGGTCGGAGAGCGTGGGTGAAGAGCCGAAGAGAAGATTAAGGATCTACCCCTCTTAAAAATGTTAACGGACATAGAAATAGCCCAAAAAGCAAAATTGAAACCAATAGAACAAATAGCCAGGAAGGCCGGCTTTTTGTCTTCAGAGATCGAGCTTTACGGCAAAGACAAAGCAAAGATCAGCCTGCGTTCGCTTAAAAGGCTTTCAAAGAAAAAGAACGGGAAGCTCATTCTTGTGACGACCATTACTCCGACCCCCTGGGGAGAAGGGAAGACCACTACGACCATCGGGCTCGGCCAGGCGCTGGCAAAGATCGGAAAAAAAGCTTTCATATGCATACGTGAGCCGTCGCTGGGCCCTGTAATGGGATTAAAAGGCGGTGCCGCGGGAGGCGGATACTCGCAGGTGCTCCCGATGGAGGATATTAACCTGCATTTCACCGGCGACATCCACATGGTCACCGCCGCCCACAACCTTCTCTCGGCGATGGTGGATAATCATATATTCCATGGAAATGAATTAAAGCTTGATCCCGGCCGGATCGTATGGCGCAGGTGCATGGACATGAACGACAGGGCGCTGAGAAGCGTGAAAATATCATATAAAGACATTACAAGGACCGACGGGTTTGACATTACCGCCGCTTCGGAGGTAATGGCGATACTTTCCCTTTCAAAGAACCTTACCGATATGAAGGCAAGGCTGGGAGAAATAATAGTGGGATATTCCGTGGACGGCATGCCCGTGACAGCAAAAGACCTTAACGCTTCCGGCGCCATGGCCCTGCTCCTTAAAGAAGCTATAAAGCCGAACCTGGTGCAGACCATAGAGGGGGTCCCCGCTTTCATCCACGGGGGGCCGTTCGCGAACATTGCCCACGGGTGCAACAGCATAGTGGCTACCCAGCTGGCATTGAAGGCTTCAGATTATGTTGTGACCGAGGCAGGATTCGGTGCCGATTTAGGTGCCGAAAAGTTCTTTGACATAAAATGCCGCTATGCGGGGCTCGTGCCTGACCTTGTTATCGTCACCCTTACCTGCAGGGCGCTTAAAAGGCAGGGCGGAATAGAAAAGGAAAACCTTTCAAAAAACAACGTCAGAGCGCTAAAAAACGGGCTGCCGAACCTGAAACGGCACATCAATAGCCTTGAATTATTCGGGGTGCCGATACTTGTTTCAGTGAATCTAAGGACAGAGGACTCGAAGGAGGAGCTTAATGCCGTGCTTGAGTACTGTAAAGGCCTCGGGATAGAGGCGGTTGTATCCGATCTTTGGGGTAAAGGCGGGGCAGGAGGGGTGAATTTGGCCAAAAAGGCCGCCGGGATCGTCAAAAAGCAGTCAAAATTCAGGTATTTATACGACCTGAACCTTTCGGTAAGGTCAAAGATCGAAACTATTGCCAAAAAGATGTACGGGGCCGACAGGGTGGAATTCACAAATGAGTCGCTGGAGGAGCTGGTAAGCATAGAAAAAAGCAAATATTCAAGGTTCCCGGTGTGTATGGCCAAGACGCAATACTCTCTTTCGGACGATCCCCGGTTGCTCGGCGCCCCAAAAGGATTTAATATTACCGTAAGGCAGGTTAAAATATCGGCAGGAGCAGGATTTATAGTTGCAATGACCGGCGACATAATGACGATGCCGGGGCTTCCAAAACATCCCGCGGCGGAAAAAATGGATATTTCGGAAAGCGGAAAAATAATAGGATTGTTTTAGACCTCATCCCTAACCCTTCTCCTATAAATAGGAGAAGGGCAACGGTACTAAAGCTTTGTTTCCCCTCTCCATGAAATGGAGAGGGGCTAGGGGTGAGGGAGGATACATGATAAACCAGAAAAAAATAGAAAAAGCAGTAAGGATGATCCTTGAGGCAATAGGCGAGGACCCAAAACGTTCCGGCATTAGGGAAACGCCGGCCAGGGTCGCCAGGATGTACGCCGAACTTTTTGCGGGCCTTCACAAGGACCCCGCTAAAGAGCTGACCGTTTTCCACGAAGCGGACCACGAGGAAATGATAATGGTGAAGAACATACCTTTCTATTCCATGTGCGAACACCATCTTGTGCCTTTTGCAGGCAAAGCCCATGTCGTGTACATACCGACGAAGGGCAGGGTAACAGGCCTGTCAAAATTAGTAAGGGTCGTTGAGGGTTTTGCAAAACGTCCCCAGATGCAGGAAAGGCTTACCAGCCAGATCGCAGATACATTAATGAACGGCCTGAAGCCGAGAGGAGTCCTTATAATAATCGAGGCGGAACATCTCTGCATGTCAATGCGCGGCGTAAAGAAGCCCGGCTCGGTCACTATTACTTCCGCAGTGCGCGGCATCTTCAGGAAAAATTCAACTACAAAGGCAGAAGCACTCGCGCTATTAAAACCCTAAAATATGTCCCAGATCAACATCATAAAGGTCACCGATAAAGAATATCCCGAACTATTAAAAAAGATATATGATCCGCCTGAAGAACTTTATGTTAAAGGCGACTCATCCTCTTTAAGCGAAAAATGCCTTGCGATAGTCGGCACGCGCACTGCAACAGAATACGGGAAGGCGATCGCGAGAAAATATGCGAAAGAGCTTTCTCAATACGGGTTCACGATAGTTTCAGGGCTTGCGGAAGGCATAGATACCGAGTCGCACAAGGGAGCGTTAGAGGCCGGGGGAAAAACTATTGCGGTGTTCGGATGCGGGATCGATCAGATATTTCCCGCATCGAACATAAAGCTCGCGGGAGACATAGAAAAGAGCGGAGCATTGATATCCGAATACAAGCCGGGCACTCCCGCTGCGAAATGGACGTTCCCGAGGCGCAACAGGATAATATCCGGGATGTCACTCGGCGTGATAATGGTGGAAGGACATTATGACAGCGGAGCGATGATAACAGCGAAGCTCGCGCTTGATGAAGGCCGCGAGGTCTTCGCAGTGCCTGGAAATGTCGAGATAGAGCAGACAAAGGGACCTCACTGGCTCATCAAACAGGGAGCAAAGCTTGCAGAAAGCATTGACGATATACTTGAGGAATTCAATATTAAAAGAGTGGAGGGAAGCGGAAAAGATAAAGATATCGATCTTTCACAGCTTTCAAGCGCCCAGGTAAAAGTGATCTCCTGCCTCACAAAAGAGCCAAAACATGTTGACCGGATATCGGCTGAAAGCGGGACCAGTTCTCACGAAACCCTTGGTATTCTAGCAGTTCTTGAGATCAATGGCATGGCAAAGCAGCTGCCGGGGAAATATTTCGTTATTTGTTGAGGGCCTTTTTAAGTTTCTCGGTTGCGGTCTTCGCTATCCTGGACACCTGTGATTCCGACAATTTTATCTCCTTGCCGATCTCCTTGAAAGTTTTATCCTGGTTGTAATAACCTTTTAAGACCGCCTTTTCCGGCTCCGAAAGGTTCTTCATCGCGCTTTCCACGGTTATGGAAGCGTCTGATTCTTCATGAACTATGGATTCCCTGTTGAATGCCATGTAAATGTTCGCGGCGGATGTAATGAACTCGTACATTCCGGTGACCGGATCTGCGCCCCTTTTCCTTAAATAATCCTGCATTGCGCCTTTAAGTCGCACGCTTACGTACGGCCACAAAGCGCCTTTCCTGGGGTCCCAGGTCTTCAGCGTGTCAATGAAGGCGATCTTTGCTTCGGAGAGAAGGTCTTCGGCTTCGGCTTTCGCGACATGTCTGGGAAGCCCTCCGATGTACCATTTTGTCGTTTTTGTGATCTGGCCCTTATATTTATCCAGCACTTCATCCGAATATTTGAGGAAGTGATCTCTCATTATGCTTATTATCTTGTCTTCTATCTCTTTTTTTGATGTGGTGATCATACCTGGCCCTTGAAGGATCTGCTTACCACTTTAACCAGCTCTTCTTCTCTTTCCTTTTTTTTACTTTCATCAAGCTCATTGCTGAACACGCCCGCCCAATTCCTCGTGAACTCGTAAAATCTTTTCAGCACCGGAGGTATCCAGGAAGGGGCAACCCCGGCAGGCCTGCCTGTCTGCCCTTCTCTGGAAATGCTTACTCTGTCAATTCTGTTTTCGCTCATTTATCTTTCTTTAAACTTCCTGCCGGCATTTTACGGATCCGGGTCTGTTCCATCTTTTTATCAATGTATATGCTGGCTATGGACAATGCCTGCCTGCGCAGCTCGGGATTTGCCACAACGACATCCGCGATCTTGGACACCATCTTTGAAAATCCGGGACTTAGGGCGAACGACGCGCCGTATTCTACGTCCAGGGCTGATTTAATGATCTTTTCGACCAGCTCTTTTGCGCTGTGCGCGGGGTCTATCTGTTCAAGCATCCTTGAATGGAACATGTCTATTTTTTCGACCATATGTTTTTACCTGTACTTTTATCGGCAGAAACCGGGAAATATTTCATTTAATCCAGAGAAATCATCCCTATCGATTGCACTTTTACCTGGGGGACGATCTCGTTATACGAAAGCACTGCAACATCCGGGAAGCTTCTTTCAATGAACCGCTTGAAATGCGGCCTCAGCCTTGGCGAACAAAGGATCACGGCAAGAAGCTTCATCCTTTTGAAATTCTGGAGCTGTGATGATATCTGCACGAGCACCCGCTCTCCTACATTGGGATCAAGGGCGAGGAAAGAGCCGTATTCCGACTGGTGTATCGCCCCGATCATGACCTCCTCCAGGCTTGGATCTATGGTCACGACGGTTATCACGGCTTCTTTGTCGGTGTAGGTTTCGCATATCTGCCTTGCAAGGGACTGCCGGACGTATTCCGCGAGTATGTTTATGTCGCGGGAAAGATGTGCATAATCCGCAAGCCGCTCGAGTATGGTTGACAGATCCCTGATAGAGACACGCTCTCTTACAAGAAGCTGGAGGACCTTGTGGACCTGGCCGAGGGACAGCATGTCAGGTATTAATTCCCTAACTATTGCCGCATTGGCGTTTTTGACAAGCTCTATCAGGGACTGAACGTTCTGCCTTGTCATTATTTCATCCGCGTAACGCTTTATTATCTCGGTAAAATGCTTTGCTATGACCTCTACCGTTTCTTCAGATTCGATGTTCTGCCTTTGAAGCTCTCCTGCCATGTCTTCAGGGACCCACATGACGGGATCTCCGGTAAGCGCATCCTTCAGTTCGACCCCCGTTATGTTCTTTTCTCTGAGTTCCGCGGCCGGCATGTGAAGGCACCTGTGACCTATAAGGGCTTCTCCCACCGCAATCCTTGTGCCCCGTATCTCTATCACGTACTGGTTGGGCGGGAGCGACAGGTCATCCATTACTCTGACGCCGGGAATGACAAAACCAAGCTCCTGTCCGATGCGATAACGGATAAGAGTTATCTTTTCAAGGAGCGGGCCTTTTTGAGCGGGATCGATGAGAGGGATAAGGTTCCTTCCGGATTTAAGGCTTAAAGGGTCAAGACCCAATGTGCCGAGTATGCTTTCCGGCTTTTTCAGAAGTTCTTTTGCGGAAACTTCTTCTGTTACCGTCTTATTATCTTCTTTTTTATCCTTGGTCTGCAGGAGGGCCACCGTAAGGACCGCGCTTAAAACCGCAAGCACCATGAACGGGACCGTTGGAAGCCCCGGAATTATCGCAAAGAAGCCAAGTATGACAGCGACAAAAGCGAAAGCCCTTGGCTGCGCGAAGATCTGGGTTGCAACATCGGTCCCCAGGCTCATCTCCGAAGCGGATTTTGTTATTACAAGGCCGGTTGCTATCGAAATAAGAAGGGAAGGGATCTGGGTGACAAGGCCGTCGCCTATAGTAAGCAGGGCGTAAGTCGTTAGCGCTTCCATGATACCCATACCGCGCTGAAGCCAGCCGACAAGGATCCCTCCCAGGATATTGACCAGGACGATTATTATGCCTGCGATGGAGTCCCCCCTGACGAACTTGTTCGCGCCGTCCATTGAGCCGAAGAACGTGGCTTCCTGTTCTATTTTTCTCCTGCGGGTCCTTGCCTCGTTCGCGTCTATCAGTCCGGCATTGAGGTCTGCGTCGATGCTCATTTGCTTTCCCGGCATTGCGTCAAGGGTGAACCTTGCGGCGACCTCCGCGACGCGCTCACTTCCCTTGGTTATCACGACGAACTGGACTATCGTTATGATAGTAAATATGATGGCGCCGACAACATAATTGCCTTTTACGACGAAATTCCCGAATGCAGTAATAACCTCT
>Ga0315284_10017946_pt1 | contig 10034 bp, 11 predicted proteins | sample YL17G09_16_MG_FD_203696 | JGI IMG/M metagenome (GOLD analysis project Ga0315284, IMG submission 203696) | Sediment microbial communities from Yellowstone Lake, YNP, Wyoming, USA - YL17G09_16 | ecosystem: Environmental > Aquatic > Freshwater > Lake > Sediment | place: USA: Wyoming | collected...
CTCTTTCTCTCCTGCAATACCAAAAAAGGATAATTTACTTGTCTAAATTCTGCATAATAACTTTCAAAGCGTCATCAATAAGATTCGATGCTTCGGATGCGCCGGCGTCATCAAGCTCATTGGCCAATTTGACAAGGTCGTTTACTATGCCAAACATAACTTCGGCTTTCTTCTTTTTCTTGTCTTTTTTCTTATCTTCCTTTTTCTCTTCCTTATCTTCCTTCTTGTCTTCTTTCTTATCTTCCTTGTCTTCTTTCTTATCTTCCTTCTCTTCCTTGTCTTCTTTCTTATCTTCCTTTTTGTCTTCCTTGTCTTCTTTCTTGGCCGCAGTCTTGGTTAAATCTCCAACATTTAGTAGATTAGCAAGATCCTGAATCATTTCATCGCTGTATCGTGACATTGTGTTCTCCTTGTGATGACTTTATAGTTTTGTTTTATATCGTAATTTTATGGGTTTATATTTTCCCAAATCTTCTTTTTGTTTTAGTACTCTTCTTGCCTCTTCATCGAATTGTTTTGTCGTTACCGGTTTCCCCTCAATGTATAGGTTGTAAAATTCGGGGTCAGTAGACGCTATTCTTCCCGCCAAGTGTCTCATTTTGTTAAATATTTTATGTGCAAAAGGAATCCCGCGTGATTTATAATCAAAAGCGGACCTTGTTATCTCTTTGTCTAGTACAGCTTTCCACAATTCTGTATTTAAATCTTGAAGTTCGGTAAACTTGTATATCTCTAATATTAATGCCGCCAGCGAGTCTTTTTGAATAATAGATTTTGCGGCAGGATACAACCAAGGCTTTAATTCTTCTCTACGATTTAGGTTCCATGCAAAATAATTTTCTGGATTCTTATCAACCAAAGAATCCATTATATTTTTGGTAAGCTCTCGATAAGCCGGATCCCGTATCCATCCGCGGTAAGGATTCTTGGTTTCAAGAAGAAACTCTCTTGGGTGATGTTTCGCCATCCATTCTCCAGACCCATGCTCTGGTTCCACAGAAAACTCTATAGGCTTTACAACATCAACCTTTTGTTCTGGTGCCTTACTGGGAGGCATTGTTTTAATGTCTTCTGGGTTAGGAGGCTCCGGTGCTTCAATTGGAAAATCAGCCAATAAAGACGCAAATTTAAAAAGTATTTCATCTTTGGTGTTTAGCATAAATATTCCTAATTAAGACCAACATTGTCTTGCGTTGGAAACCAGCCCTCATAAAAGAAGTCAATAAACCCAAGTATTTCTTCTTCCGTTAGCCCTAAGTCTTTTAATTCTTCGATTTCAGAACACAATTCTAACGAGTTTATTAAGTTTTTCATATTAATTCGCGCAAGGAGAGGGAAAGGCGTGTTTTGAATACGCCCTTCCCTGTGTTTATTTTAATAAAATATGAATTCTGCCAACAAGGTATAACTACTTAATTATTTCCAACCTAAACTAGCCAAACCATCTAAAATTGTTGGTTCTGCAGTTGGGTTAGTTGACGCCGTTACATTCATTGGTTCAGCAGCCGCATTGGTGCCTACTATCGGCATTTTACCAACTTGCTTTGCTGATGCCGAATTGTAACTAGCAATAATGCGCTTGTTTGATTCAAAAGAAGCGTCGTCAAACTGTAAAATTTCATCTACATAATTGTCAAGAGATGCGCGTGTTGAATTAATAATTCCTTTTTCTTGAGCCTGTAATCCAACATCATATGCTCTTCGCAATTTAACCAGAACCGCTTCGTCACTGGCTTCTTTCTTTTTACCAGCAAATTCTTTGCTAAGGTCGGCGCCAAAACTACCAGAGCCTGGGGCCTGAGCAAAATATTTCTTCCAATAACTCACGGTTTCAGAGTCTACCTTTCCCTCTGCTACTAATTTGTCTAAATCCGCAGCTTTCACGGCACCTTCAACAATCTTCTCTTGAAGAACAGCAGCAGCCTCACGAACATTGCGGGGTTGAGATTCTGCAACATCTCTCATAATTTCATGAACCTCTTCAATTGTCTCCACCTTGGCCTCTGGGGTCTTTGTTCCAGTTAGTTCTGTAACAGTGCCACCCTTTGGGTGTGCCTGGAAGAAAGTAGGCTCGGTGGTATTCTCAGCCTTATCTAAAGTCAAAGGCTTGTCATGAATGGTAGGATACTGAAGTTTATCGGCTGCCTGAGCAACCAAACCTTCGCGGTCTAATTTGCGCGCAGCACAAACATCAGCCATATCTTCCTCAACCATCATTGCCATATCGTCGGCCATGCAAGCATGGTCTTCTGCCGACTCTTCTCCGCATTTTTCGCATTCGGTCGCGGTAGCTAACAGGGCAGCACGATTAGCAGCACGAACTTTTAGAGCCTTGTCTAGAAGTTCTTGGGCCTTCTTCTCTTTCTTGTCTTCTTTCTCTTCTTTGTCCTCTTTCTTCATAAAAGGAAATTCTTTCTTCTCTTCCTTATCTTCCTTCTTTTCCTCTTTCTCTTCTTTCTTCTCTTCTTTCTTATCTTCTTTCTTATCCTCTTTCTTATCCTCTTTCTTATCTTCTTTCTTGTCTTTCTTCTCTTTCTTCTTCTTGGCGTCGACAACTAAAGAAGCCTGAGCCATAATGGTCTCATTGTCTCGTAATGCCTGACCAATAGCTTCCAGAAGCTTCTCGTCAACTGCCGATTTCTCTAATGCCTCGCTGGCAAGAGCCAATTCGTCGGCAGATTCGTCTAATAGAGTCAATACGCTAGCGGTGAGTTCGTCTAATTTTCCAAGACCTGGCTCTTTCTTAGAAACATCAACGTCAACATCAACTAGTCCACTGCCACCAGAACACAGTTCGCGAAGCTCTTCAATCTTCTCTTCTACGGCGTTCAGCGCAGTATTAATCTTTTCTTGATTCTTGTCTTTCTTGGGCTCTTCGGCAGCAGCCGGGGCTGGAGCAGGAGCTGGAGCTGCTGGTGGCAATTCGCCACCTGGAGCTGGAGGCAGCGTAACTGCTGGATCCTGAGCGCCCTTCAACAGAAATGCGACGCGATCAAAACCGTCAGTGCGCAAATACTTCATAACATCTTTGCCATATTCGGCAGAACTTAGATAATCCCAATTGCTGTCCAATTCATCACCATAAATTTCAGAACCGGAAGCCGACAGAATCATTTCGTCGCCTGCATAAATGTCCCAGTGAGAAGCGTCTTTGCGTAAGCCGCCCTTATCATCAGCAACTTTAGTAAATTTGGCGCGCAATTTGGCGCGTAGCATCTTCTCTTTAACCGCTTTATCAGCAGGAACGATACCGTCAGTTTTGCCCATGTCATAAAGACCGGTCATCTGTTTGTCTTCTTTGGTACGAGTAGACTCGGCATCTTCTTTGGGATATTTTTCTTTGCCTGGAGTGGGCTCATTCAAGCCGCCACCACCAAGAAAATAAGCCCTACGCTTCATCTTTCTGTCTTCTAATTCAGACTTTTTGAGAGTTAGACCATCACGGCCAACTTCCTTTAGTTTTTGTTCGTCGCCAGGGAATAGTCCGTCCGATCCAGTCTCAACAACACCAGTCATTTGCTTGTCTTCTTTAGTACGAATCGATTCAGCATCTTCTTTAGGATACTGTTCCTTACCTGGTTTTGGCTCTTCCGTGCCCAGCCAATAAGCTCTTCGTGTTTTAGCGCGTGCGCGTAATCTAGCAGAGTTCATATTTTTTTCCTCCTTGGAAAATGTTTGCTTTAATTCTTTTAGAGAGTTTTGAAGGGTCTCTACCTTGGATCGAAGGAGACTAATTTCTTTTGTTCCCTGTTTCTTACTGTCTCCTTCTATATTTGCATATCTGCTCGACGGATTTAATGATCCGGGAGCAGGTTGTGCTGTATCTTGGTCACTCATCGTACTAAAACTTGGCCCGCCGCCCATTGTGGCTTGCGGCCATACTTTGAGATCTTCACTTTTTGGTTCCTCTTTGTCACCAGTAAGTTCATTAATAAAATTATCAATTTTATCTTTTAACACCTGTTGTCTTTCAGGATCCTCTTCACGATCCACTTGTTCTTGTAAAACCTCTATAGCTTTACTTATTTCGCCTAAGTCGGACGCTGTTTTTGTTTCAGCGGTCTTTTGAAGGCTCATCAAATTATTAAGTTTAATTTGAATCTCGTTGACTGAATCAGCCAAACTTTGAAGTTCTGTGGGGTTAACACATCTATCGTTTACTAGTTGTTCGACTCGCTCTTGTTTCTTTTGCACATAATCATTAACACTAGCTACGATGTTACGAATTTTTGCCAAATGATCGGCGCCATTAACAACCAAACTTAACTCTATTGGAGAAAGGTCCAAGTTAATTTCGCCGTAATTGCTACGAGATTTAATACATTTGCAATAATCTTTTTCAGTAGTTGCGACATTACCGCATTCTGTGCAAACTGCTCGGCCAACGGCAGTTCCCATTGAAACAGAATTAGCATACCCTGTTTCAACTTTACGAGCTAAGTCGGAATAATTTTTCCTATCTAAAGCAAAAAGAGCATGAACTCTTTTAAACTTGGAGTCATAATAAGTATCAACTATAATACCACGAATGCCGTCTACGCTTTCTGATTTATGATCTTTGCATAATGGCTTTCCAATCCATTTCTTGTGCGCCTTAAGAAGTTCACATTCGCTAAAAATATCGCCGTTCTGATTTTTATAAGGCTTGATCCCATCTTTGCTAACCCATTTTACCGACTCTTTGCCGTGAACCTTAATTGGCTCAAAATGGCCCTCAATTGGATTGCCTTTATCATTTTTAATCGGACTGCCTGTCTTTTGGTCTATAAGTGAAGACTCAGCGGAATGCATCATAATGCAGCTACCATACAAAAAGTCTTGGGCTTTAGGAGCAACTCTTCTAAGCTTCTTGGCCAATTTAATAAATCTTTTGGTAATCTCGTCGTTAACCAAAGCTTGTTTTGGAGAAAGCAGGCTTTGGTCTAAGTCAAAATTTAAATTTTCTCCAATTTTTTTAATCGACATCTGTTGTCTCCTCGATAATTTTAGCGCCTTTTTTTAAGTTCTCTTCTGCCCACAAGGGCTGAAGATTGGTATAATTCACTGCTTTTTTAAACTGCCCTATATTCGTCAAATCAAAGAGTGCCAAAGGAATAATATGATCTACATGCCAACCAAACAATCCATAATTTTCCCAAGTCATACCGCTTTTAAACTTACTTTCTAAATAACGTTTTAATTCAGTTAATGAGCATCCGAGTTCGCCAGTGACAGAAGATTTTTTTGTTCCACATTTAATACAATCACTGATTCTTGTTCTAAGATTACAAAGTATTTTATACATTATATCTACTTTTTTTCGTTGTCTTTCTTTCTCATTTCTCTTATCTCTATTTTTTATTTTTGATTTACGTTTAATGTTCTTAATTTTCTCCGGGTTTCTTGTCTGGTAGTCATTATTCCTGTCCATAACCGTATCATAGTTGTCTTTAGTGTATATTCTTTGTTTTTCTCTTGCGCACACTTTGCATATATGGGAATGTCTATTGGCACAAAAGTAAAACTCATTTAATATTTTTATTTGCCCACATTTGCCAGAACATCTTATTTTTCCTTCCGTCAGCAATTGCTTATCATCTTCAAAGGGAAAAATTAAATCAAAATCATATTTATATTTGTGTAATCGTTTGCTTACCATATCCTCACAAATATCAAATTTAATAGCAACTTTTTTAAATGACAAGCATGTCTTATACTCTTCCGCCCACTTGCTTATATCTTCCATAGTATACTTGGTCATCTTTACTGTTTCTTTCCTTCTCCGCCAGTTCCATTGGTCACAGCAACTCCATCCGGACTCATTCTGCCTCTTACATTATCATCTTTGCTTTTGGCCCAAAAACTCTCTAAATCTTCCTCGTCTAGCTTATCGTGACAATAGCATTCGCCAGAACAATCTTCCACACACTGTTCGCAATGCTCTAGTTTTTCCTCTGATGTTGTTTCGTTTGAATCTTTTGCATCATATTCTTCATATTTTTCTGGTGGCATTTCTATCTCTAATCCGCTGCCGTCACAGTGCCCACAGGTGTCCCCTAAAGGCCCACGGTACCCTTTGCCCTTGCAATAATTACAAATCTTTTCATTTTCATTTTCTTTATTTTTCTTTGGCTCATCTTTTTTATTTTGTGATTCGAAAAAATCTTCGGCCGCCTGAATTGGTTCTGACCCAGAATCACCACCAGAAAGATACTCTAAATCAGTCTTTCCAGGTCTTCGTCCAGACGTCATTTCATAAAATTTCTTAGTAGCAATATCCAAGTGTTCTTCATTTTTCTGAAGATCAACCATAACTCTGTCTAAATTCATATGGTCCACTGTTTCATCTATATCAAAATACCGCAAGCGTTTAAAAAACTCTTGTAAAAGATTTAAGGCGGATTTAACCTGATTGTCTGCTTTATGCAAAAATACTAACAAGTTTTTCTTCGTTCCGTCTTCTAAATGTTTTAATGGTGCTTTTGGACGAGCCGCTAGCGACACAAGGGTTTTATCAACTTCTTCGGCCAACTCAAACTTGCCCTCAGTATCAAATTTATCTGCCATTTTTATTAAAGTTGAAATAAGTTTTTCATTCGCGATTGTATGATATTCCTTTTGTTCATCAAATGGTTCTAAAATAGGCTCTACTATTTTGTCTTGTAAATCATCAAACTCTTGTTGTTTGTTTTTAAGTGTCTCTGTTAGCAAATTGTGCTCCATTGCTCCAGGGAGAGTAAGAGAGTGGCGGATATCGTTTTCGGCGACAAAATCAGGATTTTCTTTTACAAACTTCATGCGTAATTGATATACTTTGTCTTTAAGAAACTCTATCTCTTTTGACAGCATCTTTTGCTTTTCTACAAGAGGAGAGTTTAAATATTCTTTTTCATTTTCGGGTATAGACATGCAATGCTCCTAATTCAACTCTTCTGGTTTTTCTATTTCACACTCGCAAACAAGGTCATTTTCCTCGCTATCAATTGATATAAATTGTAGTTGTTTTCCACATTTTATACAAAAACATTCTTTTCCATTATCGTCAAAACAATCCAAAATCGGAATTTCGTCTCCAGTTTTAACAAATGCCATTTACTTTCTCCTGGCCAACTGTTTTATGATTCGGGCGCGCCTACGAATTCTAAATTTCAACTCGCCAATTTTTAATTTCCCTAAAATATCCTGATCAATATGCGATAATAGTTGAGAGTCAAGCACGTCTTTAATGGACTTTTGTCGTTTTTCTATTTGAGAAGAAATTCTTTCAAGCGTCTGGGTGAATCCCTCTTTGTCCGGTTCCTGTAACAAATCCAAAACTGCTTCAGAACCGTCTGATAATTCCCCAACCTCTGCTATCAAAATTTCTTTCAAACGCATCATGTCTGGATCAGAAATTTCTGCTAATTTTTCAATAGTGGCGCGAATCGCGAGCAAAAATTCATTAAAGTTTTCTGTAATCTTGCGTCGATATCTTAAAAATTTGCCACGATATTTGTTAGATAAATCATCTTTAGATGGTCTTTGCTGGACAATTGCGTCCTTAAGATCTAGTATTACTTTGGTGGCTTTTTCTAATTTTTTTACTATGCTCTTGATGTCTTCTTTAACCTCTTTGGCAATAGAAATCTCGGAATCTGTAATTTTCAGATTAACCTTGGTTCCAGCAGAAGTTATTTGTTTCATTTATATACAATGCTCCATTTTTTGCACACCACTCCATATACCTAAACAACAAATTATTGATAGATTTTCACAAATTATGTCAATTAGTATTTGCACCTTTTGATAAATTTTCTTTTGCCCATAATGGTTGCAAGTTATTGTAATTACAAGCATTTTTTGCTTATCTGTCTGTCGGGCCGTAGGCGCCTTCTAAGTTTCCATAACCGCGGTACATATATGCATCTGACAGCCCACTAAACATACCACAATTACTATTGTCTATAGCACTAATACCATCTTTTCCATTAGACCGCACAACCGCATCCTCTTTTTGCTTCTCCTTTTCTTTCTCAGGTTCTGTTTTTTGTGTCTTTTTCTTAGACCGTGTTTCTTCTAACTCTTGTATTATTTTAGCCAACTCTTCATCAAGAATGTCTGCTTCTGCATATAGTCCCATGGTGTCTAACGTATTGGCAATTTTAACTAATTTTTCTAATAGTTCGCGCCCTCGTATTGGTGCATCCATGCTAAGAAGACTTGGTGCATCACCAGCGCCACCGCTATATGGTCCGGGTTCGCCTCTCGGACCACCAGTATTATATTGTTGATCAGTATGCAGACCAAACATATCAATAAGATTATCTTCATCAGAATCATCTAAGCTCCCATCTATAGCATCCATGGAAGCAAATATTTTTTTTGCGGAATCTATAAAGCCAGCTTCCTCAAGATATTGCGCAATATTTGATAATCGCTCAAGTGTTTTTGTTTGAAAATCATCTGTTTGCCCATCTTCCGAATGAGACTTAAAATATTGTATGGCGCGCTCATGTTTTTTTCCAGCCACTAGAGAGTCAAAAGTTCCAAGATTTTTACGTTTGCCGTCGGAATCTTTTTTACGACTATATAGTCGATATTTTCCATTAGGAAGACGCTTCAAGATACTGTTTTTGATAAACATTATAATATCTCCAATTTTTTTAATTTAAGTTTATCCCACAATTCTGAATTTGGATATTCGGCATGAAACCACTCTCACATGTCCAATAGCGCCCGTTATCTTCTGAATGCGAAAACTCAATGACTTTTAAATCACAGAATATCTTTCCAGTTAAATCTTCTCTAATCCTGACCATTTATTATCCTTATGGAACTATTGGTTTGGGCTCTGGCAATTTAGTTAATTCTGCTGGAGCGGGCCCACCAGTAGTAATAGGCGGTATAATTACTGATTTTGGTGCGAGCTCTCTTCGTTGCAAATCGTCAGTATTATCTTCTTCTATAAGTATTTCTCTATTCGAAGATTTAATGTCCTGAATTATTTTATCTATCTCATCAGCCTTATCGTATAAACCTTTTTCATCCAATTGATTTGCTATTTTAACTAATTTTCCCAATAAACTCATTTTAACTCCAAATATAAATTATTCTTTAGATTTAAGCATCTGGTCATTTTCTTTAATGAACTGCAAAATCTTTTCTTTCATATCTAAAAGACTTGCCCATTGGCTCTTATATAAAGTAACCGGCCATCTTCCTAAACCATAAACCGACAGTGCTCCCTTCGGACTAACCTTTAAACCACCACTTGGAGCGGAACGCATTTTCTTAAGTTTTAACAATTCGTTTTCTCTCACAAGTTCTTCATGTTGTCTTCGCAATTCTGCCAACTCGTTCGACTGGGCTACTGGAGACGGAACATCAAGAGGAGAAGATGGAACTTTAGCATCTTCTGGTCCGACGTCTTCTTCTGTCAAATCTACCGGCTCCTCATCTATATCTCCGACAGCTATGGCGCGTATCATTTCGTCTACAGAGTCGGCGTCATCAAATTGCTCTAATCTATCTAAATCATTTGCTAATTTTATTAACTTCTCTAATAATTTCATTGTTTTCTCCTATTATTTATTTTGTTTTGCGCTTGATTTCTCCGCGAAAAACTTTGTCTAGCCACGTCTGAGTCATTCTATTTTTTTTAACTTCTTCCGTAGGCTCTTTGAAAGATGGCTGTATTACTATAATATCATGTCTTCCTGTTTTTCTAATTGCAGCAATATATGAAAAATTATGAGATTTTCTTATTTCTGCTGGCTCACCAGAACGCAAAATAAATCTATGAACTGGTGTTGCGCCATCGTAATCTAAGGCTATTAGATAATTAACAGTGTCATTCGGGCCAAGCATACCAGCAACACCAGCAAAATGCTTTCGCCAATACTGTCTTACTTTAGTAGATATGCCAATACTGCCGCCGCCACTTGGCTGCTCTATGCCGGCATTATGTCTGACAGATATTTTTTTCATTTTATATGACCCTATGCAGTTAAAATAAACAACTCTATTAATTTTTCTAAAGTATAGAAATTTTCCGAAAGCTTGTCACTTTTATGGCT
>Ga0315284_10017947_pt1 | contig 10034 bp, 20 predicted proteins | sample YL17G09_16_MG_FD_203696 | JGI IMG/M metagenome (GOLD analysis project Ga0315284, IMG submission 203696) | Sediment microbial communities from Yellowstone Lake, YNP, Wyoming, USA - YL17G09_16 | ecosystem: Environmental > Aquatic > Freshwater > Lake > Sediment | place: USA: Wyoming | collected...
TTGCATGTTGTCGGACTGCCGATTTATGCCACTAACGCTTTAGCGATTACCGGCGGACTCTCTGCCGGGGCGTTCTATCGTAGTGGCGGGGATCCAGATCTTCTTTGCGTAGTACATTAGTCGAGGAGATGAAACTGTTCAAACTCTCATTTTTGGAGGTAAATGACCATGGCACGAACACCGAAAAGACTGGCAGGGCCAGCTCTGGTAACCAACACAGCGGCTACTAAGTACACGGTTCCGGCTGCAACAAGAACCATTCTGCGTCACATTCATGTCCAGAATCCATCTGGATCTGCGGTGACATTCACTCTATCAATCGGCGCTGACGCAACCGCAGTGCGTCTTCTGGACGCTTTCAGCATCCCCGCAGCCGCAGCAGGTGTCACAGAGTCAGTAAAGGACTGGTTCTGCTACTATGTGCTGGAAGCCGCCGAGATCGTTCAGGCTCTTGCGGGGACGAACAATATCCTCACATTGACTCTGAATGGTGACGAGTACACCCTATAGGGGGCGAATGCAAACCCACAGGCACCTTTATCTGGGCATTCCGATCCTTCACTTGCAGAGAGGAAATACTATATTGGGGGACCAGGTATTCCAGATTGTCGATCGCCAGGGCGAGAGAAGTTGGATCCAACGTTGGATGGATTGGGTAGGATCGATAATGAGGAGGATGTATGCACGTCTCCTTAGGTAAGGTGACGGTGTTGGTTCCGGGGACTCCGGTTCGCGCTACATCCAACGAACCGGATCCGCTGGCGGAGTTCAAGGTTCACGCCTATATAGTCCAGAGAAGGGAAACCACGACCGGGACGATATATGTTTCCTTGTCCTCGATTGACAACAGGGCTACACTGAGCCAGATTCTGGCGGAACTCACGAAAGGACAGCCGGCCTATGGAGCGGCCATCTCCATAGCCGGAAATGCTCTCAATTTGGCCCAGATATTCATTGATGCGGATGTGGCCGGAAGTTCCGCGAACATCAGTGCTCTGGTTCTGTAGGGAGGATTCATGCCGGGAATTATTCTTAGTACGCAGTGCGAAAAACTGGTAAACAAGGGTGGGGGATACCCGACCAAGACGGTTACCGAAGAGGTCAAGGATCCGTTTGGCAGGAAGCACAAGTTTCACAAGCACTATGAGGCCCGCAAAAAGTTTCCCGGGACGGATTATGTCATTTTCATCTGTCCGGGTTGCCATTCCAGAAACAAAAGATCGGCCTATGAAGTCAAATGGTCGGCTAGTCAGAAGATTTCGTTCAAGTGCCACGGATGTTATAATTATGTTGAGGTTAACAGGGAATCTCCTCTGATCATTCCGGAACACGGATCATCGATCGGACCTCCGATTGGCCTTGTAGATCCTCGGGGAAGACCATTATTTAGGGAAAGATCGTGATACCAACAGGGATCCCGTCAACAATCAATGGAGAGCCAAACCGAGAATATTATAGGGCGTATTATTCACTAAACCGAGACAACCTCTTAAAAAATCAGAAAGATTATAACAGGAGAAACCCAGGAAAGTCCGGACGGCACAAACGGGTATATGTGGAGTGCAAAAGGTGCGGATCAGATGTTAAAAGATGGACTAGCAACATAAAGATATGGAATGGATTGTGCAGGAAATGCTCCTATGATACCCCGGAGGCGAAAGCCAAATTAAGAAAGTCCGGTTTGGCAACAATAGAGAAATACGGAGGAAAGTTGCCATGGGCAAGTCAATGGGGAAGAGATCGTCCGGTCTTGGATTCTAAAGGATCAAACAATGGAAATTGGAAAGGCGGCATCAATCTCCTAAACAATCGGATCCGTAGCAGTGACGAGTATAAGAATTGGAGATCAGCCGTTTATAACCGGGACAATTTCACTTGTCAGATCTGTGGGATGAGAAGCCGGGGCAACATAGTAGCTCATCATAAGATTCCCTTCGTGGAGATCATCAAAGAGAGCAAAGTGTCGAATTTTACCGACGCCCTGGAATGCAGTGCCATCTGGGATGTGGAAAATGGTTTGACACTCTGTGAGTCCTGCCACAAGCCCCTTCACATGGGTAACCGAGTGTGGCAAGGGAATAACTATGGCATCTTTAGTCTCAACAAGATGTTAGCCTTTCACCCTGAATAGGAGGCCATTGATGGCCAAGAAATGGATTCAGCCTGCCATCAAGAAACCAGGAAGTTTCACCGCATCGGCGAAGAGGGCCGGTAAATCGGTTGGCGAATACGCCGAGGAACAGAAAGGCAAAGGTGGTAAGACCGGCCGGAGGGCTCGTCTAGCTATTACCCTTCGCAGGATGTCCCGGAAGAAGTTAAGGGGCGGCGGCCGGAGATAATCACGGAATACATAGGCAGAAAGGAAGACTAACATGGCAGAAGGAAAAGTGTTACCCAAAGGCAAGACATCCAAGGAGTGGTTGAAATACGCAGACGAGAAACTCCAGGCTTTTAAGAACTACCACAGCGAGAGAATGTTCAAGGTGGGACCCTTGGGTGTAGGTCCACTGAAAAATCCACCGCCCCTCCAGGATGAATATTCAAAGTTGCTGTCCCAGAACGAGTTGAGCGCCAGGAAGATGGGCATGGAGTTTCTCCGCAAGGAGCGGGCTGAGGAAGGTGCCAAGACCATGCGGAAGTACAGCAGGGGCGGTAAAGTGAGGGAAACAGGGCCAGCCGTGGTCCACCGCGGGGAGGCTGTAGCCCGGACGAAAACTCGGAAACCGGGCAGAAGTAGCTCCCGTTAAGAAGGGTATTGACAACCTGTTGTAAGATCTAAATGTGAGCGAGTTCTCGTCAGACATAGAAATTGGAATAGGGAGGTTATTTATATGGCAGATGGACTTTTCACTTTCGGAACACTGGAAACCGTTGAGATTCCATCGGCGGGTCCGGAATATGCGGTGGACACAAGGGCGTTGGCTCCCGTGGGTGTGCTGTATCGGCACAAGGGGAATGTCTACCGATATGTGCTCTACAAAGATCCGGCGTATCCCGCAAACCCTTCAGACTACTGTCTGTTGGGTGAACCCGTATATTGGTTCCTCCTGGATCCGCCCAACGGGATCTTTGAGGTATGCAGCGATCCGTCAGTGGGCCTCGCTGATATCAATGGGATGGCCGGCATCGGGTGCAGCCTTTCGAATGATGTTGTTGACGGGATCCACTACTGGATCAAGGTTGGTGGAGTCGCACAGGTCAACTTCATTGGCCCCGCCGCTCCAGATCCTGGCGACAAGATGATTGGCTGTTCAACGCCATGGTCGGCAGACCATATCAACATCGGCGGTCCGGATACCGATAATATCTTTGGGGTCGTGCAGGGCCCCGAGTACATGGGTCTCAACCCAGTGCTGTTGCAGAACCTAATGTGGTAGAAACTGGCCCGAAAATTCTCCCCAGGGTAGGGGGGGCTTGACAACCTGTGCTTTAATAGTATCGACGACGGCAAACTCCCGATGTGGCGACCCGGGGGGGAAGGATATTCACTCACCCATCCAACCCCCCGGGAAGCCCTTGGAGGACGGTAATGGCGAAAAGGAAGAAGATGTCAGCGCCGAAGTTCACCGGATCCGTGCGGACGGCCGTTTCGACGCCCGATCAAGCGAAGCGCGACGAGGAATACAAGGTTGAGGACAACGCGCGCACTGTCAGAAACTACGGCAAACTCATGGCTGATAGGAAGGCCCATAACAAGGCCCTAAACCTGATCAGAACCGAGAACTCCATGGTTGCCAATCTCGCTTCCCGTGGGAAAGGCGGCGGGGCAATGCAGCCGCGCTCCAAGGCCAGACAGGGCCGGCGCCGGTCTGTGAGGAACTTGGGGCGTGCCTAAACTATCCCGAAGTGCCAGCAAGAAGGCCAAGAGCGAACGAATGCACGAAGAGATGTCCAAGTTTAAGCGGGGCGAACTTCATAGTGGTTCCAAGAAGGGGCCCACGGTAGAGAGCCGCGAACAGGCAGTTGCGATCGGCATGAATGTTTCTGGACAGTCTCGCAAGCAGGCGAGAAAGGGGACGAGGAAATCTCGATCAGGAGGACGCCGATGAAGGAGAAAGAGGAAAAGGGCGAAAAGGCAGAGTCGCCTTCCAAGGAAGCAAGGGAAGAGTTCCTGGAAAAGAAGAAGGGACGCAAGGCGTCTCGCAAGGGTGGGCGCGGCGGTTGCCGGAAGTAGGACCCATGGCCAAGATCTGCATGACCAAGAAGAGTGCGGTTTCGGAGCATGAGAAGCTGGTCAAGGTGCTCAGAAGCGGAAACAAGAAAGCTCTCAGGTCGGAAGCAAAAGATCAGGGCGAAGAGTTGAAGACCTATCGGAAGAAGCGCGAAAGTCCGAGACGATCATCCAGGAGGTAGCGATGCCACAGGGAAGAGGTACCGGTCCGGGCCCCGCGAAACCGGGGAAGTTGTTAAAGGCAAATCTCGAATACGAGCGTCCTGTCCAGAAGAAGATGATCTTGGAGAGAGCGCCCATCGAGAAGGCGCCGCGGGTGATCGCCAGGAAATCGGCGCGAGGCAGAGGTCGTTAAACCAGTCGGGAGTTGCAGTAACAACCATCTCAAAGGAGCAATTCGATGGCGGACAAAAAGGAAGGCGGAAACATCGTCGAGGGGCAGGTTTATGAAGGCCATGGTGACAAAACCCAGCCGGCCGGCATTCAGAGTCCCGCGACTTTCGCGCCGTTGAGCCAGGAGCCCAAGGGCGTCAACCAGAAGACCGATACCGGGAAGAAGGGGAAGGAGACCTAGATGCCGATGCCGGGAATGGACAGGCCACCCCTGCCCAGTCCGGGTGTCCAGTCGCAAATGGGCATGGGTCAAGAAGCGGCGCCGCAATCCGGAGGGATTTCGGCGATCGCCCAAAGGAAGATGGCCCAGGGACCGGCGGCTGGAGCTCCCAATCCTCACGGATTCCTGCTGGCTCGGGTTGATGCTTTGAAGCAGGTCCTCAACGAAATTGCGGGAGCGGAGCCGATCTTTGCTCCCTTTGCGCAGAGGGCTATTTCGATATTGGATACAGGGGTGTCTGCCGTCAGCTCTACCCCGCAACCTGGAGCGCAGGAATCCCCGGAGGGGGATCTTGCGGCAGGAGGTTCGCCTCCTTCAGGTGCAATGGGGGCCATGCCTCCACTGGGGTAGCCGTCATCCAACCGTTGGATGCTGATGGACATCGGGAACTTGTCAAACAGGGGTGAGTAGCATGGAAACATAGAATGGCACTCTCTCAGGCGGACCTCGATTTGATCGGATCCGTACAGGATCCGGCGAAGCGAGAAGCTATGCGAAAGCGCATGGAAGTCTTGGAAAAAGAGGCTACCGACGGGGGTTTGCGTCAAGCCGAGTTTTCCAAGAAGATGAACGAGGTAGGTCAGCGCGACAAGGATGTTGCTGCGCAATACCAGAAAAACCTCACATGGTTCAACACGGCCAAGGGTCGGTTCGACGATCTCAACAAGGAAAACCAGGAGGCCATGGCACGCATTGCCGCCCTGGAATCCGCCGCCGCCGCGAGTCCTCCCGGACTCAATGACCCGGAAGATCAGGATGCCATCAATAAGATGGTCAGAGAGGCGCGGTCTGAGGTCGAATCGACCAAGAAAGCCCTGGCCGCAGTCACTAACACCGTCAACGAATTTCAGACGATGCTCAAGGAAGGCAAACTCCTCACAGTTGAAGAGGTAAACAAGCGCGGTGATGCGCTTGGCGCTGCCGTTCTGGACATCGTTGAATTCCAATCCCAGGCCAAGACCGAATTCGGATTGGTCATCCCGCGGTCCCAACTCCTCGAGGAGACTCAAAGGCGCGGAGGCGACATCTCTGCTGCCTATGATGTTCTGACCAAGGATGTCAGGGAGAAGAAATTGCGCGAAACCATCGCGGGCGAGGAACGCAAGAAGCTCGAGGAAGAATTCAAGGGCAAGAGTGTTCCTTATGCCGGCGACGGCCCCCCCATTCTGGGGCCGCTCCAGTCTCGACTTCAGGGGAAGAAAGACGACTCGATCCCCGATGAAATCCCAGCAGACGGCTCAGGCCAACTGGGGTCGAGAATAGGGGCGATCTTGCGCGCGGAAGGGAAGGCATAAGAAGAGGGGGGCGGGCGGCGTCGGCTCACATGCCCGCCCTTCCTCAGCACCAGCCAAAAGCGTTACCGGACCCAGCGAGGGAAGCCAAGAGGCGGAGCCCAAAGTTGGAAGGTGAGTAGCAGAGGCGAAGTGCCAATTGGATGGCAATCGGAGCGATTGCCGTTAGAGCCAATAGCATTTGCGGAAGCTGTCTTTAACTAACTCACTTTCTAAGGAGGAACCCATGGCTTTGACCTGGGATTAAAACTTGGTCCCAGTAAAACTTTGCTATATGCTGGAATACCCTAAAGCCGGAGGCACCAATGAGTGAAAGACCGAAGGATGAAACAATGGGCAATCAGCAGGAAACGGACATAGCATGGCTTGCTGGAATCTTCGATGGGGAAGGTTCCATAACGGTGACTCTGAATGGGGCTACAAAGCACCCAAACCAGAACGCAAGAAAGACGGCAATGACGATAGCCAACAGCGATGAACGAATCATTCTCAGGTCGGTCCAGATCCTTGAATCGATCGGGATTCGTCCTTATGTCGGCTGTCTGGAACCCGCCAGTCACCAAAGGCTGAAAAGATGGAGAATCGCAATTGCTAAAAGGGCCGATATTCAAAGGCTCACAGAATTGCTGATTCCTCAACTGACGGCCAAGAAAGAACAAGCCATTTTATTGAACAGATATGTATCCTCCCGGATTGATCGTGAGGAGAAGAACGGGGCCAGACTCACTAGGCAACCGATCTCTGTAGATGAATCTTCATGGGGAGATCATATTGTGGAATTCAATGATCCGCTATCCGGACCCTCACAGACTGCACGCAAAGGCGCAGTTTCAGAACTGCACATGATACAGTCGGGCCTCATGCGAGAGCATGAGAGGGCGACAGAAATGATCGCCCCCGCCTTGCAAGGCGAGTAACAACAGCGGATATCACCGGGAAAGTTCAGCAGCACATTGTCCCCAGATTGGTGGACAACGTGTATAAGAGCTCCCCCGTTTTCACAAGACTGCGCACGCGGAATGCGGAGCGGTTTGAGGGCGGAACGGCCATCAAGCACCCGATCGCGTTCGCGGAGCTCAACGGTGGCGCCTTCCAAAGGGGCGGCACTTTCAACATCAGCTATGTCCAGACGGACACGGCGTTGCAGGTGGTACCAAAGTACTACTACGTCAATGTCACGCTCTTTGGAACGGACAATGTGATCGCTCGTGGCCCCGAGGCTGCGATGAATTACGTTGAGAGCAAGATGGTCAATGCCTCTGGCAAGATGGCCAAATTGCTCGGCACCGATCTGTTCCTGGACGGCACGGGCGTTGTGTCTCCGGCGATCAACCTCGACGGGATGATCCAGGCTCTGGACAACGGCACCATCTACCCCTCCTACGGCGGAATCACGCGTACCGATCTCGGGATTGCTCCCGGGATCAACAACGCGGGAATCAACGGGTATGTGGCTGCGCTCGCAACCTTCACCATGAAGGGCATGCAGACGGCCTATGGGGCAAGCTGGTTCGGTAACGAACACATCGATCTGATCGTGTCAACGCAGTCCGTCTGGAACTCGATCTGGGAGAAGATCCTGCCCAACCAACGGTTCATGGAGGAATCCACGGACGTTGCGAAGATCGGTTTTCAGTCAATGCGCTGGAACGGCTCTTCGATCTGCGTCGATCAGTACGCACCGGCCGGATACATCTTCGGCCTGAACACCAAATACATCCAGTTCTGGATCTCCACTCTGGCGAAGTACCAGTTTGGATTCACCGGCTTCAAAGAAGCCCAGAACACGGATGACGTGGCGGGGCAGTACCTGTTCTCGGGAAATCTGCTTTTCCCGGCGCCCAGACTCAACTTTATGCTCACGGGCGTAGTGGCCTAACGGACCTCAACTGAAAGGATTTTCCGATGACTGTGAATTCGAAAGATGGGCTGTATGCCTTCGGAAGTCTGGAGACAGTCGAGGTTCCCTCGGCTGGACCCGGGACTGCAAACGATCTCGTCCAGAAGGCACCCGTTGGTGTACTGTACCGCCACCAAGGGAATATCTACCGGTACGTCAAATTCTACAAAGGCGCGACAGTCGCCCCGGCCGCCACCAAGGTGGGTTACTGGTATGCTCTTGACCCGCCCGAGGGGGTCTTCACGGTTACTTGCGAAGTGGCCATTGCCATCGGCGCCGGCAAGAATATGGTGGCGGGCGTCCTCGGAGCGGTGGTCACCAACGGATACTACACCTGGATCCAGGTGGGCGGTGTCTGCGACGCAGTGTGCGCGGCCAGCGTGGTGGCAGGCGACAAGTTGATTTACGGTGGCAATGGGGCCTTTGCCCGCAATGCGGCAGGAGTTGACCTTCCTGACCATGTGTATGCCATCGCTCTCGAAACGGTCGATCCGACATCCTATGTCGGCTCGGTCCTTCTTCAGAATCTGAATTGGTAAGGAGGAATCATGCCAGCATTGACTCCAACCAGCTCAGAGAACCTGTCGCTGGGAAACAGAGTTGGCCGGCTCGGCACCTTTTCCGCGATTAACAACGCGGATTACTGGGATACCGGATTGGGTAACGTCGAGGCCGTATTCATCACAAACGGGGCTTCGGGCGTGACCCTGGGGGCAACCTACGGTACCGGGGCTACCCTCGGCAGGGTTATCTTCGCCGTGAGCGCAGGATTGGCCAACGCGAAAGTACTGGCGATCGGCTTCGGCTAGACGCTGGGGATAACGGTCTTCATGGGGCCCTTTCGAGGGCCCCTTCGGCCGGAAGAGGGGGAGTATGCCTCATGTGGGGCCGACGCAGCCAATGGCTGGCGGCGGGGCCGTTCAGGAAAACCTTGGCCAGATGGTCAATCATATCCTGAGCTTCAACCCCGACTGTCCGCCGCAATTGGCTAAGCGTCGCATCAATACACGTCTGCGTCAAATATATGACCGTCGCATGTGGGCTGGTCTGCTGGCCCGAGGAGAGTTATCTCTTCCTGCCGCTTACACGACAGGAACCGTTGCAGTAGTCCGCGGATCCGACATCATTACGGGCACGAGCACCCTGTGGCCTTATGATGATATTGTCAGTACTACCCTGTCTCAGGCGATCACAATCCCCAACGAATTGCAGGATGTCACTCCAAACTCAATGGCGGGAATCAATGCCGGAGATTGGTTGACGTTTGACGCCGCTGGTGTCTCCCCGGGCGGACCCAACAGGGAATTCATACTCGTGGTCTCGGTGGGCGCGACCACCTTCAAGGCGCGCCCAACTCGAGGACACAGTGCTGGCGAACCGATTTACAAATCTTCCCTGATGCGGCGCCAGTTTCGCCTTGGTACTACCCGTCCGTTTTACACCATTCAGGGTGTGACCGCAGCTCAGGAACTGAAGATCGATCTGCCCTATGGCCATCCAGGCGCCGCCTCTTCGGCCTACAACATCGTTCAAGGTTATGTCTCCTTTGAACAGACCTTGCGCATGATCTTCACCATCGTCAATACCGCACAGGGATGGAGGTTGAGGACGAGCATGCCGCAGGAGGTCGTGAACACATATGATGTCTGGAGGCAGACTACCGGTTGGTCCTACATGCTGGTGGACTATATCCCGGATGAGATTGGGCGAATGCAATATGAGATCTACCCAACTCCGAGTTACGAACAGGGATTCCCTTATCTTGCCTACCGGACCATCCCAAATCTCGTGGACGATGATGACACGCCGCCTCCGTGCATTCCGTCGCACATGCTGGTCAACGGGGCCCTGGCCGATGTGATGATCTTTAATCGCAAGAGCCAGTATTATGATCCGACGGCGGCCAGGGAATTCGCCAATCAGTTCGAGTCCGACTATCTGAATGCAGCCATGGCGGACGACAGCATCTACATGCAAAATCTGCAGTGGATTTACAGTCGCTATCCATTTCAACAGCCAGGAGCTGCCTATTTTCAAAGCCATGACGCTGAATGGGGG
>Ga0315284_10017948_pt1 | contig 10034 bp, 4 predicted proteins | sample YL17G09_16_MG_FD_203696 | JGI IMG/M metagenome (GOLD analysis project Ga0315284, IMG submission 203696) | Sediment microbial communities from Yellowstone Lake, YNP, Wyoming, USA - YL17G09_16 | ecosystem: Environmental > Aquatic > Freshwater > Lake > Sediment | place: USA: Wyoming | collected...
TCGTCAACGATTCGATTAGTGCAAGTAACAGGGCAACAGCTATCGAGAGTACTGTCCCTCCAATAGCCAGAACCAGGCTCATTGTCCCGATATTGCTCTTGCTGTTTGTGTTCATTTGGTCGGTCCTCTCATCAGTATCTGTTTGGTCTGTCTGCTTTTGCACCGGCTCAAGACCGGCATTCGCTCTACGCCAAGCCCAGCGGATAATGAAGCGGTCAAGCAGGCCGCCGATTACCAGGGTCAGAATGACGGCTTCGGATCCACCCATGCCGGCGAGTACAAGAACTGCGATAATGGCAATGTTCAGTGCAAGCACCGGGAAGAACAACGCATCAAAGAGTGCAAGGCCCATCCCATACAAGCGACCAGCCGAGTGGCGGATATGTGTAATCGATACTATGCCAAGGATTGTTGTCACGAATGAGGCAGCCAGACCAACCAGGGCAAATAGGATTACCAACACAAACCCTCCAGTTGTTTCACGCATCATATTAAAGAACTCGGAGGAACGCAGTGGCCGTGGGTCGGTCAACACAAGCGGCGGAACAAACAGCAAAATCGCAAGTGGCATGCAGCACGCACCGACAATGGCTGCCCGCGAGAAGCAGCGTTTGCCCGGGATTCTATCTTCGCAGACTACGGGGGTCTTGGATTTGGTGGAGATCATTTCGACATCAGTCTTTAATTCGCTGGCGTGCTGGTAGCGGCGCTCGGGTTCTTTTTCGAGCGTGTGTAGTACAATCTCGTCGAGGCGGACATCTACCTGCACCTTCTGCGAGGGCGGCGAGAATCGACCGATGGGCAGCTCGCCGGTGAGCATCTCGTAGAATACTACACCGAGAGAATAGATATCGGCGCGATGATCGACCTCGTGGGCGCCTTCTATCTGCTCGGGGGCCATATAGTGCGGCGTGCCCATTCGCTGCCCGGCCTGAGTCAATGTGTAGGCGGTTGTGGGTTTGCCCAGCAGCTTGGCTAAGCCGAAGTCGGCAATTTTGACCCGCCCTCTCTTATCGAGCAAGATATTCTCAGGCTTGATGTCACGGTGGACGAGGCCCTCTTCATGGGCGTATTGCAGGGCCTCGCAGATTTGCGGAACGATAGCAAGCGCTTCAGCCGGGTCCAGTTGACCGCCTTCGATTACGCGCCTTAAGTCTGTCCCATCGACAAACTCCATAACGAAGTAATACACTCCATCTTCCGTATGCCCGAAATCGAAGACCGAGACAATGCGAGGATGATTGAGCTTGGCCAAAGAGCGAGCCTCGCGAGCGAATCGCTCGGCGAAAGCGGGGTCCCGGCCTGCCTCGGGCGGCAGTACCTTCAAGGCCACCAATCGGTCAAGTTGCTTCTGGCGGGCCTTATAGACCGCCCCCATACCTCCCTGGCCGAGTAATTCGAGTATTTCGAGCTGTGGAAACTTTTCGGCCAGTTGGCTCGGCTGCGGCGGGACGAAGCCGCCCGGCGGCGTAGCGCTGGTGGGAATGACCGCCTGGTCGTCCGATAGGGCGGGCTCTTCGCCACCGGCCTCGCTGGGCAGGCCGAGTTTCATAAGACATTGTGGGCAAAGACCTTGCGGCGCATCACCCGGTAGCTTGCCCCCACATTCATTGCATTGTCTTTCGTCAGCCATAATCGCACCTGCCTTTCTCGATTTTACCTGTTTGCACCTACTACTAAGGCAGACCAGCGAGAAAGTTACACACTTTCGGCTGTCTTCACCAGAAATGTTGGACAGCCGGCCTCAATCCGACAAGGCTGAAAAGAGCTCACGGATTTCCTGGTCGATTTCCTCCTCAGTGGAGACGGTCTGGGCGATTTCGTCCCGTAAAAGCTCGCGGTAACGCCTCCTCATGCGGTGCACGGCGACCCTGATTGCCCCTTCGCTCATACCTAAGCCATCGCCCGCATCGCAGTAAGGCAAGGAGCTTTCCTTGGCGGTCAGATAGGCCTTCAGACCGTCGAACATCCTCCTCTTCTTCTCAGTGTCAGCCTCGGCCTGCAGGCGCGCCATCGTCCGCTCCAGCACCGTCAGCGCCCACGACCGCTCAAACACCTTCTGTGGGTCCAGTCGGTCCGCCGGCTCAAGGGCGTACCGGCTTTCGGCATTTTCAAAATCGAGAGAGAAAATTTTCCGGCCGCCGCCGCGCTTCTTGGCCCGTTCGCGGTCGCGCTCGTCGGCGAGGAAGTTCTTCAACGACATCAACAGGAACGAACGGAATTTGCCGCGTTTCGGGTCGGCCAAGCGCACGCTGTGCTTTTCGAGCAGCCGGGCGAAAAAGGCCTGAGTATGCTCCTGTGCCGACTCCCTGTCATAGCCTTGCCGCCGCAGATATGCATAGAGAGGGAACCAGTACGTCCGGCAAAGTGTCTCCAATGCCTGCCGGTAGTGCACGGAGTCGGGTCGTCCTGCAGCCCGCACAACGCTCCAGTGCGTAGTCGCAAACCGACCTGCGCCGCGTGGAGTGGAGCCCGCGGGGATATCATCCTGCGTCTTCATAATTACGTCCGCTCAAATCGACGCAACACCCAAAGGAACAACGCTTTCCACCAAGTATCTCGATTCTCGTCTCAACCTTTGCCGTGCAATCGTCGAATATTTGCCGCGCAGACCTTGTACTCCGGTATCTTCGCCAGCGGGTCCAGCTCGTCAATCGTGAGCATATTGGCCGGGCCTTCCTCGAAGTGGAACGGCATAAACAGCCAGCCCTTGCCGATATCAGGCGTCACCTTCGCCGGCGTAGTGACTTTGCCGCGAGCCGTAACGACCTCGACCATAAGGCCGTCGCTGATATCGAGTCTCTTGGCGTCGTCGGGATGTATCTCCACGAAGCCCGTCGGCGAGACCTGGTTTATCGCGCTTGATTTTCTGGTCATCGTGCCGGTATGGAACTGGTACAGCAGCCTGCCGGTGGAGAGTACAAACGGGTACTTCCTGCTCGGAAGCTCGGCCGGGTCTTTGAACTCGACCGCGTGAAATTTGCCTTTGCCCCGCGTGAATTTCCCCTTGTGAAGGTAATTCGTGCCGGGATGGCTCTTATCCGGGCAGGGCCATTGCAGGCCGACCGAGTCAATCCCTGGCCGCCGCCGGGCTCGCCCGCCGGTGCTTGGGCGGGCAAGCCTCTCGAACGATATCCCCCCGTAGATCGGCGTCAGCGACGCAATCTCGTCCATAATCTCACCGGCGCACTCGTAACCCATCGGATAGCCCATTTTCGCCGCAACCTCGCAGACAATCCGCCAATCGTCGCGGGCCTTGCCCGGCGGATCGACGGCCTTGCGAACACGCTGCACCCGACGCTCGGTATTGGTGAATGTCCCGTTCTTTTCCGCAAAGCAAACCGAGGGCAGGACAACGTCCGCATACTGCGCCGTCTCGGAGAGGAAGATGTCCTGCACGATGAGGAAATCCACCGCGTCCAGCGCCCTTCGCGTCCTGTTGAGATTCGGGTCCGACAGGGCCGGGTTTTCGCCCATTATATAGAGGGCCTTTATCCGCCCGGCCTGGGCGGCGTGCAGCATTTCAACAACGGTCAGGCCCTTGTTCGTCGAAAGCTCTTTTCCCCAGGCCTTCTCGAACTTGGCCCTGATCTTCTCGTCCTCCACCGATTGATAGCCCGGATAGACATTTGGCAGCGCGCCCATATCGCATGCGCCCTGGACATTATTCTGGCCCCTGAGGGGATTGACGCCCGCCGATTCCTTGCCCACGTTGCCGGTAAGCATCGCCAGGTTCGCAAGGCTCAGCACATTGTCCGTGCCGGTGGTGTGCTGAGTGATCCCCATACTATAGACAATGCTCGCGGACGAGGCCCTGGCATATATCCTGGCGGCCTCGCGGATTTTCTCAGCAGGGACCGTTGTGATCGCCTCCGCCTTTTCGGGCGAGAAATCCCTGACCGCCTCGGCCAGCGCATCGAAGTCCTCGGTGCGCTCCTTGATGAACTCCTCATCGAGCAGCCCTTCGGCGATTATCACGTTCATCATCGCATTGACCAGCGCAACGTCCGTACCCGGTTTCTGGGCAATGTGCAGCTTAGCGAATCGCACCAGGTCGATTGAACGCGGGTCGGCCACCACCAGTTCGGCTCCGTTCTTGACGACCGCCTCTTTTATGACTAAGCCGATCACCGGATGCGCTTCGGTGGTGTTTGAGCCGATTACGAAGATACAGCCGGTGTTCTTCAGCTCGTCAATCGAATTGGTCATCGCCCCGCTGCCGAACGCCTTTGCAAGCCCCGCCACCGTCGACGCGTGGCACAGCCGCGCGCAGTGATCGACGTTGTTGGTCCCTATCACCGCACGGATGAACTTCTGGAACACGTAGTTGTCTTCGTTGGTGCACTTGGCCGAGGAAAGCCCGCCGATACTGTCCGCTCCATACGCCGCCTTGATTCCTCCCAGCTTGCTCGCAACCAGCTCGATGGCCTCGTCCCACGTCGCCGGCTCGAATTCGCCGTTACGCTTTATCAGGGGCGTTGTGAGCCTCTTATCGCTGCCGACAAAGTCCATTGCGAACCTGCCCTTGACGCAAAGGTTCCCGTCATTCGGAATACAGCCGACCTCGCTGGTAACACGGACGATCTGGTTTGTCTTCGGGTTCACGTTCAGATCGATTTGACAGCCGACGCCGCAGTACGGGCAGGTCGTCCTTGTGCGGACAAGGTCCTTGCACTGGCCCCTGCCTTTGGCCCTGCGCTCATACAAAGCGCCCGTCGGACACGTGGAGATGCACTGTCCGCACAGCTCGCACGTCGATTCGTTCAAAGGCATATCGAAGGCGGTCGTCACTTCGACGGCAGAGGCCCTCTCTTTGAACGTCAGCGCGCTATCCATCTGGACCTCTTCGCAAATCCTTATGCACCTGCCGCACCGGATGCACTTATCCGGGTCGTACTCGATTGCCTCATTGCCGGTGGTATAGTTGCGCGCCGGCTCAGCTTTCGGCGGCGCGGTGAAGATCGATTCGTCAAGCTCATACTCGTAAGCGTATTTTTGAAGCGAGCAGGTGCCGTTTTCGTTGCAGGTGGTGCATGCCCCGCGATGCTCGTAGAAAAGAAGCTCCAGGATCGTCTTTCTAAGCTCGCGAATCTCGGGCGTCTGCGTTCGCACAACCATTCCGGGGTCTATCTTGAACGTGCACGCGGTTACGGGCACTCTCTGGCCCTCAACCTCCACAAGGCACAACCTGCACGAACCGGCAGGCGCCAGCCGCGGGTCATGGCAGAGATTCGGAATATCGACGCCGTTCTCAAGGGCCAGCTCCAGAATCGTCTGACCGGCCCGACCAACGAGCTTCGCCCCGTTTATTGTGACTGCTACATCAGACATATTTCGTCATCACTTCTCAAGATCGCATCGCAAGCACCTGCCCGCCTCGGCCAGCGCCTGCTCCCGGTCAATCCCAAGCACCACCTCCGCAAAGCCCCGCCTGCGCTGACTGGGCGGAATAATCTCTTCCTCAAATCGCGGCGGCCCCTGGGCAAGCACTTCTTCATCCGGCTTTACAAATGAAAATCCCGTGTCCCGCGGAAGCTCTCCGCTTCCGCCTAAGAGCTTGTCGATGCTTATAGCGGCCTTCTGACCCGCCGCAATCGCATCGATAACGCTTGCCGGCCCGCTCACGCAATCGCCCCCCGCAAAAATCCCCCTCGCCGTTGTGCCCTTATGGACTGGGTTCACCTTGATTGTGCCCCACTTTGTCAGCTCCGGCCCGTTTATGAAATGTGCAGCCTCGACCGAGGGAACCTGCCCGATCGCCGGTATCACGATGTCGCACTCGATAGTAGTCTCGCTGCCCTCAACCGGTATGGGCCTTCGCCGTCCGTCGGCCTCGGCCTTCCCAGGCTCGGCCCTGATGAATTCGACCCCCGCTACGCTGCCCTTTGAGCCGATGATGCGTTTCGGTATCGCCAGTGTCACAAGCTCAACGCCCTCGCCTATTGCTCCTTCGATCTCCTCCTCGTATGCAGGCATTTCCTCGCGGCTCCTTCTATAAAGAATCGTGACTTTCTTGGCGCCAAGCCGGACCGCCGAGCGTGCAACGTCAATGGCCGCATTGCCGCCCCCGAGCACGACCACTGCTTCGTCCCCGCAATCCATCCCCTTGCCCAACGCCCTGTCGCGCAGAAACTCTATCGAATCGACCACACCCTTTAGCTCAATGCCCTCAATCCTGATGTCTTTGCCCCGCTGAGCGCCTGTCCCGATGAAGACCGCCTTGAAACCCTGGCTAATCAATTCACTGGCCTCATCGACTCTCGAATTGATGCGAAGCTCGACGCCGTGGGATAGAATGAAGTCTATTTCTTTCTGGAGCACCTGCTTGGGCAGGCGAAACTCCGGGATTCCCAGGGCCAACATCCCGCCGGGTATCGGCTCGGCCTCAAATATCACCGACGACCTTTGCATAAGCGCCAAGAAATATCCGCAACTCAGTCCCGCCGGTCCGCTCCCGATTATCGCCGCTTCCGCCCCTCTGTGCACGGGCCGAACCATCGGCACGGCGAAGTCGGGCATATTGTCGGCAATGTAGCGCTTCAGCGCCCGTATCGCCAACGGCTGGTCGATCTCGCCCCGCCGACATCGCCGCTCGCATGGATGATCGCACACCCGCCCGCACACCGAGACGAACGGATTCCGCCTGCGGATAATGTTCGCCGCCTCGCTCAGCCTGCCCTCGGCGGCTAAGGCGAGGTATTCGGGGACATTCACCCCGGCGGGGCAGCCGTGCTGGCATGGTGCGCGAACCAATCCCTCGCATACCGACGCCCGGCAGGTCTTCAGAACAACGTGCTCTTCGTACTCCTCCCGGAAATACCGCAGCGTCGAGAGCACCGGATTGGGGGCCGTCTGTCCCAAACCGCAAAGAGACGCCTTCTTGATGTCCCGCCCCAGGCGTTCGAGAACATCGAGGTCCTCAAGCTCGCCCTCGCCGCGGCAGATTCTCTCAAGGATCGCCAGCATTTTCTTCGTACCGACCCGGCACGGCGGGCACTTGCCGCACGACTCGGACTGCACGAATTGCAGAAAGTACCTGGCGACATCGACCATGCACGTATTCTCGTCCATCACGATCAGGCCGCCGGAACCCATTATCGCCCCTATTTGCTGGACGCTGTCGTAGTCGATCTCGGTGTCAAGATACGCCGCCGGTATGCACCCGCCCGAAGGTCCGCCCATCTGGGCCGCCTTGAACCTGCGGCCTTTGGGTATTCCGCCGCCTATCTCGAAGATGATTTCGCGAAGCGTCGCGCCCATCGGCACTTCCGCAAGCCCGGTATTGTTGACCTTCCCGGCCAGCGCGAATATCTTCGTCCCTTTGCTCTTCTCCGTCCCGATGCTGCTGTACGACTCGGCGCCGTCTTTGAGAATAATCGGCACATTGCCGAACGTCTCAACGTTATTGATGTTCGTCGGCTTTCCCCGGTATCCGCTTTCAGCCGGGAACGGTGGACGCGACGTCGGCATGCCGCGTTTGCCTTCGAGCGATGCAATCAGGGCGGTCTCTTCACCGCAGACAAATGCCCCGGCGCCCATCCGAACTTCAATATCGAAGCTGAAATCCGCCCCGCCTATTTTCTCCCCCAATAGGCCGAGCGACCTTGCCTGCTCGAGCGCTATATGCACATGTTCGACCGCAATCGGGTACTCCGCACGGACATATACGAAGCCTCGGCTCGCGCCGATGGCGTACGCAGCGATGATCATACCCTCGATGACCCTGTGCGGATCGCCTTCCAGCAGCGCCCTGTCCATAAACGCCCCGGGGTCGCCCTCATCGGCGTTGCAGATTATATACTTCTCGTCGCCGGGCGATTTCCGAGCGAGACCCCATTTAACACCGGTTGGGAATCCCGCCCCGCCCCGGCCTCGAAGACCCGACCTGGTGACTTCATCTATAATCCGCTGCGCGCCTTTCTCGCTGATGGCCTTGATTGCAGTGATGTAACCGCCTCGTTCGATGGCGTCCTCGATGCGCTTCGGGTCAATCCGCCCGCAGTTTTCCAGCACCCGGCGCTTCTGCTTCTTGTAAAAATCTATCTCATCGATACACGCCGCAGGCTTGCCGTTCTGCACTACCGCCAGCCGCTCGACGGCCCTGCCCTGCTGAATGGTCGCGGAGATTATCTCACCGACGTCCTCCGGCGTCACTCCGCCGTAGAGGTAGCGGTACGGCTCGATGAGCACGACCGGCGCCCGCGCGCACATGCCGATACAGCCCGTCTCAACCACCGCAACCTGCTTATCCAGCGAAAGGTTCTTGAGCTTCTCTCGAAATTCAGCCCCGACCTCCTGAGCGCCAAGCGCCCTGCAGCCGGTCATGCAGATTAGCACCCTTGCTTTGTAGCTCCGCTGTTCGCCCAGCAGCCGCTGCCGCAATTGCTCGATGTCACTCAGTGATTTGATCTTCTTACCGGCCATTACCATCAGCTATATCGTTCGAGTATGCCCTTGATTCTGCGTGTGTTCAGGCCTCCGTAATAATCGTTGTTGATCATCATCGCCGGCGCCAGAAAGCACGTCCCTATGCACGCAACGGTCTCAAAGGTAAATCGCATGTCCTCGGTGGTCTGGCCCGGCTCGACGCCGAGACTCTGTTTCACCGCCTTTATGATGTTGTGTCCGCCCTTGACGTGGCAGGCTGTGCCCCGGCAGCATCTTATGGTATGCCGCCCGTGCGGCTCGAGATGGAATTGCTCATAGAACGTCGCCACGCCGAATATCCGGCTGGCCGCAATGCCCGTCCGCTCGCTGACCTCCATAAGAATCGCCCTGGGAAGATGGCCGTAGGCCCTCTGCACCTGCTGCAGAATCGGGACAAGGCTCTCCGCCCCGACTCCCGGCATCGACGAGAGTATCTCGTCCAATGGTCCTAAATTCAAGCCAGCCTCTATGCCCACAGTGTCACCCATTGACCTTCCTCAAAGCCGTTCAACGACCCGCTATTGTCAACTCAACGTCGAGGAATTGTAGCTGCGCCCTTGCCCACCTGCAACAACAAAACCACGCCCCTCCGCTCCGCAGTCCATGACAGGATTGTCATCGCGAGGAGGCCGTAGGCCGACGCGGCAATCCCAACTTCACCATTCAAAATTCGATGTTCGATATTCGATATTACTTCCCCCACGCCCCCCTGATTAGCCCCGCCACCCGTGGCCGGGCTCACCTCCGTTACACGTCGACCATAATAACATACCCTATCACATCCACCACACACCCGCCGGCGACCCCAAAAAACAAGCCGCGACCGTAAGGGAGCCGGCAACCCACGAAGCCACAAAGCCCAACAAGCCCCGACCGTAAGGGAGGCGGATAACCCACGAATTTGTACGAATTGACACTGCGTCCCAATCTGAAATTTGAAATCCCCTTCTCCCTCAAAAACCCACCCCACACCCTTAGTCTTCCCCGCGACCATCTGCCCCACGCAATCCCCCGATTAGCCCTGCTCCGCCTGTGCTGGATCGCCAGGGTCGTTTAGCCGTCGTCGGTACGACGCCGGATATTCAGGTCGGTCCGGCCGCGATGCCAACGCTGCTATATCCTAATCTTGCTGCGCTTCTTGATACTTTGTCTTGTAGACCCGGTAGAAGTTAGTCACCTCCAGAAGCTCCCACCATGGCATCACACTTTCAATAAGCCAGGGATTAAAGTCTCCATAGTCATCCACTTTGAGCAGAGGAAACACCAGACGCACCGATAGAACCTCCCCGTCTCTATGTGATTGTTCACTGTAATGGAAAGGGCTATCTGTGATTGTGCGAAGAAACTCTGAAAGCTGTGCCTCAAGCCTGTCGCAAAGAATGGCATACCTCAGACATTTTAGTTCCTTAGGAAATTCTGAGGTTTCAAGTGAATCAAAAATATTCACCCCGTACGTTATTATTAGAGGCTCATCCTGAGTCTGTTCAAACTCCAAATCCCACAACAGTCTCAGGATTTGATGCTTTGTCGTGACCCCAGATTCAATTGCTATTCCAAGAGAACTCAATACTTTGGTTTCATCTCTCTGCTTAGTCAATCTTGTCAGT
>Ga0315284_10017950_pt1 | contig 10033 bp, 6 predicted proteins | sample YL17G09_16_MG_FD_203696 | JGI IMG/M metagenome (GOLD analysis project Ga0315284, IMG submission 203696) | Sediment microbial communities from Yellowstone Lake, YNP, Wyoming, USA - YL17G09_16 | ecosystem: Environmental > Aquatic > Freshwater > Lake > Sediment | place: USA: Wyoming | collected...
GTGGGCAGAGTCTGATCCACGGTCCTGTCCACCTGCGGCCGTTGCCCGGCCGCCGGTGCAATCAGACCTAAAAACAACGCCAGCACGAGAACATCCCGCATGGCGGTATTCTAGCAGGTGTCAGGCAAGAGGGGGCGCACAACGATTGACGTGATCCCGATCATTCCCGATGGGATTTCATGCGCGGTAGCCGGGGTCGGGTTGGGCTGCGGAATGGAGACTGTGGTCACCTACCAACGCCGCTGCCTCGTCGGCGGCGGCTCGGATAACCTTCCGGAACAGCCAGGTGAAGACAACGAAAACAAGGGGAACGAGCATCACCCAGTCCCTGATCAGGATATGAGCGAAAGCGATTCTCCACTGCCATGCATAGGGGTATTCCCGGTTCAGTCCATGAACGACGTCTCTGGCGTTCAGACCATCGAGCGCCAGCATCACAATGGCCAGCACAGCCGCAAACCCGGCAAACACGGCAAAGGCATTCCATTTGCTTTGGCCCTTGAGCAGATAGACGCAGTTCCCGAACCGGTACATCGCGTTGACCAGGAAGGCGGCCAGGAAGGTGTACGTCAGACTATTGACGAGAAAGCCGAGCGCGAAGTGGAGCTGCGCTTCCCGGACAACCAGCGGCCAGACCACCAGGTAATAGACGGCGGCATAGAACACCCACGCCGCATAGTTGAAGAAACTCCCGGTGACCCACTCCAGCGCGGCTTTGTTGACGTCACCGTGGCCGCGAAGCATCCGGTAGGCGATGCGGATGATCGCGTAACCGAGCGCGAGTTTCGCCGCGATGGCTCCAGGAATCGTCATCCGGACGGCGAACATTTTCGTGGTCTGCCACCACTGCTCGAAGATGGAGGAATAGGCCCGTCCGCTGAGCGCCCCATAGAGGAAGACCAGGATCAGGAGCCCGATGGGCGATGAGACCAGGACCCAGGCGGCGCCCTTCTGTGCGGCCACCTCGCTGCCGAGTCGCCAGAGCCGAGCCTGCCATGCGCCCACCTGTTCAACACCAACCAGCAAGGACGCGAGGATGAGCAGCCAGCAAAGTAGAAACACCAGGTGAACCGAGGGCTCACCGAGCGCAGCCGCCAGGCGAAGGTCCCGCGTCCAGATCATTCTGTCGGCTACGACGCGCTCTGCAAAAACTGCCGCCATCCAGGCGGAGAGTACGGCGGGGAAAGCGTTGGCGCGTATACCGTAGGCGACGTCGACCAGGCGTCGATACACAGAATGCCGGCGTCTCGGTTGACCGCCGGCGCCTGTCTCCTCAACCGCGGTTTCTCGGGAAATTCTCACCAGATCCGCGAGCAGAAGATCCAGTTCCTGTTCGTATCGGAGCGGGTCTGAGAAGTCCCGGTAGTTCGTCCTGATGAGTGGCAAGGGGAGCTCGATACCCTCCTGAACCAGCACAGGGATGAGTCGCTTGTGGTGTGCGATCGCGTATTGAAGCTCATCCAGGCACACGGGCGAGTCGACGTACCCTTCGCTGATACAGACCAGCATGACGGGGCAGTTGCGGATGGCGCGCTCGATCTCCAGCGTCCACAGATCTCCCCCCCCGACTCTGGCCACATCCACCCAGACCGAGTGGCCGGCTTTCTCGACATCGGCGCGAAGGCGCCGCGCCAGTTCGCTGGCGTCCTTTCGCGCATAGGAGAGAAAAACCTGCGCCATGATGGCCACTACTCTGGCCGTGCATTGTAACGTAACGCTGGTCCGCTTCGAGGACCTATTTCCGGCCTTCGCTCCACGCCTGTGCAACAAGCCGCCAGTCGGCGTTGATGGTGAAACGGTTCAGTCCGCTCACAGCGGAGCGCAAAGCGCGCTCAGATCTCGAGCGAGGATGGCGTAGAACAATGTCTGGAGGTAGCTTACTCGGTCGGTGCAATCCGTCTTGACAATGCGCGAGACCCGACGCAGCAGGTCGTTCACATGCCCGCGGATCCCTGCGGGTTCCGGTTCTCCGGCACGGCACCGGGCCAAGCGGTCCAACGCATAGTAGCGGGCCAGTTCTGCGGCGACGGTGATTACCAGCTGGCTCATCTTTTCGAGAAAGCGTGTGTCGAGGATCTTGAGCCTCGCTTGGCAGGCTCTTACGTCGCCGCGCATCAAATGGCAGTACGACTCCTGTATGACCGCATGGATGCCGGTGGGATGGCGTTCATCGACCTGGGCTTTCTCGACGACGTCGCGATGGACTTGTGCCGCTAAATCCCATTGACCGACTTCGATGAGCGCGTCCGCGAGTGTCACTAGGCACCGCGTCGCCAGCATTGAGCCTCCTATCGAAGCTTCGCAGCGTGCGCGCAACTTTTCAACCACCGGCGCAACCGCTTCGCCCCGGACGTCGGTCCAGTGTTCAAGTCGGATCGCGATGCGCATCGTGGCATCCGCCTGCGCCAGCAAACCATGATCAGAACCAAGGTCTGAGTTCCACATGATGATGTCCATCCACTCCGCAGCTACGTCCGACCCAGCGGGATCGAAGACTTCCCGTTGCCCCTCAGCCCTTGGCTTGACTTTGTCCCAACCTTCTCTCAGCGCCTGTTCTGCGGAGAGCAACTCGCTGGGGTCTGAACGAAAAAGGCGCCCCCGTATTTGAAGACCCTCGATGGCGTCGGCGTAGGCCACTCGCGCCCGCTCGAGTTCGCCTGCCTGTTTCGCCGCCACGGCCAACCGGCCCGAGAATAGGTTGCGCGCATTGAGAGCGCAACTGGCCACCGCAGCGGCCTGCGCGAGTTCCATCAGACGGTACTGCTGGCCGTAGTTCTCCTCGCCCGCCTCAGCGGCGAGTTCCGCAATCATCTCGAGTTCTGCCAGGGAAACCCTCGTCTCCCTTCGGGCGTGTTCCCTCTCACGGGCTAGCTCTGTCTTTTGGCTGTCGAGGCGGAGCGCCGCCTCGAGCAGACCGAGAATCGATTCGCTTCCTCGTCGTCGTTTGTGTTGCCGGATGAACTTTTCGAGCGGAGAGATGAATTCTCCCACCTCGATGAAACTGGATTCTTCGTTCGTCATCGTCAGCCCTCTCCATGCCCGGTCACTATATCGAAATCGGACTCAAAGCGCGGGTGAAAGCGCACCGGGGGCCCCAGGCGGAGCAAACCCGCGCAGTGGGGACAAGACACGATTGCGCCGGCTGAACTGCTCGCAATTTCGAACGGGCGAGCACATCGTGGCCGCGGGCATTGCGTCCTCCGCTGCCCGCCGTCTCCCACGAGAACGGGCGCAACGGGAGGTCCCGGCCAGACGCCCTCGGTGGTGAAAAGCAGAAACTCGCCCTCTCGCGTCGTAACCGCGAATTCCGACCCGTCCGGCCGCCAGCTTGCCCCGAGGGCGCCCGCAGGAAGATGGAACCGGGCCACAGGTTTCAGATCCTCGACGCGCCACAGACAGCAGGTTCCCCGCACGGAGACGCCCAGCAGAAGGGAACAGTCGGGCGAGAAATCAACATCAAGCCAGCCGGAAGGCGCGTCGCGTCTCCGGATACTGAGCTCGCCGGTCGTGGGCAGCAACAGGCAGATAGAATCATCTGCGGAGCAGGCCAGCAGTGCGCCGTCGCGGCTCAACGCCAGCGCCCACGGTCGAGCACCTACCGAGGTAGCCCACTCTTGACTCAAGGCGACCCACGCCAAAGTCCCTGTTCCTAGCCCGCTCCAGGCATATGTCGACGTTTTTTCGCCCCTCGGATGTGTGCGCGATGCAGCGAGCCGCCACGCTTTGACGAACCCGTCCTCGCCAGCGGAGATTAACCTGCTCCCGTCGGGGGTAAACACCAGCGACGTAATACCGCCGTCGTGAAGCGGAAACCTGCCCCGTTCGGCACCAGTCTCCAAGTCCCATGCGACCGCCCGGCCGTTGTCGTACCCGGTCACGACAATGTCGCCTGCGGGCGAGACAGCGACGGCATTGGTCGTTCCCGCAGCGCCCATGTTCCCGCGTTCTGCCCCGAACCGCAGCTCCCAAGCCTGCCAGTTCCCGCCTCCGCCTGCCGCAGCGACGAAAGGGGCCGCCAATGCGCATCGCAAGTCCCGCCGGAAGCCAAAACCCTTCGACACGATTTCCGATACGGAATCACCGGGTTCGCCGAGCACCTGGAGTAGGCCGTCCGGGGATCCGAACAGGCGCGACTGACCGCTTGGTGTGTAGACGGGCCGGGTAACCGCTTTCAGCGTGTCGTCTTTCCCGTGTGGTTGCAAAGCCGCCACGCGGTGCACTTCGCAGTTGCCCACCTCGCTCGCTGCCACGATCCACTCACCATCCCTCGAGAAGACTAGCGAGCTGATGGGACCGTCCAGGTGGAAGCTGGCGGGTTGAGAGCGCTCCGCTTTTAGATCCCAGACCAGTACTACACCTGTGCTGCTGCCCAGGGCCAGTCTTCGACCGGAGGCTGAAACCGCCGCCGCGTAGAATGACTCCGAAGGATGAAAGGCCAGCGACTTCGGTCCCTCCGCTAGGTCCTCCACTCTTTCAACTGCACCATAGTTCCGTCCGACCCACCAGCCCTCGCCGCCAGCGGCGGGGACGACCACGCCCACACCGTGCCATGCTGCGCGGGACGTTCGTACTGCGGGGTTTCGGCAGTCGTAAATACTTACATGAGCCGCAGAGTCTACGGCCATGAGCCGAGACCCGTCTCCGCAGAATGCTACTTGGGTGATGGGGATACGGCGACCCGCCCAACTTGCAAGTCGGGAATGCGTCTGCATGTCCCAAAGCTCCAATTGGCCGAGTGCATTGCCGACCGCGGCCAGACCGTCAGCGGAGAAAAACGCCGCTGCCCCCACGCAGGAGAGGGATCGGAACAAAAGCCGCGCCTGCCCGCCCCAGGGATCGACTGACACGAACCGCCCCGACTCGCAGACCGCGACGAAGCAACATCTATCCTCCTCCCCCGAAACTGCCACCGCCCGGATTGCTCCGCCTTCCAGCGCAATCGCAATGCGGCGCATGGTATCTAATTCCCACACCACGAGGTGGCCGTCTTGTGTTCCAGCCCCCACGAACGCCTGCCGTCCTGCAAAAACCAGGCATGTGAGCGGCGACTCCGGTACTGATAGCTGGAACTCGAAAGAGGGATTTGCTGCGGGGGCGTCGAGCCGCCGGATCCACCAGCCCCGTGCCGTGTAGATAGGCAGGTGTCTGGAGCACAACCGGCGCAGCTCCGCTTGGACACTGTCACTAGCCGACCGCAACCACCAGAGATGAGGGAATATCTGCTGGAACAGCAACCGCGGGTACTCGCGCCACTGCGGGTGCTCTCGCCGCACCACGACCACGATGGCCCGAATCGTTTCTCGCCGATCGGCATCGGGCGCTGCCAGCTGCCACCGCGAAATCGCGAAATCGAAATCGCACAGCAGTTCGTGGACGCCTTCCCCGGCAGCAACTCGTGTCGGGGTGCAGCGGGCCTCAAGGAAATCGAAGCTGGTTAGAGCACCGTACATCTGGTCCCACAGGGCACCGCACGTCAGATGGTAGGTCAGCTCGCTCAGGCCGCGCGGGTAGTTGCCGGTCCAACTGGAGGTGCCTGCTGGGTCGGCTTTGCGGTGGAAGTACTCGGCCAGCGTCCGGTGGCGGGCCCGTGTGACCTCGTCCGACGCGAGATACCGATGCCGCACCGCTTGCGCCAGTTGCTGGTGGAAGAAGTTCAGTAGGCCTTCGCCTGTTTCGCCCGGTGGGCGCAGGTAGAATTGCAGGCTCCGATACAGCCGCGCCCAGATGGCCCGCGGCAACTGCTCTTCACCCTGGCGGCGGAGCAAATCGAGCATCTCAGTCTCCAGCAACCCGTGCCGCGAGCAGGCCAGCAGCGATAAAGCGTTGCGGGCCAGTTCCCGCCCGTGGTCGTGTTCGAGGCGCTCCAGCACTTGCTCGGACAGCGAAGGGATATCGGCGGGCAGGCTCGCAATCCGCTGCGGGACACGCTCGAACTCGCCGAGCACGCGGAGTTCCTCGCAGGCGACGATCAGATACAAAGGCCGCTCGGATTCGGCTTTCTCCATCAACAACGCCATCTGGTCTTTGCCGGGGGTTTCCTCCAGGCGCTTGCGGTACTCCCAAAGAGTCTGCCGGACAATTTCGCGGCGGTTATCCGGCGGCAGTGGCCCCACCACAATCTCAGGCAGCGCGGGTTTCCGGCGGCGCAAGGCGTCCAGGCAATCGCCTTCGAGTGTGCTGACAATCAGGCGCAAACCAGACGGCAGCGAGTATGGCAACCAGCCCAGTGTGCGTGAGCGATGGGTGTCTTCGAGTTGGTCCAAGGCGTCCAGGATCAGCACCACTTTCCCCTTCGGCGGGACCTTCTCGATCAGCTTCAGAAACGCGACTCGCAGCGCCTCATATTCCTCGGGGATCTCGTCGGCGATGTCGAAGCGGCGGGCGATTTCCCGGCACAACCGCAGCAAGGTGCGCCGGATGTCTGTCGAGCCGGGGCTGACGCCGATGAGATGCGACAAGACAAAGGCTTCGCTGTGGGCTTCCGCGTACTCCCGGGCGAACTTTGCCAGCACCGCCGACTTGCCACTGCCGGGCGCGCCAACAACCAGCAGCGGCATCCTCTCGTCGCCGTCGGCATGCTCGGTCAGCTTCCGCAACACGTCGCCCCGGCCAACAAATCGCTGCGTGCGGCTTTCGATGAACGCTTCGTGATAGGCCCGCTCGACGGCCAGCTCGTCGGGCAGCTTCTCCTCTTCCGGGTATTTCTGGCTGATCGCCGCCCACAGGTCTTCCAGCACACGCTGGCCGAAGGCCTCATCTGGGCCGGCATACTCAGCCACCCGGCAGTGCTTGCGAATGTCCGCTTTCAGTCGCTTCAGTTTCTCTGCTGCCTCCGGGCTTTCGGGCAGGTACCGCTCCCGCTCCACCTCTGGCACGGCTTCAACAAAGCCCGGATCGCGGAAGTAGAAGAAGGCATGAGCGGCCACGGCTGGGTTTCGCAGCACGCCGTGGTAGATCTCGAGTGCCGTGATCGAATGACCCGACTCAAGGCCGCGCACCCAGTCGTAGCGCGGCTCGCCAGGAACGGTGTATTGGGTCGGTGTCCAGCCGTAGCGCTCGCCCAACAAACCGACGAAGAACGGCCGGCAGCGCTCGATCTCATCCAGGCAGACTTCCAGGACCTTGCCGCGCTCCGCTTCCTCCTCGGTCACACCCCAGCGCAGGTCTACGTCTACAAGGTGGAGTCGCTGCTTCGCGCACCGCTCGCGCAGTTCGGGGAAGACAAAGCGGACCAGGTGGTCGCGCTCCGCCTGCATGTCGCGGAATGTCGAGGAAATGAAGATCCGGACAGTCTGCCAAGGTTGTGCCATGACTATTCCCCAAACAGGCGCCGTAGCAGGTCCAACCACTCCGGATCGATATCCACCAGATCGGCGATGCGGAGGGCCTGCTGGCGCATGGAATCGACTTGCCCTGGGTCGGGGTTCATCGGCAGGGCCTCCCGGTACTTGAACACGGCTTCCTGCGCCTGGCCCACAATGTCGATTCCATGCCCTCAGCGCCGCACAGAAAGACGGTCGCCGCGGCGGCAGCACCGGGAATAGCGCCGATCCGTGTGGGGGGCACAACAATCATTTCTTCCGGCGCAGATTATACAGTGGAATCACGCCGGCCTGTTTAGGCAGCTCGATGCGGCCGACGTACTCGAACGTGAAATCGTCAATACCCTTGGCGCGAACCAGGGCAGCGTACTCCTGGCTGCAAAAGATTTGCCCGGTGTCGGTCTTCGGCTCGATGCGAGCGCTCCGGCTCACGTGAAAACCGAGAAAGTCCAGGCGATCGGTGACCGGGTTCACGCACTGCAGTGCCGGCCCGGCGTGGAGTCCGATGCGGACATTCAGGCCGGCGGGCAGACCCATCTCTTCCCAGCGCCTTCCCGCAATCTCCTGCTGCAATTCCAAGGCAAAGAGACCCGCCTGACGAACGTCCTCGAAGGCGAAGAACAGGCCGTCCCCCCAGGTGCTCTTAAGCTCCGGCTCACCCATCCCGGCAAGGACGCCGGCCACCGCCGCCAGGAACTTGTCCTTGAAAAGCGGCATCTGGGCCTCGGTCAACTGGCTGAAGTTCGCTACATCAGCGAAGAGCACGGCAATGTTCCGGGTATCGCCGGCAGATTTGACGGCAACGGGACGATCGTATTCGCCGAGCGGCTTGCCAGAGGGATGAATGAATTGAACCGGCAGGCCGGCATCCAGCCAGCGAGCGACGATGCTGGCCGTCCCGCCGGGGCCATCGCCGGGGGCCCCGTCCCAAACAGCGACTCCGACCAAGTCAGCATCCAAACGGTCGGCGTGAATCGCAGCCATGCCTTGCAGGACCATGTTCGCGTAGTCGTAGGAAGCACTGGTGAGTATCAGCGGGTGCTCCGACACCTGGTGGACTCTGGCTTCGCCCGCCCATTCCAGTAGAGCCCGGTAGCGGGGCTCCCAGTCTGCTGCGGCAACCTTGATGCTGGTGGTGCAAAACTCATCTTTGGAGAACGGCAACACCACGCGCGCAGGCAACCCCATATCCCGCATCGCTTCCAGGAAAAGGATGTCCGAGCCGCAGGCGGCGGACGAATAGCCGAAGGAAGGCTTCAACCCTCGGAGAACTCCGCGGATCGCTGATGCCACCGGCGGTTCAAAACGCGCCGGAAAACGCTCCGGCTTCGTTGTGCGCCGTTCCGCGGTGTCAATCATGTGGCCGGCAAAGACAACGACCGGGCCGATCCCGAAGCAGCCATCCAATTCCCTCGGATTCGGATGGTTCAGATGGCGCAAGATCTCGCGCGCCTGCCGCCGGGTGGAAGCCAGATCTCTCCAGTTGCTCGGATCGATCTCGGCCGCTGCCGCGTAATGTTTCCTGGCCGCTTCGAGCTCCCCCAACAATAACGCCGCTTCGCCCAGGGTCGCCTCCGCCCAATAGTCCGGGGCATCCTTGGGCTCTTGTTCACAATGCCAGCGAACCTCACGAGCGACTCGCTTGGCCTCGTCTGTCTCGTTGAGCAAGAGGGAAGCCGTGGCCACATTGATGCCGGTGTAAAGAGCATCATCATGATTGGGCGGGATGGCGCTCCGGGCCTCTTCGTACCCGGTACGATAGGTGTCGCGGGCGATCGCCAGATAGGCCGGATTGCCGCTCAGACGCCAGGAGTCCTTGTAGGTCCGCGCCAGAATCCCGAAGGTGTCGCCGTCTTTGTAGCCTTCCTTCTTCAGCTCCTCGAGAATGCCTCGGGCACGATCGGTCGCTCCCGTGCAAGCAAAGGCCAACGCCTGCAACTGGCGCAACCTGGGATGATTGGCGTCGTGCCGCAATCCCGCCGTCAAAACGTCGAGTCCCAACAGCGGCTCATTCTGCTTCACAAACTGGTCACCAAGGTGCCGGTACAGGTCCAGGTTCCTTTTCCAGCTCTCTGGATCGTGCTCGTGCCAGATTGCGAGAAGCTCCTCGAATGGCGGCTTTCGTTTGAGCTTTTTCAGCAGGTCCTCGATTGTACTCATGCGTCTTACCCAGCCGGCGGCAGGATTCGATACCCCAGCGCGATGATGGCGCGCAAGGTGTCCATGGCGGCCCGCCGGTCATACTCCTTTTCCGGCTCCGGGAGTTCCTCGTAGGGAACCAGACATGGATGCTTCTTCGCGCCATCGTCGCGCTGCGGTCCATAGGTCCAGCCCTGTGCGAGCCGAAGTTGCGCCCAGAGATCGTGGGCGTTGCGAGCGAGAAGCTCGGTGAGATTGCGGATTTCTTCAGAGAGGTGCACTCCGGAAGTGTCGATGGGCTTGGGTTCGTACTTCATGGTGGAAAGGGTAGACCTGCTGTTCCGCGGTTGCAAGCTGCTCGTGCAACAGCCGGCCGAGGATCGCGTCCCTTATTCCGTGGCTTGATGCGGCGGGGCGCCGGGTGCCAGCCTCCAGCCTCCGGGCTCCAGCCTCCGGTCCCCGCTGGAATGCCTTGGCAGGTGCCGGCCTGATTGGGTATAATTCGCGCGTTCGCAGGCGGGTGTGTGGATTGAAACTGGAGCTTAGCTTTCCAAGTGATCCGAGGCTGTTGC
>Ga0315284_10017951_pt1 | contig 10033 bp, 15 predicted proteins | sample YL17G09_16_MG_FD_203696 | JGI IMG/M metagenome (GOLD analysis project Ga0315284, IMG submission 203696) | Sediment microbial communities from Yellowstone Lake, YNP, Wyoming, USA - YL17G09_16 | ecosystem: Environmental > Aquatic > Freshwater > Lake > Sediment | place: USA: Wyoming | collected...
TTTTGGTCTTACTATTCCAATGATGTTTATTCATCCAGCGTATAGTTTGTTGTGCTTGGCTTTTTTTATCTTTTATGTTTTGTTTTATGGAAAAAAAGAATATTTTGCCCTATTCTTTTTAGTTTTAGTGGGATTAATGTGTGCGCTTTTTAGCAATGAAACAGCACTTTTTAGCAAATACCCTATTGGATTAAATGGGTCGTTTGATGGTATTATTCCTTCTCTTATGGGCATGGGTATTGTTGTATTGTTCTTTTTTGTGTGGGCGGCAATTGCAGGGGCTTTAACTTATCGTTTAACTCATTTCTTTTTTGCAACTTGTCTTGGATTGTTTGCTTTGAGTTTTTTAACCCATTTTTCACTAAATGTTGCATTATCGTTTCTAACTTTAACTGCAATTTGGTTTATATGTGAAATGTGGAAACATAGTCGTTTGACTTTAGGGTGGCTTTGCTTGATTTTACTTGTAGGCCTTTCTTTTAATTTTTTAGTTGGCGGTTATCTTCCGGCAATCGCAGATGGAACAAAGATTTCCAATGAAGGAGGCCAATTTGCAAAAGCATTTTATCAATTTGACCCATTGCCTAAAAAGGTTTTGTTTTTAACACTGGAAGGCACAAAAATTGCCGAGTTGTCTAATAAAGTTCCACTTGATGTTTCAACTGGTTGGTTTGTGCCAAAAGGGAGTTTGGTGAAAGACAATAGGGATATAACAAAACGCCAAGACGAACAACAACAAATAATCAATTCTAAAGTGTGGCTTGATGACAATTTTTACAATGGAAGATTTGATTATGTTGTAATAGATGCAACCAAGTATGAATTGCCTGAACGCATTTCTCCTTTTAGTTTTAAGCAATACAAAGTGTTTTGGGGCGATTAACATGGATTGGAAGAATTTTTTTGCAAGAAGGTTCACTTCGTTTAGGTTTACTTGGAGTGTTTTTTCTTTATTTTTTTCGTTTGCCACGTTTTTAATAGTATTTACTGACCGCTTCAAAGGGTTTTCAATTGAATTAGTTTTTGTTATTGGAGTGATTGGATTTTTTATTGCAAGCATTTTTTTTGACCGGTGGGGCATTCGCCAAGCAATCAATCAAAGCGAATCCCTGTCAAGCCCAATCGCTTATGAAGTATATAAAGACGTAAAAGAAATAAAAGAATTGGTGAAAAAATGACTTGGAAACAAGTTTCGTTTTTTTAGATTTTTTTTCTTTTTGGAAAAATATTTTAATTCAAAAGACAAGTTTTATTCGGGATTATTAATAATTGCAAAAAAATAAGTTTTGGGTGTGAAAAAATGAATAAAAAAAAATTAGCAAATATTATTATTGTTAGCCCGTCTTACGAGCAAATTTTAAGTGCTACGAAAGATTTGTATAAAAGAAAAGAGATTTCAAAGTCAAGTTTTGAAAAAATCAAAAAAGCCTGTGAAAAGAAATCAAAAGAATACAATGCAGTTGTGCATACTTTTGAAGTGAGGTCGTTTGCAAGTTAAGGGGATAAAAATGAAACAAACTATATTGAAGGCATACAAGGCTTTTCGCAATATGCTTTATAAAAGCAATAATAAACCATCTGCAAGAGCATACCTTTTATTGAAACTATTAGAACGCCAGTTAGCAAGTGGCAATTATTCTTTTGTGACTTTAGATGAATTGTTTTTATGGACTGAAGATTGGATTAAATCCTTTCCAGAAACTTATGATTTGATTGTTGGAATTCCAAGAAGCGGGTTATTGGTTGCAAACATTATTGCTTTAAAGTTAGGAAAACCATTAACCACGCCAGAACTATTAATTCAAGACAAGAAATGGATGTCAAAATATGTAAAATCAAATAAAAAAATCAAGCACGTTTTGTTAGTGGATGATAGCATTACTGGTGGAAAAACAATGATAAAATATTTGAAACTAATTAAATCACATAATAAAAACTTAAAAATTACAACTGCGGCCTTAATTGCAACAAAAGAATCAAAAAGCCAAGTTGACTTGAATTACAAGGTCATCTATCACCCGCGCTTGTTTGAATGGAATTTATTGCATTCACCTAAAGGAATAATTGCAACTGACTTGGATGGGGTTTTATGCGAAAATTGTCCAGAAGGAACAGATTCAAACGAGGAAAAATACTTGGATTGGATTAAAACAGCCAAGCCTTATTTGATTCCGGCCTTTGAAATAGACACAATAATCTCTTGTCGTTTGGAAAAATATCGCGTTGAAACCGAACACTGGTTGAAAAAAAACAAAGTTAAATACAAAAAACTGGTTTTATGGAATCTTTTAAGCAAACAAGAAAGAATGGGAAAAAACGCCAAGTATAAAATAAGCGAGTTATTGAGAGTAAAACCCGATATGTTTTTTGAAAGTAGTAAAATTGAAGCGGCACGGATTTGGATGATGACAACAATTCCAACTTTGTGCGTGGATGAAATGGTATTATTTGATTGAAGGTGCTATTATGGTTTTGTTATGGTTGGAAATTGTTGCCGGAATAGGTTACTTTTGTTATTTTTTCAGGTGGGCATTCCAAATTTATGCTTCAAAAAAAAACAAGAAGTCAATTAATCCCAAATCATTTTGGATTTTAACATTCATAGGCCAAACATTGATTGCCATCTATGGGTTTTATTTAGGCTCAATAATAATGCCTTTAACTTTGCCTATTTCGTGGGCTATAATTTGGTATAACTGGAAGGTTGGTGAAAAGGAATGAAAATTTTAAAAATAATCAAAGTATTAGGAAAACATTGCCATGTTTTTTTAAAAATCAATTATTTAAAACTGGTTAATGGCAATCGTTTCTTTATTCACTATGACCCGATATATATTGGTGACCAAATTTATGACGGCCTTGAAACAAGTTATTTGCCTATTTACATTGATTTAAATGATAAAGGATTAAGCAGGGAACTCGCAATTAATCATGTTCATGAAGCACAATCCACTGATTTTTTAAAAACAATTTTGAAAAAAGACATGATTGCTTTAGATGTTGGTTCTAACATAGGCTATTTTGCCTTGCTTGAAGCACGATATGTTGGAAACAAAGGTAAAGTTTTTGCAATAGAACCATCCCCAAGAAATAGCGAACTATTAGAAACTTCGCTCCAATGGTCGCTTTTCACTAACATAAAACAATACACTAATGCAATCGGAAGCCATAATGGAATAATTGATTTCATTGAAGCACCACAATTCAATCGTTCCTGTGTTAAAGAATTATTTGATGGTCAAGCAAACTCCATAAAAGTAAAAATGGTTTCAATTGATTCCTTTGTCAAAACACATAGAATCAAAAAACTTGACTTGATTCGCATGGACATTGAAGGCTACGAATGGAATGCTTTGCAAGGAATGAAACAAACTTTAAAGAAACTAAAGCCAAAATGGTTATTTATTGAAGTTCACCCATTAACCTTGAAAGAAAACAATTTGAAATTTTACAAATTATTAAAACAAGAAGGCTATATTGTCAAAAAGGCTTTTTTTGAAACCGATAACATGGGCATAAAGGGTTATTGGGTGAAAAAATTATTGCAAAAAATGATAGCAAATCCTTTAAAGGCAGTTTCTTTGTTTTCAAACGAAGTTGGCGGCCTAAAATCAGATGGTGTTTTTGATTCATTTAAAGCCTTACAAGAATCACCACAGTTTTCAAGCAAGTCAGCGCATTGTTTTTTTAAAAGAGTGAAAAAATGATTCCAAGGATAAGCGTTATACTTCCATATCACAATAGTGAAAAGGCAATAGCGGAAGCAATAAAATCAATATTAAATCAAACATTTTCAAACTTTGAATTATTGCTAATAGCGGATAGTTCAACAGATAATAGTGACAAAATTGTTTCAAGTTTTAAAGATGAAAGAATAAGGCGGCTGGAAAATAATCGGTCAAAAGGCGTTGCCGGTGCAAGGAACATGGGGGCAATTTATTCAAGAGGAGAATATATTGCAATAATGGACAGTGATGATGTCTGCAAACCAAATCGGCTTGAATTACAATTAAAAGAAATAGAAAAAGGATTTGATTTGGTTTCATCTTCTGCTGAAACAATAGATATTTGTGGAAATGTTTTAGGAGAAATGGGTAAAGAAATGAATGATTCTCAAATAAAGGTTGCTTTGTTTTATGGTTCTCCAATAATTCACCCATCGGTTTTAATAAAAGCAAAAATATTAAAAGAAAACTTTTACAACGAAGGCCTGATTAGAGGCATTGATTATGATTTGTGGATTAAAATAATGGATAAAATCAAAATGAAAACAATGAAAGAAAAATTAATATATTATCGTTGGTGGGAAGGCCAACTAACAAAAACAAACCAAGAAAAAGGATTAGAAATATTCAATGCAACAAAAGCCACAGTAAATAAAAAAATCAAAGGAATCAAACTCTTGTATTTTTTAAAAAATTACGGGGTAAGTGGGTTTTGGTTGGGTGTGAAAAGCGAAGTTTACCGGAAAATGTTTGTTCCAATGAGGGATAAATTTTGACTGCTATGTTAAACCAAGAGCAATTGACTTTCTTAAAAGAAATTCACCACCCAAAAGGCAACTTGGAAAAATTGACTTGCTATGAAACTTTGATAGAAGCAAGAGTAAATGGCGAGTTAATTGGCTTGGCCGGAACAGTTAAACGCCACCATGTAATTAATAGTCTTTTTTTAGTGGTCAAACAAGAACATCGCGGTCAAGGAATCGGTTCAAACTTATTTAAACAATTATGGGCTTCTAAAAAACAAAAACCTTGGCTGACAGTTTATAAAGATAACTTTGTTGCTTTAAAACTTTACAAAAACTATTATTATTTTATTCCCTACTTTCACGGAAAACTTTTAGGAATTCCAAGGCGGAATAAAAAATGAACGTGCTTCTAATCTATCCGCGCATTTCAAGCGAGGTAATATATGGAAAAATAAAAGAAGTGGGAAATTTTCAAATGCCTTTAGGGATAGCATATATTGGGGCTTTCTTGCGGGAAAAAGGCTTTAATGTAAAAATCCTTGACGCTGATGTATTACAGTTATCTGACGTGGGCGTTTTAAAAGAAGTCAAAGAATTCAAGCCATCAATGATTGGTTTTTCTTCAACAACGCCAACCATAAAATCATCCATTCGCCTTGCTAAAAAAATAAAGAAGCAATATATGAATATTTTCATAGTGGTTGGTGGCGCACACGCAACTGCAACCAAAGGCGAAGTAGTCAGAGAAACTTGTTTTGACCTTGCAGTGATAGGCGAAGGAGAACTAACAATGGCCGAAGTTGCAAGAGCAGTATTAGTTGGAAAAAATCCAAAGAGCAAAAAAATTAAAGGAATTGCTTTTTTAAAAGGCAAAAGGCTTTTTAGAACAAAACAACGCCCTCTAATCTCCGATATTAATGTTTTGCCTTTTCCAGCGCGAGATTTAATGCCACCCTTAAATCTATACACTCCAACCCCCGCATCCTGTAAACAAATTCCAGTAGCCAACCTGATAACGAGCAGGGGTTGCCCTTATCATTGCGTTTATTGTGATAGGTCTATTTTTGGCAATCAATTTCGGGCAAGAAGCCCTGAAAATATTGTGGCAGAAATAGAACAACTTATCACAGTTTATGGTGCGAAAGAATTAAAGTTTTGGGATGACATTATTAATTTTGACAAGCAACGCTTGATTTCCTTATGCAAGTTAATGATTGAAAAAAAACTGGTTATCCCTTGGACTTGCATTGCAAGAGTAAACCACATGGATGACGAAGTATTGTCTTGGATGAAGAAAGCGGGTTGTTGGCAGGTCGCGTATGGAATTGAATCCGGTAACAACAAGGTTTTAGAAGCAATTCATAAATCGCAAACAATTGAAATGGTTCGTTCTATTGTTGAAAAAACCGTCAAGCACGGAATTGAAGCAAGGGGCTTTTTTATGTTGGGATTGCCAACAGATACTGAAAAAACAATGCAGGACACAATTGATTTTGCAAAATCACTCCCCATAAAAACTCCAAGTTTTTACATTACCACCATTTTACCAAATACAGAATTATGGACTTTAGCGTTTGCTTCAGGTGAGGCTCGCATTCAAGAATGGGATGCGTTTTCAATGGTTAATCCAGACCACTTAACTTATATTCCAAAAGGCTTAACTGAAGAAATTCTTAAAAAATTCCAAAAACGCGCTTATCGCCAGTTTTATTTACGGCCATCTTATATTCTTCAAAGATTAAAATCAATTAACAGCATTGAACAAGTGGTTTGGAATTTAAAAGGTTTAAAAACAGTATTAAACATATAATGCGAAGGTGATTGTGCTTGGATGATTGTGTTTTTTTTAATATTTGCGAAAATGCCAATCAATGCAATAAATGCTCGCGTCAAACAGGAAAAAGAGATTTGTTAAATATTAAAAAAGAACGGAGCGTGGAAAAAAGTGAATAAAAAAGACATTGAATTTTTGAAGGTTTTAATACAATGCCTCGAATTAAGCGGATTTAAACCCCCCTATGAATTCTCTCAGAGGGGCATTAGGAATAATGTGCGAAACTTTTATGAATATTCTTCGGACAAAAGCGTGCATGACAAATTTCGCCAATTTTTGCAACAAGGACTTTTAGTTCAAAACCAGTTTTGTTTTCAATTAACTGAAAAGGCTTTATGGATTGTTAAGCAAAATAAGTGATTGTGGTTTTCATGCGTGAACGGTATAAGGCGATTGGTTATTGTTTGTTTTTTTGCCTTGTAATGTTGTTTTGTTTGGATTGGGTTGGCCAAGGGGGCGATTTTGATTTTCATTTCAAAAAAGCACAAGGCTCGAATTTTTGTAAGGCTTCGCATTCTGAATGGAAATGCACATCATATCCTCCATTGTTTTCATGGTTGGCTACTCCTTTTTCCGGTTCACTTTTCACTTTTAAAGCATTTATACTATTATTGTTTGGTTTTATCTTACCTTTAACCCTATTCTTTATATCAAAACGGTCAATCGTTGTATTATTATACTATGCGACATCGTTTTTTTACGTTTTTGTCGCTGGATTGTATGCGCAAGGCCTAATGTTATTGTTTTTCTTGTTGTTTTTTATTAAAACCAAAGGATTTAGGTTTGAAGTTTGGTTTTTGTGGTTTGGATTGGTTTTGGCCGCGCCATCAATTCATAATTGGGCGTTACCATTATTCTTGTTTGCCTTCATATACCGCGTCTTTGAATTAGTCAAGTCAAAGTGGGCGTTTTTGTCTTGTTCTCCTTTTTGGGGTGATACTCCAAAAGCATTAGAGCAACCGTTGCCTTGGTTTGATGCGGGAAATTCTTCACAGTCTTTGACTTTGAATAATTTTGGCTCGTTTTTGTTAAAAGGTTGCCCGTTTCCATTCTTGTTCTTTGGGTTAAAAAAGATTTGGTTTGAACAAAATTGGTTTAAGGGATTGCTTATTCTTGGCTCGACAGGGGTTGCGGTTTTCTTTAATTTTCGTTCTTTGTATTTGATTCCTTTGTTGATTTTGCCGGAAGTTGTGGATTTAAAGCAATGGTGGTTTAAGCCATTGGTTTGCATTTTGATTGTTTTCCAATTCTATCAGTTCGTAACTCTTAATTTGTGGTGTTAAATTGTTTTTAAATCAAACAATGAGAATTGATTTAAAAGATGATACGCGCACTACTTTGATTAAAGGGGTGTTTTGAAATGAATTGGTTATATTGGGAATTTATAGGCGGAATAGGCCAAGGTGTAATGTTATTGGCTTGGCTTACCCAATATTACACAACAAAAAAAGCAGGAATTGGGCGCACTCCAATGCTATTTTGGATTTTCACAATCCTATCTTCGCTTATTTCACTCTTATATGCATGGTATTTAGGTTCAATCATATATTTGTGTTCCGCTTGCTTTATGATTGGATTATCTGCATGGAATATTAAAATAGAAAAAAAGCACTGGAATTGGAAACAAGAAAAAAAAGATTTAAAAACAATAACAGAAACCATTTATTATAAAATAAACAAACGAGGTGTTTTTTAATGTCCCAAGAAATCAATTTAATTTCACCGGAAGGCCGTAAAAGAAACGCGGGATATTTAAACAAAGAAAAAAACGCGTTTATAGTCCACAAAAACTTTAAAGAACACTATTTTAGAATCTATAACGGAATTGGTTTCAATTTCAAATTAGTAAAATCATTAAACGAAAGCGGTGTTTCAAAAATTTGGGTGTTTTTAGAAAAAGATGAAGAAGTAAAACTATTAAAAACAACGCCAGCAATTGTTTTAGAGAACGGAATCCAATACCAAAACGATAAAGACATTGGCGACTTACAATTAATTCTATCATTAGAACACTTTGAAGGTGATAAACTTGAAATTAATAATTGAAACAAGAGAAGACCAAGAAGATATTTATGATGCAATGAAAGCAATAGAATATTGCATTCGGGACAAAGGCCACTCACTTGAAGAAGCCATGCTTTTAATTGACGTGTATAAAAAATTTCAGGAGGCTTTAAAATGCCAGTGAAAGGAATGAATTTGGTTTCAGTTTGGTTATCAGACGAAGAATACGCAATTCTAACAAAGTTCAAAAAAGAAACCGGAACACCGTATTCTTTTTTTGGAAAAAAAGCAATTTTGGAAAAATTAGCCCGAATGGACAAAGGCGAACCATTTTGAGCGAGTGCATTTCAAGCCAAGTGCTTTTAGAGAAAAAAAAACGCAAAGATAAAATAATTCAAAGAGTAAAACACGACAGGGAACAAGTAGAACGCGATGACGAAATATACGGGGATTGGTGATGTGAATGGCAAACTGTAAACAGTGCGGAATTGAAGTTTCAGGAAAATACGAGTATTGCTTTGAATGCAATAAAAAACAACAAGATTCAAAGGCCAAAAGCGGAGAAGCAATCGTTGACGGGTTAAGCAAAATCAACAACAATTTATACTTTATTAGAACCGCGTTAGCCGTAGTATTAAAACAAAACCATAATTGTGAGGTTGTTTGGAATAAAGACAAAAAAGACTTTGAAGTAATAGTGGGAAAATTTGAAGAAAACACAAAATAGGGCGGGAAAGGCTTGCAGTTGACGGAAAGATTTCAGTGAAAGGTTTCCTTGCAAGCCCCCGAAAACCATGAAAAGGAAAAGGTGAAATGATGGGTATTGGCAGAATGGATTATAAATGCCCTATTTGTGGGAAAAATAAACTCATGGATAACGATGGCGTGTTTGAGTGCATGGCTTGTGGTTCGCATGAAACCATTAATAAGTTCTCTGGAAAGATTTGGACTCTTGTTCCCTCTCCCATTGGCTTGATTAAACTAAAACCGAAAACGAAAAGGTGAAATGATGGAAATGCCTGACTGTGTTATTTGCAATCATAAGGTTGTTTGTCGGTGGTTTTATGATTATGGCGAGCCATTCAGGACGATGGCGGATGATTGTCCTTTTTATGAATCTTCTGAATCTTGCAGGGAAACGGAAGTGAAAAAATGAAAAAGGTGGATAACAAATATATTGGTTGTAATCTTTGCAGAAGCCAAGAAGCACCAACTGAACAGTTTGAAGGTTTTTGCGGAAATGTTTTATGGTTTTGCGAATCCTGCACAAAAAAACTTAAACAAGAAAGTTTCAAACCAGTTGTGAGGGGGGCAAAAAAGTAATGGTCGGGAAAGGCTTGCAGGAGATGATATAGATGGTTGAATCGTTTAATAGCTTTTTGAAAAATAATTTGTGGGAATTTTCCGCAAGAGAAAATTTGCTTTTAGAAGATAAAACAATCAAAGGAGAATTTATAAGGAAAAAAGATTTGGGTGAATGGGCTTGGGAAAAGATTTTGCCAAAGTTAAAGCAGGGACTGTATGAACACAGAGATACAAGTTTTGAAGTTTTGTTACCAAATATTTTAATCCATTGGTATAAAAGAAGCCCGTATTGGGAAATTGCTTTCGCCTGTCTTGGCAAGGCTGAAATTGAAAAGCGTTTGAAAGCCTTAAACGAAAAGGACAAAAAATCTAAAACAAAAAAAGAAAAATTTGAAACTTATTGCATTGACGATTTTAGT
>Ga0315284_10017952_pt1 | contig 10033 bp, 7 predicted proteins | sample YL17G09_16_MG_FD_203696 | JGI IMG/M metagenome (GOLD analysis project Ga0315284, IMG submission 203696) | Sediment microbial communities from Yellowstone Lake, YNP, Wyoming, USA - YL17G09_16 | ecosystem: Environmental > Aquatic > Freshwater > Lake > Sediment | place: USA: Wyoming | collected...
CTTCGCCGCATCATACCCGCAGACTGCCTGCTTGCCGCCACAGAAGACTGAGTAGCCCAGTTCCGCCGCTTTCGCGGGGAGCAGGCAGTCACAGCCCTTGTCACAGGCCGCCTGCACCGACACCACGCAGACTGCGATCCCGATGAGGACCGCGACCAGGAATAACGATCTCCTCCGGTCTCCCCACATCTCTACCACCCACATGGGACAAGGAGAGGCAACTGCTTGATTGTATAAAAGGGTGCCGAAATCGTTGCCGTCTCTATTCTCTCTGCAATGAGAGGCAGATTCCTGGCCCCGGAATATCGCCTGGCACTCCCCAGCCGGGTGGGTGATGCCGGAAGGGAGAGTCAGGTGATACCCCCTGTATCCTGCAAGTCCCGTGCAGGGAAAAAATGGGGGAAATCGTTCCCTCAGGCTTTCTCAGACCCGCTTTGGATAGAAGCCTGAGACGATCCAGTTGAAGAAATCTCGGATCTGTTGGGTGACACCGACGCGGACAGTCGTCGCGCAGTCGGGATCCTTCGGGTATTCCTGGCAGAACCTGGTGATGGAGGGCGTGAGATCCACCGAGACCATCAGCTGCCGTGTCCTGCCATTGTACACATTCAGCTGCTCAGCTCCCCGCTGGTAGGGCACAATCACGCCAAAGCCGACGTTGTCGAGCAGCTCTGCTCCATCCTCATAATAGAGGATCCGGGGATCTCCGATCCCGTAGGTTCCCAGCGTTTTCCCCTGGGTCCCCTTCACCTCGATGAGGAGATCCCTGCTCGCGGCATTGTCGGGAGGGAATCCGTACATCAGCATTGCTTCGCGATATTGTATCGTCTCGCCGAGGTAGTTCAGGTTGACGATAAAGATCTTTGCGGTTTCTTCGTGCTGGGATGCGACCGGTACCGACCCGATCACTGCCAGGACCAGCATGACCATCATCAATCCGGTGAGCATTTTCATCTTCATCTCCTCCTACCGATAGAATGTGCTGATAATGTTGTCGATCCTCCTGAGGCACGCCTGTTCAAACTCGCACATGGCGTCATCTCCTCCACAGGCATCGCAACAATCCGCGTTACAGGTCTGCGAACATCTCATCACGCACCGTTCCGGATCGATCTTCCAGAACCCTAAGCCGCAGCGCACACTCCCGGCCGGGCAGAAATTATCACAGTCAGCCGGGTCCCATCCCGTCGCAATGGCATCGTTCTCGCAGTTTTCCTTGCTGGACCAGATGTTGGGGAGGGGATCATTCTGCGCGTAGTTACTGTCACAGCAGTATTCATCCTTCAGGCCAAAGACGGCGTGGCCGCTCTCATGGACAAAGGTCCGGTAATTGGTGGGTTCCGATGTGAAGATCTGCCGGTCACACCTGGTCCCCTGCCAGTCCCTGAACTCATCGGTATGGAGGACGACGATAGCGTCTGCAAAGGAAGTCCGGCGTTCGAAGTCAGCGCAGTCACCGGGCGGTGTGAAGCTGCACGATGGCGTATCGTCATATCCGGTGACACTCGCCTCGTCATCGATATACCAGAAGTTCATCCGGTCCCGGACATCGGAGAATGCATCATTGGTCGCATACCCATGCTCGATGACGTCCCGGGCATCTGCAACGAACTGATCAGTATCCCCGCCGTACGTTTCATCCGGGACAAACAGGACATCAATCCTCCGCCTGGTGTCGCCCGCGTATGACAGCGTGTTCACATCCAGCGGTAGCGGGAGCACATCCGACATCCGGCACACAAAGCAGTCTATTGCCCGTGGGAGGGGGTTTATCACCTTCTCTCCCCTCTCCCGGGAAGGTAGGCCCATGGTTGCCACCCCCTCGGCCGGAAGCTGGCTCTCAGCAGCGGTCGCCAGCTTCTCGAAGCAGTTCAGCGGGTTCCCGGTGGTTTTATCGTACCCGCAGAGGGTCTTTGTCCCGCCGCAGTACTGGTAGCCGCTTGCTATCGCTTTCGTAGCGTTCAGGCACGAGCAGCCCTTGGTACAGGGCACCGGTGTCTCACCCGCCGTCTTGTAACAGAAGTACGGTCTCTGCTGGGGATCGGAATCGCAGGGTACCTGCTCCTCCCCGCAGGACGTATACCCCATCCCTGCCGCCTTCGCCGGATCCATGCAGGAACAGGATGCGGCACAGGGTTCCGGAGAACGGAGGTGGTAACAGTACTTCTCCAGGACGTCGGACTTCACGGTCGCCAGGCTGCCGCCCGTCACCAGCTGGCTGCCGCAGACCGTCCGCATACCCCCGCAGAGGGTGTAGTCCTTTGCCGATGCCTCGGACGGGAGCAGACACCCGCAGCCGGGAGAGCAGTCCGAGTACCTTTTGAAGCAGTACTTGCTGACCACGCTGGGTGAACTGAGGCGTGACGGATCCGTATGCGTTTCTACGCCGCAGGGCTTCTGCACCTCGCTGCACCGGGAGTACGATCCCCCGAATTTCTCGGCCGCCTCGTCGCCGGTCAGGCACTCGCATCCTGACGGGCACTGTACCGCCCCTGTCCCCGATGTGCTGCACGTTCCCTTCGTGCAGGACTGGCCGGACCCGCAGATTTTCCCACAGGCCCCGCAGTTCGATTCGTCGGTCTGGAGGTTGGCACAGATGAAATTCTTGGGGGAGGTCTTGGAGACTGGCGAGTAAGGATCCAGGCTGCACGCCGTGAGGCCTGTGCCGCAGACACAGGTCCCGCCCTGACAGGTGGAGCCGGTCGGACAGGCGTAATTGCAGGACCCGCAGTTGGAGGAACTGGTCTGGGTGTCCACGCAGCTGCCTCCGCAGCTGGTTGAGCCGGACGGGCAGCCGATAGCCCCCGATGGTTTCCCGTAGCAGTACTTTGGATTCAGCAGATCCGTGCTGCAGCTGGTCCTCGTCCCCCCGCAGTACTCATAACCAACCTTCTTTGCCTCTGCCGGCGTCAGGCAGTCACAGCCCTTCTCGCAGGCGGCCTGCACCGATACCACGCAGACCGCGAGCCCGATGAGGACCGCCACCAGGAATAACGATCTCCTCCGGTATCCAAACATTTCCACCACCCACATGGGACAAGGAAAGGCAACCGTTTCATGGTATAAATGCGTGCCGAAACGGTTCCCGTCGGTGTTCCGTCAAAGAGAGGTAAAGTCCTGTCCCAGAACATGTCCCGGCACTGCCTCCCCACGGGTGATGTCGAATGGCAGAGTCGGGAGATGTCCCTGCTGATACTGAGTTATGCAAAAAGGTGAGGAGGGTATTCGCCCGGAAGGCCCTCCCTTGCCGGATGGGATGAGTCGTCCGTGCCTGTCCCGAATTTACCCTCTCCTCTCCCTGCCCGCCAGATAGATGGCCCCGATGACTCCGAGGGCACCGAGGGCGGCCATTGCATCGAACCCGGGGATTGTGCCGCCCGCCGGGGCTTCCTCGGTGACCGTGAAGGTCCCGCCCCCGGTCTGCATGACGAACTCCTCACCGGTCTCCACGTCGTTCCCCAACGCCATCACGATGGTAACCGGGCTCGTTGTGCCCGTTGCTCCCGTCACCTGGAACTTCATGACGGCGACCGGCCCGCTTCCCGTGATCCCCTGCGAATCGATGAGGGCGATGGAGATATTCCCCGGCGAATCCGTGTTGGCGAGGATCATCCCCTTCGTCAGGGAGCCCTTCTCCACCCCTCTGACAACGAGGACGGCGGGATCGTACTGGACCAGGAGATCCAGGGCCCCCAGGTCCTTGGCACCCGTGACCGTGATGGGAACATCGACCGTACTCCCTGTTCTTCCGCTCGCATCCGATACCCGGACAGTTAAATCTGCCGCGGAGACCGCCGCACACAGGGACAGGACGATGACCAGTCCCATGACAACCGCTCTCTTCCGCATCCGCCGTTCACCTTCCTGTGCCATTCGCCCTCACTTCCTCAGGGATGCATCGCAGGTTCCGGCCGAGCAGGCCTGGCCCGTCGTGCAGGCATTTCCGCACATCCCGCAGTTCGTGCTGTCGGTGAGGAGGTTCACGCACTTCGACTTGCAGAGGGTGTATCCCTTTGCACAGATCGGGGTCGTGGCCGTTGTTCTCACCGGGGTCGTGGTGGTCCCCCCCGGAGTAGACTCCGACCCGATGCCCTTGCTCCCGGCGACTGAGGCCCGTACGTGCGAGCTGCCGGCAGCCGCCTGACGTAATATCTCCAGCACGTCAAGAATATCCAGTATCGCGTTGCCGTCCATATCACACGAAATCAGAACCGCCATGGGATCCTGACCAGTCTCCTCTCTGTTCACCTGTCTCAGTGCCAGCAGGGCATCATTGGAGGTGATTCTCCCGTTCCCATCACAATCGCCCATAGTATTGCCGACAAGAAGGGGGACAATATATTCACAGTTACATCTCTGAGTATCCCCGTTTCTTGTTTGAGTCCCACTTAATAGAGCCAAGCCGGCTCCCCCGGGATCAGACGCAGAAAAGTTTAATCTGATCAAGCTCCCTTCTCCGGAAATCCCCGTGAGATCAGCGATTAAGATACTGAGTTCCTCGCAATTCCCAATAGATCCTTCTTCGAAGGCACAAATATCATCGCTCGTGCCCGCATACTCCGTTATTGACTTCGGGCCGCTGACTGATATCAGCGAATTCCGGGTCAACGAACCGGGTGCCCACCCTTCATACGTAACGAGTTCTCCGTCATAATATGCTAAAAACCAAAAACCATTCGTAGCGTGATCCACGTGACTCCGTACATTGGTTTCCGCATACTGGTTCGGTCGAATTCTCATATCATCTATCCAAATATCGGCACACTGACCACAATCATCTGCCGCCACCGGGGCTGCGCAGGTGATCACTCCCACCACCAGGACGAGAAGCCCCATCATGATACACGCCTTTTTCGATGACATACCGCCTCCTTTTCTCCCCATTGCACCGGTTTTCTCACCACGGGCCCGGATGAGACAAGGAAAGGCAACTGTTTCATTGTATAAAAGTGTGCCGAAAGAAGTTCCGTCGTTAATCCCGTCAAAGAGTGGGAGAATCCTGTCCGGGAACACCGCCTGGAACTGTCACCCTGATGATCCACGAGAGAGATACGGGCAGGAACTTCTGCTGACAAGAAATCCATGAAAATAGTGACGGGGATTTCCCAGGACCCTCACAGGCCCTTCGTGCAGCTGCCCTTGTAGCATTTATAACCTGATTTGCAGGTCACCCCGCACTTACCGCAGTTGCTCTCATCGGTGAGGGTATTTGTACAGTAGGAGAAACCCCCGGAGGAAGGTGCGCAGCAGGTCTCGCCCGGGTCGCATGCATTCCCGCATCCGGCGCAGTGGCTCTCGCTGGTCGCGAGGTTTGCGCAGGTCCCCGAGCAGCAGGTCTCACCGGTACCACACGCGTGCCCGCAGGCGCCGCAGTTCGCTTCATCGGACTGGAGGTTGACGCAGCTGGTCCCACATGGGGTCTGGCCCACCCGACAGGAAAGCGGAATCGTCGACCTCATGCAGCCACCGTTACTGCAGGTATCGAACGGGGCAGTGCAGACATGGTCGCACTCACCGCAGTGCGCCTCATCGATTTTGGTATTGACGCAGGTGCTGCGACAGCAATTCAGACCGGCGGTGCAGGCATTACCGCACCCCCCGCAGTTGCTCTCATCTGTCTTGAGGTCGACACAGGTGGTCCCGCACCGGGTCTGCGATGCGACAAGACATGCCGGCACCACGCCCGATCTCTCACATTCACCGTTGGTGCAGGTACTGGGGGCGGTGCAGATGCTCCCGCACGAGCCGCAGTTGTTCTCGTCGGTCTGGAGATCGACACAGGCATTCCCGCACCGGGTCTGCGATGCGACAAGACATGCCGGCACCGTGTCCGACCTCACGCAGGCACCGTTCCTGCACACATCATTCGGGGCGGTGCAGACATGCCCGCAGATCCCGCAGTTGCGAGCATCCGTGTTGAGATCCACGCAGGATCCCTCGCAGTCCGACTGCCCGGACGGGCAGTCGCTGGCAATGCACGTTCCCCCCGTGCAGGACTGGCCGGACCCGCAGACGTTCCCGCACGCCCCGCAGTTCTCCGGATCCGTGTTGGGATTCACACAGACACCCATGCAGTCCGAGAGCCCGGACTCACAGCCCGTTTCCTCCTCCTCTTCCCAGCTGCACTCGCCGCCGACGCAGGGCTGTCCCCCTCCGCAGACATTTTCACAGTACCCGCAGTTGTCCGGGTCCGTTTCCACGCTCACGCAGGCGTTGTCGCAGTTGGTCATCCCCTCGTCGCAGAGCCGGTCCACGCACTGGCGGTCCACGCAGGAGCCGTCCGCGCCGCAGTCGTTCCCGCACGCCCCGCAGTTCCACCGGTCCGTCGTCAGATCCAGGCAGTACCCGTCGCAGTTGGTCAGGCCGGTGGGACAGGGTTCGCCCTGTGCCACGGCGACCTGTGTCACGCACTCCCCGGCGACGCAGATCTCATGACTGCCACAGACATTCCCGCACCAGCCGCAGTTGCTGGAATCCATAACCAGATCGACGCAGTACCCCTCGCAGTCCGAGAGGCTCCCCGGACACGCTCCGGATATGTCCGTATCGCCTGTCGTGCCGGTGGGGTTAGCCTGCCCGCCACCGTCCTTGTTTCCCAGCCCCGGTATGCCGGTACACCCCGCTGCAATGAGCAGGAGCACAAGAATGAGACCCAGCACCTTCCCGTTCATGGGGGAGGATACCCGGAGGTGTAACTTAATATTTTCGATCCGGTTTTTCGGCATCGATGTCCTAATCCTGCCGGGATGTGTCAGGGTGCAGCAGCGGGGACCTGCTCTTTTTTCACGGCATGTTTCTTCACGTGCATATCCAGGTCGGTATAAGTCTTGAGGGCAAGGAACAGCACGAGAAGAGGGAGGGTGGTTGTTATCCCTGCAAGAGTCAGGACCAGGATCACCACAGCCCCGAATATGATGGTCAGGTGCATCGGCAGGATGCGATAATAGGGCCGGAAGAACTCCTCATTCACATAATCCACAACCTTCCGTTTGTCGTTCTGGTAGTACAGGTGGGAGTAGAGGTGGTTTGCGAAAAAGAGCCCGCAGGATGCCCACACATCGGGACTCGAAAAATTGACCGTGCCAAACAGTCCCGACTCCACGATGAGGGAGTAATACCCCCAGTGGAAGAGCCCGTAGTGGAGGGCAAAGAACCCGGCCAGCAGGCATTTGTAGAAGAGGGTAAATCTCACGCTGACATTCCCCGACCCGCCGCTTTCTCTCAGGGACTTTTCCATCTCAGAAGCCAGCGCTGCAGTATCGGCGCCCAGGAGCGAGACGACGGCGAAGATCCCGATGATCACGCTCTGGGCCCAGTAGATGAACATGACCGTGGCAGCGTCCCAGTTGCCGGCGACGGCAAGGACAATCGTGACGATATTGGCGACGAGGAGCGAGACAACCGGGGGTGCAGACGTGAACTCGCCGGGAACGATGCGGGAGAGCGATGCCAGGATCTTCATCGGACAGTGCCCTGTTGGTTCACCGGATTCATGGATGTTCCGATCCGGCTGTCCCTCAGTGCACATTCGTGAAAAACAAACAGATAATGTAATATAGTGAAATCAAGGTATCACTCCCATATCTCCCTGACTGGTGGTATGCCCTGTGAGAAACATCCTGTCCCTGTCGGTTCTCCCTCTCCTCCTCCTCCTCCTCGTATCGCTGGTTGCCGTTCCCGCCGTTGCGGCAACGGTCACGTGCCCCACCTCCTGTTCCTGCCTGCTCCCGGCGAAAGCGAAGGAACTGGGGTACTCGGATTACTGCGGCGGCAAGCAGGCAGTCTGCGGCTACGATGCGGCAAAGAACGCGATGTACTGCTACGAGAACAAACCGGTGACTCCGGCTCCGGTGCCGGTGCCCTGCGAGGAGGGCTGCTCCTGCATGGACTCAGCGAAGGGGAAAGCAGCAGGGTACACGTACTGCAAGGGGAAGCAGGTGGTCTGCGACAAGGATTCAGCAGGGAATCTGCGGTACTGCTTCGAGCCGCCGGTGACCAAGGCGCCGGTCCAGGTCTACCCTACCTGTGCCAACGGATGCTCGTGCCTTGCATCGGAAAAGGCGAAGGCGGCCGGGTACACGTACTGCGATGGGAAACAGACGGTCTGCAATAGGGATTCAGCCGGGAATTTGCTCTACTGCTTCGAGCCGCCGGTGACCGGGGCACCGGTCTCCTGCCCGGCGACCTGCACCTGCACGGTCCCGGAGAAGGCAACAGCCGCCGGCCTCTCATTGTGCGGGAAGACAAAGAGCTCGTGCGGCGTGACGTCATCCGGCATCACCCAGTACTGCTACGCCCTCCCCGCCACCGTGACCACGACGACGACCACGCCGGTCGTCAAGGTGGCCACGAAATCCTGTACCGGCACCTGTTCCTGCCTAGCCACTGACAGGGCAGATGCGGCGGGGCTCACACGGTGCAGCGGCACTTCTGCTCCCTGCGGGTACGACCCGCTCGACCGGCCGTTGTACTGTTACGTCACGGAACGGGTGACCGTGGAGAGCATGGTATCGGCAACGACAACCGCAACATCTGCGGCCGGTGAAATCGCGGGGCCGGCTGATCGTCCCATCACAAAATATGAAAAAGTTCCATCACCCGTGGATTCCTTCTTATCTCCCGTCTGGACGTTCTTTTCCTCGCTCTTTGGCGGGAACGGGGAATCTACGTTCATCCCCGTCCGCTGCGGCGAGGGGGGAAAAATCTGTGCCGATACCTGCATCAATCCCTCAACAGACAGAAACAACTGCGGGGAGTGTGGCAATGTCTGTGGTCCTGGTGAGAAATGCATCGATGGTGGATGCAGGGATCTTACCACAGATGCCCAGTACTGCGGTCAGTCTGCAGATTCCTGTCCCTCCTCCTGGGCGTGTTGCGGAGGAGACTGCAAGAACATGCGTGAGGATGAAGAGAACTGCGGCGGGTGCGGGACGCTCTGCGATCGCGGGGAGACCTGCTGCGATGGGGACTGTGTCGATACAGACGTGGACTTGTTCCATTGCGGGACATGTAATCGCTATTGCTCAGCTTCGGCTGGGGAAAGGTGCCAGGACGGCCAGTGTGTTCGAGAAGATGACCCGAACGATTGTGGTCGTGCCGGTATCGTATGCATGTGGGATGAGGAGTGCTGTAACGGACGATGTGTCGGTATTAAGGACGATGAGGATAATTGCGGCGGATGCGGCATTGGCTGCCTGGGTGCGGAGGAGTGCTGCGGAGGACAATGCGCCGACTTAACGACTGATTATTTAAATTGCGGCCGATGCAACGAGGGTTGCTATGGTCTTGATGCGTGCTGCGACAGCCAATGTGTTCTCTTAAGTGGGGATGAAAACAATTGCGGCCGATGCGGCAATGCCTGTCCCTCCGATGACGAGTGCTGCAGCGGTGTATGCAGGGACCTGCGGTCGGACGAGAATAACTGCGGTACCTGTTACCGGCATTGCCCGTGGAACAAGGAGTGCACGAATGGCCTCTGCTGCCTCTGGTTCACGACGTGGGGCTGCGAATAATCTCCCCCCTTTTCTCAGAACGACCTGAAAAGAAACGGACATATACCCCCTCTTTCTTCATTGATGCATACCCCTCCGCTGGTGTGCCGTGTGAAACCACACCTGGTCCAGTCCGGTGCCTGCCTCCTCCTCCTCCTCGTATCCCTGGTTGCCGTTCCTGCCCTTGCCGCTGACTGCCCGTCCTCCTGCTCCTGCCTGCTCCCGGCGAAAGCGAAGGAACTGGGCTACTGGGACTACTGTGGCGGGAAACAGACCATCTGCGGGTATGACCTCCAAAAGAACGCGAAGTACTGCTACCTGATCCCGGTCACCTGCCCCCCGTCCTGCTCCTGCTACTCCCTGGAGGAGGGCAAGATGAAGGGGTATACTCTCTGCGGCGGCACACGGACCCTCTGTGGCTATGGCCCGAACCAGGTGCCCGAGTACTGCCACCAGCCGCCGGTGACTGAAGAACCGCCGACCTGCCCCCTGACCTGCCTGTGCCTGGAGACGAAGATGGCCCTGGAGAGCGGGTACGAATA
>Ga0315284_10017953_pt1 | contig 10033 bp, 7 predicted proteins | sample YL17G09_16_MG_FD_203696 | JGI IMG/M metagenome (GOLD analysis project Ga0315284, IMG submission 203696) | Sediment microbial communities from Yellowstone Lake, YNP, Wyoming, USA - YL17G09_16 | ecosystem: Environmental > Aquatic > Freshwater > Lake > Sediment | place: USA: Wyoming | collected...
TTTTTCGCTCCTCACAATTACAGTTTAGTAGTGCCATAATAGCTTGCTAAGTCGAAAGCGTCAAGGAATGGTTTAATTACATTTGGTTAAAACGACCTGTATCAAAATAGTATCAAACCTCGTCGGCTTTCTCTAGGTTTAATCCGATTGCTTGGAATGAAACAATATCCGTATTTTATATCATTTAGATGGGCTTCGTGTCTGACTTAGGACTATCAATCTTCTCCATTCATTGAAACTGGTTGCCCATAAAAACGTTCGTTAATTTCATACCTGATCTATTACCGTAAATATTGATGTCCAAAAAGGAACCTTTTTTAACAGCTCAAATCTTAAGAATCTGTAGATAAGTATGGTATAAAGAGTTTTTATCTTGTATGAATAGAATTTCAGGTGTATAATCGGCTTAACAAAAAGGGCTTCTTTTTAATACAAGTTTAACGAGAAAAAAGCGTAGTGGTACTCTCGAAAAGTTTCTTGGAACGGTAAATATTTAGAGCAACTGTCCGATGATTCAATTTTACTTACAGCAGATCGTGGGGGTGCAATATAGAAATAAGACAGAACAAGATCCAATTAGCCGCCAAGGGCTCGAAACCTGCAAATATCCTGAAGTCCAAGTTTGTTCTTTTCCAAGGTTCTGTAGAAGATTTCCTATCCATATTGCCGCATAAGGAATTGTTTGATCTTGTAGTTACCTCGCCGCCCTACAACATTGGGAAAGAGTATGAGAGTCATCAGGAATTCAAGATTTATCTTGATTGGCAAGCGGACATTATTGGTCGCATTCTTCCATTGCTGAAGAAGAGTGGGAGTATATGTTGGCAGGTGGGCAACTACGTAGAAAACGGTACTATCTGGCCTCTAGATGTAGAGCTAGCGCCTATTTTCAGGAGTCTCGGGATGCAACTAAGGAATCGTATCGTTTGGAAGTTCGGCCACGGTCTACACTCGAGGAAACGCTTCAGCGGAAGATACGAGGTGATCCTTTGGTTCACTGCTACCGATAGGTATAAGTTCAATCTGGACGCCGTTCGCATCCCTGCAAAATACCCCGGAAAAAAGCACTACAAAGGACCGAAGGTAGGCCAATACTCAGGGCATCCGTTAGGCAAGAATCCGGAGGATGTTTGGGAGATACCAAATGTCAAAAGTAATCACATTGAAAAGACGGTTCATCCATGCCAGTTCCCAGTAGGTCTAATTGAAAGGCTAGTATTAAGTATGACTGATGAAAATGACTTGGTCTTTGATCCTTTTGCTGGTGTATGCTCAACAGGTGTGGCTGCTGCAATCCATAATAGATCATTCTGGGGATGTGACATTTCACCAGAATACATTGGAATTGGTAGAAAGAGGCTCGAGGAGGCCATAACCAAAGTGGTTCGATACAGACCCCACGACAAACCCATTTATGATCCTTCTCTTTCCAAGCTCTCCCTGCCTTCTAATCAAACTACGAGATTGGATCTGCGATGAATGCATTGACATATTTCCATCACGATGAGCCAACGTTGGGGATGGGTGATAGACGGTTTGGAGTTTTGGAACTGGTTCATGCCATCGAAACACCAACCCATTTGTCCAAAGCTTATCAGATTAGATTTGCTATTTTGAATAAGCTTCGCAGTGCTGGCTGGTCAAAGGAGGTCCGACTATCGTCCCTGTCCGGGATAACAGTAACTTCAATGCAACAAAACACCGCCCTTTGTCTTCAAACAGGTAACATGAGTCGTTTCTATGCTGACTTGATTAAGCTCCAATATCTGTTTGTTATTGGAAACATACAGGATGCGGTATACATCGTACTAACGAGGAAGCTGGCAAAACAACTCGGTAGTAACTTAGCACACTTTGAACGTTTGGTAGAAGAACTCAAGTTGTTTGATAAAGTAATAACTGTCCCGATGCTTGTGGTTGGTATTGAGTAGGAGGTGCTCATGTTAAACATGCCTGAAATACCTTTAGGTTGGCCACTACCCAAGCGGAGAAATTATATCGCTGGGTTGCGAATAACACCATCGAACCATAAACAAAAGTTGACGTTTCAGAACACGGAAATTATGCTTCAAGTCTACCGCGTTCCAATTGACTTGCCTAAATATCGTCTCGCAAATGGCCGTACTCAAGCCGCCCAAGAAGAATATCTGGCCACTCATACTGACTGTGGTGCAGATTTTTTCACACGAGATGGCGAATCGGAAGAAGCTCAGCATGTGCAGCACTTACTTTTAAAGGAACTTCTCAAGGGAAGTGACCCGGAGACTAACCTCATTAAATTCTTTACGAGCAACAAACAGGATGAACCTTTGATCCTATCTGATGACGGATACGTCGTGAATGGCAACCGAAGGCTCTGTTCCTTCAGAGAGTTATTTTATGGTGACAGAGTAAAGTTCAGTCATTTTTCGCATGTTGAAGCTATGGTATTGCCTCCGTGCGATGTACGAGACATTGACGAGCTAGAAGCTCGTTTGCAGATACAGCCGGACATCAAACAACAGTATACATGGGTAGCAAAAGCATGCATGCTCAGGATGCGGCAGCGCCAGCATGGTTACAGTAATGAGACGCTGGCGTCTTTGTGTGTAATGGATCCAAAGGACGTTGGTGAAGCCCTAGATATGCTTGCTGCTGCGGATGAGTATCTCAAGAATCGCAACAAGGATAAGCAGTACCATTTGGTTCAGAAAAAGGAGTACGCTTTCAGGCAGATGCAAAAAGCAAGAAAAAAACTTAAAAAGCCCGATGAGCGTGATCTATTCACACAAGTTTGCTATACGCTCATTGATGGAGGTGAAATCGACGGCAGATTATACTCGCTGATTCCAGAAGTGGCAGTTTACCTGCCGAAAATAGCCAAAGAACTCCCCGAACACATGAATGTCTCCGAGCCTGTTCAAGAGCGCTCAGATACCAGTTATGATATTTTCGGATCCCAAGAGTCTGGTATGTCAGAAGTCGCGCAAGCGGTAAGCGTTGGAGACAACCACCTGGCGGTAGTAGAAGTGGTGAAAGATGTGATCCAAACCGAAAAGAATAATGAACGGCAGAAGAAGAAAGCTGGCGTTGTTTTAGAGGAGCTCAGTAAAGCCAGTGCAGCACTTCTGGCGGCTATTAATTGTATTAGCGCCGAGTCAAAATCAACGGGTGTCGAAGATCAAATTAAATCAATAGAGGATTCCGTGCGAAGACTAAGAAAATGGTTGGCAAGTCATGCTGACAATAACTCTTGATGGTATGACGCAGTCAGTTTGTGTTCAGGCATCGGAAACGGAAGACGCATGGCCACAAATTCGCCGCGCTATTCAGGACCGAACCGCTGAGGCTAACATATCTTCAGCTGAGAGGCTATCGATGCCGGTATGGGCTTTCTTGAGGGTTCGGAAAGACGTTGGCTATGTCCTTCAAAAATATCGTGTCTCGTTTATTACTGATGAGCCAATTCGCAAGCTACTCGAACGTGCCAGAGAACGCGAGACCCTGTTCGACATGGCTAGAGAAACAAAGCCGATTGACGCGAGGGATGTCGACTTAAGACTCGCTGAGGCAGGATTTTGCCGAAATTTAACCAAATTTCAACTCCGCAATGTGTGTAAGTTAGCCGCCCTTCCTAGCGGTGCATCCTTTTCTGTTCCGGGTTCTGGAAAAACAACCGAAGCGTTAGCTTGTTTCGCAATGAACAAAACTGAGAACTCCAAGCTCTTGGTTGTTTGTCCGAAGAATGCTTTTGCGGTATGGGAGGAGCAGGTTAAATTATGTTTTTTAAACCCTCCAAAAGTGGTGAGATTGGTCGGAGGAGAGGCAACTATTAAGACTATTCTTATGCATCCTGCAGTTGTATTACTGATCACATATCAGCAACTCGTCAATGTGACGGACTCTATCGCGGAGTTCATGTTGGCGTATGCGACAATGATGATTCTTGATGAAAGCCATCGGATTAAAAAGGGTGCAGAAGGGGCTTGGGCTAAAGCTATCTTGAAGCTCTCTCATCTCCCTTGCTCCAAGTTGATAATGTCCGGGACTCCAATGCCGAACGATGTCTCAGATTTATTGCCCCAGTTTGACTTCATGTACCCAGAGGAGAATGCTGACAAGGAAAATTTAATAAGCATGATATCTCCTATTTTTGTGAGAACAACCAAGGCGCAGTTAGGCTTACCAGAGTTGCACAGAAAGTTGACCTTAGTTCGCATGAAACCCGAGCAACGCCATCTTTACGAATTGATGCGATCCGAGGAAGCTCGGCATCTCTCGAACCTTAATCCGAAGCTACGGATTCACCTGCGGGCATTTGGGAAGAGTGTGATTCGTCTGTTGCAGATGGTGTCAAATCCAGCGCTCCTCGCCCGCGCTGACATTAATTTCCCCTCTGAGCTATACGATGCCTTAGCGGATGGTGATAGTCCAAAGATAGAATACGCATGCTTGAAAGCAAGACAGCTAGCAAAGCAAGGAAGCAAGACAATAATTTGGTCTACTTTCGTGGAGAATGTAGAACTAATTGCGAATCGACTCGCCGACCTTGGAGCAGATTTTATTCATGGAGGAGTTGAAGCTGGCAGCGAAGAAGACGAGAATACTCGTGAAAAGAAAATTGCCAGATTCCACGAAGATCCGAGAGCCATGGTTCTTGTAGCGAATCCTGCGGCTTGTGCAGAAAGCATCAGCCTCCATACAGTCTGTCATAACGCGCTTTATGTGGACCGAAACTATAATGCCGCTCAATACCTACAATCAGAGGATCGGATCCATAGGCTTGGGCTCCCATCTGGTACGATAACAAATGTAGAGATATTGGTGTGCCCCGATACCGTCGACGAGTCAGTGAGATTTAGGTTGGAGTCAAAAGTCCAACGGATGGCAAGAACCCTCAATGATGATTCTCTGAACATCGAACCAGTAGAAACCGACCTCGATGAAGACGGGCTGGATGAAGAAGATTTACAGGATTATCTCAAGCACATAATGGGAAAAAATCAATGATCGTTTCGGTGGGGATTCTATATGCTGCCTTGGATCTATTGGAGTTGGTAAGCAAGACCTCCGGTATAGATCAAAAATTCCCTGAGATGTTCCGGACTTTCTCGGTGGCGTCTCCCAAAATAACATTGGACTTCGCACAGAGGTGCGGTTGGGTGAAATTCAATGTAGATGGATACCTCGAACTCACACCAAGAGGATCGGACTTACTAGAACTAAAACAGACAGAGGTTGCTTTGAGGTACCAAATCGCGGATGTGATCGATAGCTATAGTCCATCATGGGGACCGTTGCTATCACGGGGAAGGATCGAGTCTCTGCAATATCTTCCAATTGATATCCAGCAGTGTTTACGAGAGGCGGGTCTACTAGGGCAGATTGACGATAGCATAATAGGCTGGTGGGACACTGTTGCGGAAGCCACACGCAAATCGGTCTCCGAGGCGAAACTCAGAATTGGCCGTATTGGCGAAAGACTGTCTTTAAATTACGAAAGACAACGTACTGGTACCGAACCTATTTGGCAATCGATTGAGTCCAATCTGTGTGGTTATGATATATTGTCAGTCAGAGAACCTGGTTCAACCTCGCGGTTATGTATTGAGGTCAAGACAAGCAATTCAACACCCGGCGCATCAACGTGTCATCTGACCAGACTAGAATGGGAAGTTGCCCGGACCTCAGAAAACTTCGCATTCCATCTTTGGGCACTTCAGCCGAAGCCCACTCTGTACATAGCAGATGCTGAGTCAGTTTCTGCAAGTATTCCTGATGATAAGGGAGACGGGCATTGGGAAAGTGTTTTTGTTTCATTTGCTGGAATATTGAAGAGGTTAATGCCCATGCAAGCTGGCTCGTAGCTAGTATAAAGCCTGGGGCTGTGTTTCAATCCCCAATGTCACGTGCAAATGTTGAGTGATTTCTGGGCCTAATTTCGCATTAAGTTAGTGGGATTTTCGATCAACTCCAAGATTTAGCTTCGAAAAGCAGGATTGGGAATTCAACCTATCTTTAAAAACCTATCTCCCTGTCCATAATCTTAAAAAGGTTCAATAATCTACCGTAGCCATCAAGCTCAGGACTCAGCCGTGAAATTCGACGGACCTTTTTATAGATATCCGATCGGTCGGCTGGTTAAAACCTCGTTCAATGTCTATCTGTTTGAAGAATAAAGCGAAGGACCAACTGGAAGCTAATTTCCTTATATAGATTCTATGTATTGACAAAGCTAGGTTTTGAATGATAATATTGTTACCATGTAACACATATTATAAGAGACATAAGAAAACAGATAGAGATGGCAAGGTGACCACGATTAGAATCAGCGACTTGAACTACCGGCGTCTGCAACTGTTTGCCGTACCCTTAGAGGATACTGCAGACAAAGCTCTTGGCCGTGTTTTGGATGCAGCAGAAGCTGCAAGGCAGTGTGGGCTGGTCTCTGATCCTATGGGCAAGACAACAATCGGATCAGTGACTGACACAAACCGTCTTGACTTTAAGTTAGCCGCGAGACTGGACGGCATAGCGGTGAAGGCCAAAGAGGGAGACTCGATGACAAGGTGGGAACATAGGCGGACCGGGGCACGCTTTTGGGTAACGAAGAGAGGTGCTCCCCGTATGTATCTTCCCAGGCGCGAGTCGTATCCCTCGGATACGGACAGAAAAGTACTGTATTACTCAACACCCAGGTCCGGATGGCAGCGATATGACCTCTTTTATCTGCGTGACGAGTGCGACGTAGAATATGCCTTGAAGATCTTGACGGATTTAGATTCGCCATAGTGCCCTTTTAACCGGATCCAGAGATGGCTAAACGCGCGAATCCCTTGGGGATTGCCACTAATATATAAATACTACTGCGCCCGATCGGACTGTTCGATACACACTTATTCGAACTAATAATGAATATGGCATGATCGCAAATTCAAAGGTTTTGTCTAGTATTCTGTACCTACCAGCAAAGGGGACTCGAATTTCACCCAAGAGACACGCTTTAATCTTTTGCTTTTACTAGTCAGAGAGGGTTTCTCATGTGGTCTCTTTCATCAAGTGAGGCGAGTCCATTAATTGATATATAAGAACTTCAAATACTTCCAAAGATTCTATCCATGGTAGGGCGAGGGGGTGTTTGTTTTAGGACGGTGCCCTCTTACACTCCTGCTCCTCAGTCCCCTTAATTTCTCCCCGGAGATAGTGACGACGCTCACTAATAAATTTGAGGGGCAGGCTCGACCATACTTTACGATCGGAGAGGGATATTATAACTTGCCGACAAACAATTTAAACAGAGTAGTACCAATATAAATTCCTTTACAAAAGAGAAGGTTCCATCTATCATTGTCGTAGTATCACGGACAAAATCTGAGACTTTCTTATGCTTAAATCGCCTCTTCTGGATGATAATGCCCCCTGGAAATTGCGCTACCGCGCCCCGTTTATTGCCAGCGCCCAGATCGCTCGAGCTAATCCTGCCAGGGGGTTGGTCACGAGTACAGCAACCGGACACTACCAGCTATACGCCTGGGATGTTCTATCGAACGATTTACGACAACTAACATTCCGCCCACAGGGGACTGCTTTTGGAATGATTTCTCCCGACGGCCGCTACATATATTACCTTGAAGACAAGAGCGGTAATGAAATCGGGCATTTTGTGAGGATGACTTTCGAAGGTGGTGAAATACAGGATATTACGCCTGCCATGCCGCCTTATTCAGCCTTCGGTATCAGCAGCAGCCGGGCTGGCAATATGCTGAGCAGTACCATCTCAAACAGCAGCGGATTCCATGCTCTTGTATGGCAAGTCGACAAAAACGGTTCACTGGGAGAACCCAAGGAATTACATCACAACCGCAGGATGATGTTCGGTCCGACGCTTTCATACTCGGGCGAAATCAGCGTAATCATGTCCCCGAAACCTTCAGAATTCCAATACTACGGATTAAAAGTCTTCGATACATCTACTGGTAAGCTAATCATAGAACTTCACGATGAGGGAGCAAGTATAATGGCATCCTCATTTTCTCCTCTTCGCGGTGATTTAAGACTGCTGGCAACTTCAACCCGGTCTGGTAACGGTCGGCCTTTCATCTGGGATCCGGCGACCGGAGAACGCACCGAATTGGATTTAGACATGCTTTCTGGTGACATCGCCGTGATGGACTGGTCGGCGGATGGAAAACGCATCCTCTTATCGAATTCCCATCAAGCAGTACAGCGCCTGTATATCTACGAGCTCGCGACTGATAAACTCCGACAATTGGACCATCTACCCGGTTTTTATGGAATGGGGACAGGCTTCATGCTGGATGCCGTGATCACGACGAATCACGAGATAATCGCTGGCTGGCAGGACTCCACACATCCCCCGCAGGTCATTGCATTGGACAGTCGTACAGGCAGGAAAACGCGCACCGTGTTGTCGTCTGGTGAAGTGCCTCCAGGCAAACCCTGGAAAAACATTACATTCAAGTCGACCGACGGGGAAACTATCCAGGGCTGGCTGGCGTTACCCGACGGTAAAGGTCCATTCACTACAATACTGCACACTCACGGAGGACCCGAGACTGCGACAGTAGAATATTTTATGCCGAACAGCCAGGCATGGGTCGATCACGGCTTTGCGTGGCTGGCGATTAACTACCGCGGTTCGACAGGTTTCGGACGGGCATTCCGTGAGAAAATCTGGGGCGACCTGGGGCACTGGGAAATAGAGGATATGGTGGCAGCACGCGACTGGCTGGTAAGTGAAGGAATCGCCGATCCTCAGAAGATTTTGCTGACCGGTTGGTCCTACGGAGGATATTTGACACTCCTTGCTCTCGGGAAACGTCCCGACCTCTGGGCAGGCGGCATGGCAGGCACAGCAACCGTCGATTGGGCAATGGAATATGAATATTTGTCTCCGATGATGCGCGGCTATTCCGTCGCGATCATGGGAGGAACGCCGCAGGAAAAACCAGAGCAGTATGCCAAAAGCTCCCCGATAAATTACATAGAGAATATCAAAGCGCCGGTGCTTATTATCCAGGGTCGTAATGACACTCGTACGCCCGCTCGTCCTGTCGAAGTCTACGAGGCTAAGATGAAGGCTTTAGGCAAGCAAATCGAGGTGCAATGGTATGATGAAGGGCACATGGGGGGAGGAACGGAGCAGGACATCGAGCACATGGAACTGATGCTTAAGTTTGCGTATCGGGTGCTGGGATATTGAACTTAAATAGAGCTTCTGGCTTATTAGTTGATTATCTATGGCAACAAATATAACTATACGATTACTAGAAGAACAAGACATTCCGGTGATCTCCTCAGCGTTTGAAAAGGCCGGATGGCAACCGCGTCTGTTGATACTGGAAAACTATCTCTTTGAACAGAAGTCCGAATGATACGCCAGACGCCGCAAGCAGAGACGCTTGCTCAACGATTGGTGTCTCCCTAGTCTCAAGCCTCCATCTCCCCTTGTCATTCCTGATTTAGCCTGGGATCAAGAAAATCAAAGAATAAACACCCCACCCTGAGATCGCCACGTCATCCCGATAAAATCGGGATTCCTCGCGATGACAAGGTTAGGTAGTCAGTGCTAGCCAAATACGAAGCGATCTCAGGGTAGGGTCAAATTGTCTTTGCGAGGAGTCTCATCACAATCTCTAACGACGAAGCAATCTGAAACCGTTGGCGACAATTCTGGCTACTTTATTGGTTAAACAACCATGGAAAATCCCTCTCAATCTCCCCCGATTTTCATCGGGGCAGGCTCTTTGCCAAAGGGAGAAGAGTTACCCCAAAAGCGAAAATTTTTTAAAATCCCCTCTTGACAAATGCCAGATATTATGCATATACTTATGTAGATAGATAAATATGGCTATATATAGCTATAGGAGAATCAGATGTCAAAATACGACCACGAACTATATCGAATTAAAGCCGATTTCTGTAAAACACTCGCCGACCCTACCCGCCAGATGATGATTGCCGAACTCCGCACCGGTGAAAAAACAGTCGGGGAAGTGGCGGAAGCTCTTGAAATCATTCAGCCTGCCGCCTC
>Ga0315284_10017956_pt1 | contig 10032 bp, 24 predicted proteins | sample YL17G09_16_MG_FD_203696 | JGI IMG/M metagenome (GOLD analysis project Ga0315284, IMG submission 203696) | Sediment microbial communities from Yellowstone Lake, YNP, Wyoming, USA - YL17G09_16 | ecosystem: Environmental > Aquatic > Freshwater > Lake > Sediment | place: USA: Wyoming | collected...
ATAAGTTAGTGAGGGAGATGGGGTTTCATAACATAGAGGAATTTGAAGAGGAGACAGGAGCTATATTTGATAAGGTAAAAGGAAGGATATTTGAAATGCATCAGAATAGAGTTTTTCTTAAGTAGAGGGAATAAAAAATGAAATGTAAATTTTGTGGAACCAACTTTCCTTATAGGGAAGATAAAGTTTGTGCTAGATGTAGAGTTGCCAGTGGAATTATGACTTATAAAGAAATATTTTATGTGGTCATTCCAAAGCGTAGAAGAAGAGAACTAATCACTCAAAGATTTATAACCAGAAATTTATTGATAGAAAAGTTGAGACCTAAGTTTGCTGAGGAGTATAAGCAAGTAATACAAATATGTTATGAAGAGAAATCAGTTAGTAGAGTATTTATATGTTTAAAAAAGTGGAGAAGGATAGCAAAGGAGTTTTTAAAATGAGAAAATTAATGGATCAAACAGTAAGAGGTGTCCGAAAGAGTATGGCGGAGGAATATCAAACAATAAAAGATGTTCAGACTATAGAAGACGCCAGGATGTTAGTGGGAACTGATTGGACGCATGAACACAGGAATGTTGATGGTTCTATTTACGTTTGGAACAACAAAGGAAAGACGAAAGCAATGTGGTTGAGAAGGGAAAAGGAACTAAGAAAATACTAGGTTTACAAGGAGAGAATATGGTAAGAATTGATAAGACAGGACTAAGAAGGAAGCGAAGTGAATTGTCTGAAGATGAAAAGGAAGCTCTTCTGGTATTGCAAGCAGCCATGGGGTATATTAAAGGTACTCATCATAGACCAGTATGTAATAGTATGGATGCTTTGGAAAGGGCAATGTTTGCTTGTGGTATTAATTCTCATTGGTTGGAAATCTTTCAAAATGATAAATGAGAAACTTAACATTGAGGAACAAATAGTGGAAGGAGTCCACAAAGAAAAAATAAAATGTTCTTATTGTGGTAAAGTTCTTACCATAATACTTGATGAGAATATGAATGGTACCATAATTATGTGTTGTCCCTTTTGTAGAAAATTATGTGGAACTTGGATTTGCTGGAAACAAACTCAACCTAGTTGGAGTTAAATATGAAAAGAAAAATGGAAGTAAAGTTTGGTAAAGATAAGTTGATTTTTAAATTGGATGAGCTAGTAAATCTTATTGAAAAAGAATTTGGAAGAAAAAATCATGGTACAAGAATAATTGTTCAAATTGAAAGAGTGATGGGTGGATTTAAGCTAATAACAGATCTCAACACTGGGGATGAGAGGGAGCAAGTGTTTCAAGATGATTGTTCTTCTGAAAAAAGAGCCTTTGTTCAATTAATTTTCGATTTAATTGAATATTTTGGGTTGCTTGGTTCTAGATATTCTGCAGAAAGAATACATATACAATTAAAGCCTGGGGATAAATACATTAAACCTAAGTGTGGAACAAAAGTAGGTTTTGTATAATAAATAAGGAGTATGTATGATTGGTAATAATCTTGCATATATGGGGCTCTTGAAGGGTGCAAAAGCAAAGTATGAAAAAGGAATGGGTATAAGAAAGATCACAAGATATACATTGATAGGAATGGTGGCAGCCTCTTTTACTATCTTGTGGTACTATTTTGTGATTTATTTGGTGTATAAACTTGTAACGTTTCTTTTGATAGGGGGTTGATTTGCATAAATTTTATTTTGTATTAGCAAATTCTATTCCAAATAATATTTTGATACCAATCCTGATTGCATTAGGACTGATGATTTTTGTAACTTGTTGGAATTTTTGGAGAAATACTTTATGATACTTTTTGTTAAAGTAATGATGTATTATTGTTCAATTTGCATACTGGTGGTGGCATTGTTAGCAATGGCTCTCAGTATAAATAATTTTATAAAGGAACGTTTTAAAGGAGGAAAGAAATGCCTATAATGGGAGTAGAGTTTGAAGTCTATTGTAGTAAATGTGGTGAAGGTTTATCAAGTTTTACTGATGTAAACCTAGATGGAAGTTTTAAAGTTAGAGTAGAACTATGTTCTAGATGTATGGAATTGGCAGAAGCAAAGGGTTATGACGAAGGATATGCAGCTGCTGAACCTGTTACAATAGATAGTAAAAAACAATAGATATATTTATATATTAATAGTTTAGATCTCTTTGCTACATGGAATGTGGTGATCGATAATTTGTAGAAAAGAGTTAAAATATAGTATGGTAACGAAATGAAAATTAAAATGAGAGAAGTGGTTGCAAAATCTTGAAAGGAGGAGACATATAATGAAAGTAAGGCATTGTCAATCAACTCTAAAACAGTATCATGGCTGTGATGCGGGTTGGGCAATGGTTAGTTCTGGATCTTCAGGAAAAACAGCCAATTGTATGGATGAACCAATGGAAGTAAATTGTTCAAATATAGTTGACACAGAGACTTATAGATGTCCAACTTGTGGTAAACCACTAGAAGAAAAAGTCTGTTTAAGCGTATTTTAGAAAGATTGGGTTCATTTTCTTGTCCACCAGTGGGGAGGTAATAGTTCATTGAGAAAGAAAAAGATTGAACAATTCAGAGTCCATGTAGAAAGAATATATGAACACTACCCAACTAACTGTGGTGGTAGCTTTGGCGAGATTCTTTGTTATGAGTTACATACGCAACCCATAAACCCCAGAATGCACCATAAAACATTTAGTAGTGGTTTTTGTACAGGGTTAACTTTTAAAGAACTTGCTGAGAAGTGGGGCATCTCAGTTAGTTTTTTAGGAAAGCTTATTGCAGACCACTGTGGAAGGTTGGAAGAATGAAGAGAGTGTCAAGTATCATAGAATCATCTTTTAAAAAATGTAAAATATTAGAGAGAGTTATTTTTGAAATTCTTGCAAAATGTCCTAATGAGGACATTGTGAAAATCTTGAAAGATAATGGTATAATAATATTAGATGAAGGAGTAGAGGTTGCTAATAAAGTTCCTAATTTATAGTGGTATGTGGGATGCAGCAGGAATCATAGTTACTCTTATGATGATTACAAAACATTTTACCAATGATTGGCTATTGATAGTAAGTTTATTGTATTGGTTCATTTGGCTAATATCTTTGTTAATTAGAATAGGAGATTAATGATGAATAAGCAAACTAAAAAATGTAAGAAATGTGGTAAGAAAACTATGATTCTAGAAAGATGTAAGAAGTGTGGCAAGAAAACTATAGTGACTAATCAAGGTTTGTGCTATGATTGTTTAGATGTAGAGCGAAATCATTGCTAATTAGAATAGGAGATTAATGATGAAGCCTGTAAAGCCTGTGCTGCTACCATTACGTTTCATTAAAGACTCCCAATGGGGTGTAATAGGTATGTTGCTATTATTAGCGGGTATAGCAGTACTTGGGTTGTTAGTATTTTGTATTTCTCAAATAATATTAATATGTTCTAGTTGGGGGTAAAGGAATGAAAAAGAGAATTGCAGCTCTATGTATTTTGTTAGTAAGTTTTATGTTTTTCTTGGGAGTTCTTTTTACAAATGTTAATAAAGAGTATTGGAGATATGATGAGTTTAGTGGACGTGATAGGATATTTTATGTATATGATAGGGATACAGCCTTCTTTGTGTTAAATGATTTTTTAGCAATTCCAGTTGAGTCTTGGGGAGATTGCAGTGTATCTAGTGGTGGTTGGGTAATAACTTCTGTAACAACTCCATGTTTAAAGAGTAATATTTATTTTGTTCACTTCTGGAATTGGGCATTGGCAATTGAGTTGGGAACTCTAGATGGACATAGGGCTGTATGGGGGTATTTTGGTTATAAGGTGGGAGTTGCAGATGTGGTAGAGATTCCAGATAGGATGGAAGAAAATTCACCAGATAATGGTATGTCAAATGAGGAGATACAAGAAGAGGATATATCAGGAGATAATTTTAATCCAGATTTAATTCCAGTATAACTTTAGGGGTGTTTGGATGATAGTTTTTTATATAGGTCTGTTAGTTTTAGTTTGTTTGATTGCATGTATAGGATGGAAAATCTTAATGTATTTTAGTAGAGTTTTAGATAAGTTTATTGGTAATGGTAAGAGGGGTGTTGAGGATGATTTCACATTAGATTTGGGAGGGGCTATGAAAAGTATGAAAAAGTATGTTTATATGGTATTGGGAGTTTTGATTGGCATTGGAATTGTTTGTGCATATTTGTCTTATGTTTTAATGAATAGTATTCATTAAGTACCCACTGGGTACTGGTGGATTGTTGAGTATTGGTGGGTACTGGTAGGTATTGTTGAGTAGAAAATATAAAAAATTAAAAGATAAAAGGTGAAAAACGAAACTTCCAAAGATAAAAAATTAAAAGATAAAAGGTGAAAAACATAACCCTCAAAGAAAAAAAATTTAAGAGTTGATTGAGGAGATTGTGATGCATAATAATTAATAAGATTTGGAAGAGTTGAGAAAAGATTTGGAGGAAACTTTATAATGATAGAAGTAAAAGATATTCTAAGTTTGGAACAGGCAGAGTATGCCATTAAGAAAAAGGGTGGATTTTATAAAGTATTTTGGTCCCAAGGATTGGATGGTTATGTTACCTTTTTTAGTTGTCCCTCAGCTCAAATAATTGGTGGATGGAATCCCTCTACGTATATTTTATATATTTATTAAATAATAAGGGAATGATGTATGACATTAGAAGAGTTACAGACAGAGTTGATGGAGTCAGGATACAATGTAGAGATTGAAACTCTCGGGGTTTTTGGACATTATTTTTCTGTACTAGTTTTTGAAGATAATTCTTCCATTGAAAGAATTAAAATATCAATGAATATAAGGGGGTGGGGGGTAATTGAAGTAAAATGTTATGAATATGAAGGGGGTAGAGTAGTTAGAAAGAAGTATGTTTTAGAAAGAGAAAAAGATATGGTAGAATTGCAAGATTGTTTATTAGGTATTGAAGGAACAGTAGTAATATATTTGTTGCATAAACAATATTAAGGAGAAAGATATGTTAGAAGATTATATAGGGGAATTAGAAAAACTTCAAAAAATGTATATAGATAAGTTTGTACAAACAAAGAGAAAACTAATTCATATAAATCAGTATATTTGTTATAGGGATGGTTTGATTAGTAAAGGAGAACTTAAGAGAAGAACTTTCATGACTGATGAAGATGTTGATAAGATTAGTAAGTTAGATATGGAGAAGAGTAGTTGAATATTTTCTATGTATATGTTTATTTAGATCCAAGAAAGCCTGGAAGCTTTAATTATGGAGAACTTCATTTTAATTTTGAACCTTTTTATATAGGAAAAGGGAAAGGAAGCAGAAGTCTTGATCATTTAGTAGTGGCAGAATATACAACTTATAATACTTACAAATTGAATAAAATTAGAAAGATTCAAAGTTTGGGTTTAGAACCTATCATAATTAAGTACAAAGAAAATTTAACAGAACAAGAAGCATTTGATTTAGAAATAAAGTTAATAAAAACTATAGGTAGATTAGATTTAGGAACTGGTTCATTAACAAATTTATCAGATGGTGGGGGGAGAGGAATCAATCCGTCACAAGAAACAAGAAGAAAGCTTGCAAAGGGAGGACAGAAAAATAAAGGTAAAACAAAAGAAACGGATCCTGGGGTAGCAAGACAAGCAGAAAAAATGAAGGGTAAAAAGCCTTGGAATACAGGTCTAACGAAAGAAATGCAGCCGGGTCTAGCTAGATGGGCAGAAAAGAGGAGAGGTAGAACTAAAGAAAATGACCCAGTATATAAGAAAGTATCTGAAAAGTTAAAAGGCAGAACCAAAGAAAATGATCCAGGCAGAGCAAGAGCCGGGGAAAAGATTAGTATTGCATTAAAAGGTAGAACTGCAGCAAATAATCTATCAGTAGCCAGAGCAGCAGAAAAGAGGAGAGGTCGAACTAAAGAAAATGATCCATCAGTAGCGAGACAGGCGGAAAAGATGAGAAGTAGAACTAAAAAAGGAGGTGAATAGTATGATGCTGGAATGGTTTTGCATGATGTCAAATCCAAACTTTATGGAAGATTATATTGAATGGCTCAATAGTAAGAAGGAACCAAAGGAAGAAATAAAAGAAGAAAAGAAAGAAGTAGAGGTACAACCAGGGTCGGGAATGAGGTTTTAATTAAGGGAGCATAAAATGGGCTTAGAACTAATATTGTTTGATAATGAGGAAATTGTTAAGTATCAACACCATGGCGTAGAAGTTTCAGTTAAAAGGAGATTAAAGAGCAAACACAAAGAGTATTGTTTGTGTTATAAGGGTTGTAAATTTTTTAAACCAGAAGATAGGAGAATAAATTGTCTAATTGCAAATACATTGTTTGAAATTTGTGTTACATTTCATATAGCAACCCCAGTTTGGGAATGTCCAAGTTTTGAACCTAAGGAATAATGTAAGAAAAATTTGTGTGTAAAAATTCTCTTGACTTGTTCTAACAAACATGATATAATCATAATAAGAAGACAAGTAAGGAGAGTAAAGGGATGAAGATAAAACTTTATAATTTCTCAAGATATTCAAATGATATTTTAAAGAAGGCGTGTGAGTATGCTTATAGAGTGAATAATTGTAGAGGAGAGGTTGTAGTAAAAGTGACTAGGGGCGGTTATAGAACTCGTTCATATGCCCATAACTATTATGCAGTTTATAAACATTTTCTTTCGGCCAGAAGTTATACAAAGTCGAGTAATTATACAAAGCTGAAGGAGGGCAGCGTTTATTGTGATGGATTAGTAGTTTTAAAACCTAACAAATCTTATAGGGATTCTTTAGAAAATGCACAGTATTTAATGAATACAATAATTCATGAGTTTAAGCACATTGCAGATTTTCAAAACAAAGAATATTTTGGTCAGTATGATAGAAAATGGGCAGAAAGACCTCATGAGTGTAGAGCTGTAAATTTTACAAAAGAGATAGAACAAAGATTAGATCAAAAGTATCAAAATCTTATTATTGATTTAGCTATTGAGAAAGAAGAGAAAAATATATAGGAGAAAGACACGTGGCTAAAAGAATTTCACCGTATTCAAAGATTGCAAGAGGTAAAGAATTAATAGAGCATTTGGTGTTGAAGCATAAGCCAAGGTGTTATTTCTGTGATAAAGTGATTGACTTACAATCTTTATCAAAGGGTCATGAACCAGATAAATTAACAATCCATCATATTAATGAAGACAGAAGTGATAATAGAATAGAAAATCTTGAGATAGCACACAGGGGGTGTCATAGAGCACACCATCGAAGACTGCAAGAAGTACTTAAAGGGCATGAAAGATTGCAAAAAGATTTACAAACTCTAGAAGCAGGAGAAGTTATATTTGATTAAATTGGTGAGACAATGCTAAAGTTTATATTATCTATCAACTATCTTGTATGGTTAGGGTTGTGTGGAGTGATATTTGCTATTGGAGAATATTTGTCGAAGAAGTTTGCTTTGGAACCAAAAGTTAAAACTTTTATTTACATTTTTTTGGTGTATAGTATTGGAACACCAACTTGGTTGCTCGCTCTAGTACAAAGAAATCAGTTAGCTGTTGTAGGAACAATATGGTCTGTGGCTGCTTTACTCGCTACTATTTTTATAGGAGTTTTTGTTTTTGGAGAGAAGGTGAGCTTGTTTGGAATGATAGGAATACTTTTAGCATTTGCATCCATCATATTTTTAGCAATGAGTTAAAAAAAGAAGATGTATTTTTTTACCGCCGATGAACACTATTTTCACTCTAATATTATAAAGTATTGTAAAAGACCATTTGGTTCTGTTTGGGAAATGAATAATGTTTTAGTTGATAATCATAATGCAGTGGTGGATGATATAGATACAGTATTTCATTTAGGGGATTTTTCTTTAGGAAATGTTAGTCAAACTTTAAAATGGATTTCTAAGTTAAAAGGACAGCATGTTTTTTTAAGAGGATCACATGATAGATGGTTTAAAGATTCTATATTAATCCATATTTTGGAAATGAAGATAGAGAAGAGGCATATAGTTATGTGCCACTATCCATTTAGGAGTTGGCCCAAATCTCATTATGGAAGTTGGAATTTACATGGGCACAGTCATGGTAATATGGAACATTTGAAACATCAATGGGATGTAGGGGTAGATAATAATAATTATACTCCAGTATCGTTTCAGCAATTGAAAGAGGTGTTTAAATGCCAAAATCACAAGAAAGAATGATTGTTAGGATGAAATTTGGTAGTCATCTTTATGGAACTAACACTAATGATTCTGACATTGATTACAAAGGTGTGTTTCTCCCACCTTTAGAATCCATTTTGTTAAATCGAATTCCTAAAAGTTATAGTTTATGCACTAAAACAAAAGAAGGAGAGGGGATCAAAAATTCTCCAGATGATACAGACGAAGAAATTTATTCTCTTCATTATTTTATCAAACTTGCGTGTGAGGGGCAGACAGTTGCCCTAGATATGTTACATGCTCCAAATAATATGATTACTGAGTGTGACTATATTTGGAGTAAAATAGTTGCTAATAGAGAAAAATTTTATACTAAAAATCTTAAAGCATTTGTATCTTATGCACGAAAGCAAGCAGCAAAATATGGTATTAAAGGAAGTAGATTGTCAGATGCGAAGAGAGTATTAGATTTTTTAGATGGACTACATGGTGAAACCAAACTGTTTATAGTATGGGAAAGTTTGCCAGTTGGAGAACATTGTAAATTTATTCAAGATTGCACTAATGGTGTACGACAATATCAAGTATGTGGGAAAATTATTCAAGAAACTGCTACCATCAAATATGCGAAAGGCATTATTACACATTTTTATAATAATTATGGAAGACGTGCAGAATTAGCTGCAAATAATGAAGGAATAGATTGGAAAGCGGTATCTCATGCAATGCGGGCAGCCATTCAAGTTAAAGAAATATTAACTGAACGAACAATACATTTTCCATTAAAAGAAGCAGAATATTTAAAACAAGTTAAATGCGGAAACCTAGATTATTCAACAGAGGTTGTTCTAAAATTAGAAGAATTAATGAAAGATGTTGAAGAATTATCTGATAAAAGTACATTACCAGAAAAAGTGGATACACAGTATTGGGATAAATTCATTATTAATATAATAAGACACTGCTATCAGTTAATTTAAATAAAGACAATGTTACCAGTTATGTTACCAGTTAATTTGAACCCATTATTTGAATTATTAGAAAAATGTCAAGGCGTAAAGCAGGATGTCACTTATCATCCTGAAATAGATTTATTTAATCATCTAATCCAATGTTTATACCATGCATTTAGAGAATCAATTGATACTGATTTGATTATCGCAGCAATGTTGCACGATGTTGGAAAAATAGAAAACTCTCATGGTCATGAACAAATAACAGTTGAATGGTTAAAAGACTTGGTAAGTGTTAAAACATTATGGTTAATTGAAAATCACATGAGAGTTTGGTATTTGATATTGGGAGAGATGAAAAGATATAGAAAAGTAAATGAATTAATTGCTCATCCATGGCTTCCTGAACTTATCCATTTGGCCAGAATAGATAAACTTGGAAGGAGCTCAAATAGAATAATAAAATATGATAGAGATGATATTATTGATAAATTAAACAAATGTGCAGAAAAACATTTTGGGAGAATCTTATTAGTATGTGATAATTGTGAACAAAAGGAATGATCATGTTAGAAAAAGTTAGCTTGGTGAGATTCAAATAGAGAAAGAGATGGATTTATATTGTTTTATAGGGTATTTTAGAGGAATATTTTAATAAGAAATTAGGAGACTGAAAATGTCTAAAGGAGTTTATGATCATATACAAACAGAAGCAGTCAGAGTAGGTCATGTAAGACAAGCAGAAAAGATGAGAGGAAGAACAGCAACAACTGATACTGGAAAAGCAAATATGGCAAAGAAAATGAAAGTTATAATGACAGGAAGGACCAAAGAAAATGATATTGGTGTAGCAAAAGCAGCAGAGAAAAAGAAAGGATATGCATATGAAGGAACTCCGCAAGATGAAAATAAAAGAAGAAGGGAATTGTGTTTTG
>Ga0315284_10017957_pt1 | contig 10031 bp, 11 predicted proteins | sample YL17G09_16_MG_FD_203696 | JGI IMG/M metagenome (GOLD analysis project Ga0315284, IMG submission 203696) | Sediment microbial communities from Yellowstone Lake, YNP, Wyoming, USA - YL17G09_16 | ecosystem: Environmental > Aquatic > Freshwater > Lake > Sediment | place: USA: Wyoming | collected...
AGCCATATTTTGGCGGGCTCTTCGGCATGTTGCGCGCTGCGGCCCAAGACCCTGGGCGCCCCTAAGTGGGCAATATTTGCTTCAAAAGTGTGTGGGAAATATCAGGTCGTTGCTGGGCGGGCATAGAGTCCAAAAGTCCAGATGTTTCACGAACGGCTTCCGGAGGTAAATTTAACATTCTCTGCTAACCATTACACACCGCTAAGCGCAGCGCCCTTCTCCTCCGCCTTTTTCCAATCCCTTTGCATCTCAGCAAGAATCTCTGGATGTGCATAAATTATTTCAAGTAGCTTAACCAATTGGTAAGCAGGCACCTTCTTTAAATTCAGCATCATTGAGACATACTGCGGTGTAACACCTGTTAAATAACTTAGCTCTCTTAACGTCATCTCGTATTTGTCGCAGATACTTCTTATCAATGCTGACGTTGTTTTTTGCAGCGATATCCGCATGGCATCATTTAACGCCATTGCAGCATCGCCCGTGATGATCTGATTGCCACATTTGGTGCAAACGGGCATGACAAAGTCCTCTGTGAGGAGGACTTTCGGAAAATCCTTCCAAGGCATCACAAATTTGTCACGCACGTTTTGCACATTAAATTCTTTACTACCGCATTCACCGCATCTCATTTTATTCGCCCTCTTCCTGGGAGTGTTCTGCCCTCCTTAAGGGGGAGATCTTTGACTCTTAACCGCCTCCAGATTGTGCTTAGGCATCCTCTCCCCACACTCTCAACCTCCTTATCGGCAGATTGGGCAAAAAACTTAAACTTAGTTTACTCTTTTTCGGGGAGGTGGCCAAGGAAATGAGCTATAACTAGCTGATCTATTTGACTAATTTTCGGTAAGGCATTCTAAGGGGCGTAAACGCCCCTACAGCCTAGAGGAAAGTGCGACCATATCATCTAGGTTGTAGAACAAGGCGCGTCCACCGAGCAGATTCGCACTGCCACGTTTTAAGCGCCTAGCGCTGCTGCCGGTGAGGATGAACCGAAGGTCGCGGTTACGATCGATCAGTAGCTGCACCTCACAAGGAGCGAGGGTAGCTTCTGAATTTCGTCGATGATGATGAGGCGATCTGCAGGAGTCAGACGTTGGCGCATCGACTCGGGAAAGGCGCTGAGCTCGCGGAACGTGTCAGCCTCTAAAAGATCGATATAGCGGCAGTCGGGAAATACCGTCTTGAGCAAGGTCGATTTGCCAGTCTGCCGAGGGCCCAGCAAAAAAATGCTCTTTCTTTTAATGATATCATTTTGATAGATGGTTCTGCGGTACATTCGGGACTCCACCACGGAATTTCATGTATTTTGGTGGTAGTGCCACGAAAAATCAAGAAGCGTGCCCGCACCCCGGGAGTTCGAACGGAACCATACCTTGCATGAGTCCCTACGCCATGGCCTGAAGCCTGACGTCGATTTTCTCGCGACGGAGCCGAAGGAGCTATGCTATCTGTCGCCGGGCCCGTTTACTTGCGCCCCGCGTCGGCCCGAATGTCTCGAAAGGACTCCTTATGCGTTGGCTCGTCGCCGCAGCCTTGTTGTTGCCCTCTCTCCAAGCCCACGCCGCAGCACCGTTCCTTGTGGCGCCCAGGGCATTGAGCTGCACCGAGATCAGCTACCGCTGTGACTCAAACGCCGATTGCTGCAGTGGTTTTTGCTCCTATCAGACCTGCATGGATGGTCCGTCTGGCGGCGGCAGCGAATGCCGCAGTGGCGGCGACGCCTGTAGCCTGGATAGCGACTGCTGCTCTTCGTATTGTGCGTCCTATGGTGCCTGCGGCTGAAGCGTTTCCCTGTTTGAATGAGGCGGCGCTGCAAGAACCACACAGCCGCGGTCGGGCGACGCAGTCAGACTACCGCCGCCGCCAACAGCGGCCGCTCACTGCTCGGTCTTTTCCACCACGTAGGAGCGCTTACCGGTTGCTTTGAGGTAGTTGGAGTAGGCCGGCTCGACCCGCTGGCCGCTAGCGTCGACGATCCGCCGCATGTCGTAGTCGGCCTGGGTGATGCCGAAGACCTTCGAGTGCCGCACCCAATGACCGTCTTCGGCCTGCGTTGCCGTGAAGTCGCTGATGCCACGGGGTAGGACGATGGTCTTACCGAGGAGGTTGATGCGAGCGAGGATGCGGATCTCTCGACCACTGTCGGCGATCGATAGTTTATAGCCTGACCCAGCGGTCAAACCGGCGTTAAAGTCCTTTAGGCCATCGGGTCCGGCGACGAAGGTGTAGTTGCCGGGATCGGTAAAGCGCCAGCGAAAGACCTTCTCGCTGCTGTCGTAGGTTGCTTGCTGCATGGTCAGCAGGACACTACCCGGCTGCGGATTGCCATCCAGCCACCAAATGCCCTGTAACTGCGGCGGCAGCTGGTTGCTGCCATCGGTTTTTGGCAGATGAGCCTCGATGCCGTCTGTGTCATAGGCGACTAACTTTAAACCCTGCTTTTTGGCAGCTGGCAAATCCGGGCTGCTGCCGACTTCGGGCTCAGCAGCTGTACGCGGCGTTGCCGCAGCCAGTGGAGTCCCGTCGCTGGGGGCGGTGCTTCGGCAGCCTTGGAGCAATGGCATTGTGATGATCGTCAGACCAACGGCAAGCTTTAACGAGTGGGCGATGGACAGCATATGAGCCCTCGGAGCATGAATGAACTACAACTATCCCGGCATTCTATGCCAATATTTGCTTGATGAGTCCGGTATTGAAAGATTTATTGCCGAAGCTATCCATCTGGTAACCAAGCCCACTTAGCACAGTCCGATAGATGTCACAGTTGGTGACCTTGTTGCCACCGTCAAAGACTTGTCCCACCTTAAGCGTACCGCCACCCCCAGCGATGAGGTGCGGCTGCGGATCGACTTGATGACTGCGGCCATCCCCAAATTCAGAACCAGCGATGACGACAGTGGAGTCAAGGAGGTTGGCCGCCTTAAGCTTATCTAAAAGATAGCGCAGGTTCGTCATATGGTACTTGCGATAGGCGAGGTAAACCTGATGGCCTCCCTCATCACTATAGTGTGAGGTTCCGTGATCGGACGCCCCACTCACGTCAGGATTTTGGTACTCTTCACCTGCACAGCAGAACATCAAGCTCCCCGTATTAGTGACACCGCATTGTAGCGCTAAGACGAGCAAATCCATCTGCAGGTGAAAGACTTCGTCGAAATCGCCGTAATCGAGTAGCCCTCCTCCGTCAAATTTGAAGGCCGCAGGATTCGCGGGCAGTGCACAGGTCTGGGCACTGGCCATGGCAAATTTTGTCACCCGCACTTCGACATCTCTCAGACGATCGGTGTAATCCTGGAGCAATAGTTTATGGCTTGCCGGCAGCGGTGAGGCACTGCCGAGCAGGCTAGAGTGCTGCGCTAACACACGGTCTAGGATACTCTTCTGGCGCAGCATCTCCTGTGTTTGCTGCGCTTGGTTTTGGCCGGCACCAAAGAGCAGCTTGAAGATGTCCTGAGGCATGATGGTTGGGGTGACAATGCTGCCGTCCTCAAGCCAGCTGCGGGTAAACCAGGTAGGCGAACGGAATTCACCGCCGGCATAGCCGCGCCACACGCCAGCAACCAGGGGCTTTTGCAGGGTTGTGCCCATGTCGATGCGGCGCGACAGCCATTGGTCGATGGAAATGCCGGTGCCGTGGTTGCCGCTCTTCAAAAGAGCACCCGTGAATAAGGCGGCCGCACCTTGCTCGTGCGGGTCACGCCCGCTGGCAGGAGTTAGTGGGTTATCAATGCCGTTAAAGACGACGAGCTTATCCTTCATGTCGGCTAATGGTGTTAGGACACTGCCGTAGTTCCATTCTTCGCCCTGGCATCCGTTTGGGAAGTAAAAGGTGATGAGCCGCTGGCCCATTGGCGCGGTGGGATCGCCTGGCGCAGCTAGCACGTCGCCGAAGCCGCTGCGTCCCAGACAGAATTGTGCCGTGGGCAGTGCAATGAGAGCATTTCCAGCCCCTCGTAAAAAGGCTCGGCGCGATGGCCGTTTCGCGTCGTGGCTCATGGCTTGACTCCGTCGTTGATGCGTTGGAGAAAGGTCGGCGTGTTGGCTAAGGCACGTACCATACCGGACCAAGAGTTTACGTTGGTCGCAGCGCCTGGCTGCGGCAGACTCGACAGCTCGCAGGTATTCGCCGTCCCCGGAGGCGCTCCCCACGCGAACTCGGCGAGCGTTGATGCCAAACAGGTCTGAACGTCTTTACTTTGACCCAAAATCTTCAACATCTCTGCAGTCACTTTAAACGGCTGTGCTTGGCCGTCAAAGGTCAACACGCCACTAGCGTCGATATTTTTGCGCGAAGAATATTGGCTGCGCAGCGCGCCAACCGCGTCGAGTGATTCAAGACTAAGGCCGATGGCATCGACGGTCGTATGACAGGTTGCACAGGATGGGTTCGTTAAATGCTTGTCAAGGCGCTCGCGGGGGGTGACGTCGAGAGCCAAGGTTTCGGCCTTGAATGCACCAGCGCCGGGAGGCGGTGGTGGAACGTCGTGGCAGAGAAGGCGAACGTTGACGAACAGGCCACGTTTGACTGGATTCGTGACGTCAGCCACCGACAAACCACCGATGACGCCAGGCAAGGCCAGCAGCCCCACCAGACTTGGATCTTGGTTGGGAACTGACGAGCTGAACGCCTTTTGTACGGAACCAGAACTCCGGAGGAGGTTTGCGGTCAAAAAGCTGAAGGCCTGTTCACGCAGGGCGGGCGCATCGAAGCTTACCGGTTTGGTTCCGGCGGTGGCAGCTGGGAGCTTGAGCGCATCGAGTTTACCAAGCGCCAGCCAGTCAAAGGCAAATTGGCGGAATCCACGCTCGGCGCGCGGGTCGAGCAGAAGCCGGTCGACCTCCTGAGCGATCATAGCAGGATCCGCCAGCTCACCGCTTGACGCTTTCATCAGCAGCGGTAAATCGGGTGCGCTTTGCCAAATGAAGAAGGACAGACGGCTCGCCACCTCAAAGGTGTCAAGCGGCTGGATCACTGTTGCGGGGTCACGCACGGCTTCGATCCGGTAGAGGAAATGAGCGTCAAGTAGAGCCACCTCAAGCATTTGGCGTACGCCCAAAGCAAAGGCCGGAGCGCCGGAGACGTTTGGATTTTTGAACAGATCAGCAAGCTGAGCCGCGGTGCTAGGGTCTACGGGCCGACGCCAGAGTAAGGTACCCAAACGCTTGATGACCCGCTGCACGCAGGCAGGGTTCGCCGCATCGACGCAGTTGCCACCGAAGCGCTGAATAAAGCCGGTATCAGCAGCAAGAGCCGCGGCAACGCTAAAAGCCGTATCGGCCCACTTATCGATGAAACTTGACGCGAGTGGCCCGGCTAGCGCTGCATTCGGAAATTTAGTGCCTTGTTCGCGGCGAGGTAGACCGGCGAGAATGGTCGAAAGGTCGACGCCCGTTATGTCGGTCAACACATTGGCAATCTGATCATTGGAAAGACTTCGCAGCCCGCCTTGGGCTGCCGGATAATCCTTGTAGCAGCCTGTCAGCGCCAGCGCTCTCGCTTGGTCTGCTGCCGCTGCCGCTGCAGCGGCAGCGGCAGCTGTCGAGCTACTAACACCCGCATTCGTTTGCGAGGCGGCATCCCCTGTGCCGCCTGGACCAATGCCAGCACTGCGTTGGCTGGATGTTTTGTGTTGCGCTGGCCCGCAGCTGAGCAATGCTGCAGTCAAGCTGACCGTCAACGATAGAGTGATGTGTTGCTTGGTATTCATTTGCCTCCCGCAACGGGAGCCGGCACGAAGCCATCGAAGTCTTTTGGATCGATCGCAACTGTGGGTTTGACGATTCGAATTGCCGGCGGCTGCAACACTGTGGTCGCTGCTTGTGTCGAATTATCCGCGCGCGCGACCGACCCGCGCATGAGCGACGTCAGTGGAACACATAAGGCTCCGATCAACAACAGCACCATGCGTTCTTTCGCTACTCGCTTCATCATGTCTCCTCAATTGCCGCCTACCAAGCACGCCCACCAGGTATCTTCGGCAGGCCGCGTCAAATCCTTTATCAGAACGAAATATATGATTTAAAATCATAGGTTTAAGATCGTGAATTGCGACTTGCGTCAGACTTTTTGTTGACGAAGTTTTGTTGACGAAGTGGGTGATCCTGGCAGCGGAGCGAAGAGGTTCAAAGCACTGCGCCCGCGATCACTTCATTCGCTGCGGGATCAGTAGACCTCAGTGGTAGTGCAAGGTTTCCTTATGTGGTATTCATTTGTTCATTTTCTAAACAAAAATATACCGATCTGCTCATGTAACGCAGTCGAATTGGCATGATTCATGCCATGATGGCCGGTATCGATGCCTCGTGGCGGTGGAATACCTCTTGCAAAGCCTTATTTTAGCCGATTGGCAAACAAAAACTGCGCAAGGGGGTCTCTTATGTCCATTCGTCGATGTCTTAAGTTGTTGACCGTGTCGATGTCTATGGTTGCCGCAAGCTACGGCGGATCAGCGCTTGCCGATGTCCCAAGCTATGTGCGGATTGTAGGCATTACGTACGCTGGAAGCGGCTGCCCTGCAGGTTCGGTTGGCAACAATGTGTCACCAGATTTTCAAGCGTTCACCTTGCTGTTTGATCAGTATCAAGCGTCCGCTGGTCCGGGGGTTCCCTTCGGCCAGAAGCGCAAGAATTGTCAGGTGAACATCAGTATGGATATTCCGAATGGCTGGTCGTACACCTTGTTTACGGTCGATACCCGTGGCTACGTGTCGTTGCAGCCTGGAGTAAGGGCCATGGAGCAATCAACGTATTACTTCCAGGGACAACAGCTTACTGGTCGGGAGCAAACGGTGATTTACGGTCCAACCGACCGGAACTACCAAGCTACGGACCAAATCACCATGGCGAACCAGGTATGGTCGCCTTGCGGCGTGGTACGCTCGCTGAATATCAACACCGAGGTCCGGGTTGATAACAGTGCAGCACCAAATAACCAGGGTATGATTACGGTTGATTCGATTGATGGCCAGTTCAAGTTGATCTACGGCATGCGGTGGCGCCGTTGTAGTTAGTAACACTCGGCGAGACCCGGCAACTTAAGAGGAGCCGGGTCTCGCTTCTCCTCGCGTCTCTTCGCCTATGTTCGTTGGGGGCCATCTTTATGCTCGCCTTTCGTTGGATCCTTGCTTTCTTAACGGCAGTGTCCTTACTGGGTCCTCGGCTACTGGCCGATGCCCCAAGCGTTCATCCATCTGGCATCGAGAGTATCTCCTACCGCGGAACAGGCTGCCCTGAGGGAAGTGTCGCGGCAAACCTGGCGCCCGATGCGCAAACGATGACACTGATCTTTAGCGGCTTTGCCGTGGATACCTCGACGCGGAGCGGCAGGCCCATGCGTAAGGTCTGTGCGATCAATATGGCTATGCGCACCGAGCCAGGCTGGCAGTTTACGCTCTTTGGGGTGGACGTTCGTGGCTACGCCAGTATTCAAGCCGGTGCGGTTGGCGTGCAGCAGGTCATGCATTCCTTTGGCGAGGGTAGTGGGCAGGCCATTGGACGCCAGCAGCTCATCGGGCCCTTTGACAATAATTTCTCCAGCCATTCGGAGCTGCCTTTAGCAGCGGTTGAATGGTCGTCCTGCGACTCAGGGCGTCACCGTCGGTTCCATCTGCGGGCATCGATCACGGTTAGGCCCCGACTTGGCTTTCGCGATAGCGATGGCGAACAGGATGACGCCGGTAAGGGGCCGAGCTTTCCCTATGGCTATATGACCATCGATTCGATCGATGGCGGCATGGTGCAGCAGTATCAGGTAGCGTGGCGGCGATGCACTTGGCGTTAAGGACGAGTCGAGGTCAATCGGTGTTAGTGTTAAACAGGATCTAGGTCCGTACGTCGACCGTTGCTCCCTCGGCTCGCAGGCGATTGATCTCCGTAAGAAGAATTCTGACTCGGTCATAGACCGCGATGTCGCTCGACCATTGGCACGTTGGGTGAGGCCGACTGTCGTATTCGCTTGCAGAATATTCCGCAGATGTTAGCCAGCATCGATCAATCACGAGTCCATGTTCCAACGTAAGCTGACGCCAGCGCATGTCCTCACCTTCACCTTCACTCCAGGTGATTTGACTATTGAACAAGGGCTGTAGACGCCGACCGCGCAGCCAGTCGCGCGCGGCAGACACAAGAAGTCGTTGCATCCGTGCGACAAGCTGCTCAGCAGTCAAAGGTTGATCGGTATCGACTTCAGCATCAACTTCGGTTTCTGTCTCCGTCTCTGCTGTCGCAGTCAGCAACGACTCTGCCAACGACTCTGCCACCTCACGGCGCAGGTTCCAGAACCCAAAGGCCAAAAGCTGCCTTGCACTCGGCGACTTCACCCCAAATGCTTGGCTAAATAGGTCCAATGCAGCCCTAGTGAGGCAGTCGCCCTCGCTTTCGCGCAGCAGCACGTCCAGCTTAGCAAATAGCAGATCGTCCGTTGGCGTCGAGGTATTCATCGCGGCGGCAATCATGTGCGGTATGACCATCGGCTCGAGTCGCGCGTACGGACCAAAGAGCTTTGCTTGGTTTAGGTCGCTGCTTGGTCGCAACTGTTGGTCGACAAATGCAGCGCGACGATCCAGTCGGCGCAGTGCAATGTTGTAAGGTGGGTCCAGGCGCTTGATCTCATCGCTTTCGAGCAGCGCCGCCTCAACTCCAGTCGCGGTCGCTTCGATATCGATGGACGCGACTTGAGAGAGCATTTCGAGTTTATCCGCGCCGTGACCGCGGCGGTGGCGAAAATAACTGTTTACTCGCGACTTCAACGACAACGCCTTGCCAACATAGAGAATGCGCCCCGTGGCGTCACACATCCGGTAGATGCCCGGTTGATCTGGTAAGCGTAAGCGCAAGTCACGCGCCATGGGATAGACTCGCGGCCTTTTAGCGCTTGGCTTGGCCTGCGTAAGCCAGTCTTGTAGTTCGCTAAGTGTTCTTACTGTGGTGTCTTGTTCTAGTAGCTCGCAGATCCGGCGCCATACCGCCGCAGTAGCCAGTACGTGACCGGCCGAGCGTCGTTCGCGGTCAACACCGTACCCACAGTGGCCAGCGACCGCGCGCAGGCTCAAACTTGGCAGGGTTGGGATAAGCCGCTGCGCTATTTGGTGGGTGCACAAGATAGGCCATGGTAGGCCTACTCCGAGATGCTCCTGCCACAGTGGCAACAAAAACGAGGCTTCATAGCGCGCCACATGCGCCACCATCACGCTGGCTGCTCCCGCATTGCGATGCAGTTGTTGGATGGCCTCGGCTGGGGTTACGGCTTGTGCCAGCATCTCTTGATCGATTCCGGTGACGCGACTGATCTGCCTAGGAATCGGTTGCTGGGGATCGACCAGTAAGCTACGCAGCGTCGCTGCATCGGTGCCGTCATTGTCTGCGCTGGCTAAGCACCAGCCAAGTTCCAGTAGGCGTCCGTGATTTGGACTGGCACCCGTGGCTTGCAGATCGATAAACAGGCAGGTCATGTGGTGTAAAGAGGACATAGGCGCCGAGCATAGCCGAAAGGCGTCCTTGCGGCTGCTCGGAATCACTCGGTGCGGCGTCGCTTGGCGCTTTTGACCGAGGCCGTTTTAGATTGCGACTGGTATCGTTAATCGTAATTATATTGGAATGTTGCAAGTATATTGGCGCGCTTGATCGGCTCGGTATATACCGGTATATACCAGAAGAATTTGATCCCAGTTGCTTGAGGCACTGCTTGAAGAAACCTGACCAAAAGAACATCCGAAGCAAAGCTAAACCCAGCGCAGCTCCCCGTCCGGTTCAATTCGCCAACCCAGCGAACGTCATTGGTGCCCAGGAAGATGTCGGTCCCATCCTAGAGTTTATCGAGTTGTTCAAAGATTTAGCTGATCCGAGCGCGCAACACCCAAGCAAGCTGATTAGTATCAAAGTGCCGGTGCCGCTTCTGACTGCCTTTAAATTTAAAGCCAAGCATGCCGGCATACCTTATCAGACGATGATTAAACGGTTGATGGCGCAGTGGTTGAAAGAACATCACCCCATCCCGCCACCACGCGGACCTGACTAACCCGCCGCCAACG
>Ga0315284_10017958_pt1 | contig 10031 bp, 12 predicted proteins | sample YL17G09_16_MG_FD_203696 | JGI IMG/M metagenome (GOLD analysis project Ga0315284, IMG submission 203696) | Sediment microbial communities from Yellowstone Lake, YNP, Wyoming, USA - YL17G09_16 | ecosystem: Environmental > Aquatic > Freshwater > Lake > Sediment | place: USA: Wyoming | collected...
GGCCGAGAAGCATATCATATTCCTGGGTGGATCGAATAGACTCCTATCGCATGGAGGTTGACGGTGCGATTATCCTCGAATGCATTGGGTGGTCTCGGGTATTGGAAAGGGTAAGAAAAGCATTTTTGAGAGTGCAGGCTACATAGGGTAAGTAGAGGCAGTATATGAATTCAATGAAGATCATAGCCAGCCCGTTTCTGACCCCCCTGAAGTTATCGGGGGAAATATCGCCAAGAAAAAATCATATTGGGGGAACGAAAATTATCAAAATGCCTTTGTTATTTCAGGTTCATAACGACAGCGAAAGGCACTAAAATCGGTGTAATCAAATAACTTATGCCAGTACAGAAATTATTAGCTAAAATTCATATCGCAAAAAAGCAGTTGGCGCTCGATGAGGATAACTATCGCAATGCCCTTGAGAGCCAGACGGGCAAACGATCCGCGGCGGTCATGACCGAGCGCGAGATCATCAAGTGCATTAATCATTTCATGAGTCTCGGGTTCCAACCGCATTCGAAGCCAAAAAAATATGATGATCTTCCGCCCAGGGATTCATACGATGCCACACCCGGGCAGCGGCGACTGATCGAGGTTTTGTGGCACGAAGTGTACCGCGGCAACGAGGAGAAAAAACATCTCCGGCAGTTCCTCTGGAATCATTTTAAGGTTTCGGAGGTCCGGTTCATCAGAGACAAGGATCTGGCATATAAAATAATTGAGGCGTTGAGAGCGATGCAAAATAGACGGACACGTGACACGGACACGGTGGGGATGTGATGGAGCGATGTAAAATATCGGGAAGATCCTTTAAGGCGAGCAACCAGGTCGCCTGTAACAAATGTAGATTACGACGCGACTGCGATAAAGGGTTGTTGGTGAAAAAAATCGATCTTATTGCCCAGGAGAGAAAAAAGGCAGCCGATGAATCGGGGAATCCGAGGATCTGGACGGCGATCCGGTATTCTCAGATTTTTTTGAGATCATTGATACCGGCACAATAGACAATAGATGAGGGACGAGAGACGAAATGACTGCCATTCGGTGTCCAAAATGTAAAAGGTTGCTATTCAGGACGAAGGAGGAGATCGCTGAGGGCGAAATTATCAAGATCGAAATCCAATGTCCAAAATGTGGATATACCTATGAGGTGAAACCCAGAAAAAAATAACTTGACATTGTCAGGACAATCTGCTAAGGTATCGGGAAATGATTAAAAAAAAGACCTTAAATTCCAATTACGACTTACCGAGGAGGAGATGACCATGCTTAAAACCCAGGCCAAAACCCTGGGATTAAGTCTTTCGGCCTATCTGAGAATGTTGATTTATAAAAATAATTTATCTCAGGTCGGAGACTCGACTCTTCGAGGCTTCAGCCCTGAAGATCAGCCCTAAAGGGCTGAGTTACGAAACCTAAAGGATAGAGCGCTTCGAGCGCCGGCCGTCAGGCCGTCCTGATAATTGAGAGGGCTACGAGCCCCTGACCCCGTGGAGTAGATTTTAAATCACTCCACAGGGTTCAGGGGCTTTTTTTATAAGGAATCCAGGAAAGCAGGAATGGAACCAAATCGTTTTTGGGACTCGATCAAGTTTTTTAAATATACCGAATTTTCGGCCCCGGAGGATCCCGAATCGGGCCTCCTGATGAGCCACTTTCTCGTCATCGGGATAGAGGAACTCCGAAAAGTCACGGGTCATCCGGTGATCATCCACCAAAACGGCGGATACGCCTTTAAAGGACATTGTGACAATTCCTTTCATTACCTGGGTTTGGCGGCGGACTTTCACTTTCAGGGTTGGGGTCTTCCGTTCCGCGAACAAACACGTATCGTTCTTGGACTCAGCAAGTTCGGCGGTGTGGGAGTTTATCCCGAATGGAAACCCATTCCAGGTTTTCACGTCGACGTGAGGCCAGGGTTTCAGATATGGGTCAAAAGAAAAGACCAATATCTCTATATTTTTGAATAAGGAAGTCATGAACTCAGGAAACTCTCCTGCTTTCCTGGATTCCTTATAAAAGGAGGCTAACATGGACTTTCAAAGTGTGATTGGTTTTTTGGCCCCGTTGATTGTCATCTTCATCACTCAAATCCTTAAAAAGTGGATCGCCTCCAGATGGGCGCCACTTCTCGTTTTTGTCCTGGGAGGGATCTCCACGCTGATCGGCGTCGGTCCGCAACCCGGTGCCGAATTTGTTGACAAGATGATCAACGTGGCCTGGGTCTCCGGCGGGGCAACCCTGTTGTACGATATCTATAAGAAATTCAAGGGGTCAAACATAACCAAAATTCCTATTGCTCTGCTGGCCATTGTACTTGCCATCTCTCTCACCGCCTGCGCCTCCTTCGAGTCCAATACTTACAAGACTCTCTACACCCTCGGCGTGACCTACGACACTGCTTTGAAATCTGCAAACGATCTCTACAAACAGCAGAAATTGAACCCGGATCAGGTGGACAAAATCATTGGATACGCGAATGCCTATTACGTGGCCTACCAAGAGGCCGTCGTTGCATTCGACATATACCGAAAAACTCAACTGGCAGCGGACAAAGAAAAATTAATTACGGCACTCACTATCGCATCGGGAAAATATGGAGAGATTATCTCCTATATTGAAAAACTCAAAACAAATTGAAATGAAATCTTTTTCGTAGGGAAGGGTTTGAAACCCTTCCTGGGGAGGGATGAAATGGATAAAAACAAAGTTCTTGATCTTGCGGGGGTTCTGGCCAGTCTGATCATCCAGTTTGGCATTCCGGCAGCCATACTACTCATTCAGGGGCTTGGAAAAGACGAGATCACCGATGAGGACATCCAGAAACTAAAGGCGCTGGTGAAACCGCCGGAGACGTATTTTCCGGGAGTGGGGAAATAAACAATGGAGAACTGGCATATCCTATTGATTCTACTTGGTGTTCAGATTGTTTTCGGCCTGATAATTTCGGCGATGGCCTTTTTCATGAAACGCACAATCGTCCAAATTGATAAGAGATTAGAGGCCGGAGATTCAAGGTTCAAAGAGATTGCGGGATGGGTCGAAGAAATTAAGGAGAAAAGGGCTTTGGATCGTGAATATTTTGCCAATAGGTATGTGGCAAAGGACGATTTCATAAGGGAAATCCAATCTCTCGATTTCAAAATCGATCTCGTGGCATCAGATGTGAAAAAATTACTCGTTCTAACCGGAAGAGGGAGAGATGGCGCTATTCTATGATCGCAAAGATTTTCGCAGGGAAATTTTGAAGACGGTTTACGTTGTCCGTTATTCTGAAATTCAAATGAAATCCCTATTGAAAGCTTTGCGGGGAAGCGGGTTTCCCGCGACTACTTATGGAGATTTGGAAGCCGAAGCCACCTATCTCCAGAGAAAAGGATACATTAAGATCGGAGATTCCATTAATCCGATAACTAAGGAGCAGGCGGCAACAATTTCCATTACCGAGGAAGGGGTCGATCTTATAGAGGGAAACCGTTTGGATGTGGGGGTCGAAGGTGCCTAAACGGGAATATTCCTTCGCCCTGAGAAAGGATGCGGAAGACCTTTATATCAAAGAACAAAAGACGATAGAGGAGATCTCTACTGCCACAGGTGTCTCAATCTCGCAGGTTCAACGATGGGCCAAAGAAGAGACATGGAAAGAAGGAAAAGAAAAATTCCAGGAGCGGATCAACAAGGCCAGGGAGGACACGCGAGTCTTGATGCGCGAAGAAATCCTCATCGAGGATCTTGTTCACCAACGCGACCTGATGAAGAAATATTTCGAAGGCAAGGAGGTCATGGAGAAGGCAGACACGCAGATGATGTATGCCTACACGAATGTGACCGATTCCATTTGCAAGATCCTCGCCGATATGAGGAAGCGCGATGAAGCCCTACGGAGCGTTCAAAAAATTGACCGACCCCAATTGTTTTTGGATTTTATGCGCGATCTGGTCTCTTTCCTTAAAGATCGGGACCCGGCAGGCCTCGAGGCGCTGGAAAAGAATTTTGATGAATTTATCTCTTTTGCGAAGCAAAAGTATTCGTAACTCAGCCCTTCAGGGCTGAGATTCAGGGCTAAAGCCCTAAGATACATTATGAGAAAAACGCCACTCACTTCCAAAAAGTTTGATCTTGAGATTGAGGCGATCCGAAACCTGATCCAGGCCGAGGCGAAGCCTTTTACGGATCCTTCGACAGGCTCAGGACAGGCGACACAAAAGGAACGGATCGAGCGGGCATCGAAGGACATGAAATTTTTCGGGCAGACCTATTTCCCTCATTATATCTCGGCGTCATGTTCTGCCTTTCATCACTACATTTGCGCCCGCTATCCCACAATGATCATGAGATCGATTGAAACCGGCGATGGCGATAAACAGGTCGACGCAGCTCCTCGAGGCAACGCAAAATCTACATGGGCCGATCTCGTGTTGGTCCTCTGGTGCGCTGCCTTCAGACATCGGTCTTTTGCATTGATTGTCAGCGACACGGCGTCCCAGGCCGAGGATTTCATTCAATTCATCAAGGCCGAGCTCGAGGTGAACGAACGGTTGGCCCAGGATTTTCCAAAACTCGTCGGCCAGGGGCCGATCTGGCGGGCCGATGTGATCATCACAAAAAACGGAATCAAAATCAGGGGCGCGGGTGCGGGACAGAAATTAAGAGGGATGCGGCACGGAAGCAAACGGCCCGATCTCGTGATCTGTGATGACCTTGAGAACGACGAGGCAGTGGAATCGCAGGATCAAAGAAAAAAAACAGAAAAATGGTTTTTCAAGGCCCTCATGAAGATCGGCCAGAAAAACACGGTCTATATCGTCCTCGGAACGATCCTCCACTATGACAGTCTTCTCTCCAATCTCCTCAAAAAACCGGGATGGAAAGGCCGCAAATTCAAGGCCGTCATTAAATTTTCCAAATCGAAACTTTGGGAGCAATGGGAAAATATTTTTGTTGATATCACGGTCGGAAAAGAAGAGGCCGAAGTCGCAGCCGATCAGTTCTTTGCGGCTCACAGCGGAACAATGCTTGCAGGCGCCGAGGTCCTATGGCCCGAAGTCGAAGATTATTATTATCTCATGAAGATGAGGATATCCGATGGACCGGCATACTTTGATTCAGAGAAACAGAATGAGCCTATTAACCCGGACGATTGCCTCTTCAGGGAAGAGGAATTTATTTTCTGGGACGAAGGAGAAGTGGATCTTGCGGGCGTGCCCCACTATGGGGTTGTCGATCCCTCGATGGGAAAGAGATCTAAGAAGGCAGACCCATCGGCGATCATTGGAGGCCGCGCGAAGAACTACGGTGAGGGAATTATACTTTACATCGACATTGCCGACATCGAGAAACGAGTGCCCGACCGCATCATCAACGACATTCTGACCTACCATGAAAAAGATAGGTTTGCGGCATTCGGGGTCGAATCGATACAGTTTCAGGAATTTTTTGCAAATTCGGTTGAAAAAGAGGCGCACAAAAGAAACCTCACGCTTTCGGTCGTTGAGCTCAATCCGCACACGGATAAGACTTTGAGGATCCAGACGCTTCAACCCTGGATCAAAAACGGCTGGATCAGGTTTAAACGGAACCAGAGGATATTGATCGACCAATTAAAATATTATCCGATGGCCGATCATGATGACGGCCCTGATGCGCTGGAGCAATTAAAAAACATGATCGGAAGCAGAGTCGGTCCAATCGAATTTAAATCATTCGGCAAAAGAGCGACCTCAGCAATGGACCATTACGTATCCGGCAAAGAGGCAACGAATTATTACTGATGTAACTCAGGACCCTGCCGCAGGAGCCCTGATCATCAGCCCTAAAGGCCTGCCTGTGCGTGGCACGCAGACAGGGCTGAGTTACAGGAGCCGCATGGCGACGAAAGCAAAGAAAAAGCCGACAACTGACCAGATTGCGACCGCGCAAAACGACATCACGCGCAACTATATCGGGAAGACCCTCTTAAATCCCGATGCCGTGCTTTCTAAGGAGTCCGGAGGCAAGGGGGTCCAGATCTACGAGGAGATGCTCTTTGAGGCAAGGGTTTTCTCAGAGATGCAGAAGCGAAAACTCGCGGTCATCGGAAAAGAATGGGAGGTCACTGCCGGGGGGGACAGTCCGCAGGATCAAAAGATCGCCGATTTTGTTGCCGAGGTTTTGAAAAAGTTCTCATACGACACGGCACGCCAGTCTCTCCTCTCGGGCATCGTCACCGGTTTTAAGCCAGGCGAGATCATGTGGAATTATTCCGAGGGAGATATTTGGATAGAAAAAATAAATGCGGTCTCCCCAAGGAGATTCTCATTCGATCTCAATAACAAACTGAGGCTCCTCACATGGGGAAACATGCTCGAGGGCGAAGAGATCCCTGACCGGAAATTTATCGTTTTTACGAATCCCTCCGATATTAACAGCCCTTATGGAGACGGCATCGGACGGGCACTTTATTGGCCTCTCTGGTTCAAAAAAAATGGCGTGAAATTCTGGGCGGTCTTCCTCGACAAATTCGGCCAGCCCACGCCCTGGGGGAAATATCCTGCCGGGACAGAAAAAGGAAAGCAAGATGATCTTCTTGACGCGTTAAAGGCCATGCAGACCGATCAGTGCATCATCACACCCGATAATATGTCGGTCGAGCTTTTGGAGGCTGCGCGGGCGAGTTCGGTCGACTCTTACGATCGGTGGGAGAAATTCTGGAACGATGCGATCTCTTTTATCATCCTCGGCCAGACCGCGACAACCGAAGGAACTCCGGGACAGCTTGGCGCCGCAACCGAAAGAGATCAGGTCCGGTTGGAGATCGTCAAGGCCGATGCGGATTTGCTCTGTGAATGCCAGAACAATACCTTGATCCCCTGGCTGGTTGATTACAATTTCCCAGGAGTGACCGAATACCCAAAGGTCTGGATCCGCACGGATCCGGAAGAGGACCTAAAACCCCTCGCCGAGAGAGACCGGATCATCGTGAAAGAGATAGGACTTCCCACCGCCAAATCGTATTTTTACGATACCTATGGAATTCCCGAGCCGCAACCGGATGAGGAGTTGGTGAGTGTGCCACAAACGCCGTCTCCGTTCGCACCGGCCGGATTCTCTGAAAGAAACGATAGACGATGGACGATAGACGATAGACGAAAGAAAAAAATACGTCCCTCATCCCTCATCCCTCATCCTTCGTCCTTTGCCCCGGTTGGATTCTCGGAGCGAAACGATAGACGATGGATGATAGACGATAGACGAAAGAAAAAAATGCGTCCATCATCCCTCATCCCTCATCCTTCGTCCTTCGCAGAGCCAAACGATTGGATCACCGAATACATGCGGCGTCTCGAACCTGCGCTTGCGAAAGTTCGGGGATCGGCGCTTGCCGAGATCGAGGCATGGCTGGCCAAACAAGGATCTCCGCCGAGCGAAGAGGAATTTACCAGTGCCCTTCAGGGGATTCTCGGCAGCTCATACAAATCGATCGATAAGACCGCGATCCATGACACCATCACGGCTATGTATCAGGATTTCAAATCTGCGGCGGCCGCAGGGCTTGGCGGAGATCTGATGGCGACCATTGGATTCGGCGGAGCTGATGTACGGGCTATTAATTTTCTCGGCAATCTTGATCATTTTTACATTTCAAAATTCGTTCAGAACACCGATGCCCAGGCAGCGGTCAGGGATTTTCTCAAGACCCGTTACCTCGAAGGAGGCGAGGGCCTGTTTGGCCGCGGCGATCCGAAGGCCCTTATGGAACTGAAAAATATTCTGAGTCAGAACATGATCGACCTCGAGGGCTATCAGGTGCGGAGAATTATTGAGACGGATGTGGTTCGCGCTCAGAACTGGGCGCATATCTCGCAGATGCACGACGCAGGGATCTCGGAGATCGAGATCATCGAGCCGACAATGGAGTGCGCTTTCTGCGCGCAGATGAACGGCAAAATCATCCAGGTTGATACGGGTTATAGCCGGATGATCGATCAATCCAATATGACTCCGGAGGAATACGAGGCGGAACTCCAGGCAAATGCGCCGTCCCTTGACAGCATTCAGGATTTTGTAGATCAGGGATTGCTGCCGCCATATCATCCGCACTGCCGGGGAACAATTGTAATGAAACAATGAACGATGGACGATGGACGATAGACGATGGACGATGAACCGTAGGGAACGGTTTAAAACCGTTCTTTACTTCATACATGGTAAAAGATGGAAATAAACGTCAAAGTCGAAATCAAAGGCAAACTCCTTAAAGAACTTAAAGAAAACCCGGGAGAGGTCTCACGGAAATCGATCTGGGCGGGGATGACCTGGCTGGTTGAAGCGATCGAGGCAAAGGCCAAGAAAGAAGTGCCGGTCAAAACATCGAACCTCCTCAGATCGATTACGAGCAATGTCTCGGCCGACGGCAAAAAAGGGACGATCACGGCGGCAGCCAAAAAAGATGGAAAACCGTATGGATTATTTGTCCACGAGGGCACCGGACTTTTCGGACCATTCAAAAGATTGATCCGACCGACAACCCAGAAGGCCCTTTTCTGGCCAGGGGCGCTTCATCCGGTCAAATCGGTCAAAGGGATGAAACCCAATCCATTCTTTACGAGGGCGGTGAGCCAGGTTGATCCTCAGAAAGTTTTTGAAGATGGGGTCTGGAGTTATCTCCAAAAATTCGGAGCGTGATAGATGATGGACGATGGACGATAGACGATAGACGAAGAGGTATGTAGGGAACGGTTTAAAACCGTTCCGTAAATCGGAGACGAGATGAAGCTAAAAAAAGCTGAAGAAATGGCAAAAAAATTAGGCATCAATACGGAAACCTTTCTGGATTGGAGGTCCCTCGGGATGCCCTATGTCAAAATCGGGAAAGCGGTATTTGTTTTCGAAGATTCCTTTCTTCGGTGGGCCAAAGATAAGGAAATATCCCCTAATGCCCAGGATACTCCACAACAAGACTTTTTCGGTCGGCCTATAGGGGAGGGCGCACCCCCTAAAAGTTGACGGGGATGGCGGGTGTTTGGACGGGTTTGGAAGGGTTTTGAGGGTTATTTGTGGGAAAAGACTTAAGGTCACTACCCCAAAATCACTGTAATCGGGGTTTTAACCGCCGTAATCATTTTTTAAAGGAGGTTTTTATGGATCTGATCGAAATTTTTAGGGTTGGAACCCATACCGACTCGGCTGGCAAGAACCGGGATTGGACGGACCAGGATCTTGAGGAGATCGTATCATTATATAATCCGGCGATCCACGAGGCCCCGGTCGTGATCGGTCACCCGGAACATGATTCTCCGGCCTATGGTTGGGTCGAATCCCTGAAGGTCGAGGGCGGGAACCTCCTGGCCAAGCTGAAAGACGTTGCCCCCGAATTCAAGGACTGGGTCAAACGGGGACTGTATAAGAAAATATCGATTGCCCTCTATCCCGATCTTGGCCTCCGCCATATCGGATTCCTGGGGGCCACCCCTCCTGCAATCAAAGGGCTTAAACAAACCACGTTCGGCGACAAAAAAGCCGCCTGGATTATCGAGGAGGATATGGAGAAACAATTCAAAATCGGAACTCAGGGCTTTAGCCCTGATAATCTGGAAAAAGGAGGTAAACTTATGGATTTTAAAAAATTCTTTTCAGATTTAGTAGCCTTGATCCACGGAGCCGAGAAAGAACTCGTCCCCACGGACACGGACACGAGACACGGACACGCCTATACCGAGGCCGATCTTGCCGCCGCCGAGAAGAGAGGCAAGGATGCCCAGGCCGCAGCCATGTTTGCCGAGACGGAAAAACTCAAAAAAGAAAAGGCCGATGCAGAGGCGAAGGTGAAAGAGATTGAGGTCAAGGCAAGAAAGGACGAGATCCATGCCTTCTCCGAAGGCCTGGCCAAAAATGGCCAGATCATCCCTGCCTGGCAGAAGATGGGAATTGAAGAATTCCTCTTCAGTTTGGACGCCGGTGAATCGGTGAAATTTGCCGAAGGTCACGAGAAGTCCAGAAGCCAGTGGTTTAAGGATTTCCTGACCGACCTTCCGCAGGTTGTTACTTTTAAT
>Ga0315284_10017959_pt1 | contig 10031 bp, 7 predicted proteins | sample YL17G09_16_MG_FD_203696 | JGI IMG/M metagenome (GOLD analysis project Ga0315284, IMG submission 203696) | Sediment microbial communities from Yellowstone Lake, YNP, Wyoming, USA - YL17G09_16 | ecosystem: Environmental > Aquatic > Freshwater > Lake > Sediment | place: USA: Wyoming | collected...
AGGTTCCATCAGGGTAGGGGCCATGCGCGGGCGCTCCTGCCGTCGCGTCTGCAAGGGGTTGAAACCGGTATCCTTCATCCCGAGCGGTTTAAAGATGTGCCGGGCACAGTAGACATCGAGCGGTTCACCGGAGACCCGCCGGACCAATTCGCCGAGGGTCTCAAAACTGATGTCGCTGTAAATGAAGCGCGTGCCGGGTGGGGCGACGGGCTTCTCCTCAACGATCATCTTCAGGGCCGTCTCATATCCCGACCATTCCGGCTTCAGGTCCAGATCGGGCCGCAACCCCGAATAGTGCGTCAGGAGTGCACGCACCGTAATGTGCTCTTTACTGTTCGCTTTGAATTCCGGCCAGTATTCGGCGACTGGATCAGCCAGCCGCATCCTTCCCTGCTCGACCAACTGCATCACCGCCGGAGTAGTAGCGAGGACCTTGGTCAGTGAGGCCATATCAAAAATCGTGTCCACGGTCATCGGGGTTTTTCCCGGGGTAAGGACGCCGTACCCGAACGCGCGGCGGTAAATGATCTTCCCTTGATGGCCCACCAGCACGACGGCGCCGTGGCATTTGCCGGCGGCGATAGCCTGCTCGACGATGGCGGCCAAGGAACTCAACTCGCCTGCTCGCGGTTCAGTCACATCCGGACGGGCTTCATCCGCCGCCAGTGACAGCCCGGCGAACCCCACCCACAGCAAGACAGTAAGAAGAAGTGAGCCGGCTCTTGAGCGTCGATTGATCATGGCCCTTTCCGTGGCAAGCTTAACCTTTGGGTCACACCTGCTTTTGCTATATACTCGCACGCTTCGCCCGTCAACGAAAGGCCGGAAACGCTCCGGGACATAGGCAGGTGGAAACCAGATGAAACTGACGCTCACAGACTGGATCGTGGTTGGCGCGTATTTCCTCATCAACCTCTTGATTGGGCTTTACTACCGCAAGAAGGCTGGCAGCAGCACCAGTGAATTCTTCATCTCCGGGCGCAAGGTGACCTGGTGGCTGGCGGGAACCTCGATGGTGGCTACCACCTTTGCCGCGGACACCCCGTTGGCGGTAACGGGACTGGTCATTACACAGGGGATTGCCGGGAACTGGCTCTGGTGGAGCCTGCTGCTCAACGGCATGATGACGGTGTTCTTCTATGCGCGGCTGTGGCGCCGGGCGGAGATCATCACCGACGCGGAGTTGGTCGAGTTGCGCTATGCGGGCAAACCTGCCGCCTTCCTGCGCGGCTTTCGGGCCGTCTACTTTGGCATCTTCATGAACTGCCTGGTGCTCGGCTGGGTCAACCTGGCTATGGAAAAGATCCTCGGCACTTCACTCAATCTGCCGCGATTCTGGACGGTGGTGATCTGCATGTTTGTCACGGCCATCTACACGTCCATCTCCGGCTTGTGGGGTGTGCTCTGGACGGATGTGATCCAGTTCATCCTGAAGATGACTATGGTCGTCGTACTGGCCTTTTACGCGGTGCGGGCCGCGGGTGGAATGGAAGTCATGAAAACCAAGCTCGCCGCACTTGACGTCGCGCGCGGAGCAACCGAGGGCGGCGCCGGTTCCATCCTGTCCTTCATCCCCGACCTCCACTCACCGTGGATGCCCATCCTGGCCTTCTGTGTTTATCTTGGGGTGAACTGGTGGGCCAACTGGTACCCCGGCGCCGAACCCGGGGGCGGCGGCTTTGTAGCGCAACGGATGTTTAGCGCCAAAGATGAAAAGCACTCCTTGGGGGCGACCCTGTTCTTCACCATCACCCACTACGCGCTGCGCCCTTGGCCCTGGATCATCACGGCGCTGGCGGCGGCGGTTCTTTACCCTCAATTGTCCGTCCCGGGCGCTGACCCGGAAACCGGCTACATCAAGGTCTGGGTGGACTACCTGCCCGGTGCTTTGCGTGGCTTCATGCTGGCGGCTTTCGCGGCGGCATATATGTCCACGGTCGCCACGCAACTGAACTGGGGCTCTTCCTATGTGGTGAACGACTTATACCGGCGATTCCTAGTAAAGAATGGCACCGAGTCTCATTATGTGGCGGTGTCACGCCTCTCGACCATGGGCCTGATGGTGCTGGGTGCGGCCGTTTCCTACCTGCTGGTATCCATCTCCGGAACCTGGACCTTGCTCATGGGCATCGGTGCCGGCACGGGCGCTGTCTACCTGCTGCGCTGGTACTGGTGGCGCATCAATGCCTGGTCGGAGATCGTCGCCATGATCGTGGCCGCCGCCATGCAGGTGTTGCTGCGCACGGTCATCCACATTCCCGGGCCGGAATCGATAGTCTTCGCGAAGTCCATCCTTCTGACGGTCGCGGTGACCACGCTGGCCTGGGTAGCCGCGACCTATCTCACCAAGCCTGAACCCGAATCAAAGTTGCTGGCTTTCTATCGACGGGTCAGACCAGACATTTACGGTTGGAAGCGAATCGCCGCGCAGGCACCGGAAGTCTCCCCCAGCCGCGAGGCCAAGCACAATCTTCTGGACTGGGTTCTCGGCTGCATCATGGTTTACATGACCTTGTTCGGGATCGGGAAGCTGGTGCTGGGTTACCGGCGCCTGGGCCTAGCATTTCTGGTCATCGCCGGAATCTCCGGGTATGCTATTTACTGGCACTTCTCGCGGCGAGGGTGGGAGACGCTTTCGGGACGAAAGGCATAGCGTTCGGCTTCGGAACGGCGGCGCCTTGGACATTCTGAAGGGTGGGGGCGGCCGTCAGGGCACGGCTTCCAGCGTCCAGGTGGGGGCCTGGCCGAAGCCGGTGGCACGCACTGCTTGCATCTGCACGGCAGGCGACGGAGCCGGAGTACCGTCAACTGGCAGCTACCTGATCTTCCCCCTAGCCGCCACGCGCCACGCGCTTTGCACCTGATCGTTACGCACGACAAAGACCTCATCGTGCATGTTCACACACGTACAAATGTGATTGGGGATGATAGTCAGGACTTCGCCCACTTGGAAGTGATGGTCGGACTTCGAGATGTCAAGGTATCCATGCTCTTCGTTCAGTTTAGTAATCTGCGCATCCGGCGCTTCCACGACGTAACCGTATCCGGACTTAGGTCCCGAACCGAGCATGTCCGACGAGAGCGTCTTCGAACCGGCATCGAACATCGCGCGTCCCGGCACCGCCGTGGACACCACCGTGGTCACGACTCGCGCCGCGCAATCCTTCAGCTCGCAGGCGTCCTGATAGTACGTGTTGAGGTCATTGTAAACATAAGTCCCCGGACGAATCTCGGTGAGCCCAGGAATCTTGTGGGAGATACGCGCCGATGGTGTGGAACCGCCCGACACGATCTCAATCACCATCCGCTCCTTGGCGAACGCCTCCAGCGCGCGCGCGACTTGTTCCGCAACGGCTTTTGCTTCTTGCTGGCGTTCCTCCAGTGTTCCCCAGACACTCCCAAAATACGTCATCAGGCCACGAAACGTGAGCCCGGGAAGATGCTGGATTTTGTTGGCCAATTCCACGCAGGCCGGGCCAGGTTCAAGGCCGCAGCGATGAAGGCCCGCGTCAAACTCCACCAGAACTCCGATATTGGATTCATGGCTCACCGCCGCGCGCGCGAGACCCTGCGCGGTAGCTTCGTCATCGAGTGAGACAAGGATGTGCCGATCGCGGGCGAGTGCGGCCAGGCGGTCGGCCTTCTCCGCTCCGAAAACCGGATACGCCACAAGAACCTCGTCGAGACCTGAGTTAACCATTACTTCGGCTTCCCCCACCTTGGCGACGGTCAGGCCAACGGCGCCGTGGTCCGCCTGCATCCTCGCAACTTCCGGAGTCTTGTGAGTTTTCGTGTGGGGACGCAGGCCGATCTTGTGCTCGCGGCAATAGCTCGCCATGCGCTCCAGGTTCTGTTCCAAGACGTCGATGTCAACGATCAGGGCGGGGGTCGAGATTTCGCGATAATGCATGAGATCCTAGTTCGGCTGCCTGCAACGCGGCGCGTCTAGGGCCGCCGCTTGGGTGGCTTTCGTGCCTGCGCGATACAGTCGATTTCCACCTTGATCTTGGGCAGTTGCACCCCGACCGTGGTGCGAGCCGGCTGGTCTTCGGGAAAGAACTCCTTGTAGACCTCGTTCATAGCATCGAAATCTTTTATGTCCGCAAGGAAAACGCCCACGCGGACTACTTCGTGCATCGAGCTCCCCGCCGCCCGCAGAATAGCCCGAACGTTCTCCAGCGTGAGCCGGGTCTCCGACCTGATGTCACCAAGTTCGAACTCGTTCGTTTTCGGATTGATCGGACCCTGGCCGGCCACGAAAACGAAACCATCTGCGACGATGGCCGGAGAATAGGGTCCTTTCGGACGCGGTGCATCCAATGGACGAATCACTTTGCGCATATTTTCTCCCTGCGGTAGGTGTGCCTTGCGACTTCTGACTTCCAGCTTCGGCAGTCAATTCTGCCCCGCCGACTGTCAGCTTCTTGCCCACCTCATTATAAGGGCCGACTCTGGGGAGGTAAAGAAATACGTTTTCGGGCCTAACATTTCTGGTCATCGCCGGAATCTCCGGGTATGCTATTTACTGGCACTTCTTGCGGCGGGGGAAGGGAGACGCTTTCGGGACGAAAGGCACAGCGTTCGGCTTCTGAACAGTGGCGCCTTGGACATTCTGAAGGGTGTGGGCGACCGTCAGGGCACGGCTTCCAGCGTCTAGGTGGGAACCTGGCCGAAGCGGGTGGCTCTGCGGCGTCCCGGTGCGGAAAGCCTTCGGCTTTCCGAGCGGAAGAAAAAAGATTTCGGCCTTCTTGGGCGTGGCCTTGCGGAAAGGCAGAGCCGACGGCAAGCACCGCTTGCCTCCGCCCAGCAGGCGGCATAGCCGTAGCGCCGTGCGAGTCTTCACCCGGGCTCTAAAGCCCTCCCTTGACGGCTGAACGGTATGAAGCCTAAACGAATCACCGAACGAGCAAATCCGGCGTCGGCTTTGCTGGACACCAAGAGCACGCGGCAAATCCTCGCGATCATTAACCGCGAGGATCGCAAGGTCGCGCCTACCGTGGGGAAGGCCATTCCCCAGATTGCGCGCGCGGTGGACATGGTTGCTGAGGCCCTGGCGCGCGGCGGCCGATTGGTCTATCTTGGTGCAGGAACCAGTGGACGGCTGGGGATGCTGGATGCGGCCGAATGTCTGCCGACCTTCGGCACGGACCGCGTCGTGGCCCTGATGGCAGGTGCGGCAGCGGCCTTCTCCCGGCCGAAAGAAGGGGTCGAAGATGATCCCGGGCAAGCGGTGCGGGACCTGCGCCGGATCAGGTTGAGCCGAAAAGATGTGCTGGTGGGTATCGCCGCCAGCGGCCGGACGCCGTATACTTTGGGTGGTCTGCGTTATGCGCGGCAGGTGGGCGCGAAGACCATTGCTATTACGTCGAATCCACGCGGCCCGATGCGGCGCTTGGCGGACGTGGCAATTGTTCCGGCAGTCGGGCCGGAAATAGTCGCGGGTTCCACCCGGATGAAGTCGGGCACGGCGCAGAAGCTGATTCTGAATATGCTTTCTACGGCCGCGATGGTGCGCCTGGGGCGGGTCTTTTCGCACTGGATGATCCACGTGCAAATGACCAATGAGAAGCTACAAGAACGCGGGCGCGATATCCTGGCAAAAGCCACCGGGGCAAGCCCTGCGGCGGCCGCCCGGGCGATCCAGGAATCTGGACGGGACCTGCCCGCTGCCCTCTTGATGTTGCGGAAGGGTATATCAAAGGAAGACGCTCTCCGGTGTTTGACCGGCGAAAGCAACACGGCCCGGGCGCTGCGCGCCGCCTGGGCCGATCTTACGGCCGAGAGAATGAAGCGACGCCGTCGCGTATGATTGGCTAACACTAATGGGGTAGCGATTTGCCGCCCAGGAGAACCATATGAAGCCCATCAAAGCAATCCTCGCCGGGACCATCTACACGCCCACGGAAGAGATCACCAACGGGGTCATATTGATCGATGGCAACCGCATTGCCAGGGTCGGCCCCCGCGAGCAGGTCAAGGTCCCGGCCGGGGCGACGGTGGTTGACAACCATGATCGGATCGTCGTCCCCGGTTTCATCGATATTCACATCCACGGGGCCGCCGGCTCTGACCTCATGGAAGCGACCACCGAAGCGGCCGCCGCCGTAGGCATGTACCTGGCGCGGCACGGCACGACTTCGTACCTGGCCACGACCGTGACGGCGAGCCTGGACCGTACCCTGCATGCCCTGCGCAGCTTGGGCGAAATCATTCGTTCCCATCAAAGTGGCCATGGCGGCACTGAAAAGATCACGGGGGCTCATCCGGTCGGCATCCATATCGAGGGGCCGTTCCTGGCCGCCAAGAAACGCGGAGCGCACCCGGTGTCTCAGCTCCGCAAGCCCTCGCTCGAGATTGCCGAACGCTTGCTGGATGCGGCGGGCAGCACGGCACGTATTTTCACCCTGGCACCCGAACTCGAGGGTGCGCTGTCCGTTCTTGAGTTCGTCCGCAGCCGCGGGGTGCGCATCGGCCTTGGGCATTCGAACGCGACGTACGAGGAGGCCGAGCGGGCCATCGCGGCCGGCGCCTCGCACGCGGTGCACGTCTACAATGCCATGCGTCCCTTCGCCCACCGCGATTCCGGCATCATCGGCGCCGTCCTGACGGACAACCGGGTGACGGCCGAACTCATTTGTGACGGGGTGCACGTGGAAGCAGCGGCCATCCAGCTGCTGGTCAATGCCAAGGGCGTGGAGCGGATAGTTTTGGTCAGCGACAGTTCGAGCGGCGCCGGTATGCCGGATGGGAACTACCGCTTGGGCAACTTTACCATCCACGTCGCCGGCGGCGTCTGCCGGACTGTCGAAGGGAACCTCGCGGGTAGCACGATCACGCTGGATGCCGCTTTGAGGAATCTGGTCAGCTTCACCGGGTTCAGTTACCAGCAGTGCCTGCCCGCCACGACGCTCACTCCTGCGCGGATCCTGGGGCTGGAAAAACAGAAGGGGGTTATTGCACCCGGGGCGGACGCCGACTTCGCCATCCTCGACCGCAACTACTACGTCACCCAGACCTACGTGCGAGGCCGACCGGTGCTGTAGGAATTGAGTCATTGAATGATTTGCTCATTGAGCCATTGATTGGATCTGACAGGAACCAATGGATAAATTCTTAATTGAAGGCGGGATGCCGCTTGAAGGCCGGGTCAGGATCAGCGGCGCGAAGAACGCCGCGTTGCCGGCCGTGGCGGCGGCCTTGCTGACCGAGGAGTCCGTCATCTTGCGGAACGTGCCGCGCGTGCGCGACATCGCCACCCTGCGGCAGTTGCTGGAAGAACTTGGCGTAGATTCTTCCCTGACCCACGAGGAGCATGGTAATCGTATCGAGATCGCGGCGCGCCGGCTGCTGAATCCCGTTGCGCCGTACGAACTGGTGAAGCAGATGCGCGCTTCCGTACTGGTTCTGGGCCCGCTCCTGGCACGATTTGGCCAAGCCCGGGTTTCCCTGCCAGGTGGCTGCGCGATTGGGGCGCGTCCCATTAATCTGCATTTGAAGGGACTGGAACAGCTGGGCGCCTCCATCCACATCGACCACGGCTACGTGGCCGCGCGCGCCGACAGGTTGAAGGGAACAGCATTCTATTTTGACACGGTTTCCGTGACCGGCACCGAAAACCTGATGATGGCTGCCACCCTGGCCGAAGGGGAAACCATCCTGGGAAACGCCGCACGGGAACCCGAGGTTGCGGACTTAGCCGACCTCCTGGGCAAGATGGGCGCGCAGATCGAGGGTGCGGGTACCGACAGGATTCGCATTTGCGGCGTGGCTAAGCTGCACGGTGCCGAGCACTCCATCGTCCCTGACCGCATCGAAGCAGGCACCTTCCTCGTGGCCGCCGGCATTACCGGAGGTCACCTCATCCTCGAGCACGTCGAACCGGCCCATCTCACGTCCATCGTCGCCAAACTTTCTGAGGTCGGCGTGCAAATCCGTCCGCTGGGGCCCAACCAGATGGAAGTGCAGAGTAACGGAAGCCTGCGTGCCTGTGACGTGGCGACGCACGAATATCCTGGGTTTGCCACTGACATGCAAGCTCAATACATGGCCCTGATGACCCAGGCTGAAGGTCCCGCGGTGATCACCGAGACGATTTTTGAAAACCGTTTCCTCCATGCCCTGGAGTTGGCACGCCTCGGTGCCGACATCATTGTGAACGGCCGCCGCGCCCTGGTGCGCGGAAAGACTCCGCTGAGTGGAGCCATGCTTCAGGCCTCCGACCTGCGCGCCAGTGCCTCCCTGGTTCTCGCCGGACTCGCCGCCGAGGGAGAGACCCTCATCGACCGCGTCTATCACATCGACCGCGGCTATGAACGCATCGAAGAGAAACTCATTCAAGTGGGCGCTCGCATCCGGCGGATTTCGGAATCTTGACCGCACCAAAACCAGTAGGGGCGACGCCTCCCGGCTTCACGGGGATGGGTGCGTCGCCCCTACTCTGTGGAAAGACTTCCTGAGCCTAATCCGACCCGCTTGTCCACACGCGAAGAGTGCCAGTTCAATCGAGCCCCGGCCGTGTGCAAGCCCACCAGTCCAGACTAATCGATGCGGATGTCGCCGGAGGCGGTGCTCAACTGCACAAGATGGCCACCCGCGCCGACCTTCCCGCGCAGATCTTTCTTCCCTAGGCTCCCTTGTACCGTGATCTGGCGGGCCGTGTGAATCGTGCCAGAAGAGGTCTTCGCGTCGAGATCGAAAGAAGCCTGGGCTGGCACCTTAACCGAAATACTCCCCGAGGCGGTGCTGACTTTCCAGCTCCCACCCAATTCCCCCTGCGCGGTCACGTCCCCGCTCGCGGTACTGACACGCAAGGCACCGCGCACGTTGCGGATGACCACATTCCCGGAACCGGTCTCCGCCGTCACGTCATTGGCGGTGCTCTGCTCCACAATCACATCGCCGCTGCCGGTTGTGCCCTTGAAGTCACTCGTGATCCCCGTGGCGCGGATGGAACCGCTACCAGTGGAGACACGGACAAGGCCCTCCACCGATTCGAGTTCGACGTCGCCGGAACCGGTTTCGGCATGCACCTCTGCACCCAGTTTGCTGATCTTGATCGTGCCCGAACCGGTGCTCGCGTTGACCGGGGCTCGCACACCGCCAATAGTCTGGTCGCCCGAGCCGGTCCGGGAGCGTAGCCGGGTCGCAGCCGGAACAACCAGATCATAGCTGATGGAGAGATGACGCTGTAACTCGCTGTCTGTAATGTGCCCGATGCGGATGAAATTGCCCTTCTGCTCGATAGGCGGGTGTTCCTCAACGTACCGGATTCTCTTCTCCACATCATCCGTGCCAAGCCAGCCATTTGAGGCCCGGATTGTGCCGGAGACACGGACGCTTCCTTCGTCACCCGTGCGCACCGTAATGTCGCCCGAGCCTGTAGACACATCCAGGTCCACCGGCCCGGTTACATTCAAAGTGCGCTGGAAAGAACCCTCGGCCACAGCCAGGGCGAGGGGAGAGCAAGCAGACAAAGCCTGCAGAGCCAGCAGGGCCAGAAACAACCTTATGGGAAGCCTCATTCTCTTCCTCCAGTTCGGAGACCTTCTCTTGTGTATACGAATCGTACCCGTTAAAAGTTCAGACGAAAAAACCGTGCCGTGGTGAGCAGAAACCTTCGTGGAGCTACGCCGACGGCATAGTTGACTCTAGGGTAACGACACACCCTAGGGTACACTAGGGTATTGACAAGGAGCCGTGGGTTGACTACGATCTCTCCCCGGTTAGGTGTTATTGTACGCTGAGCCTATCAGAGATCCCGTAGACAAGCGAGTGGGGCTACAGGCCGATACAGGATGCGCTGACACGCGCAGAGTCCGAGGGTTTGCGCCAGCCGGTCGATTTCTCGCCTCACCGCGGGGGGACCGCTGAAAGTGAGACCCGTGTGCTGCTTCAAGGATGCGTTGTACCTAGGGCTCGCATTCACATTCGCGAAGTAAGGGAACGGGTGATTGGATGGCTCCGCGGTCTGGAAAACGTAGTGGAGATGTTGAAATACTACTTCAAAGGCAATCATGACCTGCTATTATAGG
>Ga0315284_10017960_pt1 | contig 10031 bp, 5 predicted proteins | sample YL17G09_16_MG_FD_203696 | JGI IMG/M metagenome (GOLD analysis project Ga0315284, IMG submission 203696) | Sediment microbial communities from Yellowstone Lake, YNP, Wyoming, USA - YL17G09_16 | ecosystem: Environmental > Aquatic > Freshwater > Lake > Sediment | place: USA: Wyoming | collected...
GACGTAAGGTTTATATTCATGATGCAGCAATGGCATTTTCAGATCCAAAAACAGCTATTACAGAACTTAATAAAACTTTAAATGAGATAACAAAGTCAAAGTCTTTAATTATTTGGGATGCAGATTCAGATTCAATTGACAGGGCTAAACGGAAATACATGAGGTAATCATGGCGAATGACTCCGATCAGATCGTAGAAGAAATAGTACTTGACCTTAAAACGAATTGGGATTCCGAGCTTAGAAATACGCTTCGGAAGATGAACCAATTTAAGGACCAAGTTGCTGATATTTCTAAATCGGCTGTTAATTCCTATGGGAATTTTCAGAAGCAATTTCTCTCTGAGTTTGGCAGTATGTCCAAAAATACTGTGGGGGAAATGCGCGTTCTGATCGGAGCTACACGCCGGGAGTTAGGGGAACTTCAAAAATTAAATGATTCTTTTGTAAAGTCCCAGGAAGAAGCAGCTACTAAAATTGAGAGGATGAGCAAGGCAGCATTAACTGGTGCTTCTAATAGAATGAAAAAGACCATTGCTGGTCAGGAAATGAAAAAGGAAGTTACCAGCAAAGGTTGGGTAGGAAGTGAGGGACTTCTTGCTGGAAGATTAAAGGCTATTGATACTTCAACAGAAGCACAATTAGAAAAGATAAAAGCAAATTATGTAAGGGCAACTGAAAAAATTAAAAAGGATGCCTTTGATCCATTATATTTAGAATCTGTAAAACTTCATGCAAAAATTTCAGAGACAATAGAAAGTTCCGCACAAAAATCTCTTAGAAGTGTTACTGCTACTGTTCAGGATGTTGTTAAACAATATGCCACATTGAAAAGGACTATGGCTGGTGGTACTCCTGAGAGTCAACTTATTAAAAGGTCTGAATTTGTAACAGCTACTAAAGGCCAATTTAAATCTTCTGAAGCTACTATAAAGGCTCAACAGGCTCGAATGAATGAAATTGAGTCTATGCGTAAAGTAGCAGAAGATATGATGGTAAGGGCAAATGCTAAGGATGCACTTGTATTAAAAGGATTTCTCCAAAACATTGTAAGAGATCAAATGGCAGTTAAGGGGGCAATGGAAGCAACTGCCAAACAAACCATGACGTTAAAAGATCTTCTCAAGACGGCAACCCAAGAGGCTGTTGCCGATGGGATAAAGATGCAACGTGCTTTAAAAGCATCTATCAGCCCATTAAATAGTAAAATTGGTAGTGCGGCAGAAGGAGCATTACAAAATATTGCCAGTATGACCGTTGCAGCTACTAAGGGGGATACTGGTGGTTTTATAAAAGCATCTGATAATGTAGATAAGTATAAACTTAAATTAGATGAGGCTGAAGCAAAGTTAAAAGAAATAAAAAGTAGTCTTCAAGCTGTATCCGGTACAGGATTCATTAATGAAGCTGCTCTTAAATCTGCAAATCAAAAAATAACGGATAATTTAAATTTAATTAAACAAAGAAGACAGGAAATAAATACTTCTGTTAAAGATTTTAATGCATTGAATATGCAGAAGATGATGCAGAAGACAGATGCAAGCGGTTTTATTAAATCTGCTACTGCTTTTGCAAAATCACAATCTGAATATGCTGGCCTTGGGGCTATTACCCCTCAAAATTATTTACAAGCTGAAGGGCTGATTAAAAAAATACAGTCTTCCTATGAGACTTTTGCAAAGAATAAACAAACAATTGATAATCAAATAGCAGAGAATGAAAAACATATATCTTCCATTAGATCTACAATTAATAGAACTCATAACCAGAGAATGAGGGATGAGTACTCTAAAGCAATTGAGGAAATGATTAAGAAGAATAAGGAACTGGTGGATTTAAAGAATATAGCTGCAACTTCACCAGCAATGAAACCGATTGATACTCAGGCCCAACATGCAAAGGTGGTAGCACAAGCTAAACAGGTAGCAGCAGATATACAAAAATCAGTAAAGCCAGAAGGGTGGTTAAATTCTGGTGTGGATAAACTTTCAAAAGATTTAGAAAAACTTCAAGCAACAACTGCTAAACTTGGTAAATGGAGTTTGTTTCATGACTATAAAAAAGAAGGTCTTGACCTGTATGCAAGTTTAAAAGCGGGGGCAAAATCGTATACTAATGAGATAGCAAACATTGGAAGACAAATCATTGAACTTAAAAGAATTCAAAAGTCTGGTTTGGGGGATTCTGATTCTATTGGTAAAACGATAACCCAATTAACAAATATGCAGAAGCAGTTCCGTTATGCTAATCAGGAAATTGCAAGAATAAATAACCAAGCATCTAAATCTAATCAGGCTCTTACTGACCATGCTTCTAAAGGAATTTGGAAATCTGGCATGGAGGTTATTCGTAATTTCAGATGGCAATATGCAGCAGCATATTATATTCTTCAAAATATTATTGGTAGAGTTGTTGGGTTTGTTAAGGGGGCAATGGATGAAGTAGGTCAATTCCAAAAAGATGCTTTGTCATTGGCAGCAGTAATTTCAATGAGAATGTCTGGAAGTATAGAAAGTAATTTTAATACAGCATATCAATATAGTCGTGGGTTAATGGATAAACTTCAATTGGTAGCTACTGAAACTGTGCTAACCCTTGAAGATTTAACTATGTTGACCAAGACATTTGTTCAAGCTGGTATTATCCCGAATACTGTAGAGGATGTTAGAAAAATATCTGATATTGGTGTGGCTATTCGTGCGGTTACAGAGGGCATGGCTAATGCCGGTACTCAGATGCGGCAAGAATTAAATGCTGTTATCTTGGGTAGGCAACGTGCTTCTGATCAGTTGGCAATGATGTTTAAATTTATGGGTATAGATTTAAGAAAAACTTTAAAGGATGCTCAAGATGAAGGTAGAAATTTGTTGGATGTTTTGAGTGAGATTTTAAAACCATTTTCTGCAATGAACAAAGCTATGCAAGATAACTGGCTTCAGGCATCAAATAGGGCAACAGAAGTTTGGAAAATTATTAAGCGTATAGGGGCTGAGGATTTTACAGCTTCTATGACAACCAAACTTAATAAATTTTTAGATACCCTTATTGATGGTAAAGGACAGCTTACTGGTTTGGGTAGAGAAATGTCAGCAGCATTTGGGGCTGTTATTTCTACCCTTGGTATGGTAGGGGAATCTGTTCTTAAAGTAATTATGAATATAATTAGTGTAATTGCTAACACATTTGGGACTATTGTAGAATTAGTTAAACCGTCTAATTTAAATTTTGAAGGCATGAGTGAATCTTTAAAAAGTGTTCTGGTAGCTGCAAGAGCTTTAATGTACACTTTTGTTATTATAGAAAATTTGACAACAGCTATTGCTTCCAGCATAGCTTTATGGAAAGCATATTCTGTAAGTGAATCAGATGTAATGGCAATGAGGGCTAAAGCAGTTAAAGAAAATCCATCTGGTAATTGGCAAGAGAGAGAACTTGCTATTCAAAAAACTATTAATGATCGTAAGGATAAAGCATGGGCAGCTTTTATTAATAGTAGTGATAAGGCTGAAGAAAGATTAAAAGAAATTGATAAAATAATGGGGGATATAGTTGATAAAATTCATGAGGGAGCAAAGGAAACTGTAGACCTTGGAAAAATATTTAAACCACCACATGACACAATAGCTTTAATGGATTTTAATAAGAAGTTATCTGATGATTTAAAGAGCGCACAACTTGCTTCAATGGAAGGTCCAAAGAAATTTAAAACAGAATATGAAGTTGATATAAACTCTTTGGGTTTACATAAAGAACAATTGGAAGCACAGATAGGTTATTATAAAAAATATATTGAAGAACTTGAAAGCAGCAATATTGAGTATGATGCTGGTCAAATTAATAGATACAATATAACTTTGGGTGCTTTAAAAGAGGCGTTACAACGTGACACCAATCTTCGCCAATATTATGAGGATAAGAAAAATAAATTAACGGCAGATTGGTATCATAAAGAGGGGGATCGTTTAGCTCGTTTGGCAGAAGAATGGGAAGGGTTCCTTATTTCTACTGCTGAAGCTCCTATGGATGAATGGCAGAAATTAGATAAGTGGATTGAAGAAACGCAAAAGAAAATGCGTAAGATGGCTGTTACTAACACAGAAAAGTATAAACCAAAAGAAGCTGAAGCGGCTTTAGACCAAGGAACTGTAAATAGAACTAAGAAAATAACTGAAGCTGCTGGAAAAGCATATGAAGATTTAATGGAGAAGGTGAATTCTTACCAGTTTAAAACTCCATTTATGGAAATAGACCAAGAAGCAAAGAAGATGACCAATGATATTAATGAATATATAAAGAATTTTGTTAAATTAGAAGATCGTACACCAGAATTAAAGAAGCATTGGGCAGATATAGTAACTGAAATGGGTAGGGCTAAGAGAGAAATAGCTGAATTAAATATGATGCAAGATCGTTATAGTGCTAATATGGATCTTGCTTTAAGGAAAGTTAATTACTGGAAAGATGCTTATGATCCGGCTACTGTTAGACAAGCAAATATAAATTCTGCATTGATAGAGCAATCTAAACTTGTTGGTGAGATTGCAGTAAAATATAAGGAAATAGAAGTTAAAAGGGCAGCAGCAGCAAAAGCTGGTAAGGATATAGAGGTAAAATACTTTGAGGAAATGCAACAAAATTATGTGGAGCAATTAGAAATAATTAAAATGGAAACTGAGAAATTGATTTGGAAAGACCTTCATCCCCTTTGGGCAGAACTAAATGAAATGTCCAAATCATGGGGGGATGGGATGACCGATGCATTTGCAGATATTATAGATGGTTCTAAAAAAGCCGGTGTTGCAATTAATGACCTATTGAAAACAGTTCAAAGGGATGTTTTGAAAGCAGTTATTAAAAATACCATTACTGAACCTATTATGGGTTTTATGGGTGGTGCTGGTACTCCTGGGGAAGTTTCCCCACTTCAGAAAATACTTGGTGTTAAAGGAGAGGGTGCTGCTGGTACTATGAAAAAAGTAATGGAGGGTGTAAAAGCAGAAAATGATAAATTAATGAATAAATTTTTAAATGGGTATACAATTATCCCGGTGCAGATAGTTGGTAAAACAGAAACAATGATAAGTGCTTCTGAAGAAGCAAACCAATCTATTGTTGATATGATGAGAGAAAATAATGGTCTTACTAAAGAAGGGGTTGATCAACAAGAAGTATTTATGAGGGACTTTCAATCATATTTCGATAATCTGGTTTCTATTTTAACTACTGGAAGTGGCATTACTTCCGGTGTAAAAGCTGTGGGAAGTGAAGCGGATCTTAGCAGTTTAGTTAAAGGATTATTTGGAAAAATTGGAGGATTACTTGGTGGTGGGGGTGGTAGTTCAATGGCTGGTATGGGTGATACTGCTGCAAAAGTAGGTGGGTACGGTGGTTTTGAAAATTTTAGTGGTGCTGGTGGTGGTAGTTGGTGGAGTTCTTTTACAAATTTATTTAGTGGTGCTGGTGGTGGTGCTGGTAGTGCTCAAGGTCTTTGGGGGTTTGCTGAAGGTGGCACTATAAAAGAACCAATTGTTGGACAAGGATTAAGATCTGGAAGCATGTATGCTTTTGGTGAGAAAACTCCCTATGGTCAAAACGAAGTGGTTGCCCCAATGGATAAGCTTGCTAAAATAGCTGCTGGTGGTGGGGGTGGTGGTCAACAAATTTCTTTGAGTATGCCCATTAGTGTTCAAGCAATTGATACTCAATCAGGAGTTGATTTTTTAATGAAGCACAATGGTACTATTGAAACTAATATGATTAAAATGGTTAGAAACAATCGTAGAATTAGGGATGCTTTCCGAGCTTCATAAAGGAGTTTCAAATGGCAAATTTTACTTTTGCAATTCATAGATGTACTCCTGGGGTTCCAGAGTACAATGTGCTTTCAACTCCTATGGAGGGATGGAAAGTTAAAACAAGGATGAAGACTACTCATCCTAAAAGGACTTGGGGCATTGAAATTCGTGGTCAGACAAATGCAGAAAAGGATTCCATTCTTTCCCATTATACTGGTCAAGGGGCATCTAATGTTCCTTTTAATTGGGTTGTAACTCCTACTTTTTTTTCAGGTGGAAATGCTACTACTTATTATGTTCGATATAAAGAAGTATCTTATGAAAATCCAGATGGCATGGGCAATGTTTGGAATTTTGCTATCACGTTTGTTGAGGAATTGATTTAATGAAAACAATATATTCTTCATATATGAGATATTTATTTAGTTCTGGAAATGTTCTTTTAAATGGATATGTTTTATCCATTAATGCAGCAGATGATACTTTTTATGTAAACAATAATAAAAGTATAACCTGTATATACCCTGCTCCTGGTATAACTGGATCTGCTGAAAGAACATTTCAAGCTTTATCAGTTAAAAGAACTCCTGTTCGTAGTGAAGATGGTACTATTTTAAATGAAATAGAAGTGGGGTTAGATAACGTAGATCTTGCATTTAAAAATGAAGTTATGCTTGGTAAATATAATAATAGAAGATGTAAAGTCATTTTGATGTTTGCTTCAAAAGATTCTACTGTTGGTCTTGGTACAATGGATATTCACACAGGTTATTTGGATGAGCCTAAAGGTGATGAGCATTGGATTACATTTCAAATACGACCATATAGTATTTTTGAAAGATCCTTTCCTAATCGTATTTTTCAAATAGGGTGTAATAATACATTTTGTGATGGTACTTGTGGTTTAACTCTTTCTAATTTTTATGTGAATACTACTTTAAGTTCTGAATCTAATGGGACTACTCTTGCTTGTAGTCATGGTAAAGCAGCTAATTATTTTACCCCTGGTTTTGTACTTATTACTTCTGGAACATATAACGGGTTGTATAGGCCCATTCTTTCAAATGATACTGGATCTGTCATTTGTCGTATTCCTTTTGATTTTACTATTCCAAATGGAACTTCAATTAGGGTTCATAAACTATGTGCTCGTAATCCTTCGGCGTGTGTTAATATTTTTAATAATTATGACAATTATACGGGGTTTCCTCATGTTCCAAAAACTCCAATATTATAAAGTTTGGGCATGATTAATGTCACACCAGATAGAATTATTACTGAGGCAAGGAAGTTTCTTAATGCTCCTTTCTTTCATAGAGGAAGATCGGTATTAGGATTAGATTGCCTTGGTCTTATAATAGTTGCATTTCGTAAATGTTCTATAATTATTCCATCAGATGATGGCTTAACTTATTATTCAACATGGTGGAGGAATCAGGAAGATCGGCTACATGATCATTTAAAAAAATATGGTTTTGAAGAAGTAGAGATTCCGCAAAGAGGGGATATTGTCACGTTCAAGCTACTTGGTTTGAAGTATCCAGCCCATCATAGCGGAATTCTTATTTCTGAGGATGCCATGATCCATGTTAATGGTTTGGGTGGTGTTTGGGAAAGAAAATGTAAAATTGATAGAATTCCTGATTCTTATAAAAGAAGATTGGGTTCTTATTTTAGATACAAAGGATATATTTAAATGAATATGCAGGGAATGTCCACCGGACAAGGAATTGGTGCCGTTATTGGTGGAGTGATAGGTGGTATCGTTGGTTCCTATATTCCTTATGTTGGGACTTATACCGGGTTTATGGTGGGTTCTGCTATTGGTGGTGGTATTGGGAGATTAATAGACCCACCGGATGCACCGAAAGCACCCCCTGCTGGTGATGTGACAATTAATTCTTTTACTCGTAATGCTCCGGTTCCTGTTCTATTTGGTCAAGACAAAGCTTCTGGTGGTGTAATTATGATGGGGGGCATTTCTACTGATATGCGTAATGCTGGAAGTAGTAAATCCCCTGAATATGAAATTAAGATGGATGTTTATTGGGGGGTTGCTCATTGTGAGGGTCCGGTAGTAGAAGTAAATCCCCCCAGGCATTGGGTTAATGACAAATACACCCCTTGGTCTGGTTCTGGAAATAGTTATTATGGATTTACTACTTATTTAGGTGGTGCTGATCAAGATATAGACCCTTATTTTGAATCATTTTTTTCTACAAGTCTATTTCCTTTAAACCAATTACCATATACTTGTTGGTCAAGTATTCGTGCTCATGTTGAGGGTTCAACTCTTTCCGCTTTACCTTCTATTGCACTTGAGCTTAGAGGTTTTTGTGTTGAAGAAGGAGAATTAGATGCTAATCCTATTAGAGTGGCATGGGATTGGATGACTAATTTGCGTTATGGTATGGGAATAGGAGTAGATGAATTTAATGGTGATCCAGATACAGAGGGTTCCCCTTGGAAAACAGCAGCAGATTTTTGTGATGTTTTAGCGGAGTATATTGACCATAATGGGGATACCCAACAAGAGCCACGATTTAGATATTCAAGATATATTAATGCAAAAAATAAAGGTTTTGATATTTTATCGGATATATTTATTTCTTGTCGTGGAATTTTAAGATCTAAACAGGGTAAAATTGAACCTTTAATTCATACTGGAAGTGAACCTATAGAGCATTATTACTCTGATAGGCTTCAGGTTGAGTTCACTATTGGTAGTTCAACAGCAAATAGAATTAATGCTAATTTCTCTGCTTACCCTGATGATTTTTGGAACGCTTCTTCTGGAACAATCTTATTAGCTAATGGGAGTATAGTAGAATTTTTTGTTTTGGATCAAACTTCAAGTTACATTGATCTTTGTTTTGATATAACAGAAGATATTAGTGAAGTAACAACATTTAAACTTTTAAAAGATAATATAAAGGAAAGTTCATTTACTTATAATATGCTTCCAGAGAATACAATTCCTAGAATATATCGTGTGGAGTTTATTAATCGTCAAATGTGGGATGCTGAAATAAATGATTGGGCTAATGAGTACCAATCTGATTCTATTGAAATAGAAAGTCCTGTAAATTATATAACTCAGGTATCCTATGGAGATATTCAAAGAACTATTAAAACAGTAAGGAGTGAAGGGATAAAGAGAAAGTCACAGGCAATGCGTATAGGAACATTTTTGTGTGATAATACCCGCTATGCTCGTAATATGTGCTCGTTTACAACTGGATTAGAGGGGTATATTCACGCTGTAGGTGATACTATTGGGGTGTCCCATGCTCAAACTGGATGGAATAAAAAAGCATTTCATATTCTTAATATGGAAGAAACAGAGAATGATGAAATTAATTTAGTTTGTATAGAATTTAATCCGGCACTTTATACTGATCCAATAGTTAATGTTTATGAATCAATTTATTCTTCTGCAAATTCCCCTTGGAATCCTCCGTTACAAGTAGAATTATTTTATGCTGTTCAAGATGTAGCTGGTGCCACTGGTCGGGTTTATATGTTATTTAAACGCCCTCCAACGGATAGTTTTTGGTTTGGGGTACAGATTTTTGTTCAACGGGGGGCTGGTGCAGATTTTGATTATGCTGATATTTTGACAATTACTACTCCTTCAGTAAAACTTGCTTCTGATATAACTGATATTGTCACAACGATACCATTTGACAACTCTACTTTATATGGGGCATTTCCTACTGCTGGTGGGTTTTGGGTTGAGAATGAATACATAACTTACACCGGAATAAGTGGGACTTCTTTTACAGGGTGTACTCGTAATGTTCTCTATAGAGTGGCCCATACAGCGGCTAAATACTGTTATTTGAAGCAAACGGACACACCCTATATTAGTTATGATCCTTCCGATGTTGGTAATCAATGGACGTTTAAAGCGGTGTCCTATAATATGAGTGGTGTGACAGCAGATTATGAAGATGCCCCCACCATGATGGTAACTCTTGTTTAGGTAAATACTAATGCAATCATCTTCTACTACTACTGCTGGAACTGTAATTCAATTAGCTGCGGGGGCAATTGGCTCTTGTTGGGGATACCCCGGCATGATGATTGGTCTTTCTATTGGTGCATTTATAGCAAGCAAAGTAGCGGGTAGTCACACCAGCAATAATAATGAAGATATTAAAAATATAAATTTTATGACTCGTTTGGATAATGTTCCATCTGTTGTTGGGACAGCAATGTGTCCAGGTCAAATAGT
>Ga0315284_10017963_pt1 | contig 10030 bp, 8 predicted proteins | sample YL17G09_16_MG_FD_203696 | JGI IMG/M metagenome (GOLD analysis project Ga0315284, IMG submission 203696) | Sediment microbial communities from Yellowstone Lake, YNP, Wyoming, USA - YL17G09_16 | ecosystem: Environmental > Aquatic > Freshwater > Lake > Sediment | place: USA: Wyoming | collected...
TCGACCCCTTGACGAGTCTCGTGATCCATGAACCAAGATCGGGGCGGAAACGCCACGTCATCGGCGAACTCTTCGAGTCACTGCGAAAGCTCGACTGTAGCGCAATCATCACCTCTGAGGCCGCGCCGCAGGAGGGCGCCTTCTACATGGAGCAGTTCCTAGCCGACGGCGTGATTCTCCTCACGAAGGATCTGAAGGACTACCACCTCATCAAGACGCTAAGGATCGACAAGATGCGGGGGACGGGGTTCGATGAGCAGCCGAGAAGGTACACCGTCACGACGCGCGGTTTTCAGGTGATGAACAAGGAGCCGATACTCATCTAGACTTCTCATCTGATTCTCTCAGACCCTTGAGCAACTCGTCCCTCATCTCGATCCGGTCCACCTTGGGCAGACCCCCCCTCTTATGCATGTAGTTCAGGAACGATCCCCTTGGAAGGAGGACAACTTTGAGTGGCTCGTACCCTAGGTAACTCGTGAGGTCTCTCCAATCCTTGTCGAATGCCAGCAGTTCCTCATGGAGCCTCTTCTTCGCCTCATCCGCACTCAGCCTCTTCGACGGCTCAAGATACATAACCATATAGTCCCTCGCGCCATCCAGCTCCCTCCGCGCCGTGAAGTCCACGTAAGGTATCTTAGCCCTATTCAAGACCTCGAGGAGTTCCTCTTCCGAGATCCTCGTGAAGTTATGCAGGGTAACGAGTCTATCACACCGCATATGGTACCTGAATATGGGGATCTCTGAGCCGAGCACGTCGTCTCCCGTGTCGACGCATTCGAGAATGTCGGGCATAACATACCTCGTCACGTCGTTCATCAGCGGGGTGGCGACGAGTTGGTATCTCTTACCGACCTCGACGGCGTCCATGGTGATGGGCTCGGGGTGGTCGTCCAGCTTCGTTATCTCTTCCCTGACGGCGTCGGCCTCGGGGAGGAACTCCGGGTAGATCACCCTCCAGTCAAAGAAGAAGGACCCAGGGTGCCTTATGGACGGTAGGCCCGAGAACATCGTCTCTGTGGAGCCGAATATCGTCTTCGGGTAGTTCCCCGTGATCTCCTTAATCTTTTCTTTAAGGATACCCGCTGACTGGTCCTGCGTGTAGAACCCCTTGAGGTAGATGGGTTCCCCGATCCTCGGGTAAATCTCCTCAAGGAGAAGGGGGACGTTCATGTAGGCCATGTCGATCTTCTTGTAGTTCTCTACGAAGTAGTCGACTTTCTCGGTGAAGCTCAATTCGTCGGGTGGTACCTTCTTGACCCACCCCGAGGCGAGGGAACTGCTCACGTTGTGCATGAACCCTGATACGAAGGCGCCGCCTGGGGCGTTGGCGTAGGTTACGTCACCGACCTCGAATGTCATCTTCTCCCCGTCGTGTGTGGCGAGGAACATGAATGTGAGGCCGGTGTTCCTCATGTTGTGAGTTATCCCCGTCTTTGGGAGGAGGAAACTCTTGGGTTTGCCCATTGTCCCGCTCGTGAAGGCCCTCACATAGTCATCGAGGGGGAACATGAAGTCCCCGCTACGAGGCTCCTTGAAGAAGGGGGAGTAGAAGCTATAGCCTGTGAGGGGTAGTTTCTCGATCCTTTGCCCCCCGTTTTCGGTTATTTTCCTCCCAATCTTGGTGTTTGCTATGCGCCTAATCTTCTCTTCGATGAGGGTCCTCTGCTTCTCCGCCACCCTCCTCTCGCTGAGGAAGCCCAGGCTATTCCTTTTCAGGTATGGCTTAAGTGCCCTCAGGACTAGTTCCATCTTTCACCTCACTCCGATGTAAAATATCCTAAATTTCCGCGACTTGATCTGCGAGGCTCTCGAATATGCTCGTCTCCGATGGTTTCTCATGGGTTTCTGGGTAATATACGCCGACGAGGGATACTATCCCTGTTTTAATCACGGGGATCTTCGAGATCAGGAACGAGTACACCCTCTTTGAGCCGTGAGTATGGATTAGATGGGAGAGTGAATATATAATTATCTCACACTTAATCTTCTTCTCTCTGGAATGGTTGACAATATCTGCAAATAAGATTTCGAGGAGGTTGACATCGTCGTTGATGCTGAAGACGTGTTCTTCGAAGACTCTTACGTTTGTCAAGCCTCCAGTCACCATCCGTACGATGTATATGTTCTCGTCTTTGATGTTCTTTGCACGTAGATCCCCGATTGTGAGAGTATCGTATACTGATACTATGATGGTTCGGATCGCCTTGGCTGCGTTCTCCTCGATTCTGGCGGAGATCCATTCGACCTCCTTTTTCTTCTGGTTGGTGGGTGTCGAGAGGAGGATGAATCTGCCCTGCGCCTCCTCCGTTGAGTATGATGTGGGTTCTCCTGAGATCAGAAACTGCTTTAGATCCTCTGCTAGAAGTGAGAACTTGGGTTTGACCATCCCATAGTAGATAACCAGTTTTCCGAAGATAGCCATGATCTCAACGAAGGCCGGCGTCATTAACTCGAAGGCGAGAGCCAGATTTATCATCAGTAATATAAACCAACCAATAATGAGCATGTCGATGTCGACAATGCCCCTACTTTTGATGAGTAAGAGGCTGACCGCTGTGAGGAAGTAGGGGAATATCGAGATCAACCACACGATCATCCCCGGATTCGGCGTCAGCATCAGGAGAACCATCACGACGGGGAGCAGGATTGAAGCGGCTATCATGTCTCTCGTCCTGTTGATGAGGCTCCCTATACCGATCAGGATCATAGCGAAACTGGCGACGAGGAAGATGATCGGGTACAACCCGGGGGGAGAGACGAATACCCTCACGAAGATGTTGAGCCCGTAGAACAGGTAACCTAGGCTCCAGAGCAGGTAGAACCTCTTCTCCTTTTCTCGATATATGTTGTATAGGAGAATCGATAGGAGAACCGTGAACAATCCATTCGCGAAACGAAGTGGGATCTCTAGGTCCTCTAACAATGGACTCTTTTAGGATCATTCTCTCTGATATAAATAAATTTTAGATAATATTACGGTTTTTTCACCGGGCATCCTTTTTATACGCCTCGTTTTGAGGGTGAGGTGAAAAATGTGGTTCAATAAATGTATTTAAGAGGAGGCTATACACTGATTGAGTTCAGCACGGGGGAATAAGTCATACCGAAGTTACCAAAGCAGCCCGAAGTAAACCTCGGCACCATTGGTCACGTCGACCATGGCAAGACGACGCTTGTCCAGGCCATCACTGGTCAGTGGGCCTCCAAGCACAGTGAGGAGCTCAAGAGGGGTATCACGATTAAGCTCGGCTACGCCGACTTCGCCATCTACAAGTGTCCCGATTGTTCCGAGCCGAAGTGCTACTGCACCTCCCCCGAGTGTGTGGGCTGTGGTAAGAAGGCTGAGTTCCAGCGCGCCATCAGCTTCGTGGACGCCCCCGGCCACGAGATACTGATGGCGACGATGCTTTCAGGCGCCGCCGTAATGGATGGTGCGGTCCTCGTCATAGCTGCGAACGAGAAGTGTCCGCAGGCCCAGACGCGGGAGCACCTCGCCGCCATCGACACCCTCGGATTGAAGAACCTCATCATCGTTCAGAACAAGATCGACCTCGTGAAACGTGAGGACGCCATAAAGAGCTACAACGACATCGTCAAGTTCATCGAGGGCACGGTGGCCGAGGATGCGCCGATAATCCCCGTCTCAGCCCAACACCAGCTCAACATCGACCTACTCCTACAGGCCATTCAGGAATACCTCCCAACCCCGAAGAGGGACCCGAAGAAGCCCGGGCGCATGCACATAGTGAGAAGCTTCGACGTAAACAACCCCGGGACATTAATCGACGACCTCCACGGAGGAGTCCTTGGCGGCAGCATCTACCAGGGGAACTTCAAGGTAGGGGACGAGGTCGAGATAAAACCCGGCCTCCCGACTAGGGATAAGAACAAGCTGAAGATGAAGGAGCTCATGACGGAGATCACGAGTCTCCACGTCGGGGGCACAAGCATCGAAGAGGCGATACCGGGGGGCCTCGTCGGCGTAGGCACTCTCCTAGATCCCAGTCTGAGCAAGAGCGACGGCCTAGTAGGGAGCATGCTTGGCAAGCCCGGGACGCTGCCCCCCGTCAGGGACGAGCTGTCTCTCACGGTCAAGCTATTCGGTAGCGTCGTCGGCAGCAAGGATCAGGAGAAGGTGGCGGTGATCGCCAAGGGGGAGAAGCTCCTCTTCAACGTTGGCACCGCAAAGACGATGGCCGACGTCACCGCGGTCAAGAAGGACTACCTTGAGGCCAAGCTCACCATCCCGATCTGCGGCGAGGAGACCGACAGGGTGGCGCTGAGCCGAAGGATAGATGGGCGCTGGCGCCTCATTGGAGCCGGAGCCCTGACGAACTGATGACCCTCCGGAAGCCCATCCGGGTCCTTCTGGACACAAACTTTCTAATGCTCCCCCTCAGGTTTGGCGTCGACATCAAATCGGAGATAGGGCGCATCGTCGAGGCCTCCTTCACTCTCGTCACCACGTCCGCCATCGTCGACGAGTTGAAGCGGCTTAAAACGCAGGTAAAACCCGCCGAAGTCAAGGAGATAGACTTCGCCATCAACTTGACTGAGACCCTTGAAAAGATCGATGACGTTTCCAAGCCCCGGGAGGATGTTGATGATCAGCTAGTTCGCCTCGCCGACAGGGATGGCTACGTCGTGGCTACAACCGACGCCGAACTTAGGAGAAGGCTGAGAAGCCGAGGGTTGCCCGTCATCTTCCTGAGGCAGAGTCGCTATCTCGCAATCGACGGCATAATCAATAACATCTGTTCCAAATGGACCATCTAGCTTTTTATACAAAAAGCCGGTTATTCCTTCCGGTCTCATGGGACTGCTATTGGAGGTGTATGTTTGGTTTTCGAGAACGCTTGGTTGATCGCGCCCATCGTGGCGATTCTATCTATACTCACGGGTCTCTACATACTCAGGTGGGTCAAGTCTCAGGACCCCGGGAGTGAGAAGACCCGCTTCATCGGTGGCGCAATAAAGGAGGGCAGTAAGGCCTTCCTGAACCGAATGTATCGCACGCTCGCCATATTCGTCGCCGTCATGGCTCTCATACTCTTCGTCTTCCTGCCCCACCCCATCTGGCTCACGATCACACCCATGAACAACGTGATGCTCGCGGCAGCATACCTATTTGGATCAATATGTTCAGCGATAGCGGGCTTCGTGGGCATGGATGTTGCCACTGATAGCAACATGAGGAGTGCTACGGCGGCTCAGAAGGGCATCTCCAAGGCGTTCCAGATCAGCTACCGCGGCGGAGCCGTCATGGGCCTCGCCGTCGTCGGCCTTGCCCTCGCCGGTGTTAGCGTCGTCTACTTCATCACGAGGGACCCTACGTTCATCGTCGGATTCAGCTTCGGTGCCAGTGCCATGGCATTGTTCGCTAAGGCCGGAGGAGGCATCTTCACAAAGACCGCGGACATCGCGGCCGACCTCGTAGGCAAGATCGAGATGGGCCTCGAGGAGGACGACCCCCGCAACCCCGCGGTCATCGCCGACAACGTCGGAGACAACGTCGGAGACTGCGCAGGCATGGGCGCAGACCTCTTCGACAGCTACGTCGCCAGCCTCATGGCGGTGATGCTTCTCGGCGTCATCATAGGCGGTTACTACGTGGAGCTTCCACTCGTCTTCGCCGGGATAGGTGTCCTCACATCAATCATCGGCGTCTTCCTAGTCAACGTGAAGGAGGGCCAGGAGCCCGGTCCAGTCCTGAACAATGGGACCTACACTGCGACGATCCTCTATCTGACCCTCAGCGGCATCGCCACCTACCTCCTCGGGTACGAGTGGAGGATCTGGGGCGCCGCCGCCTGCGGCCTAGTTGTCGGGGTCGTGATCGGCATGACCACCGACTTCTTCACCAGTGGCGACAAGGCCCCCACCCAGAGGACCGCCGAGGCCAGTCAGACCGGCCCAGCCATCACAATAATCACAGGGTTCAGCTACGGGCTCCTCAGCGTCCTCCCGCCACTCGTGGGCATCGGTGTGGGCTCTTGGCTCGCTTACGCCCTCTGCGAAGGGATAGGCCCCGGATATGGAGTCTATGGTGTCGGAATCGCGGCCTTCGGCATGCTCAGCATCGTCGGGATGATCATCGCCAGCGACAGCTTCGGCCCCATCGGCGACAACGCCAAGGGCATCGCCGAGATGAGCGGCATGAAGTCAGAGACCGTCGACATCCTCGACAAGCTGGATGCCGCCGGTAACACCAGCAAGGCGATCACAAAAGGCTTCGCTATAGGCGCAGCTGGCCTAACTGTCATCAGCATCCTCGCCGCGTACAAGGAGGTTGCAGAAGCCCAACTCGGGGGCACGATAACATTCGATCTTATGAACCCCGTCGTCATGGCGGGCGCCTTCATCGGCGTCGCAATGCCCCCCATCTTCAGCGCCCTGCTGATGCTCGGCGTTGGCAGGAACGCCCAGAGGATGATCGAGGAGGTCCGCCGCCAGTTCCGCGAGATCCCCGGCCTCCGCGAGGGGAAGCCCGGAGTAAACCCCGACTACGCAAAGTGCGTTGACATCGCGACCATCGGCGCCATCAAGGAGCTGCTGCCCGCTACGATAATCATCATAGTGGCGACCCTCGCGGTGGGTTTCATCTTCGGCGTCCAGGGCCTCGGCGGGTACCTCGCGGGCTCTATCTTCAGCGGCCTCGTCTTCGCGCTCCTCATGAGTAACGCGGGCGGCCTCTGGGACAACGCCAAGAAGTACATCGAGGCGGGCAACCTCGGTGGGAAGCACAGCGACGCCCACAAGGCGGCCGTCATAGGCGACACCGTCGGCGACCCCTTCAAGGACACCGCGGGCCCGAGCCTGAACACTATGGTGACTGTCATAGGCCTCATCGCCAACATCTTCCTGCCCCTATTCCTCCTCTACGCCCTCATCCGCTGAGGCTAGGGGAGGCACCCCATTACATTTATTAGGTCGTAGACTTCTCTAAGGTCTTCGCATAGGAGAATCCGTCAATGTACCGGCACCTCGAAGAGGCTTGGAAACGTCCGGCGAAGAGCTACGTGCAGGATCTCATGCGCCAGCGCGTCGTCGCCTGGAGGCGGCAGCCCGCCGTCAACAGGGTTGAGAAGCCGACGCGTCTAGACCGCGCCCACAGGCTCGGCTACAAGGCCAAGAAGGGCATAGTGGTGGTACGCGTACGCGTCCGCCGCGGTGGCGCACACAAGCTCAGAGCCATCCTCGGCCGCAGGCCGAAGAAGATGGGTGTGACGAAGTTCACCCCCGCGAAGAGCATCCAGCTCATAGCTGAGCAGCGCGCGTCGAAGAAGTACCCCAACCTTGAGGTACTCAACAGCTACTGGGTCTGGCAGGACGGCGTGAACAAGTGGTACGAGGTCATACTGCTTGACCCCGCGAGCCCCCACATAAAGGCCGACAAAAACCTAAACTGGGTCTGCAGAAAGTAGAACCCCCGGGGCTAAGGTCCCATTCAGTTTTTTAGTTATAATCCTGCTTGGCGTAGTTGCCCTTCGTGGGCTTCTTGCCGAGGAACATGACGTTGAAGTCGTTCTTCATGATCATCCACGTGTACTTGGCGATCCCGAGCTTCTGGATTCGGCGTATCGAGTAGTCGACCTGTATCCTGTCGTCCATGGCCATCTTGCCGTGCTCCTTCAGCCTCTTCGCTATCTCGACGTCGTCGGAGTAGTCGAGGTCGCTGTAGCCCTTCACCTCGAGGAAGGCGTCGCGGCGGAAGGCCGTGTTTGCTCCGCAGAGGTGGTGGTAGCCGACGAGTGAGCCGGCCTTACGCAACCCGTTGGCGACCTTGAAGGCGTACCTGTAGGCGCCAGCCTCTATTCTGTGCATGTCCTTCGGGATCATGGGGTCGAGGTAGCCCGTGACCGCGACTATCTGGTCGTCGTTGAAGTCGTTCTGGATGGTGTGGAGCCAGTCCTCGTCGGGGAGGCAGTCGGCGTCGGTTGTGGCGATGATGTCTCCGGTGGCCGCCATGGCGCCGTCGTTTCTCGCGCCGCCGACTCCATGGCTGACCTGCTGTATGACCCTGTCGGCGTACTTCGCGGCGATCTCAGTGGTCCTGTCCTTGCTGTTCCCGTCGACGACGATGATTTCGTAGGAGTCTCGGGGGATGTTCTGCCTCGTGAGTGACATGAGGCACTTCTCGATGTTCTTCTCTTCGTTGTAGGTCGGTACGACTACGGTGATCATTTTTTCTCCTCCTCTTCCGCTGCCCTCTTCCCCGAGAGGATGGACTTGTCCATGTTGAGGTACTCCCACTCGCCGAATCGCCCCATCGAGGAGATTTTGAGTGAGTTTAGGTACGTCTGGATGAGATTAACGTTTCTCCGGTGCTGGAGGTCGTAGACGACGTATGCGTACTTGAAGTCTAGGGCGTCGAAGACCTCTAGCGCGTCGTCGTCTCGCAGGATCTCTGCGTTGATGAGGCCTTCTCTGACCTTCTCCCTCGTCTCCGCGATGTTCGGCTTCGCGCCCCTGTATGTGACTTCGACGAGGACGCTGCTCTTTCCCTTGGGTACGGTCTCGGGTGAGAGGTTCATGGGGAAGCTGATCCTGTTGAAGGGGTATTCTTGCTCTGGGAAGTATAGCCAGTGTTTGTCGGAGATGGTTTCACGGTCGACGCCTATGTCGAAGCAGGCTAGGCTGTTGTAGATGAGTCCCTCGGAGGCCTTGATGACCTCTTCGGGGGCCGACTTGATCATCTTGACGAGCTCGGGGAGGGGGACGGATGAGAGGACCCTGTCCGCCTCCTGCCTCTTGGGTTCCCCGTTTCGGGTGTAGATCACTTCGAGGCGCTTCCCCGTGGGGCGTATCTCGGCGACGTTCGAGTCTAGTGAGATTCCTTTGACCCTCTTGGCGAGGGCGTTCGGGATGGCGCCGATCCCGCCGAGGCGAGGGTAGAGGAAGTAGGCGTTTGGGCCGTACTCCCTCTCCACCTTGCCCTGGGCGCCCTTGACCATCTCCTCGATGCTCGGTGACGGTACCCTACCGGCGACCCAGTCGATGCTCATCTGTTCGAGGGGGTACTTCCAGATCTTCTCGTTGTAGGGGGCCATGTAGTGCTTGGCTACGCCCTCCCCCATTGTGGCCCTTATCCACTCCATGAAGTTCCTGGGCTGGATGTCCGGCCTGTGGCGGGCGCCCTCGATGCACTCGTCGATGATCCCTTGCGGGAGGCCGTGTAGGTTGACCTCGAAAGGGTACTCGACGTAGGTGCCGTGTAGGTAGATGTAGGCGCGTCGCCTCTGCTTGATGAGGTCGCCGTTGAGAATCTCGTTGACTAGGCCGTTGACGTATTGGCTCCCGGTGAAGAAGATGTGGGGGGCGAGGTCGAAGACGTAGCCCTTCGCCGTCACGCTCCGGCACAGGCCGCCGACCTCCCCGTCCCTTTCCAGGATCCTGTAGCCGCTACCTAGGTGGTAGGCTGCACTCAGACCTGATAGACCCGCCCCGATTATGATCTTCATTCGTATCTACTCGGGAAGTTGCTTATTGGTGGTGTGAGCGCTATTAAACTTGGCGTGGGGGTCCCTCGGGTGCCGGTTATTCGAGTAGCGCTGTTACTTTTCAGGGGGAAAGCCCCTAAAGTGTGTTGACGAGAAAGAATGGCTTGGGGGTGGGGCGCTAGCCGAGGGTCTTGATGAGCTTCTCAGCGACGATGGTGCTGTTGCCGAGCTGCGCCTCCTTCGACTCGGCGCCGATGTGGGGGGTACAGACGACGTTCTCCATCTTGACGAGGTCCATGTTCTTGGTTGGCTCCTCCTCATAGACGTCGAGTGCGGCGCCAGCTAGGTGGCCCGTCTTCAGGGCGTCTACTAGGGCCTTCTCCTCGATTATTCCCCCGCGGGCGGCGTTGATGATGTAGGCGCTCCTCTTCATCTTGGCGATGGTCGCTGCGTTGAACATGTGCTTGGTCTGGGGGAGGAGGGGGACGTGGACGGTGACGAAGTCGGACTCGGCGAGGAGCTTGTCGAGTGGCACGTACTCTGCGCCTGCCTCGTTTACGAAGTTCATCATCTTTTCGATCATGACA
>Ga0315284_10017964_pt1 | contig 10030 bp, 6 predicted proteins | sample YL17G09_16_MG_FD_203696 | JGI IMG/M metagenome (GOLD analysis project Ga0315284, IMG submission 203696) | Sediment microbial communities from Yellowstone Lake, YNP, Wyoming, USA - YL17G09_16 | ecosystem: Environmental > Aquatic > Freshwater > Lake > Sediment | place: USA: Wyoming | collected...
GCCGTCCTCGCAGCCGGCGATGAACACGGCCGCGAACTCCAGGCCCTTGGCCGCGTGCAGCGTCATCAGCGGCACGCGATTGGCCGACTCGTCGTAATCGTCCTGGTCGCTCGAGAGGTTCACGGTTTCGAGGAACCCTTCGAGGCCGGGGCGCGGCATCTCGTCGGGCGACGCCGCCGCACGCTGGTCGTGCCGCGCGCCCAGCGTGATGAATTCGTCGAGGTTGGCCTTGCGGTCGGGGGCGTCGTCGCCCTTGAGCGAGTCACGAAGGCCCGTCTCGGCGATCACAAGTTCGATAAGGTCCCGGACGGGCTCCTTCGGGGCCGCCAGCAGGCGGTCCATGAGCGCCGAGAAGTGGCTGACGGCGGCGCGGGCCTGCGTCGGCAGGTCCGGCAACTCGCCGGCGTTGCGCGCGGCATCGAGCAGGCCGACGCCCTCGCGCTCTGCCCAGGCCTGGAGGGCCTCGACGGTCTTTTTGCCGATGCCTCGCGGCGGGGTGTTGATGATCCGCCCGACGTTCACCGCGTCGCTCGGGTTGTGGAGGACCTGGAGGTACGCGAGGGCGTCGCGGACTTCCTTGCGCTCGTAGAAACTCGTTCCGCGCACCACCTCGTATGGGATCGGCGGGCGCGCCGAGAGGAAGGCGTCCTCGAGGGCGCGGGTCTGGGCGACGGTCCGGACGAATACGGCGGCGTCGCGGTAGTCGAGCCCGTCGGCCTTGAGGGCGGCGATCCGCCGGGCGATGGAGCGGGCCTCGGCCTCCTCATCGTCGGTCTCGACCACGAGGACCGGCCCGCCCAGGGGGTTGTCGGTGTAGAGGTCCTTGTCCTTTCGGTGTCGGTTGTGGCGGATGACGCCGGATGCGACCGCGAGGATCGTCGGGGTGCTGCGGTAATTCTTCTCGAGGCGGACGACCTTGGCGTCGGGGAAGTCCTTCTCGAAGTCGAGGATGTTGGAGATCTCGGCCCCGCGCCAGCCGTAGATCGCCTGGTCGGGGTCGCCCGTGGCGCAGAGGTTCCGCCGCGCGCCCGCCAGGTCCCGCGCGATGACGTACTGGGCGTGGTTGGTGTCCTGGTATTCATCAATCAGAATGTATCGGAACCGGTCCTGAAGGAGGTCGCGGAACTCGGCGCTGTCGCGAAGGGCGGTCGCAACCTCAAGCAGCAGGTCGTCGAAGTCGAGGGCGTGGGCGTCCCGGAGGAACGTCTCGTAGGCCTGGTAGACCTCGGCGATGCGGCGGGCGGTCCAGTCGCGCGCCGCTCGCTCGGCGAAGTCGCCGGCCCGCTCCAGGCGGTTCTTCGCGCGGCTGATGGCCGAGAGGATCCGGTCGGGGGTGAACTGGGTGGCATCGAGGTTCAGGCGCTCGAGCGCACGCTTGACGGCCGAGGTCTGATCGGCCGTGTCGTAGATCGTGTACGATGGGTCGAGGCCCAGCAGGTCGGCGTACTCGCGGAGCATCCGCGCGCAAAAACTGTGGAACGTCGTGACCACGAGGCGCCGCGCGTCGGGCACGAGGGCGTGCGTCCGGTCGCGCATCTCGCCGGCCGCCTTGTTCGTGAACGTGATCGCCAGGACCTGCCACGGCCGGGCGCCCTGGCGGATGAGGTGGGCGATGCGGCGGGTGATGACGCGGGTCTTGCCGCTCCCGGCCCCGGCCAGCACCAGCAGCGGGCCGTCGAGGTGCGTCACCGCCTCGCGCTGGGCGGGCGTCAGGTCGTCGAGAATATCCATGGGCGTGCGGCTATCCTTCGGCCAATCGGACACCGGGCGATTCAGGGTATGATAGCAGCCGCGGCCGGGATTGTCTACGGAGGCGGAGAGGCGAGAGAGTGATTGCGGTCCGTGGCGGCCTTTGGCATAATAGTGCCGGCGGCCAGGAGGGGCATCGATTGGTCCTGCGGCGCAGAATCCTGATCGGTTACGGCATCGCCCTGGGGCTGATGGCGGTGGTGCTGGTCTGGGCCGTGGTGAACCTCGTGGGCCTCGGGCAGGCCAGCAACGCCATCCTGCGCGAGAACTACAAGAGCATCCTGGCGGCCGAGAACATGATCGAAGCCATCGAGCGGCAGGACAGCGCCACGCTGCTCGTGATGCTCGAGTACGACGACGAGGGCCTCCGGCAGTTCCGCCAGAACGAGAACCAGTTCCTCCAGTGGCTCGGCCGCGCCAAGGACAACGTCACGGTCCAGGGCGAGGCCGACATCATCGCGAGCATCGAGGCCGGGTACTCCGAGTACCTGGTCAATTCCTCCACACTGCGCCAACTTCGCCGCGACCAGCCCGACGGGGCCGGCACATTTTACCACGAGACGGTGCTGCCCTCGTTCAAACACGTCCGCGACGAGGCGGCCCGCCTCCGCGAACTCAACCAGGACACGATGTACGCGGCCAGCCGCCGGGCCGAGCGGGTCGCGCGAGCGGCCATCTGGTCAACGGTGGCCATCGGTCTGGCCGCCGTCGGCGCGGGCCTGGGCTTCAGCCTGCTCCTCTCGAAGCGGCTGGTGCGGCCGATCCGGCAGATGATGGAGGCGGCGGAGGCCCTGGCCGAAGGCAACTACGATGTCCAGGTACCCGCGGGCGGACCGGACGAACTGGGCCGCCTGGCCGAAGGCTTCAACGCCATGGCCAAGAAACTGGGCCTTTACCATCGGCTCAACGTCGAGAAGATCGTCGCCGAGAAGCGAAAGAGCGATGCGGTCCTCAGGAGCATTGACGACGGCGTGGTGGTGGTGGACGCCGCGTTCCGCATCGACCACATGAACCCTCTGGCCGGCCGCATCCTGGGTGTCCAGCCCGAGGCCGCCCAAGAGAAACACTTCCTGGAAGTCGTCAAGAACGATCGGCTGTTTGAGTTGATCAAGCAGACGGCCGAGACGGGCAAGCCCCCGGCGCTGGAGGAAGGCAAGAACATCCTGACCGTCGGCGAAGGCGAATCGGCGCGGCACTACATGTTTGCCGTGACGCCTGTCGTGTCGGCAGGCGGCGGGATGCTGGGCGTGGTGCTCCTGCTCAAGGACGTGACGCGCCTCAAGGAACTCGACCGGATGAAGAGCGAGTTCGTAATGACGGCCTCGCACCAACTCAAGACGCCCCTCCAGAGCCTGGGCATGAGCATCGAACTGCTCCGGGAGGGCGCGGCCGACCGGCTTGACGATAAGCAGAAGGAACTCCTCGACGCCGCGCACGAGGAACTCCAGCGCCTCAAGTCGCTAATCACCGACCTGCTGGACCTCTCGAAGATCGAGGCCGGCAAGGTGGGGATGGAGTTCGACCGCGTGCCCGTGGGCGTGCTGGCCGAGAAGGCGGCCGGCGTCTTCAAGGCCCAGGCCGAGGAGCAGCGGGTCGAACTCAAGACCCAGGTGCCCGAGGGACTGCCCCAGGTGCAGGCCGACGCGAACAAGATCACCTGGGTGTTGACGAATCTGGTCTCCAACGCCCTCCGGTACGTGGACGCGGGCGGACACGTCACGCTCTCGGCCGAGCAGGTCGGCGAATGGGTCCACGTTTCCGTGGCCGACGACGGCGAAGGGATTCCCCTGGAGTACCAGAGCCGCATCTTCGAGAAGTTCGTGCACGTCAAGGGCAACAAGAGCGTCGGCGGCACGGGCCTGGGGCTGGCCATCTGCAAGGAGGTTGTGCGTGCCCACAAGGGCACGATCTGGGTGGACTCGACGCCCGGCGAGGGCACCACGTTCACGTTCACCTTGCCGGTGGCGCCGCAATCGTAGGAGAGCCGCCATGGAAGCCAAACCCGTCCTCATCGTGGACGACGAGAAGAACATCCGCCTGACGCTGTCGCGGGCCCTCGAGGCCCTGGCCCTCGAGACCGCCACGGCCGTCAACGGCGAGGAGGCCCTCTCGCGGATCCGGGAAAAGGACTTCGGGCTGGTCCTCCTGGACCTGAAGATGCCCGGCATGGATGGGATGGAGGTCCTGCGGCGGCTGCGAGAGGCGCGGCCGGACATCAAGGTGATCATCATCACCGCGCACGGCACCATCGAGTCGGCCGTCGAGGCGATGAAACTGGGGGCCGTGGATTTCATGCAGAAGCCCTTCGCCCCCAAGGAGATCCGCGAGTTGGTCCGGAAGGTCCTCTCGCGCGACGCGCTGGTGGCCGAGAAGGCCGGCGACTACGGCTCGCACGTCGAGTTGGCCAAGAGGGCCATCGCCAACCGGCAGTTCGACGCCGCCCAGGAGCACGTTCGCCAAGCCATCGCGGCCGACGCCACCAAGCCCGAAGCCTTCAACCTGCTCGGCGTGCTCTTGGAAATGGCCGGCAACCGGTTGGAGGCCCAGAAGAACTACCGGGCGGCGCTCGCCCTGGCCCCTGGCTACAAGCCGGCCGAGGAGAACCTGGGCCGAACGGTGGGCGGAAAGGGCGGCGGCTTCCGCCTCGGCAAGAGCGAACATCCCCCTGAGGATGAGGCGTAAATGGCCCGAGACCTCTTCATCGTGATCGTCGGGTGCGGCCGGCTGGGCTCGCACCTGGCCAACCGCCTCAGCCGCGCCGGCCACAGCGTGGTGGCCGTCGACTCGGACGAATCGGCCTTTGGCAGCCTCTCGCCGGAGTACAGCGGCTTCCGCGTCGAGGGCGATGCCACCGAACTGGCCGTCCTCAAACAGGCCAAGGCCGACAAAGCCGACCTCGTCATCGTCGCCACGCGGGACGACAACGTCAACCTGATGGTCGCCCAGGTCGCCAAGGCCGCCTTCGCCGTGCCGCGCGTCGTCGCCAGGGTGTTTGACCCCAAGCGAGAGGCCGTCTACCGCCACCTCGGCGTCGAGACGGTCTGCCCGACGGCCGTGGCCGCGGAGTCGTTCCTCCAGATCGCTTCCGACGCCGCTTCCAAGGAGGGTTCGTCGTGAAGGTGCTCATTGTCGGCGGCGGCAAGGCGGTCTACTTCCTGTGCCGGACCTTTCTGGCCAAGGGCCACGAGGTTACGGTCATCAACCGGAGCCGCGACGAGTGTGTCGAGATGTCCCGGCGACTCAAGGTTACCGTCATCCACGGCGACGGCAGCGACCCGTCGATCCTCGAGGAGGCCGGCGCCCGCGGGGCCGACGTCGCCCTCGCCCTGACGCCGAAGGACCAGGACAACCTGGTCGTCTGTCAGTTGGCCGCCCGGGAATATGGGGTGCCCCAAACGGTGGCCCTGGTGAGCGACCCCGACAACGAGGACATCTTCCGGAAACTCGGCGTCGGAACGTTTTCCACCACGCGGACCCTAGCCAGCCTTATCGAGCAACGGACGGCCCTCGACGAGATCACCAACCTCATCCCCGCCGCCGAAGGCAGGGTGAACCTCACCGAAATGGCCCTGCGGCCGAACTGGCCCGTCGTCGGCAAGGCGCTGCGCGACCTGGCGCTCCCGGCCGACAGCCTGATCGCGGTAGTCCTCCGCGGCGACCAGGTGCTTGTGCCGCGCGGCGACACGACGCTCCAGGCCCACGACCGGATCGTGTTGGTCACCTTGCCGGAGAACCACGGCCCGGTCCTCCGGTTCATCACGGGCGAGACGACCTGAAGGAGGTGGCCGTGCGAGAAGCCCGCTACCTCCGGCAGCGATACCGGGCGATCCTCTCCTACACGGGCGCGATCCTGGCGCTAGCCGGCGCGCTGATGCTTACCCCGCTCCTGGCGCTGCTGGCGTGGCCCCAGGAGCGCGGCCAGGCGTGGGCATTCGCCGTCCCGGCCGCCGTCATGGGTGCCCTCGGCCTTGGGATGTGGCGGTGGCTTCGGCCCCGCGACGGGGTGGTCCTGAGCGTCCAGGAAGGCGGCGTCATCGTCCTTTTGAGTTGGGTGTTCGTCTGCCTCTTCTCGGCCTGGCCGTTCATGGCGGTCCTGGGGCTCAACTTCACTCAGGCCGTGTTCGAATCGGTCAGCGGCTGGACCACGACAGGCCTTTCGGTCGTGGACATCACGGCCGCCGGCCACGTTATCCTGCTGTGGCGAAGCATCATGCAACTGGCCGGCGGCGCGGGCCTTGCGATCATCATGCTTTCGGCCATCGCGGGGCCGACCGGCCCGGCCCTCTCGACTGCCGAGGGACGCGACCAACTCGTCCCCCACGTCCGCCGGTCGGCCAAACTCGTGATGATGATCTACAGCGGCTATGCAACCATCGGCACGCTGGCCCTGTGGCTGGCCGGCATGGGCTGGTTCGACGCGGTCAACCACGCCTTCGCGGCCGTTTCGACCGGCGGCTTCTCCACGCACCCCGAGAGCATCGGTTACTGGAATTCCGTGGCCGTAGAGGCCGTGACGATCCCGCTGATGATCCTCGGAAACCTGAGTTTTGTGACCGCCTGGCTGCTCTTGCGCGGAAAGTTCGGCGCCGTCGCCCGCAACGGCGAAGTCCGCCTGATGGCCGTGCTGATCCCCCTCTCAGCGGCCCTGCTGTTCCTGCTGACCGCCCGGGGACTGTACCCGGCCCTCGGCAAGGCCGTCCGCGTGGCCGTCTTCGAGACCGTCAGCGCCCTGACGACCACGGGCTTTTCGACCGTCGGTTTCGGCGACTGGAACGCCTTCGGCTGGATCGTCCTCGTCGTGCTGATGCTGATCGGCGGCGGCACGTGCTCGACGGCCGGCGGCATCAAGCAGTACCGCGTCTACCTGCTTTACAAGAGCCTCGTGTGGGAACTGCGCCGAAGGCTCCTGCCGCGCACCGTCGTGGCCGAGAACCCCGTCTGGGAGGCCGACCGGCAGGTCTTTGTTACCGACGCGCGACTGCGGCAAATCGGTACGTTCGTGTTCCTGTACCTCGTGACGTTCGCCGCAGGCTCAGCGGTCCTGGCCGCCCACGGATACGGCCTGAAGGAATCGGTCTTCGAGTACGCCTCGGCCGTCGGCACGGTCGGCCTCTCGGTGGGCGTTACCTTGCCCACCGCGCCGCCCGGCGTCCTTTGGGCCGAGATCGCCGGCATGTTCCTCGGCCGCCTGGAATTCTTTGTCGTCCTTGCCAGCGCCGCCAAACTGACTCGCGACCTCCGAAACCTGCGGCGATAGGGCGGGGGGGGCTGACGCCTTTTCTATCCACCCGCACCGGCCGGTGCGGCGTTTTTGCTTGCCCGGCTGCGCGGCGCGCCCGTATGCTGGCGGCCAGGGGGCATGCGGAACAATGGCCCAATCGCGCTATTGCGAGGCTCGAACGCTCGTCCGACGGCTCTGCCGGCTTCCGAAGGAAGACCCTGCCGATTTCAAACGCAAGGTCGCACGCCTTCGCGATCATTTTGAGCGGTTCAACGTGGACGTGTCCGAACTGTGCCAGTGGCTGATGGGGCTGCACCGCCGGTTTGCCGACACCGCCCAGCCCGGCAGTTTCGGGGCGTTTGGGGACTTTTTTCTTGAACCGACTCTCGATGGCACTGAGGCGGACGAGTCGGAGCGCGACCGCTGGCGGCTGGCCCTTTTCGACGATGTGGCGGGGTTCCGCCCCACGGAGGCGCTCGGGGAGGCCCCGGTCCCGGATACGCTGCGCCAACCGATGAACCAGGCCGCCGCGCAGCCCAAGACCCCCACCGCCCAGCGCCTCTTCGGGCGGCTGCGCGCCCTTGAACCGGCGCACCGCCTCGTCCTCCTCAAGGCTGCGGCGGAGTGGGTCGTTGCCCGCTACCAGCGCGGCATGGAGAACTGGGTCCGCCAGCGCGAGGAATGGGAGAAAGAGAAAAAAGAGTGGGAGTGTCGCCACCCGGCGCTGACCGAAGACGTCCGCAAGCGATTTACAGATGTTTTTAAGTCGCTCAAGGATCCCGAAAGAGACGACCGCCCCGGGGTCCGGCGCAAGCGCCCGCGCATTTGTCCGCACAATCGCATCGCCGAGAATAAGAACAATTGCATCTACGCCGGCGAGAAGGGCCACGGACCACTGTGTTGGAAATACGTGGATTTCGTGAAAGAACAGAAGAAGAAAAAGAAAAGTTTTAACGAGAAGCACTTCGCCGAAAACGCGGAAAAGTATCTTGAGTTCCGCCGCAACCCGGAGCGGCGTCCCGTTGAGCGCGGCTCGGAGAACAAGCAGCGCGCTCTGGAGCGCCTTTATAAGGCGGTTCCCCAAAGCCGCCCTTGGTTCGCGGACGCGTGGACGGACTACCTGCGGACGCTCGGACTCAACGAGCAAACCGTTGTGCAAGAAGGCCGGTTGCCGCACTGCCGCAAGATCAGCGGCGAGACGTGGGAGAAGTCGAAGTGCCTGTGGAACCCGCACACCGACCTGTGCCGACAATACAAGGAGGCGCTCGACGGGCTCAACGCCCCGACGCGCTCGCTGGAGCCGCAGTACCGCGAGTGGCGGCGGGAATACCTTGCCGGGCCGCGCAAGCCGTCGTTCCGCTATCCATCGAGCCGCGACCTGCCGATGCCCAAGATCTTCGGCGCGGACTTCCACGAGATTGACTTCGACGGCTCCATCCTGCGTCTGCGCCTGGACGATATGCCGCAAGGTGAGTGGATCGAGTTCGGCTTCGTTCCCTGGCCGCGCGACTACCGCCCGTCCAGGAAGGAGGTCGGGGACAAGGTAACGAGCGTCCACGTCCACTTCGTGGGCACCCGCGCCCGCGTCGGGTTCCGGTTCGACGTGCCGCACGCCTCTTCGCGCTTCGGGTGCACGCAGGACGAACTCGATGAGTTGCGAAGCCGCGCGTTTCCGCGCCGGGCGCAGGACCAGGCGTTTCTCGATGCCGCGCGGCAACGGTTGCTCGACTCTTTTACGGGCGACGCCGGCCGCGACCTGCGCCTCCTGGCGGTGGACCTCGGCGAGACCGGCGCCTGCGCGACTGTGTACAAGGGCAAGACGCCTACGGCCGACGTTCCGCTGAAAATCATCAAGATCGAGCGTCTCTACGAACAACTTCCCAGGGACTTGAAGGACGTCACGCGGGGGCTCCGCAAGGAACACGTGGGGCGACACCTGAAAAAAGTGGCCGAGGGCGCGGCCGAGGTCGCCAAGCATCGCCCAAAGGCAGGAGTGCCGTCTGCGACGTTGCGCGACCACGACTTCCGCGGGTTGAGTCGCCACGTCGCCTGGATGATCCGCGACTGGGTCCGACTCAACGCCGCGCAGGTCACGGCCGCCGCCGAGGAACACTGCTGCGACCTGATCGTTTTCGAGAGCCTGCGCGGCTTCTACGCGCCCGGCTATGACAAGATGGACCCGGAGAAGAAGCGCCGGCTGGCGATGTTCGCCCATGGCCGGGTCCGCCGCAAGGTCGCCGAAAAGGCCGTCGAGCGCGGCATGAGGATGGTGACGGTTCCCTATTACGAATCGTCGCAGTTCTGCTCGGCCTGCGGCCACGAGCAAGGCGACAAGGGACTATGGAGGAAAAACAAAAAAGATCACAAATTCAAATGTGAATGCGGCGGTTCGAAGGCGAAGGTCCCGGAAGCGGATTCTCGCCCCCAGTGCCGGTGCATAGCGAGTCTTAACAGCGACGCCAACGCCGCACGGGTGCTCGCGCGGGTTTTCTGGGGCGAGATTCTCTTGCCCCCGCCGGAAGATCGGCCTTGACAGGTATTGCAGGCACACTAAAATAAGACTGCCTTTGAGTCATTTGTTTGGAAAAAGCCCGGTGGACCATTGGACCAATGGGCGGATCCCAGGCACGAAGGCAAGACCGCAGATGTACGGGTAATCGAAGGGAGTGTGGACCGCTTTTGGCCGCGCGAAAAGGTTGTAACAGGTTTTAACTAAAGGAGTTATGGGACTCCTGGTGCGGTCACCCGTAGATTTGCGGTCCGCGACACCCGTCGGCACGAGGCACCCGAACTCCGCGCCGGTGCGGTCACCCGTAGATTTGCGGTCCGCGACACCGGGTCGCGCGATACTTAAGCATCCAATGTCGGTGCGGTCACCCGTAGATTTGCGGTCCGCGACACCTTTGTGGGCGAAGTCTTCAGGTCTTCGACCGGTGCGGTCACCCGTAGATTTGCGGTCCGCGACACCCGTTTTCTCCCTTTGCCCCTCTCTCTACCTTGGTGCGGTCACCCGTAGATTTGCGGGCCGCGACACCTCACCCGGCCCTATAAGCGCCTCGC
>Ga0315284_10017966_pt1 | contig 10030 bp, 6 predicted proteins | sample YL17G09_16_MG_FD_203696 | JGI IMG/M metagenome (GOLD analysis project Ga0315284, IMG submission 203696) | Sediment microbial communities from Yellowstone Lake, YNP, Wyoming, USA - YL17G09_16 | ecosystem: Environmental > Aquatic > Freshwater > Lake > Sediment | place: USA: Wyoming | collected...
CGCCTGGCGGCGCATCCATCTCATCGAGGAGGAGCGGCGGGGAGCGTAACCGGAGAGCCAGCTATGGGCGGCGCGCGTGCTTAGCCAGGCCCCCTATCGCAGCACCCACGGCACACCGTCCACGTGCCCGGCGATGGGGATCTCGATCTTCCAGATGTTCAGCGTCAGCTGGCGCTGCTCGCCCTTGCCGTCGAGCGAGAGCCCGAAGAACTCTCTCCAGAAGATGTCGCCGTGGAGCTGGCGGCTGAAGTCGCGCAGGGCGCGCGGGGAGGCGCCGATCAGCGGCTCGCTGACGGCCACCATCGCGGTGACGTCGGGGAACAGCCGGCGACGCAGCCCGATCTGCACCGCCGCCTGGTCGCCCCCGCCGTAGACGATCCCGGTGCGCACCTCCGCCCAGGCGAGCGAGTCCGCCCGGGACAAGCCGTAGAACAGCCCGCTGCGCGAGTGGTAGCCGATGGTGAGGGAGTGGAACGGCCGCTCGCCGGCCGCCGCCGGCGGGCACGCGGCGAGGACACCTAGCAAGCTGAGGAGGACGAACCGGATACGCACGATCATCACCTCGCCTCGAGCCTGACGTCGGGCGGACGCGCGGACCCGAAACCGGCAAGAAGCGTAGCACCACGCGCTGCGGCGGTCCAGCGCGAGGCCCCATCCGGGCGTTGACGCCGGGCCGCCCCGCGTCTATACATCCCGGCGGCGCCGCCCAAGGAGTACTGCCATGAACGGACAGGCCGCCCCCGTCCCGCAGGCCGAGCGCATCCTCTCCCTCGACGCCATCCGCGGCGTGGCGGTGCTCGGCATCCTGGTGATGAACATCCAGAGCTTCGCGCTGCCGTCATCCGCCTATCTCAACCCGACGGCGCTCGGTCCCCTGGCCGGGGCCGGCTGGTGGGTCTGGCTCCTGAGCCACCTCTTCGCCGATCGCAAGTTCATCAGCATCTTCTCGATGCTCTTCGGCGCCGGCGTCCTGCTGTTCACCGAGCACGCGGAAGCCAGGGGGGCCGCGCCCGGCCCGCTCCATTACCGGCGCATGACCTGGCTCCTGCTCTTCGGCCTGGCCCACGCCTACCTGCTCTGGTACGGCGACATCCTCGTCACCTACGCCCTCTGCGGCATGCTGGCGTTCCTGTTCCGGAAGCGCCCGGCGCGCGCCCTCTTCATCACCGGCCTCGTGGCCCTGGCGTTCGGATCGGCGATCTATCTCTTCTTCGGCTGGTCCATGCGGTTCTGGCCGCCGGCGTCCGTCGCCAACCTGCTCGAGACCTGGCGGCCGGCGCCCGACCGGCTGGCGTGGGAGACGGAGCTCTATCGCGGCGGCTGGCTCGGCCAGATGGCGCATCGCGCCCCGCTGGCCTTCTTCCTCCAGGTCCCGTTCCTATTGATGTACGAGCTGTGGCGGGCCGGCGGGCTCATGCTCGTCGGCATGGCGCTCTACAAGTGGGGCGTGCTGGCGGGTGAGCGCCCGCCGGGCTTCTACCGGCGGCTGCTCGCGGGCGGGCTGGTCGCGGGTCTCGGGCTGGCCGCTTACGGCGTCTACCGCAACGTCGCGGCCGGCTGGGATGTGCGGTACTCGTTCTTCCTCGGCCCGCAGTGGAACTACTGGGCCGGCGTCCTGATCGCCCTCGCCTACATCGCCGCGGTCGTGCTGGCGTGCCGGGCGTGGCCCGCCTCGGGGCTCGTCCGCCGGCTGGCGGCCGTGGGACGCATGGCCTTCACGAACTACCTGGTGCACACGCTCATCTGCACGACGCTCTTTTACGGGCACGGCCTCGGCCTCTACGGCCGCGTGGGACGCCCCGGGCAGGTTGCCATCGTCATGGCGATCTGGCTCTTGCAGCTCTGGTACTCGCCGCTGTGGCTCGCCCGCTTCCGCTTCGGCCCCTTCGAGTGGCTCTGGCGCTCGCTCACCTACGGCCAGCGCCTGCCCAACCGGCTGGCTGCGCCGCAGCGGTAGGACCGGCGGCCGGGGGTGCGCGCTGCCGCCCCCGGCCGCCATGAACCACCAGCTACCAGGAACCCTGCGCCTACTGAATGATCGTCACCCTCTGCGACGACACCCGGCCGTTCTGCGTGAGCTTCACCAGATACACCCCCGTCGGCAGGTGCGTGGTGCCCCCCAGCTGCAGCTGGTGGCGACCCGGGCCGAGATCACCGACCTCGGCCGAATGCACCAGTCTGCCGCTCACGCTCACGACCTCGAGCCGGGCCGACACCCCGTCCGCCAGCGTGAAGCCGAGGACCAGCGGCCCGCGCTGTGGGTTGGGCACGATGCGCTCGAGGCCGAAGGACAGAATCGCGTTGCCCGGCGGCGGAGTCGCGCCTGCTTCGTCATCCGAAGCGAACAGCAACCCGCCCGGCCCCTCCGAGTGCACGTTGATCCACGCCAGCATCGGCCGCCAGAACAGGTCCTCGGCCCCGGGCCAGGTGAAGATGTCGATGTGGCCGATGTCGGTCTCGAGCGGGGGCCCCAGCGACGGCATCAGCATCTCGACATCCTGGCTGCCGAAGAGCGCGACGCTGTGCTCGGTGACGGGTCCGAACCCACCCATGGGCGTGGCGTCGAGCACCGGCACGCGAATCAGGCCGAGGTAGTCGTCGTACGGCGAATCGAGCCCGCTCACAGGCAGCGAGAACAGGAGGTCGTAGTCCCGGAAGAACATCGTGGGCTGCCAGGTGATCGCGCTCTCCAGGAAGTCGAACCACATCTCGCGGTCGGTGAGGCGCGGGCCGGTGAAGGCCCCCGCCCCGTCCATCACCCCGCCCCAGTAGTGGAACGGGGCCGGCGGGAGTATCCCTGGCGTGAACGAGAAGTAGCAGACCGCCTGGTAGTTCGTGAGGCCGGGAATGACCGGCGAAGGATCGTCAGGATGGTTCCGCCCCAGCTCCCCGAGCAGGCTGAACGCCACGAATTGCTGGTACTGACCCGCCGCCAGGCAGGCCTCCTGGTAGGCCAGATCCGTGATGCTGAACTGCTGCAGCTCGGCGTTGTCGGTTCGGTAGGGACAGTCGATCTCGATGTACGCGCCGATCTTCCTCTGCAGCGGAGGCAGCTGCGTCTCCTCGTTCAGCAGCGCGATGGTCTCGAACACGCCGCTGCTGTAGCCGCTCAGGATCATCTTCCCGGGGCCGCAGGCCGTGGCCAGCCGCACCGCCCGGGCCACGGCAACGCCGAGCTTCAGATCGCGCATCGCACGGCCGATCCCGTAGTCCGCCATGAAGGCGAAGTCGGTCTCGTCCGGGGGAGCCAGCGTCCAGGCCTGGTCGATACCCCAGACGTCCACCCCGCCCTGCGCCAGATACACCGCGAACCCGAAGTCATCCGGCGTCGAGGGCGAGTACAACCCGGGCAGGTACATCCCGACGAAGTTCTTCGCGTCGCCGTGCTGGAGGAAGACGTTCGTCGCCGTCCGGATCGGCCGCCCCGGCTTGGTCTCCTTTACCACCCGGTGCAGCCGGAAGCGATCGTACTTCCCTTCGCCGAAGCGTACCTCGAAGCTGTAGTGCACGATGTTCCCGCTGATCACCTCGCGCCGCATGTTCAGCGCGTGCAGCGGCATCGCGTACTGCGCGCCGACGTTGGCCGCCTCCTGGTCGAGCATGGTCTGCACTCCGGCCAGGGCGAGGGCCAGGGGCGACGCGTCGCTGGCCGCGGGGTTGTCTTCGCGGATGACCGGCGACGCCGCCAGCGCGGGGATCGTGAGGCAGACTGTCAGTGCCACGGCCATGAGAAGCGCGCCGTAGCGGGGGCTCGCGAATCTCATATCGCACCTCGGGCGAGCCGCGGGGAACGGCTGCGGCTCTCTGGACAGAGAAGCGGGTCTGGATCGCCGGAGCTGGCCTCCAGCCGAATGTCGTGGGATGCGGGCGGGAACCGGCTCGCTCCTCGGTGGGAAAGTCGGCGAGGGGACGGCTCCCCGAGGGTATCGCCACTCGGTCGCACGAAGAGTGGCGACCAAGACTAGAGCCGCGTCGGCGAATCAATCAAGCGGAAATCAGTTCCCGCGCGTACTACATCCGTTGCTCAAGTATGACCGCGCGCAGGGTGGCCGGCGAATCCGACCGCTCCGTCACCACCCCGCGAACCGGTCCGTCGCCGCCACCAGTGCGCGGCTGTTGGGCGGCTCGAAAGCGCTGTGCCCGCTGTCGGGGGTGATGATGAGGTCAGCCTCCGGCCAGGCGCGGTGCAGCGCCCACGCGCTCTCCACTCCGCACACCACGTCGTAGCGGCCCTGCACGATGACACCCGGGATGTGCCGGATGCGCCCAGCGTCACGCAGCAACTGATCGTCGGTCGCGAGCCAGCCGCGGTGGACGAAGTAGTGCGCCTCGATGCGGGCCATGGCGAGCGCGGTGGCGTCCTCTTCGTAGTGGCTCTGGAACGCCGCGTCCGGGATGAGCTTCGAGGTCGCCCCCTCCCACCCGCTCCACACCTTGGCCGCAGCCAGCCGCACCACCGGGTCGGCGCTCGTCAGGCGCTTGTAGTACGCGGTGAGCAGATCGCCGCGCTCAGCCTCCGGGATGTGGTCGCGATACGCCTCCCAGGCGTCGGGATACATGACGGAGGTCCCCGACTGATAGAACCAATCGATCTCCCGGCGGCGCAGCAGGAAGATGCCGCGCAACACCAGCTCCGTGACGCGCTCCGGGTGCTTCTCGGCGTACGCCAGCGCCAGCGTCGAGCCCCAGCTGCCGCCGAACACCTGCCACTTGGCGATCCCGAGATGCTCGCGCAGGGCCTCGATGTCCGACACCAGGTGCCCGGTCGTGTTGTCCTCGAGACTGGCGTGCGGCGTGCTCTGGCCGCAGCCCCGCTGGTCGAAGAGCACGATGCGGTACTTCTCCGGGTGGAAGAAGCGCCGCTGCTTGGGCTCGGTGCCGCCGCCCGGCCCGCCGTGCAGGAACACGACCGGCTTGCCGTCCGGCCGGCCGCTTTCCTCGAAGTAGATCTCGTGCGCGCCCGAGACCTTCAGCCGCCCGGTGCGCAGCGGCTCGAGCGGCGGGTACATCCAGGTGAGCGGGTCCTTCACGGGATGGGTCATGGGGCCTCCACGCAGGCTATCGCCGGCCGCCGCTACGCCACATAGACGGCGTGCTCGCAGTCTAATCGCCGGCGGTGGGCTTGCCCAGCTATCGCTTCGGATCGCCCGGCGCACCGCATAGCGAAGACCTCCGCGACCGGGGCTCTCGGGCCCCGGCCCACGGAGGTCTGCCACGCCGCGTGAGGACCGCGGACGCTGCTTGGTTAGTTCAGCCGCACGACCTTCACCGAGCGCGAGCCCGCCGGGCTCGTGAGCTTGGCGTGGTACACGCCGGCGCCCGCCGCGATGCCGGACGCCGTCCGGCCGTCCCAGACGACGCTGTACTCGCCCGGCGACAGCCCGGGGAGCGACTTGCCCCACACCTTCCTGCCCGCCACGTCGTAGAGGTCCAGGTGGGCATCGCCGCCGGCGGGCGTGGCGAAGCGGAAGAGTACGGTGCCCCCGCCACTCGGGTTCGGCACCGGCGCACGGAGCGCCAGTTGGTTGCCCGATCCGCCGCCCACCGCGACCGTGCCCTGGGGAGCCAGCGTGAGACCGGTCAGCCCCGGGTACCCGGTCGGGCCGATGAAGGCGATGACGCCGGTCGTCGGGTTGATGCGGTAGAAGTTACCACCGTCGACGTTGTTGCCGACGGCGTAGAGATCCCCGTCCGGCCCGAACTCGATGCTCCCCAGCCGCATGGGCAGCAAGTTGATGGACGTCGGTTCGCCGCTCGTGATGTCGAACCGCACGAGCTCCACCGCCCCGCCTCCCGCGGTGACGCCGTACATCGCGCTGGTGCGCGGCTCGAACGCCAGCCCGGAGATGGGACCAGTGGAGGTGGGGCCGATGAGCGTGGACAGGCCGGTCCCGGGATCGAGGATGCGGAAATCCGCCGGGCCGCCGCCACTGGTGACCGACGCCCCGTAGAGCCGGCCCAGCGCGAACTCCAGGCCCTGGAACGCTCCGCCGTTGGGCACCGGGGGGCCGAGCGGCGCGCCGCTGCCGATGGCGAACGGCTGGGCGTAGAATCCCCCGTCGGGCGCCTGCACCCAGGCCACGCCGGAGGTGCCGTCGGCTTCGATCTCCGTGGCGCCGCCCACGCCGAAGGTGGGCAGGGGGCTCACGAAGAAGGCGGCGCCGTTGAGCCGGTCGATGGCGAGCAGCTCACCGGGGGTGGTGGAGGCGTAGAGCGCGCCCCCGGCGATCTCCGCCATGCAGGCGTTGGCCACCAGGAACGGCCAGTCCCCGGTGGCGCCGAAGCTGGAGTGCCCGGTCCCGTTCAGATAGATCACGCGACGGTCCGGACGGTAGGCGGCAGCGATCTCGCCGCTGACGTAGCGCCCGTCCTCCATGCCGGCGCCCTGCAGGACGACGGTCTCGCGCACCGCGCCGCAGTCGTAGGCCAGCACACCGTGATGGATGCGCGTCGTGCCGGTCCCGGCGTAGGGGATAAGACCGTAGATGAGCCCCGGGGGCGTCGTGGCGACGGGGCTGTACGGAGGGGTGATGATGCGTCCGCCGAGGCCGGCTCCGGGCCACACGGTGGCGACCCCGAGGATCACCTTGCCGCCGGCGTCCACGAAGCTCGCCAGCCGGTCTCCGAACAGGACGGGATCGTTGTAGCCGAAGTTCGGATGCGTGTAGACGCAGTCGTAGGCGGCCAGCAGCGCCGCCGACGGCGTGCCGGCATTGGCGGCGAAGTAGTCCACCCGCCCGCCCGTCGCCGCGGCGATGGCCCGCCGGTAGACCGGGTCGTCCGCGTCGCACACCGCGTAGAGCATCGAGGGCCCGTTGGCCAGGTTGCAGGTGAACGCGTTGGCGACCAGCCGCGGCCAGTCGCCGGTCCCGCCGAGTCCGGCCGAGCCGGCCCCGTTGCTGAAGACCACCCGCCCGTCGGGACGGTAGGCCTGCGCGATCTCGCCGTCGTCGTAGTGCCCGTCGACGATGCCGGCCCCCTGGGCGAAGAGAAGATCGCGGAAGAAGCAGTCGTAGGCCCCCACGCCGGAATGCAGGCAGGTCGTCCCGTCTCCCATGTAGGGCGAGGCGGCGGAGTGGAACTTGCCGGGCAGGGCGGTCACCGGGCTGTAGCCGGGAGTCCGGATTCGCCCGCCGATGGAGAAGTCGATTCCCCCGCCGACGTCGTTGTAGGTGCAGCCGACACCGAGGACCACCTTCCCGCCGGCGTCCACGAAGTCGGCGAGCCGGTCGCCCATCAGGACGCGGTCGGAGTAGACGCTCCCGGTGTGCGTGTAGACGCCGTTGTAGGTCGCCAGCAGCGCCGCCGACGGCGTGCCGCCCGCGGCGGCGAAGTAGTTCACCGGTCCCAGCGTGAACGCCGCGATGGACGCCCGGTAGGCAGCGTCGTCGCCAACGGCCGGGGCGTACAGGACGCTCGGGGCCCTGGGGATCCCGCCGGCCGCGTTGGCGATGATCTGCGCCCAGTCGCCGCTGCCGCCCATGGCGGCGGTTCCGCCGCCGTTGGTGTAAACGACCCGCCCGTCGGGGCGGTACGCCAGGGCGATCTCGCCGTCGGCGTAGTGGCCGTCCACGATGCCCGGCCCCTGGAGGACGAGGATGTCGCGAAACACGCCGTCGTAGGCCAGCACGCCGGCGTGCAGCGAGGTGCTTCCGTCGCCGGCGTAGGCGGAGAGCACGAGGTGATTCGTCCCGGCCGGCGAGGTGACCGGCGAGTAGCCGGGGTTCATGATCCGGCCGCCGAGGGGATTCCCGACGGTGTACGTGCAGAAGACGCCGAGTATCACCTTGCCGCCGGCGTCCACGTAGTCGGCCAGGCGATCCCCGAACAGGACCCGGTCGGAATACGCGTTGCTGGGGAAGGTGTAGACGGCTTGATACGCCGCGAGCTGCGGCGCCGTGGGCGTGCCCACGCGGGCGTCGAAGTAGTCCACCGTGCCGCCGGTCAAAGCCGCGATCGCCGCCCGGTAGGCCGGGTCGTCGGCGGCGGAGGGCGCGAAGAGGATCGCCGGGGGCGCGGCCGCCGTGCCGAAGCGCGGTGCCGGAGACACGGACCGGCCGAAGAGCACGCCGGAGAGGTCCGCAGCCGGTCGGGCCGCCGGGCCGGCCTCGGAAACCGCGGCGCGGCCGGCTTCTGCCGACACCGGCGCCGGGCGTGCGACCACGCCCGCCCGGGAGGCGAGGCTGGGCCCCCGGAAGGTCTCAGGACCCGCCGGGCTGCTCGGTGCCGGGGCAACCTCGGCCCGCACCGACAGCGAGGGCGCGGGCTGGAGCGCCGCCGCGGCGCGGAGCGCAGCGACCCGCTCGGGGTCGCCGTTGGGCTTCGGCGACTGTGCCGCCGCCGGCGTCGCGCCGATACCGATCCCGACCAGCAGCAGCAACAGGACTCGAAGTGAAACCATCGCCAGTCTCCTTTTCGCTAGGCCCTGACCCCAGGGCGTGGATGCGGCGGCCGTCTTGCCGGCTATCCCCCATGCAAGGGAAGCGGCGAATCCAGCAGCAGATGTCGGAGTGCGTCGGCAAACGTCTGGCAAGGAACGGCCCGGAAGGCGGGTCGGCGGGCGGCCGGCCCGGGGCGAAGCTCCTCGCCCCGGGCCGCTGCGCCGCTCGAGCGCCTAGCGATACAGCGCCTTCACCCGACCCCACGTTTGCGGCTCCGTCGGGACGATGATGTTCTTGGTGGACGGCACGCACAGCAGGCAGTCGTCCTTGAAGCGGATGTCACCGAAGAAGAACTGGTCGTGGATGAGTGCGCCCAGGCCGTAGAAGAGCGGCGGCTGGATGCGGTAGCACGCCAGGTGAGCGAGGGGATTGACGATCGGATAGACCAACCCATCCGGCGTCACCTTCTCCGCCGGGTTGCAGAGCAGTTCCGGCTCCAGCACCATGGCGGTGCGCGGACCGAACTGGTCGACCAGGAACACCTCGCGCAGCACGGGCGGCCCCACTGCCTGGTAGCACTTGTAGTGGTTGGCGACCGGCAGCGGCTCGCCCGGCGACTGCGCGTGCTTGATCGCCGGGTTCAGCAGATAGACGCCGTCCCCGATGTGGAACTCCTGGTCCTGGCCGAACTGGTTGCCGATCAGCGCGGCGCGCGGCGGCTGCGGGTTGTCGATCCGCCACCACGCGTAGTGCAGGATGGGGTCGATCATGCCCTCATTGTTCTTGTCGACCGGGTTGGCGAAGCGCTCGAGGAACATCACCATCACCGGACCCTGCCCGAACTGGTCCCTGAGGAGCACCGGCAGGAAGAGCGGGTGATTCGGCTCGACGTTGTAGACCTTGTAGTGGTCGATGGGCAGCCCCGCCTGGGCGAAGCCGGTCGTGCTGCCGGCCGCCAGCAGGAGCATCACGCCGACGAGGGACAGGATGCTGCGCGATAGCTTGGTCATGGATTCGGCTCCTCTCTCGAGCGGGAAGCCGCGCGGCGGCCGCGGGCCGGCCGGACCGGCGCCGGCCCCGAGGGCCGGGTGCGGCCGTCCTGCCGAAATGCGGGCCACCTCCGGGCGTCTCCGCCCGGTGGAAACGCGGACTCTCGCTGAACGATGGTGTGGGTGACGGCGCCGTCAGGGAGGGAACCGCGGACTCCGCGGGCGAAAACGGAAACTCCGGCGGAGACGGCTGACCGAGGTTCGCGAACCGGCTGGCTAACGACGCACCCGTGGGCCCGGGGTGCGACGCTTGGGCGGCCAAAACGGCGGCGGGAGGAGCCGCAGGTCCGAGCGGGCGGGAATCCCCGGGAGGCCAGTGACGTTACGCCCCGTGCCGGCCTCGGTCAACCGGAATCTCCGGCCGGGCCGTAGCCCCGCGCCCGGCGGCGGGCCGCGCCGCGCGAGTTGCCCGCGTTCAACAAATCGGGCGGACCGGGTGGGATTGCCCACCGACGCCCGAGAGCGCATGTTGACACGCCCTCGAGAGTCACAATCCCGGTCCCGGCCGCCCTTCTGCTACCTGGTCACACCCCGGCTCGCGGAACCTCCGCATCGGACGCTCATCGCCTGCGGCCGCCCACGTAGCGGCGGACGGGCGCA
>Ga0315284_10017968_pt1 | contig 10029 bp, 8 predicted proteins | sample YL17G09_16_MG_FD_203696 | JGI IMG/M metagenome (GOLD analysis project Ga0315284, IMG submission 203696) | Sediment microbial communities from Yellowstone Lake, YNP, Wyoming, USA - YL17G09_16 | ecosystem: Environmental > Aquatic > Freshwater > Lake > Sediment | place: USA: Wyoming | collected...
AGACTTCCTTAGGTTCTTCTGGCCCTACGGGTTATCCCCAAAGTATTGGTAATGCCAAGATTACCTTTAATGTTACGGCTAATGGAGCGGATATTTATCTGTTGTCTAGCAACGCTTATACTGCTGCCACTTCCACTCCGTCAGCGGGTGCTTCCATGACTTCTGGCTTTGCCTGCACGAGCGGCGCTTCTGCAGCCACTGTTGGCTACCGCGTTTCTCAAGGCACGACTGCTACTTGCGAATTAGCCAGCATTATTCAATTCACATCCTCGTCAACTGGTGCCTATTACCAGGTCTATCCTAACAAATTTGGTTGGGGTATAGAGAACAGCACAACAACTGCTAACAGCCAAACTTGGGGTTGGGATAACTTCAAGACCGGTTTGGTCTATTTGGCTTACTAATAACCTTTCCTTGAGGGTTTTGCCCATTAGAAATTTTTCTAACGGCGCAAGCAAAAACCGGCCCGCTGGGCCGGTTTTTGCTTTAGCTGAAATTATTCTACTTTCTATTTTCTAGATTCTTTCTGGATTTTTCTTTCTTTTTCTGTTAAAGTTATAAATAATCGAAACTCTTTGGAATTTGGGATTTTTAAAAAATATGTTTTCTCGCCAATTGAAAATTTTTTCTTTTGCTGTTCTCCTTTTTGTTTTTGGTTTTTCTAATTTTTCTTCGGCAGCTTCCCCGGAGCGTTCTTTTTATGTTGAGCCGGACTATGACCTTTTCGGCCGCAATCAAATGGAAGCCCAACTCATTAGGACCACCAATAAAATTTATTTTTATGTTGATAAAGATTGGTATTATCGTTTAACTCAAAAAAATGAATTAGAAAACAAAATTTATAATTTAGCCACTGATTTTGAATATAAAATTTATCCCACCCTAATCGATCTCTTGGGCTTTGAAGATATTCCCGGCGTTGATAATGATCCGAGAGTCATCATTATTTTGGAACCCTTCAAGGAAGGCGTCGGCGGCTATATCCGTTCTCTTGATCAATATCCTGTCAAGGTAGCCAAAAATTCCAATGAGGGTCAAATCATTTATTTCAACGCCAATTTAATTTTAAAATCTCCTTTAGAACTTTTAGATTATCAACTGGCTCATGAGTTCACTCATTTAATCACCTTGAAACAAAAGCCGGATTCCCAGAGTTGGTTTTATGAATTAATTTCCGAATTTGCCGGTCAGATTATTGGCGTTGATTTAAGCCCAATTACCAAACAGCGGGCCCAAAACCTTCTTTATTTAAACGAGGTGAATTTAAAAGATTGGAAAAATTCCGATAAAGATTATGGTAAAGTCTATTTATTTGCTTTGTATTTAAAAGAACAATTTGGCAATCAGATTTTCGCCGAGGCCTTAAAATACCCTTCCTCAGATGGATTGGTGTCGTTTAGCGAAGTTTTAAAGAGATATCAGACGAATTTTGATGAAGTTTATTTAAATTGGTTAATTGCGAATATATATAACACTTGCGAGGTCAATAATTTAAAATATTGCTATCAGGATGCGGCCTTAAAGAATTACTCGGTGAAGGCTTATTCCTATTATTTGCCGATGCAGGCAAAAAGTTTGTTATCCGTCACCGATTCCATCAAATCTTTGACGGGTAAGTGGCAGAAAATTAGCGGCGGATTAGGCACGGTGGAGTTCAGATTTACTCTCCCGGCCACCGCGCCCATTTCGAGAGTCCCTTATCTAATTGAAGACAGTCAAGGCAAAAAAACCTTGGGCTTTTTAGATTTTTCTTCTGGCATTAGCCAAAAGATTTATGTCAATGATTTAGGCAGCAAAAATGCCGCCATTTATTTTATTCCTTTTTTAAGTTCCCAAGCGGAAGAAAACCGAGTTTATTTTTATGCTTTTGAAGTCAACAGCTTGGGTAATGAGGTTCAAACCGGGCAGGAACTCATTGAGAAATTAACCAAGCAAATCGAAGAATTAAAAAAGCAGATTTTTCAGCTCCAAACCCTCATTGCTCTTCAAAAAATCCAGCAAAGCAATTTAAATTGTTCTTTTGTTTTTGAAAAAGATCTTTATTACGGTCTGGTTTCCGAGGAGGTAAAATGCCTTCAACTTTTTTTGGCTAATTTAGGACCGGAAATTTATCCGGAAAAATTAATTACCGGTTATTACGGACCTTTGACGATGGCTGCGGTTCAGCGCTATCAGGCCTTAAAAGGCATAATGACCACCGGCTATTTTGGTCCTTTAACCAGAAATTCAGCCAATAAAGAGCGGGCTTTTTAGGTTTTAAAAACGTAATATTTCGGCCTTTTTATCGTTATATTTAATGTAGAACGCATCATAGTTTCAGGAGGCAAATTTTATGGATAAAAAAGAGCTTCTCAACAAGATAAAAACGCTAAAAAACATTAAACCCGACAGCCATTGGGCTTTTTCCAGCCGCCGGATTTTATTGGCTTTTGTCTTATCTTTGAGGCCAGCAGTCGTTGTTCGGCGCGGTTTTTATTTCCCGGTCTTTTCGAAAGTGGTTTTGGGTCTTTGCGTCGTGGTCGCGGTTTTTAGCGGTTTGGCAGTCGGAGCGCAAAACGTTGGCATTAACAGTCCGTTGCACAGTCTTAAAATATTGAGCCAAAAAACCTTGATTGCCGTCATGCCCGAGGAATATAAATTGGATTTGAAAATCGCCTTTGCCCATAATTTGATTAATGATTTGGCGAAAGTAACCGCTGACGGCAAAGCGCTGGTGGCAATCAATGATTTGAGCCGCGATCTCAAGGAAATTACTTTTGATTTAAAACAAGTCTCCCATCCGGAAAAGGCCATGGTTTTATCCAAAAAGATTCAGGAACAGACTTCTCAACTGAAAAATAATTTGCCCAATTTTTCCAGCAAAAATCCCGGCCTTTCCGATTCTTTAAAACAGGTGGCCGCCATCGTGGAAAATGTTGATGCTCAAGTTTTTGCGGTGATTAATGAAGCGGAAAACAAGATTAACAATTGCCCCGCCTATGTCACTAAACAATTGGATGATTTAACCAATTATCTCAACTCCGTTTCTCTTTCCGAGGATAATCAAAAACTGATTGCCAAGAATTTTGCCGAAGCGAATGATTTTTTGAAAGCCGGTCGCTGCATCGACGCCTTGATGCTGATTGATACCATTAATAAAAATCTCTCTTTAACGCCTGCCAAATAAACTGAAAATTCAGTTTTATTAGTTTTAGAAGCCCCTTTTCGGAGGGGTTTTATCTTTTAAAAAAGGTCCACTTTTATTTTTTTAAAAAATAGATTAAAATTAAATCAATGTTGACTAGTCAGCAGTTAGAAACCAATTTAAGGAAAATTTTTGTTTTGATTGTCGGCGCCAGCCTTTTTACGCCTTTATTGATTATTAAAAACGTCCTGCGGCCCTATATCCTCTCCAAAACTTTTCCTTTTCAGATTTTAGTTTTGCTCCTTTTGGGGATTTGGGCCGTTTTACTTGTTCTTGATTTTAAAAAATACCGTCCCTCGCGCAATTTATTGCTTATTTCCTTAAGTATTTTCCTTTTCGTTGTTTTTTTGAGCACGATTTTCAGCACCAATTTTTACCGCAGTTTTTGGGGGAATGCCGAGCGGACCGAAGGGTTTATTAACCTCCTCCATTTTTATCTTTTTGCCCTGGCTATTTTTTCAGTTTTAAAAAACAATCCGGAAACTTTAAAAAAACTGATTCTTTGGACATTGACGGTCAGTTTATTAGCCGCTTTTTATCCCTTGCTTCAAAAAGCGAAGATTTTATTTTCGCCAGCCAGCGAAGGTTTTGGCCGACCCGGCGGCTCTTTCGGCAATCCGACTTTTCTGTCGGGTTATCTTTTGGTCCATCTTTTCTTGGGACTCTGGTATTTATTTGACAATCTGTCACAGAAGAAAAAAATTTTTTCAGCGATTAATCTTTTTATTCTTTTTATTTTAATTGTTGATTTTGCTGTTTTTGTTTGGGCGGAGACGCGCGGTTCTTTTGTCGGTTTGTTTTTGGGAGTTTTTATTGCTTTAATTGCCTCGCTTTTTGTTTTCCCCAAAAAATACAAAATTATTGTTGGCGCCGTTTTATTGACGATTGCTTTAAGCGCCGGTTTGTTTTGGACTTTTCGTTCCAACATCAAAAATAGCGTTTTCGCCAGAAAAATCCCCATTATCAACCGATTGGCGAACGTCTCTTTTAATGATTCCACCACACGGGCAAGGATGGTGACTTGGCAGTGGTCTTTAAAATGGTTTTTAAACCGGCCGATTTTAGGAGTGGGCCAGGATATGTTCTATGCGGTTTTTGATGACAATTACAGCGCCAATAACCAGAGTCTGATGTCCGAGCGCTTTGACCGGGCTCACAACAAATACATCGATGTTTTGGTGATGAATGGCGCTATTGGTTTTTTGGCTTACCTCTTTTTGTTGGGGACAATTTTTTATATTATTGCCAAAAAAATTAAAGAGGCGACAAATTTTGAGGCAAAAGTCGGATGGCTGGCGGTTATCGCTCTTTTCGTCGCCTATATGGGTCACAATTTCTTTGTTTTTGACACGCCGGCCAATTCTTTAATTTTTTATTTTTTGCTTTCCTGGCTTTTAGTTTTTTCTTTTCGTCCAACCGCTTCGCCAAATCCGAGTATTAAAAAAGAGGTCGGATTCAACCCTTCAAAATTGTTCGTTGTTTCTTTGTTTTTGATTCTGGTTTTAGGAACGGTTTTTTATTTCGTTGACTATAAACCCTATAAAGCCGCCAGATTGGTTTTTGAAGCAGCGGCCGCGACACCAACCGATATCCCGAAAGTCTTTGATTATTACAAAGAGACGATAGCGACCGGCACTTTTATCAACACCGAAGCCCGGAAAATGTGGGCCGATTATTTTATGAAGGTTTTGCTTTATTCTCGTTTTCAAAAACCCCTTCTTGATAACGCTTCTTTGAAAAGTTATAGCGAAGAATTAATCGCTGAATTAGAAAAGGGTTATCAATACGAACCGATGATTGACTTTTACATTTATTCCGCCAATATTTACGCCCAACTGACTTGGGTTTCCGGTTTTGGCGAAAGTGATAAGGCTTATTTTGGAGAACGGGAAAAATGGTGGTTTTCGGAAATCGCCAGGAAGTGGCCCCAGAGAACCGATTTTTACATCATCTATGCCGAAGACCAGGTTTTCCGAGAAAATTACGATTATGCCGAAAAATTGGCTGATGAAATTTTAACCCTGACGCCGAATTACGGCCGGGCCCAATGGTTAAAGGCGATGATTATGCTGGTTAAAGATGAAAACGTGGAAAGCGCCTTTCAATATATCAGCGCCGCCATTGATTCGGGGCATCACTGGGATATTCAGCGGCGCACTGATATACTTTTTGCGGTAGCGCCGAAACTCAAAAAAGAGAGTTATCCGCTTTTGATTAAATTATTGGACTATCAATACGAAAGCGAAAAATCAGGCGTTGATTTATCCCAAGTCGAGACCAATATTGATATGTCTTTGCGCGTTGAAAAAATAAAAAGCCTTCTTGACCTTTTGATTCATTTTTCTTTAATGTCTTCTTCCCCAGATTATCATCGGCTCATTTATTATCTTGAGGAAAGCTTGAATTATCGGCCCGATAATGCCGAATACTGGGTGAAGCTGGCAGCCGTCTACGCCAAATTGCACAATAAAGAAAAGGCGATTTTCGCTGCGAACAAAGCGGCTGAAATTAACCCGCAGGCTTATGCCACCGATGCCAGGACTTTTATCCAAATTGTTGAAAATGAACAATGGGATAGATTGCCTTAATATAAATTCAAATAGAGGCATTGACTTCGATTTAAATTGGTCTAAAATAAATAAAACCTGTCGTTAAAAATTAAATTTAATAAATTTATGGAGCAAGAACAAAAAAACAAAAAAGATTATTTTCTTCCAATTGCCGTTTTAATCGCCGGGCTTTTGATTGCCGGAGCAGTTATTTATTCCAACGGTCTGAAAAGCGTCAAAAAAGAGGCTGGTCTCACGCCCACTCCTTCGGTCAATGCCAAGGAACTGAAAATTTTAGATAGCGACAAAATTTTAGGCGATAAAAAAGCAGAGCTGACTTTATTTGAATTCAGCGATTTCCAATGCCCTTACTGCGGCCGATTTGCTACATTATCGCGAGCGGACATCGTCAATAATTATGTCAATAACGGCAAAGTTAAAATGATTTTCCGCGATTTCCCTTTACCATTTCACGAGTACGCCCAAAAAGCCTCGGAAGCAGCCTGGTGCGCCGCTGAGCAGGATAAATACTGGGAAATGCATGATTTGCTTTTTGCCAAACAAAGCGAAGAAGCGACCGATGCTCTTTCCGTCGCCAATCTAAAAAAATACGCTACCCAACTCGGCCTTAATTCAACAAATTTTAACGACTGTTTGGACAGCGGGAAATATCAAACTCTCATTTCCGATAATTATAAATCCGGCCAGGATATCGGAATTAGCGGCACGCCAACAGTGGTCATCGCCAAAAAATTGCCTCTTAAAATTGATGCTAATTATGTGGTTAGCGAACTTCAGAAAAACAATTACCTTATTTATTTTGATGGCGGGGTAATGATTGTCGGCGCCCAGCCGTTTAACACCTATCAGACAGAAATTGATAAGTTGTTGAAATAATTTTAAAGGAAATAATTTTTACGGAGCCGCTCCCTCCGCTCCATAAAATTTCCTGAAAAAACAATTTTTGGTGAGCATCCGCAGCCGAGCGGGCATGGTCCGAGCCCATAAACGTAGTTTATGGGCTCGGGAGCGAGGCGAGGACATAAGCGAGCGAGCGCGCTGGGCGAGTGAGCGGCTCCCAAAAATTGTTTTTGAGGTTTTTATTATGATTAAAATCTACACCACTCCATCCTGTCCCTATTGCCAATTAGCCAAGGATTTTTTCCAGGAAAAGAATTTGGAGTTTGAAGAAATCAATGTGGCGTTAGACCAGGAGGCCCTAAAAGAAATGGTTTATAAATCCGGCCAGATGGGCGTTCCGGTAATTGATATTGACGGCAAAATTTTCCCCGGTTTTAACCGGGCGGAGATTGAAAAATTCTTTGGGGGCAAATGATTTTTGGATTTCGGTTGGTCGCCCCTTTTTAAGGGGCGATTTTATTTTTGGCAAAAAAAGTATATAATTATAAAAGAAATTCTAAGCACCAAATCCTAAACCAGAGCACTCAAATTTATTTGAATGCTCGGCCGAGCACAAAAATCTTTTGTGCTCTGGTCCTAAATAAATCCCCCGTCGAAGGCGCCGCTTTCAGCGAGCCTCGCCCCGGGCGGGAGGCTCGCTCGCCTCGCTTCTCGCCTCGTCTTCGCCGAGGCGAAGCGGGCGCAGGCGAAGCGGGCCAAGGGCGGCAAACCCAATTTATGCCCAAATCAACCAAACTGCGTTTTTATCTTAAACTGCCGGAAATGCAGGCTTTCTGGATTATTTTGGTTCCGCTCCTGGCTTTGATTTTTGTAAGTTTTTATCTCGTTTCTTACGTTTGGGGGTTGGTATCTTTGGTTGCCTCAATTTTTGTTTTGGCGGTTATTTTTTGGGCAAGCATCAAAGCAGCCAGAACTCGCTTTAATTTAATGGCCGAAAGAAATCAAATTCGGGCGGTCATTTCCAATTTTACCGAGGCGATTGTTGCTTATGAAAGCGATTTCAAGATTACTGCTTTTAATAAAACCGCCGAAGATTTGTTCGGTTTAAAACAGGAAGAAATTTTGGGAAAAATCGCTTCGCCGGAATGGGCGAAATCCTCAAAAACAAGAATATTGGCCCAGGTGCTTTTCTCCAGTCTCGCGCCGAATATCGTCTGGCGGAGCGAACCCAATGTTTATCCGCATATTATGGATGTTTCTTTTACAGAGCCGAGGCTGGAATTAAGCGTCACCACTATGCGTATTTTAAATCCCGCCGGCCAAATTTCGGGGTTTTTCAAAATTATCAAAGACCGGACGCGGGAAGGGGAGTTGTTGGCTGCCAAATCGGAGTTTTTGACCGTGGCTGCTCATCAAATTCGGACGCCGCTCTCTGCCATCAAATGGACTTTTGAGTCGGTTTTAAACGGCGATTACGGACCTCTTAGCGACACCCAGAAAGAAGCGCTGAATAACGGTTTGATTGCCTCGGATAGAGTTTTGAAATTAGCCAATGATTTGTTGGATACGGCTAATATTGAGTCGGGAAAATTTGGTTATGAATTTGTCCAGTCTGATTTAATGGAATTGATTTCCAAGATGATTGACGGTTATTCGTCTCTTTTTGAAAAGCACAATATTAAAATTTATCTTGAGCCGCCTCCCGATGGTCTTTTGCCGTTTAAATTTGACCCGCTTCGCTTAAAAATCGTTTTTCAGAATTTGATTGAAAACGCCATCCGTTATAACGTGGAAAATGGCGAAATAATTATTAAATTGGAAAAGAAACCGCCGTATTTGGAAATTTCTGTCAGAGATACCGGCATCGGCATTCCCAAGGAGGAGTTGCCCAAAATCTTTGGCAAGTTTTTCCGCGCTTCCAATATTTTAAAATACGAAACCGAGGGAACGGGCTTAGGTCTTTATATCACCAAAAACATTGTTGAGGCCCACGGCGGGAAAATTTGGGTGGAGTCAATCGAAAATCGGGGAACGACTTTTTATTTCACCCTGCCTTTGGATGAGAAACTCATTCCGCAGCGCAGCCGATCTTCGGCTTGATTAATTAAATTTCTGTCAATCTATATTTTTAGCCCCATTTTTTATTTTTTTCGTTTTTTCGTCTTTTTCAATCTCTATTGACTTTTTATTTCGGTTGGTATATAATATGAACAGCTCAGAATGAATCTTAGCCTTTCGGGGCGGACCACATTCTGAAATTTACAATCTTTTTAGGAGGTTTATCGTGAGATTACTTAAGTGGTTAGGGTTTCTGCTGGTCTTTGTGGCCGGGGCCTTTTTTGGCCAGGGAATCGCCGAGTTCGCGGTTTCCCCCTGGTACGAGTGGCCGGGTGCCTCCGTCTTAACGATGGCGGGCCTTATCCTGGTCATGGCCCTTGGCGTCTTTCTCGTGAGGCATCTCTTGAGAAAGATTATCCGACTCAACTACAAAGGAGGTCAAAATGTCTGATTTGACGAGGTGGCTCAGGGTTAAGGCGATCGAAGAGAGGGTTTCGGTAGAGCGGCAGAAAACCGTTATCGCCGAAGCCAAATCCGGCAAAATCGACGGCGTGTCCGTCGATGAAAACCGGGGCAGAATCCTCGTCGATTGCATCCTCGAGGCTGACGGTGAACTCGTGATGGCCTCGCCGGTGATCAATCCGGACTTCTACCGGATTTCGACCGCCCAAGGCGAGCGCGGCCCGCGGATCGCTGTTCTGGCCGACAACAGGGACGTCCAGCCCTTTCTCAAAGAGACCAGGAGCGGTCAGCTCGAAGTCTTCGTTTTCAGGAACGGAATCGTCTTCCGTTGCTGGAAAGGGCAGGACGGGGCGACGGTGACTGCCGATTATGTCGGGGTCCGGCGGGAAAACGGCAAGGTCTATCTCGTGATCTATCCCCGGTTCGAGCTGGGGATGCCGAGATTCGCCGCCAAGGAAGATCTTCTGAAGTTCCTTGAAGTCAACCACATTTCCGAGGAATTCCTCGGAATCGTGGCGCGGCTCGTCGGTACCAACTCCGACGGTCAAATCATCAATCCGAAATGGGTTGATGGTTTGGACAAGGCGAAAGCCAGCGTCACGCCGGCTGTCGGTGTGGACGTTCCTCCCGCAAAGGCCGACTCCACTCCTCCCAAAACCCCTTCCAAAAAGAAGGGGGAAAAGGAGAAGGGTTGGGCCGGAAGAAAGCGGAAGGCAGCGATCGGCGATCCCGCGGAAGACATCGACACCAAGCAGGTCGTCGGCAGAAGCGCCGCAGAAGTTCAGGAGATGCTCAAGTCCTAACTCCAGTTCCAGTTCAAAATCACAAACCAACGGCTCCGTTTTCCAAACGGAGCCGTTTCTCATTTACCTCGTTAGAAAGCCCCGTCCTTTCTAATGAAGTTTGCTTTTTCTT
>Ga0315284_10017969_pt1 | contig 10029 bp, 10 predicted proteins | sample YL17G09_16_MG_FD_203696 | JGI IMG/M metagenome (GOLD analysis project Ga0315284, IMG submission 203696) | Sediment microbial communities from Yellowstone Lake, YNP, Wyoming, USA - YL17G09_16 | ecosystem: Environmental > Aquatic > Freshwater > Lake > Sediment | place: USA: Wyoming | collected...
TCTACAGGTAGTTTAACACAGGATAGATCAGTGTCAAGCAGATTCGATCAGATTCTTGGTCAGCAGCTCTCAACCCCTTGGCAGATTGCCAACCACATTACGTGGGGGAAGAAGCGAGCCTACGGGGTCCAGAACAATTACCTCTTCACTCGAGAAGAATGTCTCTACCTGATTAAAGGCGATCCAAAGAAACCTCGTAAATTCAATCCTCCATATCTTGACGAAAAACGCTCCTACGCTGGCTACAACCCAAAGTACCCAGCCAAAGACGAACGTTACCGCAGAACCAATGTCTGGACCGATATAACGGAAATTCTACAAGGCAAGAAGCATCCGGCCGAGAAGCCAACGATCCTTTACGAGATCCCAATTTTGACGCATACCGAACCCGGTGAGTGGATTCTCGACACATATGCTGGTTCTGGGACGCTGGCGGAAGCGTGTAGGAAACACGACCGTAAGTTTTGTCTCGTGGAGCGTGACGAAAAATCGTTTGCTATTTGTGCCCAAAGGATCGATAATAATGACTTCGAATCGTGGTAATTTATGAGTACCATTTACGGTTTCAATCCGACAATAACCTTAGATCGACTCAAGCACATTCCTGAAATTGAGGTAAAAAATGTCCCACCACATTACGACATACCGTGCTTGTTTTTAACCGACGGGGATAATTACGTCTGGGCTTACGAACAGGAAGGTCAAGTATTCTTAGAGCGTTTTGGAACGACATACAGTCTTCTAATTCTAACACGAATTAGTCTGGAATTAGGAGTTCAGTGGAGAGTCGAAAATAACTCAGCTGATAGATCGGATTGTTGGCATACAGCCCACGGTGTATTACTAGCTGATGAGGTTTTCAACAAGTTGGCTGAAACACGTTCGTCAAAACAGAGCGTCCAAACAAAGAGGGTAATCATGAGAGAAGAGTTACAGAACGTTATTTCCAATTTCAAGAGTGAGTACAACAGCGACGGCGAAACGGAACGATTGCGAGAAGAAATCCAACGGTTACAACAGAAGCTAAATAGCCTATCCGGGATCGAAGAAGAGGTGGACAAGTTTGCGTCGGGGTTGTATATGGCCTATGGGGATAATTTGACGGAAGAAGTCTTGGTTCAAAATCTCCACATGAGATTCAAGAATGGTACCACCCCAAAGGCAGATCGTAGGCCCCGCACCACCAAAGATACCATGATCTCCAACAGCAAGTTAGTGTTGGAGGTCCTGACCAAGGAACCTATGACAAATGGTGAGGTCCAAAAAGCTCTGGAAGGAAAATTGGATCCCAGCGAAGTCCGAAAAGCTTTGGCTACGGGAATCGCAAATGGGTCGGTTGCATCACAAGGTGAGAAGAGAGGGAAGCGTTACTGGTTGAGCTGAAAATCTCACAAGTCTAGATCGATATCCCAAATAGATTCCTCTTCCACAAATTGCTTCGGCGGAACCTTTTCAGGTTTTGAAGGCTTCGTTTCTCCAGGTACATCTAAATCGTAACCCTTCAAAATGGATCCAACCATTTCGACATCGCGCCCGTTGCGTATATCGTCGATGTAAGAATTGGCTCCGTTGACTCGAGTTAGGAGGGACTTGAGAGGTTTGAAAATCACCTGCCTCTTTCCAGATTTTTTGATGACCTTCCCGGTGTCGCGATCTAAATAAAAGGTATCTTTACCCATCTTGAAGGTAAACCTACCAAATCTGTTGAATCTAACATCCCGATCCGCAGAAACGATAACCTCAGCTAAAGTCTCAAAAAAGAGATCGACCAAATCTTCGACCTCTTCTGGGGGTAGCTTGAGAGCGATATCTATTCGAACTCGTTTGGTAAGGTCTTCTTTATTCAAAGTTTCACCACACGACACCAACGCATATATTGAGGCATCAACTTCGAAGCTTCTTGGTACATCTGCCATGCGATCCGTCGGTACGAAATGTGCCCTTGTGGTTGGGTCCGTAATTCGATCAAGTAGTAGAGCTGCTGCAAATCCATTTCGTAATAGCTTCGGTGCAGGAAGGCCATAGGAACGACGTAAGACGACGCCCAATCCGACGTCCAAGCTTCTTCTGAAAATGCCATCAAGCTGTCAAAGCGGGCCATGAAAGGGGAGTCTAAAAGAGCCTCTGGGGTGATGTACCCATAATTCGGCGTTAGAGGTTCCACGATTTGGGTCATTTTACGATGGCGTTGGATATCCCGAAATGCTCCATAATCCATGAGAACATCAAAACCAACGCGTATTTGCTGGAACAAATCCGGTATTTTTGCCTTGATAGGACGTTCTTCCATTTTCTCAAAGAACTCGTCTTCTCCCATATCGTACGTGCGGGAGATTGTTTCCATGAACTTCGGATCCACGAACGCGTGGATTAAGGCAGCATGAGGTTCGTTGCGTTTGAACTCTCTACGACTTGGTATTTTTTTCGGTACCCAGTTCTGAGCCCAGAGGTTTGGTTCCGTGTGTCGGATCAAGGGTCCACCGATCGACCCCACCGCTTCTTTAAGTTTGGATCCGATGGTTTGGAATTCCAAATTCGAAGAGCCCCCAAGTTTGGCGATTAACTCGGCGATGTCTCTTGGGTAAGCAACAAGAGCTAGATTGGTTCGAACTCCGGCTGGGAGGATCGATCTAGCCACATCAAATGCTTTTTTCTCAGGTACGCCTTTTTCACCCAACCAACCCAAGACGTCATCATACAAATCAAAGAGGCGATCTACCAAGTCCCCTTGTGCTCTTTTCAGATCGTCTGTGGGCCACAACATTTGGTCCCTGTTGAACTTCTGCATCCGAGTCGATTTCTCAGAGCATCCAGGACGTTGTAGTTTTTCGATTTCTTTGGAGGCGATAATAGACACGCCCTCGAAGCAAACAGGGATTGTTGCTAATTCGGCCACTGAATCGTGCCCGTAATTCACAACCCATTTTTCTTGGAATGCCTCCGAACTAGCCTCAGAGGTTTTTCTCAAGAGGTCTCTGGCTGAATCGGGATGACGGGAGTACTTCGCCAAGATCGCTGCTTGCTGACTCGGCGGTAGTAGCCTCCCATTTTCATCTGTGAGAACGAAAATATCGGGGTTTAACATGTAGCTAAATACACCAATGGCTATGTATCTTGCCAAAATATCGAACTAAGGTGACAAAGACACGGTCTCCCCACCTCCGAGATTTATCCCAGAGGTGGGGATTTCTTTTGCTTCAATTTCGCTAGCTTTCTTGTTTCGATCTATTTTTCTATGGTCGTTGATTTATTCGAGCTGTAGAGGTTCGGAGAGTTAGGAGTGTTCGTCAAATAAATGTCGCTGGTAGAATTCGTGGAGCTGTTACGGGCGCTAGAAGAGGTAGTAGAGTTGTTACGGATACTAGAAGAAGTGGTGAAGTTGTTACGATTTTCAGAGGGATGATTGTTACTAGTAGTAGTAGAGCTAGAGCTGTCAGAATTAGTGTCGCTGTTATTTGGATGATTCTTACTGGGAGTATTCGTTGGAGTACTGTTACTAGGATTACGATTCGAATTATTATTGGAATTTGGAGAGTGGTGATTGCTAGAGTTGTTACTGTCAGGATTAGTGTCGCTATTACTTGGATGATTCTTACTAGGGGCATTCGGCGGAGTACTAGGACGATGATTCGGATTATTGTTGGAATTCTGAGAATGGTGGTTATTAGAGCTGTTACTGGAATTACTCGAATTGTTATTGTTGGGATTGTTATTAGAGCTGTTACTGAGATTACTGGAATTGTTAGGATTGGGGGATTTATTCAGAGGATTCGAATTGTTGTTGCTGGAATTGATGTTGGAGCTATTGTTTGAATTACTGGAGTTGTTCAGATTATTCAGAGAAGTGTTACTAGCAGGAGAAGTGTTAATGAGATTTGAATTCGTAGGAGGTTCGTTAGTTTTTGTAGGGGTTGTTTTCCCTTGGGTGCGTTGACGGCTTTCCAGTTCTAATAAGGAAAGAGAGAGAACGATCTTGCGATCGTTCTCTGAGTGCCTTCCGTATTGATTGACCTTGTTAGCCATCTTTGCTAACCATCCATACACCAAAGGAGGATTAACTGTTGGGAGAGATTTAAGGAGAAGGAAGAGTTAAGAGGGCTACGCCCTCAAGAGAGAAATTTAAGGAGAAGAGAAGGAAGGAGAAATTTAAGAGAGGGCTACGATCTGAGGGAACCTCACAAGCGGTTGGAGCGAGTCGCTTGGTGTATTTTCTCACGAGGTGCAGAATGGCGTTCTTCGGAGTCACAATAGAAACGATAAGTGGGGTACGGGATATCGAAGGGGCGGATCGGATACAGGTCGCTTCTTTGGTTGGATCGACGTTTCAGTTCGTCATAGGAAAGGGGAGCTTCAAAGCGGGGGACAAGTGTTACTACTTTCCTGTCGACTCTCTGATCCCTCAAGAGCTGGCTGCTAGGTTAAAGGTGGAAGGGAAGCTAGCAGGGAAAGAAAAGAACCGAATCAAGACGGTAAGGCTTCGGGGGGAACTGAGTCAAGGGATCGTCGCTTCTTTGGATCTATGCTCTCTCGAGCTTCGGGGAGAAATCGATCCAGAAAAGATCGCAGCACACTTCGGGGTGGTGAAGTACGAGCCACCCGAACAGATAATTAAAGGAGCGCAGCTGCACCCCTTACCAGAAGAGCTCTCGGTTTACGATATCGAAGGGGCGGATCGTTATGCTGAGGTAGCAGAGAGTTTCATGGATGTCGCCGTGATGGTGACAGAGAAGATTGAAGGAAGCAACTTCTCAGTCACGGCTAGGACGAGTGGGGACATCTTTGTCAACCAGAGGAACTTCACCATCGTGGAGATCGAAGGTTTCGAGCACACGTGGTGGAAGGTGGCTCGTAGGATGGGGCTCGTTGAATTCGCAAAAGAACTAGCTACCAGATACAAGGACACAGCCACCATTTATGGCGAGTGTGTCGGACCTGGGATTCAGGGAAACATTTACAAGCTATCCGACCACCGTGCTCTTCTGTTCGATATCAAGATCGGAAACCGCTTCTTGGGAGCAAGTGCTTTTTTGGAAGAGACAGATAAGCTGGCAAACTCTAAAGAACCAACAACTATCCGCGTACCTCTTTTGGCGCTTGGGTCTTCGTTACGTATGTGGTTGGGGAACCGATCTATTGTAGAAGCCTCCAATGGCAAGTCAGCTTTGGCGGATATTGCTAGGGAAGGGATCGTGATCCGACCGATGCAGGAATTCTTCATTCAAAACTTCGGCCGCTCTATTATCAAACAACGTTCGCCTGAGTATCTTCTCAAGTCGGAGTTTTGAAAATGTCTGTCTCGATTCACTATGGTGACAATCTACGCTTCTTGGAAACGATGCCGGATTTTGCGGTGGATCTTATTTACGTCGATCCTCCATTCAATACGGGGCACGTACAATCCAGAACCCAGATCAAGACGGAGCGGGCTGAGGAAGGGGATCGCACCGGCTTCGGAGGTAAGAAATACAAGACGAGGCGTCTCGGAACTAAATCGATGCCTGACACCTTCGAAGATTACATCGGATTTCTTAAGCCTCGTTTGGAGGAGGCTTATCGTGTCTTGAAACCGACCGGAAGTCTTTTCCTGCATTTGGATTATCGCGAGGTGCATTATGCCAAGGTTCTCTTGGATAGTATCTTCGGACGTTGTTGTTTCATGAACGAGATTATTTGGGCATATGATTATGGTGCTCGTTCGAAAACCAAATGGTCGGCGAAGCATGATAATATTCTGTGGTACGTAAAAGACCCGAAGAACTACTGCTTCAATTATGACGCCATAGACAGGATCCCTTATATGGCACCAGACCTTGTCGGAAAAGAAAAAGCGGCTTTGGGTAAAACCCCAACAGATGTTTTTTGGCATACTATCGTCCCGACCAACGGAAAAGAAAAGACAGGGTACCCTACTCAGAAGCCTCGAGGCATTATCGACCGTATTGTCAAAGTTCATTCAAATCCAGATGACATTCTATTAGACTTCTTTGCAGGAAGTGGGACGTTAGGTGAATCAGCGGCTACGTTTGGGCGCCGAGTCATTTTGGTTGATGTTAGTCCGTTGGCAATAAAGACGATGGAAGCTCGATTGTCAAAATTCAATCCCATCGTAACGGTTGTCAAATGATTGTCGGAACCATTATTGAATTGGTTGATGTCACTGGAAAACCCAAAGCTAAAATCGATCTTCCGTACCCGTTACGGATAGGGGATCGGGTGACTTTGAATTTCACCATCGTAGAGCGCTTCAACGGGCGCTACAACGTCTTGGAAGTAAAAGGAGAGGTCCGAGTAGCTTCGGTAGCCTTCGATGCGTCTAAAGGCATCCTACGTCAATTAGTAGGTGTCGAGGCTACGGGCTCACCCTTCGTTTGGAAATCCGTCAAAAATCTTCGTCAAGTATCTCCCAAATTAGGTCTGGCAAAAAAACCTAAAACCACGATCCGTTAAAGCTCCTTTATAGCCCTATAGTTGGGATCGTTAATTTGCCGATCCGTTGAGGGCATATGCCAGCGAGCGCCGTGTGTCAGGTCAAGGATGGTGGGGGACCGTGGGTCGATACGACCAACGGGGTTAATGTTACGTCGGGAAATACCATCTCTATTCGGCTGAAAGATTCGGCTGGCGTAACGGATTGGTACGCCTACCTCCGGGGTACCGATGAGGAAATCGGGACGCTGGTTTTGGTTGGTGTCGATCCAGTGACAGGTAGAGCACCTACACCTACATCCGTCGTAACTTTTGACATGCCAGCCTCGTTCGGGCACGCCGTAACGATGGAGTCAAAAATCAGAACTTTGGGTGGAACATTTATTTCCACCAAATGTGGGATTTATATTCTTACCTCACAAGGGCTTCGCGTTGGGGCCGTTGGCGAGACGCGAGAGGCCGATCCTAATTTCGGGTGGGCACATACCGTTAATGAAGCTATCCGAAATATAGGGCATGGAGGAGGAGGTAGTGGTGAGGATTTAGAGCGTACGGTTGTAGCTGGGGAAAGTGTATCAGCCTACATACCGGTAGCTCTTGGAACCGATGGGAGATTTTACCGGGCTGATGCCGGGGTAGCAAACAGAAGCAACGTGAGAGGTTTTTCGAAAACGATAGGTACGGCAGGGAATACATTTCTTATTGTGACTGACGGCGCATTTACTTATGCTCCTGGTGGATTGACACCGGGGATGCCAATTTATCTGGCAGTGGGTGGTGGGTTTTCTTACTCGCCTCCATCACGCGATATACCAAATTTATATGTAGCTAGTCTCGGAAGCACGATCGACACCAATACAATTTTGATTGATGTCGATATGATAGCTGAGACGTAAGTGGTGGAGGATAGCCGAAAGGCACAAAACAACGTTTGAGGAGTAAGGAAAATGGCGACACCGAATCTAGTTCCGCGTTCAGATGCAGAAGGCCAAATTGGTACTACTACAAAGGGTTGGGGTCTAGGCGTCTTCCGTAACGGTATGACGACTGGCGATGCCGGTTATGAAAAGACCATCAAGGCTACCGGTACCTCAAATGCCGCATTCATGATCTCCAATGCAGCGGCTACCGGTGCCGACGCCTCTATTGACGTCGAGCGTGGCTCGACCGGCGCCGACGCCCGGCTGCTTTGGGACGAGAGCGAAACTAAGTGGATGTTTGGCATCGTTGGTACGATGAAGGAAGTTGCCGACGCGGCCGAACTCTACATCGTCAAGACCGATGCAGGCGCAACAGCTGGTTATCTTGGAAACGTGGTCGATACGGATCAATTCCAGATTACCGATCCAGGAGATCTGCTTCAAATCAAGGATATCTATCTCAAGCTGAGTGGTGGAACGGTTACAGGCGACACGACTTTCAGCGGTACCAACGGTATTCTAGTCAGCACCATTACCGAAGCTTTGGAAGACGGTGGGATCACCCTGGCTTGGGACTCTGGCACTACAGACAAGGAGTTCGATGTTGCTGGTGCTCGCGTCAAGAACGTGACGACCAATGAAACTTCGGAAGATACGGACGCAGCCAATAAAGGCTATGTTGATGCGGTTGCACAAGGTCTACATTGGAAGCATCCAGTAATCAACATCACAAATACGCCTCCTTCGCCGACAGAGGGTATGCATTATGCTACGGGAGATAACCCAACAGGTGCTTGGGCTACTCATCCGTATAGTTTTGCCAACTATACCAATAGCGCATGGGCTTTTGAGGCGGCTGAAGAGGGCGATGCATTCTGGAACGAAACCGACAATAAGCAGTACGTGTTTGCTGATACTGAATGGGTTTCGATGGGTTCAACTACCGTTCCGGATCACAACGTCACCACGAACAAGCAGGGTGGAACGACTGCTGAATACTACCATCTTACAAATGCTCAGCATTCCAATCTGACCGGCAACGCGCCTACATTCACGACTAGCGTGACCGCACCCACGATGTATGTCGATCATCTTATCGAGAAGACTTCGTCCCACGGCGTTGTGGTAGATGATATTCTGACTGCCGGTGCTGGCATGTTGGCAGACACAATCGACGAGCTGACTCCAGATGCAGGCGTTCTTGTTGAAGGCGTTGGGCTGAAGGATGCCATCGTCTATGTTGACACCGTCTCTGAGATGACCGATGACACCGGCGTCACAATAGATGGGGTCCTGCTAAAGGACGGCGATGCGGTACTGGCGGATGCTGGAACGGTCTATACCGACCATATCCTGGAGAAGGTTACCGATCATGGTGTTGATATCGAACTCGTCCATTTTGAGGACGGTGATATTACACTAGCCAATGCCGGAACCTTGGCAGCCGACCATATCGTCGAAAGTGCTACGGATCACGGCGTCGATATCGAAACCGTTCATTTCGAGGATGGTGATATCAGCGCGGTTGCCGATATCGATGCAACAGGTGCCTTGACCGTCGACACCATCAACGAGCATACGCTCGATGCAGGCGTTACGATCGAAGGTGTCGCCATTGAAAATGGCGACGTTGCATTGGGTAATGCTGGAACACTGACCGTCGACCATATCTTGGAGAAGGTCGCCGATCACGGCGTTTCGATCGACGGCACCCTTATCAAGGATGGGATTGTCAAGACCGATACTGTCAATGAATTCACGACTGATGCGGGCGTGACCATTGAAGGCATGCTTCTCAAGGATGCGATCCTTTCCACGGACAATATTCACGAGAAGACTGCGAATACAGGCGTGACGATTGACGAGCTGTTGATCAAGGACGGCGGACTTTCCCTCAAGGCAGGCGCTTCACTTCTAGTCGATCATGTTGGCGAGAAGACTTCAGCTCATACCGTCGTGTTCGACAATTCGGTAACGATTGCAGCCACGAAGGTGCTGGCGACCGATACAATCAACGAAACTACTGGCGCGGCTGGCGTTACGATTGACTCCGTTCTTATTAAGGATGGTGGGATCGAACTCACAGGTGGCTCCGCACTCAAGGCCGACCATATTGACGAGAAGACTTCGACTCACGGCGTCATGATCGATGGCGTTTTGATCAAGGATAACTTCGTCAATACGGACAAGATCATCTCGAAGACCACAGCTACTTATTCGGTGCAGTTTGATGACACCAACAAGCGTTGGATGTTCTCCGGACTCAAGGCTGGCGGGACCGATGTCTACAACTGGACCTGGGAAATCGACTCCAGTGGCGATTTGCAGCCTTACGTCGCAGCAGCATAAATCCTCGGACTGAAAAATGGGGAGGAAGCAATTTCTCCCCATTTCTCCTACTTTATGTAGATCCAAGTCGATAATTTCGTTTTGACTCTACCTAATTGGGAGGTCTGCACGACCGATGTCCACTGGCAAAATCCTTTTCCTAAATCCAGCAACAGGTCGACCGAAACAAGCCTGGGCCAGTGATGTTCTCACCGTTGATTGGCTCGATGCTATTGCCGGAGATCTCCTTCGAATTGCTGGGGCCGGTACATCAGCCATTGGTGTCGAAATCGGATCTGGTTTCGATATCAGCAAAATCATCACAATTAGTAGTCCCACCCTAGGTCGGGTTCAG
>Ga0315284_10017971_pt1 | contig 10029 bp, 8 predicted proteins | sample YL17G09_16_MG_FD_203696 | JGI IMG/M metagenome (GOLD analysis project Ga0315284, IMG submission 203696) | Sediment microbial communities from Yellowstone Lake, YNP, Wyoming, USA - YL17G09_16 | ecosystem: Environmental > Aquatic > Freshwater > Lake > Sediment | place: USA: Wyoming | collected...
CTTGGCATCTACCTTTGCTTCGTATAGATTCGGGGCTATCTTGACTCCACCAAATCTAAGAGTTACTGTAGTAGGAGCAGGGGATGCGGGTTTAGATGTAGTTATTTTTGTAAAGCCAGCCTGAGCATATCCATACCCAATGGGTCTTCCACCAGCCCTGAAGGCTCCTGCAAATCTTTTAACATGAATTTGCGGAATCCATACGGGTTTCTTTGCTAAAGGATCATATAAGAGCAAGGCACCATCTGATGCACGTACCTCATTAATATACATTCCATGCCCAAATCGATAAGGATATTTCTGCCCCCTATAGCGCTCTGGAATATAGCTATAATTTCCAACTATAATTGCTCCACGACCAGCCTTAATAGCTGCAATAAATGTACTCCATTTAATTTTAAGACGAACATCCAAAGTTCTATTAAAACAGTTATCCCAAGCACGCTTACAGTCCATAAGGTCTGTACCACCTATTTTATCGGACTGACATGAACGCATTTTAGAGCCCGTGGTTCTTGTTTTACCTAGTGTATGTCGATCAATAGCAGTAGCTGCTGATGCCATTGTACAGTTGGACCATTGCCAATGAGAACCATCACCTTGTGGTACTAATCTAGGTCTATATGTCATAATATTATCCCACCACAGAAATTTTACTAAGATCAGGGTTTTTAATATAGACTAGGGTACCTGTCTCATCTGCGCTAGATGTCTTAACCATAAGCATTCCCCAATCTTTAGCACCGTTAACTAGGCCCAACCAAAGAGCCTTGCTGGTTACGCCACTATACTTCTTCAAAACGTCACCGTTTGTTCCACGATATAGTACCGTTCCAACAGATAATAGATATCTATTTGTGATTCTATCCCCCTTAAGACCATTATTTGTATATATCATTTTATCTCCACTCTCATAAAAAATTCCTTCTGGATTTTCATACTCAATCATATCGTTAATAATGATATTCACATAACTTGTATGCCCCGATTCTCCCGGCGTTTTACCGAGCCATCTAGCAGTAGCCCCATAGATTGTACTTAATCTATACTCATCTAAGTACCAATCAAGATACCTACAATAGTCTGTAATAGCATAGCGATAATTAGAATAGGTAGCATAGGTATAGCCATTTTCCGGTGAATACTTACCGGAGGCAAGAATTGTTAGATGCTCATCATATAACATATTCCCCCAAGAACCTGTTACTTTTGCGTGCCCCGCAGTCCCATACTGACTTTCAACTCTAAACTGTGCTAGAGCAAATGATGGATCAATATTCTTTTCGGCTAAAATAGAAAACACAGCGTCTGATTCGGATACGGCTGGGGAGTTTTTAGTTTTTAGTAGACTCTTAAATTTTACAGCCGTAATTCTTGGTCTTGCATGAGTTAGGGATTGTGGATTAGGAAGCGCCATCGTGTTTCTCCTCATTTATAATATGGAATAAGCCTTTAAATATCTTATCAAATGATTTAGCAGCATAATCCCACGTAAATTTCTCCTGTTTTATAAAAGCATAACCTTGCTCTGCCATTGAGATACGTAAATCCCTATTTTTGTATAGTATCTCTAGCTTTGTAGTAATATCGTCTACATCAGTTAATCCTCCCCAAGTATTAATACCTGTGGTATTCATTAACCATGCGGCAGTCTTAGCAGTAAATCCACCGTGACCCTCTACTAACTCTTTTAGGCAAGAATGGTCGCTAACGATCTGCGGACATCCAGTAGCCATACTCTCTGCTACAGGTAGCCCAAATCCATCACCTAGACTGATAAGTGCATTTACGTCAAATGAGTTATAGATAAGATTTAACTCTTCACTAGAAACACCCTTGTCTGGGCGTACATCCCCAGTAGTATAGACACGATTCTTAAGCCCCAATTGTAGGACTAGTTCATCAACATCGAAACCAACATCCTGCTTTGCTGTATGTAAATACGCCATAGCTTTTGGTTTATCCTTTGCAAAATTAGCAAATCCCTTAAGGAAGATGTCGAACCTCTTACGGTACTGATTTCTTGCCACCATACCTACAACAAACTGATCAACGGGTATCCCCATAGAAGCGCGTGCTATATGTTGATTTACGGGAAAGAACTTTGTAGTATCCACCCCGTGGTAAATTTGATGTAGGTTCTTAGGGCGCTTTCCACCATTTGACTCTAGGACTACTGATTCGGCATAATAGGAGTAGCAGACCTGAGCGTCCACCCTGTTCAGTAAATCCATCCAAGGCTTCTTGATAGGCCCAGCATCTGTGGGGTAATAAACAACTACCTTAGGTGATACTACGTGTTCTGGCTTCCTAATCATATACTCATTAACAACCCAAGGATCATTTATAAAGAACAGCAAATCTGGTTTAACTGCTTCTTGTATAGGCCAGAATTTATCATAGCCATACATACGCTCTATGCTTCCCTGATCTACAGGGTAGATAGGAAATGGGAAATCCTTTGGATTATATGGATTCCCATAGTGATTTATTCCCAGCACTACTATTTCGTGCCCCATTTTATGGAGTCTTAACAATAGATTTTTGGAAACAATCCCAAAGCCTGTATCAACAGTCGGGCTGTCGCCACAGAATAAAATCCGAGCCATTAGCCACGCTCCTTTAAATAGGAAATTAACCCCCTCTATCTCCTAACCGACTGTTGGAGGCTGATTAGGGACTGCTAGTAGGTCTAAAATAGAGCTATTTATAACCGCTATTAGATTGGTAAGCAAGTATTCCCTATCTTTTTCACAGATTGTTAATTCTCTGCCCTCATTTCTAGCTTCTAGCATACGATTTTCGATATCATCAAATATATTTTTATCTAGCATCACTTAAACTCCTCTGGGGGATAAACTAAATCTGGACAGGAACATTCCCCCTCATAGGGTTCAATGATATACCAAGTTTCCATGCCCTGATAACGCTTAACCTGTACTTTGGGTGGGATATCAAGCCAGCCTAGCATCCTAGCCCTTATAAATATATAGTCTTTGTCTATTGAAGACTCCATAGTCCATGAAACTTTGCCCATTTAGCGTACCTCTACTCTGCATTCTACACGACCATTTCCATCCTCTGCCGTGATTTCAATCGTATGTATATCTGCTCCCTTATTTGTATCCCTGAATTTACGATCACCTGTTAGATTATCGGGCAACCTTAGATATGGAGTTATGTCGATATTTCTGAAAATCGTATTACCCTGTTCGGGGGTAAAGGTATTCATACCAAAGATATAATAGGTGCAGTCTTCCCCATCAATAAATATTTTTAGTCCTGTAGGATACGCCATAATTATTACTCCTAAAGTATAAAGTTTATATTAGCTGTTACTTGATTACGCTCAACCGAAACCTTTTGGCTTTGTGAAAAAGTTAAATAGGTAGCTTGTATTGTATGTATTCCGGGTATTACACTTGTAATAGTATACTTACCAGTAGCATCCGTTAAAACTGGTAGCATACCCGGCAATAAAATACTAACTGATGCACCCTCTATTGGGTTTGAAGCGGGCGCATCGTGGAAGACGTATCCGGTGACTTGACCATACCCCTGTCCTACTAATAACACTTGTATAGTGCCATTAGAATAATTTAAGTTAGTTACGTTTTCTCCCGCTACCCATACAGATATTTCTCCATTTAATGCTAGCCCATAGCATATTGCGGAAGTTGTTAAATCCAAAGCCACCATAATAGCATTAGGCTCAAGACTGCCATAAACAGTATATCTAACCTCTTTACTTATTGTTTGCCAACTAGGATCAGGATTCTCAATAGTTGGGAAATCCCTACTTTTAAGCATTACTGTAACTTTACTTGTATCTGTAGTGGTTCCAGAGGCATGTCCATGATAGACGATATTATATACCCCGCCTGTTGGAACCATTACGGTTCCTTCTGAAGTTAGGGTTAAATCCCCATAGGAGTTATCATTAAAGTCCTCCTCTAAGGCAGCATTTGGATAAAAGAAGGGATATCCCGGCCAAGCAAACCATATACTATCAAGTGTACCTACGGTGGTCCAAGAGGTTATTACTCCCCTATATTCGATACCACTATACGGACTATCGGCTGGCTGGTTGGGTATAAAGGCAGTTCCATCAATATCCTCAAATCTGGTTACATCCCCCGTTCCCTTGCGTAAACCATTTAAAGCTCCAGCCTCACATTCACAGCAATTATCTGGCCTAATATATATATTTAAAGATGCTATATTACTTGTAGGTGTTAATGGTAGGTCCATTGTAAAATTATAGGCATTAGAAATAATATCTAGTTTTCTTTCAATCTGGGGTAAATTAGCAGATATACGCCGTGTATTATGTCCAGATTCTTTGGCATCTTTTCCTAAAGATTTTCCTAGGTTATTTAATTCATTTTTCATTACTTACACCTATATTTTAATCGATTTGACTAGAGTAAAGAGTAATATAGTACTCTATCTCCCCTATTGTAGTAGCTGGAGGCCACGGGGTTATTCCCCCAGTAAGTATATTTCTTGCTTCAGTCCAAACATACTCCATATCATATGCTTGTGCCTCCATACTATAACCCCTATCCCATACCCAAGCCCAAAATGTTTCCCAAGAATTAAATATTGTAGGTTCAGTAGAGCCAGAAATGCTTATATAAAACGGAATAGTTGTTGAGTAGTAGAAATCACTTAATAAAGTAAGCTGATTTAATATATTAAAATTCATAGCGTAAGCATCATATACAGTTGTAATTGGAGGACAATCTATTATCTTCTCAGTCCACTCTGCCTGATAATCGTATAAACCAGTCTTTGGTGGTAGGGAGTCTATAAAAGTTTCGGGAGCAGGAAAAGGATAATCTCCGGTATTTAGTACCCACCCTAATCTACTCCAATAGTCGGCCCAAAAAGCAGCCCATTGTTCTTCAGTTGTCCATCCCTGATTAGGGTAGGGAACTTCTCCCTTAGAGGTTAGATGGGTATAAAACGTAACTAGGTCATTAAGTACCATAAGACTAGTATTACCTAGAATGCAATTTTTAGATACTAGGGTAGGGTTAATAGGGTCTGGTCCATATTCATCATGCTGCTGTGTAGGGAGAATATCTTCAGCAAGTGCAATTAGCGTGATTTTTAAGGTACTTGCACCGGGAACGCCCATCCCTCGTAAGTTAGTTCCAAACCAAGGATAGCATTTATTAAAGCCCCCTCCACCACCAAAAGTTGAGATGCCGTCCCCTGCCTTGGCTTCTACCATACCTATAAGCCTATTGGGGATGGGCATATAATGTAAAGGTGGACCTAAAATAGAAATAATTCCTGTAAAATCTGTCCCAGCCCCTAATTGGAACGGATTTTCCTGCGATGAACCATGTTTAAAAACTGAAAACTCCCACGAACCAAACTTAAAATAACTAACCCCGTATCCACCCCAACTAGCTTCCACTAAATAACACCCATCATAGGGTAAAAGAATAGCATTTTCAACAATTTCATATCCCCCAGTAGTTGCATCTTCTTTAAGGCATCTCCAATTTAGTAAATACCCATTCTCATAAAGAGTTTTACAAGGACCAACTATATAATCACCACCCCAACTAGAGTGATGATAAGAATTTACTTCGGGGGGATTAACGGTACAAGGAGCGGGTCTTTCCTTAATATCCAAATCAAGGGAAGCACTAGATGCCTCCCGCAGATTAAATTCCTTTGTATAGGTATTAAATATATCAACATCATCTATTGAACGCTGGCTATAGGGAAAATTTGGTTTCATCCTATCCAGATTACGTTCTGCTTCTTTCCTAGTTTTACCTAGGTCTTTACCAACAGATTTTGGGTCAGTCATAATTAACCTTCCATATAGAATTGGGATATAAACTTAGGTAAAAACTCAATATCAAGTGATACTGTGGGCCTATTAGTATACGTATAAAACTCTAATCTATACGTATATAGAGTACCTAAACGATCAAGAGACTTTTCAATAATAGGTGAATTATGAGAAATCCTAGTAGTTACATGCGTAACATTATCTCGAGTCTCTTGAAAAGCGTTACCAACTTGAATTAAACTATTGTTGATGTTGAAGTTATCGTATCCCATACCTCGCACTCCATAGTATACTCTGTTCCATTACTAGAACTTTGTGAGCGTGAAATTGTAATAGCCCTTACCCTTTTTTCTAATTCTGGGGTTTTAACGATAAAGGTATCTCCGGGTATTAATCCTTTAATATCTGTTGTAATAACACTGATCTTTCGATCAGGTTCCTTACGTTTACGTAATTCTGTTCTTGATGCTCCCACTAAAGTAAAATAGTCCGCAACGTTTCTATATTCGTCATAGGGACGCTGAATTGTACGACCAAATAGTTCCTTAGACTCTTTATCTTCTACAACCGTAAAAAGGGGAAGTCCCTCGATATCTGCACCCGTTGCTATAAGCATTGTAGCAACCTTACTGACATCTTGAACCTCATCAATTCGAATAGTCGTTCCACGACCCTCTGCCATGATAATATCTGTATTTACTCCAAGTCTTGGGAGTATTTTTAAACCTTTTTCGGTAATATCCCACTCTAATTTAAGAGCTTCAGTGGTTGATTTAAGTATATCTAGATGGGAGGTATTGATAAATTTACAACTTATACCTGTTCCTATATGAGCATTCATACCATCAAAATATATAGGGTCTGAATCTACTGGTTTATAAATACCTATACTATAAGCTGCCCAAGGTAGGCCATCTGGAAAATAGTCCGCAGTATCAAAGATTACATATTGAGGAATTTGATTAGTTGATTGTAAATCAAAGGTAACAAAACCGTCCGTATATGTTGGATGATCAATCCCGTCAACCTCAGTAGAGCCCGTAGGAATTTGAACAATTGCTCCATTGGATAATCGAAGGCCAATTGTCATTTTTCCATAGTGATTTCCTTTTCTAGCATATATGACAGCCCTATCGCCCTCAAAATCAAAATTGCCCTTAGTATAGTCTGCATGATTTTTAAACTTATATATACTTCCTGAACTAAATTTCTTATTATACTCTTGAATAACTTTTGCTGGTTGACGTAGATTTATTCGTCCATCATCTTCGTTTAGTGTCTCCATTGATCCAGACCAATATCCAGCAAAGGCATCTATAGATACAAAACCCCCATTTAAATTTGTTATTCTTAGTTGGTAGGAGGTATCATACTCTAATAAGGGTGAACCAAGAGGTATATCCCAAACTTTTTCTCCTGAAACTCCATCATGCAGACCGCCCCCCGGTAGCGTAATCGTATCGATTAATTGCCAAGGACTCCAGCTAGTTTCAACTATAGCCGAAGCAGTAGGATTCCACTGGGAGACTGTATTAAGTTTAGTAACAGTTATTTTACCGTATTTACGTATATTAGTTAGTTTAGAGATATAATGTCCAGCATAAGGACCACTTAGAATCTTATAGTGTGGACCGCCCTGTTTATGCCCAGTCCAGTCGTTTTTCTTGCCGTAGGGAAGGTACACAAGAGAACAAGTTACAACAGTTCCTTTCGGAAGGTGTGGATGTGGGTAGGGGTCCCAAATAATTTTACCATGACTATCAAGCGTATAATAGTTTGTAGGTACTAGTGCTTTAATTCTATACCTAGTAGGAGTTTTATGGGTATAGGGGGCTGATGTATGGGTAGTTATTGCTCCTGTTTTTTTACGTAGTTCAATAGAAACTTGCCCAGCCAATGGTACTTCAGCGGGCACGGTTGCAAACCATCTAAGCGATACGCCCCTAAAGTCTAAAATAGCTGTATCTCCAATAGCCTCAGAATAAGCATAACTACCACCATAAGAGAATGCATCTAGTTTGGCTCTCCATGCATCAACCTTATATACGCTAGCATTAGCATCATTATAAAACGAAACAACTCTAGACCACGCAGGTAATTTAATAAAGCCGCTATCACGATTTGTATATAGGGTAGTATTATACTCGTCTTTAATTGTAGCATTATTAGCAGTAATATCCATCCGTCTAAAGAATGATCCCGGTTCAAATTTATGACCATTATTAGCACAAGGAATCATCTCAGTAGCAGCAGGATATCTTGAATAGGTTATTTGCTTATTATCATTCTCTATTTGATGATAGGTAACATCGCTGATAAAATCACGATCTATAATTTTTTTATAGATACCTATTTCTACTGCTGAGGCATGGCAATCGCTATTTGGATTAATTTTATCCGTTGGAATAAGTGGCCCAGTAGTAGGTTTGGGAGAAGGCTTGGAAACTCCTCTATGAACATTGCTTCCACCGCATTCCCAAGCCCATTCATCAGATGAAGCAGCCCAGTACTCACCAGTAAAGCCTACACCATACATTGAATGGGTATCAGTAATATTAAGTTTCCAATAGCGTGCTGTAATAGCCTCATCTGAAGCCACTACACGCTTAAGTTCAAATCCCTCTTCTCCGGTATAGATAGTTTTACCACCAAGAGAAACTGGCGTTTTTGCACCCATTCCAGTTGTCTCATAAACTGGGGTATAGAGTTCATTATCCTCAGAATATTCCCAAGTAAATGCATATACCCTAGTCCAGTTAATTGTTGAACCTCCCCACCAAGGAAGTAAAATCTTAGACTTGGAAATCATATAGTCGTCGCCTAAGTCGATAACAATCCAATCAGATTTTCCAGTACCAGACCAAAATTCCTTAGTTTTAATTATACCTTTGATGGGGGTATCTCGTCCGATTGCTATATATCCAGTCTGTTCATCAATTACAAAGTCTTTAGAACGTTTACTTAATCCATAGTAAGGTTCACGAGTAGCATCAGTATTAGTTGTATTAATAATAACTGAAGACCTAGGTTGAATTGCTACATTCTCAAAGCGTATATCATCAAAAAATACATCAACAGGCATATAATATGTTTGTAGGCTTTTGTAATAATCGAGAAGAATAGCAGACCTACCGGGGCCATTTACCTTCTTAGTGTCTCCGCTTGCGCGGGAGATTGAGGCAATAGGTCCATAGTTTAATCGCTCATTTGTTACAGTATCCCAGCATTCCCACCATTGAGTATAATCTAGATATTCATTTTTTGGATCGTTTAAAGGCAGGGCGAAAGAAATACCTTCCTCGCTGGAGCTTACAGTTTTGGATAGTTGAATCTGATCTGCATTCTCTAATATTATCGGATCAGAAAACGCAATCCCGTTAGAGAACTCGGGAGTAGCTATTCGAATTTGAAGGGCCATATTACCTCACCTTTAAATGTACCATCTATTATGATATTCAATCCTGCAATCAGTTGCTCCTGTAATTGTGAAAATTGTTTTACCGGGACCAACGTAAATTCCATAGTCTTGTGGAGTTATAAGCGAGTTATCGCTTGTTTCAAAATACTCACTATTAATAATATAATTAGAGACAGTTCCTTCTATTGCTATTGAACCAGTACTTTCTCCGTACTCAGTAACACCACTTATTGTAACATCTGTTCCAGATACCATAATCCATGCTGGTGTCCATCCACCATCTCTAAGCGTTCTATCTGTAGTTTCAATTGAGCCTGTACCAACAAGCGTATATAGATCATTACTAATTAACCACGGTCTAGCCTCAAATGAAATATCATACTCCAGTACTTGAGTACTACTAGGCACCGATTTATCTGTTTTAATAGACTTTACCATTGCCTCATAGTACTTGTTATAATTCTGAATATAAAGTTTACTAAATGCCTTACGCTTTGATCGTAGGATACTTGCCGCTTCCTGTACCCGTATCTTGCACTCTAGATATGTGGGCTCCCACACAAGCATCTTTAACTCAATCTCTTTATTTTCCAGCCCCAAGTACTCTATTAATGAACGATCATTATAAGCACTAGTAGTAGTAGATAATCGTGCAGTTGAGGATAAGAACTCTTTTTGAGCATATCCCGGTAATTTCTGATTATTGTACATAATCAAATAGGATTGTACGTCACTTGTTGGATGTGGAGGCAGAACAGTTATATCTACTAAGATATAACCGGCAGCATTACCAACC
>Ga0315284_10017973_pt1 | contig 10028 bp, 11 predicted proteins | sample YL17G09_16_MG_FD_203696 | JGI IMG/M metagenome (GOLD analysis project Ga0315284, IMG submission 203696) | Sediment microbial communities from Yellowstone Lake, YNP, Wyoming, USA - YL17G09_16 | ecosystem: Environmental > Aquatic > Freshwater > Lake > Sediment | place: USA: Wyoming | collected...
GTTAAAATCAAATCGACTTTACACCCCGCGGCGGTAAGGTTAAATTCAAAACCGGTGCGGTGATCAAAATAACTGTCAAAATTAACGCCCACCATATCCCCTGTACGCTCATCACGCCGTGCCATTTGCCGGTCTATTTTTTGCGGTTCATTATCATAGGCCCGAATGGCAACATAGATGTTTTCGTTATCATACAGGATTTTCGATTCGGTTTTCTGTGAAGGAGGAGCTCCTTCCGTAGGCATTTGCTGTCTGTAATCACCGGTCCATTCACCCTCCAGCCAGCATGCGTCATCCAGTACACCGTCGATCTTCGGCTTAATGGATTTAATCCGCATCGTATTGTAAACCCGGGTTTCACCGGTAAATTTCGGTTCGTCGTCGATTGAACCTGAAAACACGGTGGATATTCCTGTTAAAGGGAAAAGAATTATAAATACTAACCCGATACTGCTTTTTTTCAGCATACAAGAATTTGAGAGACACAAATTTAAAAGAAAAGTTGGCACAAGGGGAATAAAAAAAACCTAAAATAATTTGTTTATAATATAAACATGTTTATATTTGTATACTATTTTTAACTTATACATATTATGGAAGATCAGACAAACATGAAAGAATTCAATCACGAAGCCGGTTTGAAGGTTATTTATGAAATGATTGAATCAGCAAAAAGCAAAATCGGTAAAAACTATTTCTACTACCTGTTTTGGGGATATCTTGTTGTGGCTACATGCCTCCTTGAGTATCTACTGATAACAGTGGCCAGGTACCCCTATCATTACCTGGCATGGACGGTGCTGATGCCATTGGGTAGTTTAATCACGCTCATTTTCTACCTGCGGCAGAAAAAATCGGTTAAAAGCAAAACCTACATCAGCACAACCATGGGTTTTCTTTGGGGCGGATGGCTGATCAGCTTTGTCATTCTGATAGTGTTTGCTAACCTGAAACATGAATATACACTGATTCTCCCGATGGCGATGGCCATGTATGGTTTGGCAATTTTTATATCGGGTGGGGTTGTCAATTCCCGTCCCCTTTTATTTGGTGCTGTTGTGGCCTGGATGGCTTCCGTAGCGGCTTTTTTTGTTCCCTATCTGGGTCAGTTGTTGATTATGACCGGTGTGGTTATCGTCTCTTATATTGTTCCGGGTCATTTGTTAAAACGTCAAAGTAAAGCCTAGAAAACAATGTTCAGAGAACTGGATCCATTACTGCACTCACAATTGCGGCTTTCCATTATGTCCCTGCTTATAGGTGTGAAGTCGGCAACTTTCACCTTTCTTTTGGAAAAGACCGGTGCCACCCGGGGCAACATCAGTGTGCAGCTGAAGAAACTCGAAGAGGCAGGATATATTGAGATCGACAAATCGTTCCGTGACAATTATCCGCTTACTACCTGCAAGATAAAACCGAAGGGAGTGGAGGCGTTTGAAAAATATGTGGATACGCTGAGGGATTATCTTGGGAATAAAGAAGGGTAACGAGTGACGAGTGACGAGTAACGAGAGGGTTTTGGGAGTTGGGATTTGGGTAATCCAAAACTCACACACACTCGTTACTCGTCACTCGTCACTTGTTACTTCTCAATTCCCTCTCGGCAAGGCTTTAAAATGCCTGGATCGTCGTTTCACAGCTGAAGCCCTGAAATAGCCTCTGGCTCCGTTGCTAACATTACCGTTAACGTTGGAAGGGGGGCCATCCCAGGGACTTCCTTTCCAAACGGTTTCCAGCATCATGGCCGACATGAAATCGTAGTAATTACGGGTAACAGAATACATTTCGAGGGTGACTGTTGCTCCAGTGTCTGGTATATCGGCTTCACGAATTCTATAAACCTGGAAATCACGTACATCCTTTCCATTCACGAATTCATCACTGGCAAAAGCTATTTCAGACAGGGTGTCGGAATACAGTACATTGTCAATATACACCAGGTACATGTAATTGTCACCTAAGGGCTGCGGTTCTTTTGCATAAAACAGAACATAGTACCCATAACCATCCAGGTAAGAATTGTAGTTACCCGATTGGCCAATGGAATCAATATCGGCACAGCGGCGCAGTTCGTCTGAAGCTGTGTACTGTCTGCTATCTGAAAGCCTGATATCCAAAGTGTAGGTTTTACCAACTTCCCCATGAACAGTGGAATCAGTAAAATACTCACCGGTTGATACTTCGTGAAGCAAAAATGTTGTATCCCCGTCGGATATGGTAACCTCGGCTCCCGAAACCATTTCCTTTTCCGGCTTGTTGAAGAAGTCACCTGTCAGGGACAAGGCAACCATGTGGGACATGGTATCTGTGGTAATGACTCCTTCAACAACCAGACTTTTTTCAGAATTTCCGGAGAAACTAACATCCATAACATCTTCACAGGAAAACAGAAATAGTACACCTGTAAACGGAATGACACCGGATATCCTCCGGATAGTTCTTTGTATAATGACCAGGTCTGAACGAATGCGTTTCATGGCAATTAAAACTTTATGTTATAGGTTATTGCAGGGACAATTGGGAAAAGATACAGTTTTATTACTTCGATACCGTTTTGTCCCCCTTTACCTTCAGGATCAAGATTTTTGTCCCTGAAGTAGATGGCAAAAGCATTGTGCCGATTGTATACATTATATACCGAAAGGTTCAGATTGCTTTCGAGCTTAAAGGTCTTGAAATAATAATTTAGCGAGAAATCAAGTCGGTGGTAAGCGGTTCCGGGGATACGGGTACCACCGCGTTCAGAATATTCCGGAACCCATATTTTTCCGTAATAATAGCCGGCTTTGGGCACCGTAACAGGAATGGCAGTTGAAAATACCCAGTTGATACCGGCATCAAAGCGCTTGCTAATTTCATAGTTGACCACCACTGAAATATTATGTGGCTTGTCATAGGTGGGAGAGAATTCCATACCGTGGTTTATGGCGGGTATTTTCCGGAAGGTACGGATATAAGCGTAACTTATCCAGCCTGTAAGCTTGCCGCTCTGTTTGCGGATCAGGAATTCTGCGCCATAGGATCGGGCATTGCCAATTCTCAATTCTCCTTCGAGGTACTGCTGGGGTGCTAAAACTGCATGATCTTTGAAATCAATAGCATGGTAAATCTTTTTATAAAACACTTCACACGATACCTCTACACTATTGTCCAGGAAGTTCCTGAAATATCCGAGAGCTACCTGATCTGCCTTCTGAGGCTTCACATTTGGATTGGTCATGAACCACATATCGAGTGGAAAGGTAGCTGTTGAATTGGATGCCAGTTGGAGGTACTGGGCCGTCCGGTTGTAACTGGCTTTGAGTGAACTTTTGTCGTTTAAAGTAAAACGCAGGTTAAGGCGGGGTTCAAGAGAAGCATAGGTATTGAATATCTTTCCGCTTTTATAAACTGTGGAATCTGTTACCTCATATTCCGTATTATAATGGTAAAGGGTTCCTTTGCCAATATTCTGAAAAACTGAAAACCGGAGACCATATAACAAAGTCAGTCTTGATCCTGTTTTCTGTTCATTACTTATAAAAACAGCCGATTCGATTCCATGATTGTCCGGATAGTGCAAAGACGTCATGAAACTTGAACTGCCCATGCTTTTGATAGAACCGGGTTTTATGGTATGGTAGGTGGCCTGTAGTCCAAACTTCAATGTATTGGATGGATTTAAATAGAATGTGTAATCATTGTGCAGGCTGTAATCCACAATATGGGAAAGCCATTTAAATGCCATTGGCCCGTTTGGAACACCCAGGTTATAATTGAAATCGCTAAACACCAAAGTCAGATTGGAAAATAGCTTGTCTTTATAAATATGGTTCCAGCGTAGCGTTGCTGTGGCGTTTCCAAAATTCATCTGGAATATGTTGCCGAAAATATTCACATCACGGCCAAAATAGCCCGAGAGGAATATCCTGTTGTTTTGGTTAATCTGGTAATTTATTTTAACATTCAGATCATAAAAATAGACCTTGCTGTTTTTCGCAACGGTATCGGTGGCAAAAGGAAGCATGATGTCTGCATAAGTACGTCTTCCGGACAGAATAAATGACATTTTATCTTTGATGATAGGCCCTTCAAGGGTAAGACGGCTTGAGATAATTCCAATGCCTGCACTTCCCCTGATTTTCTGAGTATTTCCTTCGTTCATGCGTACATCAAGCACGGAGGATAATCTTCCTCCGTACTCAGCCGGGATGCCGCCTTTGAAAAGTTCGATATTCTTTACTGCATCACCATTAAAAACCGAGAAAAAGCCGAACAAATGGGAAGGATTATAAACTGTGGCACCATCGAGCAATATCAGGTTCTGGTCGGCGTTACCGCCACGGACATAGAAACCGCTTGATCCTTCAACACTGGATTGCACACCGGGGAGTAACTGTATTGATTTGATAATATCCACTTCACCCAGGAGGTTGGGTATCTTTCTGATTATCCTGGCAGGTATCTGAACATTACTCATGGTGATTTCCCTGACATTCTCGTCTTTTCTCTCAGCTGTTATGGTCACGGCATCAATGACACTGGCTACAGGCTGTAGAGACACATTAAGCTTCCGGGAGGCATTGAGATTGACCTCCATTTCTTTCAACTGATAACTGATGAAGGAAAAACGAACAGAATAATTTCCCTGAAGCAGTGTGAGGGAATAAAAACCATAAACATTGGTGACAGCACCAATGGTGGTATTGGGGATAACCACATAAACACCGGGAAGCATTTCGCCTTTTTCATCGGAAATGTACCCGCTTAAGGTATACTTTTCCTGGGTGTGGGCCAGGTATGAAAAGATCAAGGCTGCAAATAACAAAAGGGTTTTTTTCATGTAATGGGGCTGCAAAATAATGAATAAACAAAAACTCAACCGCAAAGATAGGTACGGCTGAGTTTAAAAAACATTAATTTCTTCAGAAATACTGGTTTTAAATCAACTGACATGAAATTAGAACTTCCCGAATTTAAAGGTGACTCCGCCTGAGAATCCCTTTAAAATATCAGTTGGAACGACGAATTGGGGGTCCTGGATGTCAACAGCTGAGGTATACCGATAATATCCGCCAACGCAAAACCGGAAGAACCTGGTAATGTTCAGTTCTACTTCAATTCCCGGTTCAATGACCATAAAGGCATCAGAAGCCTCCGATTTATAATTGTCATTCCAGTCCTTATCATCATTTACGCTCACTACGGCCACTCCTCCGGCACCAACCAATATCGGGAAAGAAACATGCACCGGGAATTTTGGCATGATAACCGGTTCAAAGAAAAATCCGCCATACCCCCCGGCCAGGCTGATATCCATCCCGGTGTTTGAATCATAGTGCACGTCATTGAAGAATCCTGAACCGCCTAATCCTATTGTCACCACGCGTCCCATGGTTATACCTCCCCTGGCTCCAAATACAAAGGCATCCCGGTCTTCCAGTTCTGTATATTGCAAGGAAATGGCACCATAACCACCAACGTGATTGCTATTCCCAACAAGTGTCTGGATTTCATCGCTCTTATCATCATTTTGTGCGAATGCTGACAGGCTTACCACCGCCATGAATCCTAAAAATATTGCTAACTTCTTCATAATTATTAAATTATAGGTTATTATTAGAATCTGTATTTTATTGATATTCCTATGCTTTTCAGGTAAATACTAAAGATCTGTGTAGTTGAATACTCGAAATAGGGCCTTATATCAAAACTAATGAGTATGGGAAATTCGGGGAACCGGTATTCAAGCCCTGCCAATCCGTCGATACCCAGCAGTGGGGTAAATCTCCACTCTTCGAGCTGGTAAGTTCTGTTCAGCACTTTATAATGGTCCATATATCTAAATCCCAAATGTGCACCAAAGCCATATTGAAAATAAAAATTCTCGGAAATATGACCCAGTGCAGGTGTAAAAAATTCTTTCAGTATAGTTATGGTCATCCCCCCGCGGCCTATAAACAACAATCCTTCCAAAGCCTGCTCATCATCGGGGTATTGCCGGTATGTTGCCGAGAAAGAATCGCCCAACCGAACACCGGCATCGCGGGTATAATTCTGTGCATAGACGCTTCCCGCAATGAATAAACCAAATACCAGCAGAATTCTTCTCATTTGAAATCGGTTATTGATGAATTGCCTTTCCCGATCCTGAAATATAAGATTCTACTGTGGGATTCCCCCAATAATATACTATACCGCTTCCGATAATGGTAATATCAAGTACGCTGTTTACGCGGGTATCAATTCTTCCGGATCCTGAAATATAGGCATAGCAAACATCGGTTATCACCTGATCCGCTTTGATACGCCCCGATCCTGTAATCTTCAGATCAGAATTCACCGATTCACCGGTCAGCTTTATCTCACCTGAACCTTCAAGCTGGGCGGCAAGGTTTTCAGTATATAAGCTGCAGATTATAAAGCCTGATCCCTGGAGGTCAACAGATGCGGAGGATGCTTCGGTTTCATAACACTCTACCTGCCCCGAACCTTCCAGACTAATCGCCAGTTCATCGGTTTTAAGTCCATAGCAATACACGTACCCTGAGCCAGTCAGGTGTATATTATTTACGCTGGGGGTGGTGACCGTAATTTCAATGGGACGTGAAGGCCTCACGCAATCGTTGTTGCGCGTTTCAATGATCAGCTGGCCCCCCGAAACATGGGTCACGATCAGGTCCAGCAGGTTTTCATCAGCTTCTATAACCACCGATGATTCCCTGCCTGTGTCTATCTGTACTTCGAAATCGCCGTTGACCTGAATTCGTTCGAATGCCTCCATATCACGGGTTTCGGAAGCACGCGTACCGTTGCCGTCAACGCAACGATTCCAAATATCCTCACAGGAGGAAAATAGTATACCGGTTAACAGTATGCCTGGTAAAAAATATGCTTTTCTATAGGTTTTCATCAGTTTCTGGGTTTTGTTCATAATGACAAACTTTTGTAATACGGGTTGCATCATTTCTGGGAAATTGTTACGCTGCATTTGCGGGCAGCTTTGATAACAACCTCTGAATCAGTCACTCCCGTACCAATAGTCCCTGAAGTAGTAAAAATTTTATTCTCTACATCAAATACTTTGGTCTTAAGGGATGCAAATGCCTTCGGATATACAAATAATACATCCTGATGATGTGTCAGTTCAAAATTGAACAACATGGGCTTTTCAAAGGCAAGCGCCAGGTTGGTATATTCAGAAGAAAGGTTGATAAGGGAAAACGAAGTTTGAATGTTGTTCATTGTAAAATCGCCATAGCGACTTACAAAGTTCAGATCTTTTTGCAGAGATGTCACGTTGATGTTGGAAAAATAGCTGTCACCTGAAAGGGAGACAGCCTCATTCAGATATACCTTATCACGTCGTGAATCCAGTTTCAGATTGGCAGATTTATCAATGGTTACAATGGATGAACGGGTTTGTGCAATCAATTTTTCTGTTTCACCGATATGAATATTCCCGTAGGATATATACAGTTGCCCGTCTTTCATATAGTTAACGTCACCGTCACCCGAAGTAAGCTTAATTTCGGTGCGACCGTTGAGCCGGTTTGCTTTTAGATCGCCATAGGAAAGTATCAGGTTCAGGGGACCTTCCAGATCATCAAAATACACATCTCCAAACTTGTTTTCAATCTTCAGGGGCACCCGTGCCGGCACCATTACAGTATAATTGATGGTTACCGAATTGGTAGTTGAGAGGTATGCGCCTGCAATATCCACTATGTCTTTAATAACATCCGAACCGCTATCGCCGAATTTCGTCCTGGCAAGTACAAAATACTGGCCAGGAGTAAATTCAAATTCCAGGCTTTGTTTGAGCTTTTCCAGCTTTTGGTTATCCTTGGCCCTGATGCGTAAATCGATGTTGAATTTTACAGAATCCACATCCCAGGTAATGATCTGCACCCTGCCATATTTGTTGGTAATATCAACCGTCATGCTATTGTTAATACGGAATGATCTGGAGATATGCCGGGTATATTCGGGCACCTGAGCGTGCAGACCAATGGCAAACAATAGCAGCGTGAAGGATATTATTGCTTTACAGCGCATGCGTTTCATTTTTTGATATGCATTCATCTCCACGGGGTTCCATTTCGGTGAGCAGATCCTCAAGAATTCTTATTTTCAACCTGTAGTTTTCAATTATAGCCTCAACCACTTCCTGATTGGCCATGTTGTCCTTCAGGTCGGCTTTTAAATCAAGATATACACTGTCCAGTTCCGACATGTCAAAGTTCAGTTCCTCCTTGAGCGACGGACAGTTTGCAATGATAGGCTTCAGCTCATCAAGCTTTTGATTTACCAGGCTCGTGTAATAGACCTCTGTTTCACGCAATCCGGGGACGGTATTTTCTTTTTTGCCTTTGGTTGATCTTTCAGCACGAATACCTTTGTTGTTCATCCGGTGTATCAACTCGTTTACTGCATAGGATGTTGCAAATATCAATACAACTGCAGCAGCACGCGTCAGAATCACTCGCCACTTTATTTCCCGTTTTACCCGGATATCCGCTTCTATTTTCTTCCAAATGCCGGGATTCGGTTCACGGAAATCAAATTCTTCGCGATGTTCCGTGATGAACTTTTTAAACTTGTCGTCCATGTTGCTGGTTTATAATAATTTCTTTTATTCGCTGCCGTGCCCTGGAATACTGTGATTTTGAAGTGGCTTTGGATATCCCCATGATCTGGGAAATTTCCACATGGTCATAACCTTCGAGCAGGTAAAGGGAAAAAACCACCCGGTAACCCTCGGGAAGCTGTTCCATGGCATTTTGCACCTGCTCTATGGATAATCCGGGTATATTTGCATCGGATTCATCCTTGCCGGCTTGTTCAGGAAGGTTCTCAACCGGTATTAAGTCCGCTTTTCTTTTTTTCAGGGCATTGATACATTTGTTGACGGTGATGCGTTTCAGCCATGCCCCGAAAGCGGAATCAAACCGGAAGGTGCCCAGACTGAGAAAAGCTTCGGAAAAGGATTCCTGCAACATATCTTCCGCCTCTTCGCGATTATTCATCATCCGGTAACAAATATTAAACATGGCTTTTGCATATAGTTGATAAAGCTGATACTGAGCCTTGGAGTTACCGGCTTTGCTTAGTTCGATGATTTCCCTGTGTATGTCGTGGTAAAAGGTCAACGGATTTTAAATTTTGCAATACTATGTTCTTATGATCATTCACCGGAAATAAACCCTACACATCAGTAATTCCTTATCATTTTTTCTTAATGACAAGATTTTTGCCGGAGGGTTGCACTGGGAAAGAATTAAGTTGCAACCTACAACTTCTTCTCACAACTTCTTCCTGTAACACTCCACTATCTCCCCAATAAAAAACTTATGGAAGTCCTTTCGCGGATAGTTAATATCAATTATGCCCTTTACAAGGAAATTTTCCTGTTTTAGAAAATCAGAGTAAAGTTTTCTGCATTCAAGCACCAGGATGGCTTCTTTAAAGGTAATGCTGCCGTTTGAGGTTTCCAGCGGGCTTAAACCTGTATGTTTTACTTTGTCGGTATCGCGTCCGGATGATGTGCCGCAAAAATCGAGAGCTTCTCTGTATTGGTCGCCGAAAAAGCTCAGCGTAAAATAGTCATACCGGTCTGCAAACTGGAAGGTATATCGGTGAGGACGTATAAAACATATCGCAACAGGCTTGTTCCAAAGGATCCCGGTGGTGCCCCAGCTGGCTGTCATGGTGTTGAAATTGCCGGTTTTTCCTGCTGTGATCAGCATCCAGTCTCTATTGATCAATTTGAAGAAATTTTCAGTCAGCGATTCTACAGAAAGGTTGGTAAACAGCGTATCCATTTTATTTTTTTCTTATTACACAAATATAGCCTTTTTGATCATGAGGCATTACTGTTACTTAGTTTGGTATAATGAAAATATTCATAAAGATGAATAATACTATTTTTTTATTAATTTAGAAGTCATAAGTTAAACTGGTGACATATTGAAAGGTCATCAGAACAGCACAATGAACCAAACGGATATTCCGGATCGGTAATTGCCAAATTAATCCTGTATGATTTA
>Ga0315284_10017974_pt1 | contig 10028 bp, 5 predicted proteins | sample YL17G09_16_MG_FD_203696 | JGI IMG/M metagenome (GOLD analysis project Ga0315284, IMG submission 203696) | Sediment microbial communities from Yellowstone Lake, YNP, Wyoming, USA - YL17G09_16 | ecosystem: Environmental > Aquatic > Freshwater > Lake > Sediment | place: USA: Wyoming | collected...
CGCAGGGCGACGGCGAGATCGGCGGATCGGCAATCGAATGCCCGATGGAGGATGTGACGCTTAAGCTGACGCTGCGCCGGGATTTCCCCATCACCTACCCACTTGCGAGAACCCCGGACGCGTGGATCACGTTCGGTTTCGCGGAGAACCTGCACGACGCGACCTGCATCGCCGTCAACAACGCCCTCGACCTGATGACCGCCAAGCTCGGCATCTCTCGCGTGGACGCGGCGATGCTCGCGGGGATGATAATCGACCTGCGCGTGACGCAGATGGTCAACCCAATCGTCGGCGTGCATGCTGTATGGCCGGAAGGCGCGCTGATCCGAGGGTGTGGGTCCGGTTGGGATGCAACCACGGCAAGGAAGTAGGGCCACCGGGATAATGCCGAACTCAGCGGGCAAACGCAACAGGACAGCAATACTGGGCTTCGAGGTGCTGTGGGGTCTATCGATCCCGTTTGTGCTGGTGACTACGGTGCTTCCCGGCTATCTCAACGCACTGGGCCTATCCAAGGTGCTGATCGGGATGGTACCAGCGTTGTTTTCCGGGGGGATTGCGCTGGCGCAGCCTCTGTCACTCTACGTGCTAAGGTCCGGGCCGGGGCGCTTCCGGAAGATGCTGTGGGCGTATCGAGGCGCGGGGATGTGCTATGTTGTGATGGCTCTGTTTGTGCTGCTTCTTCCGTCGGAAGCTGTGCTTCCGCGCGTGCTGTCGTTCTTCGCTTGCCTTTCCGCTTTCGTGCTCCTCGTCGGTTTCGGTGACCCGCACTACATCGCCAGCATTATGGACACCATTGACCCACGGGAACGCGGCTGGTTCTTCGGGCTGCGGTTTGTCTGCGCAGGCACAGGCGGGCTGATCGCGGGCGGCGCCGCGAGTCGGGTCCTGGGCTGGCTCTGCCCGCCACAGAGCTTCGGACTCAGCATACTGGTAGGCGGAGCGATCATAGTGATAGCGACCCTGTGGTTTTCCCGCTTCAGACCAGGTGAGCGCGCGGCGTGCGAGCCGAGGCTTTCGGTGGCAGAGTGCTTTGGCGTCGTGGTGCGGATTGCCCGCGGTAACCGGCGCTTCCAGCTATTTCTGGCGGCGATCTGCCTCTGCGTGCTCATGCAGGGCATTGCCGTGTTCGTCGTGTTGTCGATACGAACCAGGCTCCACGCCGGCGACAGCGTGCTTGGGTGGCTTGGGTCGATAGAGCTGGGTGCATGGGTAGTCTTCGCGCTGCTCTTGGGGCGCATCGGCGACAGGCTCAGCTACAGGGCGGCGTTCGGGGCCGGGATAGCACTCTATCTTGCCGCCCTGGTCACTGTACAGTTTGGCTCCGGCCAATTGGTGCTCTTTGCCGGTTACTTTTTGGCATCGGTACTCGGCCCAACGATCGCGGTGGTCGGTTTTCACCTGGGGTATGCATGCTCGGGTGAAACGAACGTAGAACAGGTGTACTCGGGCATCAGCGTGGCCGAAGCGCCGTGTAGGATCGCTGGGCCGATGCTGGCCGGCGTGCTCGTGCAGACGTCAGGATACACTCCGGTATTGGTGTGCGCGGCGGCAGCCGGGGTGATCGTTCTCGTCCTGGTGTGCGCGATGCATTCGGGCAGGTAGTCCAGGTGCTGCCTATGTCACGCCAAATCTTGCTGCGACGACGTCCATCACCTCGCCGTCGATCTGCAGACCTATCAGGCAGTCGAAGGTCGGATGCTCTCCGGATTCGTCCGGTTCCCACATGGCCGGATCGACAACCCGAATCACAGCGTCGATCTCGCCGCCGGATGGGCCGATAACCTCGCCGACCTCGACTTTCTCCCTGCTCTCGCCCTGCGCGATGACTATCGAGGCCAGCACGGGCTGATCCTGGTCGGTGTGATTCGCGACCTGTACCGTTATCCAGACGTTGGGTATCCGGTCCACTATCTCCGGGTCGATCTTTAGGCCCGAGACCGAGACCTTGTCGTAGGCGACCACCCTTGCCTCACGACAGACCTCGGCCGCCGGCAGATCCCGATCAACGCGCACGGCGATCTCGTTTTGCCCGGCCCGCAGCGCGTCCTGCGCCTCGAACCGGTCGCATTGGGAGCCGCCCACCGCGCCCAACTCGACACCATTGACAAGCACAACCGCGCCCGCGGCCAGGCCATGGAACTCCACCAACGTCCGCCCCAAAGGCAGATCATCGTCCACATCGAGAGCCTGAGCGTACTCCCAGTGGCCGTCCAACCGTCGCGATTCCCAGGCTTGGCCCAATGGTATGGTCGTTTTCACCGTCAGCTAACCTCGCTACAGAGTATACCAGCAAGAACGCGAATAGGGAACATGGCGTCGGCGCGGTTCAGCTCTTGCGAGAATGCTAGGAAAGCCTGACGGAAATGCCTGTTGACAAGCAAGAGCGTGTGGGATAATCTGAAGGTAGAAACCCTCGAGCGGGGGACCGGAGGCAGGGTCTTGTTTAAGAGAGTTCGGAATACGGCGTCGCGGGGGCTGATCCTTGCGGCGCTGTTTGTTGTCGCGTTGGCCGGCGGGGCTGCGGCGGACGAGGTCAGAGGAATATGGATAGACTCTTGGCACGCCGGCTTCCTCACCCAGCCTCAGGTGGACAAGCTCCTGGGCGTTCCGGGAAGTGCGACTAGCAAGGGCGACATCAGAAACGCCAACTGCAACACAGTGATAGTCGAGGTGCGCAGGCGGGCCGACACATCCTACCCGTCCGGAATGGGCGAGCCGTATATGTCGGGTCTGAGTCCCTCGAACTTCAACGCTCTCCAGGCTATGCTCAACGCCGCGCACGATACCACCGGCGGCAAGCAGCGCATCGAGGTTCACTGCTGGATGGTTACGTTCGCTACAGGGGGAGGGACCGTCTGGAACGCGCACAGCGATACCGGCAACCCGGACAACTACTGGCCCACGTTGAACGATGCCGGCGCAACGACTTCGGACTACGCGTTCGACCCCGGCCATCCCAAGTGCGAGCAGTATATCGTGGATGTGGCGATGGATATGGTCAACAACTTCGACATCGACGGCATCCATTATGACTATATTCGTTTCACCGGTAACAACCAGGGCTACAACCCGACCAGCATAGCTCGCTACAACGCGCGCTACGGCCTTACCGGCCAGCCCGCGGCTTCCAACGAGCAGTTCAAGCAGTGGCGGCGGGACCAGATAAGCGCGGTGGTGCGCAAGGTGTATGCGAAGGTCCAGTCGTCCAAGCCGTGGGTCAAGCAATCCGGCTCGTTCGTGACCTGGAACCCTTCGCCGACCGCCTCCACGCGGGCGGCGTTCCAGAACACCAGGCCCTATTATGATGTCTACTCCGACTGGGATAGCTGGATGACCGAAGGCATCGTGGACCTGGCAGTGCCGATGACCTACTACAACTGGGCATCGCTGTCTTCGGACTACACGAAGTGGATGAACTTCGAAAAAGACCGGCACGGCAACCGGCACATGGCCATCGGCCCGGGCACCTATCTCAACTCGCAGGCCAACGCGATTCTGGAATTGCAGATGACCCGCGACGCGTCGCCGGCCGGCAACTACGCCGACGGCTTCTCAGCCTATGACTACTATACTCCATTCAGCGGCGGGAGCTGGACTTCGGCCTGGGTGACGGATCTGACCACTAACGTCACCCCCACGACCGCCAACATCCCGGTGATGCCCTGGAAGGTTTCGCCCACCAAGGGCCACATCAGCGGGACCGCCACCATCTACGGCACCGGCGCCTGGGCCGATGGAGCCACCATCTCGATCACCGGTCCCGAAACCCGCAGCATGCGATGCGACGGCACGGGCTTTTATGCGTTCATCGACCTGACTCCGGGGACCTACACCGTCACCGCCAGCCTGACGGGTTACGCAAACGTCGTAAAACCTGTGACCGTGGCCATCGGCGCGGTGACGGGCAATATGTATGTCACCGACTTCGTGATGGGCGGCACGACCGGGCCCACCATCACAAACGTGGCGTCCAGCGGCGTTACCGACACGACGGCAACTATCACATGGACCACCGATCAGGCAGCGGATTCCCAGGTCGAATATGGCCTGACCACCAGCTACGGCTCGTCCACGCCGCTTGACAGCACCGAGGTGACCTCGCACTCGGTTGGGTTGACCGGACTGACGCCGAAGATGACCTACCACTACCGGGTCCATTCGTCCAATGTAAACGGCCCCTCCGTTTCCGGCGACTACACGTTCAAGACGGCCGGCCCGCCGGTCATAACCAGCGTCCAGGCGACAGGCATTACGTCAACGACGGCCACCATCACATGGACCACGGACGTGACCTCCGACAGCAGGGTTGACTACGGAACCACTACCGGCTATGGCAGCCAGCAGACCAACGCGTCGCAGGTGACAAGCCACTCGATCCCGCTCACCGGCCTGACGCCGAACACGACATACCATTATCAGTGCGTGTCGGTCAATACCTACGGCACCGCGACAACCGGCGACTTCACGTTTACCACAGCAAGCATGGCGCCGGTCATATCCAACGTGCAGGCGACGAGCATTACCAACAACTCGGCCACAATCACGTGGACGACGGACGTTGTCGCCGACAGCACGGTCAACTATGGCACAACCACCAGCTACGGCAGCCAGCAGACCAACCCGTCGCTCGTGACCAGCCACTCGATAGCGCTGACCGGGTTGACGCCGAAGACTACCTACCACTATCAGTGCTCGTCAACCAATGCCTACGGGACGGCGACCACGGGCGACTACACGTTCGTCACCGACGGCCCGCCGGCCATATCCAACATCCAGGCAACCGGCATTACGGCTAATACGGCGACCATCACCTGGATCACCGATAAAGCCTCCAACTCAACGGTCAACTACGGCACCACAACGTCCTACGGCAGCCAGCAGACTAACGCGTCGCAGGTGACCAGTCACTCGATCGCGCTTTCCGGTCTGACGGCGAGCACGACCTACCACTATCAGTGCGTGTCTACCAACACCTACGGAACCGACACATCGACCGACCACACGTTCGCCACCCCCGTGCCCGTGACTGAGATCGTCATCGACAACACCGACCCCGGCTGGACGAACACCTCGCCGGGCAGCAATACGTGGAGCGTGGGCACTCGGACGGACGTTCCCAAGATCGGCACGAACTACCTCTACTACGATGGAGACGGATCGACTACCGAGTCGTCGGTGACGCGCAAGTGCAGGTGGACGCCGAACCTGACAACCACGGGCCTCTACGACGTGTATGCCTACTACCAGATGGGCACGAATCGCAACGAGCGAGCGCCGTATAAGGTCTACTACTACGGCAGCTCGCTCACCAGCGTGCAGAATCAGAATCGGTCTGTCGCGAATCAGGGCGATTGGTTCCTGCTCGGCAGCAACCTGCCGTTTATGGCCGGCAGCTCGGGCTATGTCGAGCTGTCCACGCTTTCGACCGACACCAAGTACGTCAGCGCGGATGCGGCCAAGTGGGTGCTCAAGAGCGCGCAGGACATCGTCAAGCCGACCATAACCAACATCCAGGCGACGAGCATTACGACGAACTCGGCGACCATAACCTGGACGACCGACCTGGCCTCCGACAGCAAGGTCAACTACGGCTTGACCGCGTCCTATGGCAGCCAGCAGACCGACCCGTCGGCAGTGACCAGCCACTCGTTACCGCTCACCGGCCTGGCGCCCGGCACGGCTTACCACTATCAGGTCGCGTCAACCAACGTTATGGGGACGAGGACCTCGAGCGACTTCACGTTTGACACAAACGGCCCGCCCACTATGACCAGCGTCACCGACGAGGGCTACACGACCTCCACCACCGAGCTTAACGCCACGTGGACCGCGACCGATGCCCACTCGGCCATTGCGCGCTACGAGTATGCCGTCGGCACGACCGCGGGCGCGACGGATGTCAAGGGCTGGACCAGCGCCGGCACGGCCACTTCCTACACCATCGGCGGATTGTCGCTTACAATCGGCAGCGCCTACTACATATCCGCCCGCGCGGTCAACGCCGAAGAGGTTACCTCCGATCCGATGTGCTCGGCGGGAGTCAAGATAGCGCGCGCGGTCGCAAGCATACAGGAAGCCAAGGGTCGGCCCGACGGCGATATCGTCGGCCTGCCGGCGCGCGTGGTGAGCGCGAAGTTCGCCGACAAGCTCTACATCGAGGAGGCGAACCGGGTTTCGGGCATCCGCGTGGAGTCCGACGCGTCCGTCTCGGTCGGCCAGACGGTGACGGTGTTCGGCGTGATGGGCCTTGCGAACGGCTGCGAGCGCGCGATACTCAGCCCGAAGGTCGTCACCGGCGCGGCCGGAACCTCGATCACACCGCTGCTTATGATCGGCGGAGCGGTCGGCGGGTCCGGCTTCAACGGCTCGACGCCGGGGATCACCGACGGGATCGGCCTGAACAACATAGGTCTGCTCGTGCGGGTGACGGGCGCGGTCGGCGCCATCGACACCGACGGCTTCTATCTCGTAGACGGCAGCAAGATCGCCGGCGAATCCGGCATCGATGGGATCAAGGTCTGGACCGGATCATCGGGTTCGCCTGGCACATTCGTCAAGGTGACGGGCGTGGTTTCCTGCCGCGCATCCGGCGGGAAGGTCTACCCGGTGATCCTGGCAACGCAAGTTACCGCGTTGTAGGAGCCGTCTCCGACGGCGACTGACGATCACAGACGGGCGGCGCGCCCCGCGCCGCCCGTTCGGGCTTACACCGGGAACAAACACCCCATTGACATCGTCACGAATGTGCGCTATTAATGCACATAGAGCTTGCAAGCCTCGGAGCTACTTCTCATGAGTTGGGGGTAGTGTATGATCGGCGGACGAGCAGTACCACGGATGTTGTCTCATAAGGCCCACTTGCCGCATTTGCGCTGGCCGTCACTCTTGTACCCCCCCCCGTCACAGGCGGCTACCAAACGGCGCGGCTTTCGGGATTTCCGTTCCGCCATACTCCACTCAAATCCCAAAAGACCCAAAATGAACAGAGCGTTCTTACTTGCCTTTGCAGGTTTTGTGCTGGCTGCGTTAGTGGTCTGCCCAGCGTACGCGGTCACTTACCACACTATGGACCTGGGCGCTTGGATGCAAGTCACCGATATGAACCAGTCAGGCCAGGTCGTCGGAACGGGGCTTGATTACAATGCACGGATTTGGGACCCTCGCACGGGTGTGTCGGTTCTACCTTGCCAGCCGTCCGCTTACCCAAAAGGGGTCAACGATTCCGGCGTGGTTGTTGCCTCGACGGGGCAGGGTCAGGCGATCAGAATTGATGCCACCGGATCGACGACTCTAATCGGCCTTTCGAGCCTAAAGAACACCCCCTCAGAAATCAACAACGCCGATCAGGTCGCAGGTGCCTCCTACGGTGCCGGTGGTCTACGCCCCGTTCTGTGGAGTGCCGACGGATCGGTGTCTGACCTTGGAGTCCTTGATCCCCATTGTGACACGGGCTGGGCGAATGACGTCAACGACGCAGGCCAAGTCGTAGGCAAGTCTGGAACCCATGCCTTCTTGTGGTCGAGAGCTTCGGGCATGCGCGATCTGGGTCCTGGAGAAGCAATGGCGATTAGCAACAGCGGATTGGTGGTTGTAAACAGCGCCGACCATCTAAGCAGCTACATATGGCGCGACGGCACCGGCCTAGCCCCTTTAGGCAAACTCTCTGACTGGGCGTCCAATTTGGGGGCCGACATCAATGGCTTAGGGCAAGTGGTCGGCGGCGCGACGGACGCTGAGGGTCGTCGGCTTCCGGTTCTCTGGAATCCTGACGGCAGCATTGTGGTGCTGCCCAAGCCGTCAGACGCGGCACCGAGCTACGGATGCGCAATTGCCATCAATGATGCCGGCTGGGTGCTTGGATCGGTGTACCAGGAAGCCCTCCTCTGGACTCCCGTCCCCGAACCCTCCTCCCTCGCCGCCCTTCTTGCCGGCCTGGCGGGGTTTGGTGCGTTGGTTCGGCGGCGGCGGTGAGCTCCTTTCAGGATTTCCGGGCCGGGGCCGGGGTTTGCCGACAGTCGCCGGCCCCCGTGATCCAACCCTCAAATCCTGAAACAGCAACACCGCAAATCGCAAATCCAAAATCCAAAATCCAAAATCCAAAATCCAAAATCGCAAATCCCAAATGTCCGAAACCCAGGCGCGGATTGACAGCCCCAACCTCTTCCGTTATACTCACGCTATCATGTCCATTCGATTGAGCCCCATTGACATCGTCATCGTGATCGCGTACCTGGCGGTGGTGGTCGCGCTCGGAACGGTGATGAAGAGGCGCGCGGCCAAGAGCATCGGAAGCTACTTTCTTGGCGAACGCAGGCTCCCGTGGTGGGCGCTGGCGATGTCGGGCAGCTCCTCGTATTTCGACATCACCGGCACCATGTGGATCGTCAGCCTCTTTGTCGTGATGGGCCTCAAAGGCTTCTGGGTCCAGTGGATCTGGGGTTTCATCATTCCAGTCTTCTACATGGTCTACATGGGCAAATGGATCAGGCGCAGCGGGGTGATGACGGGTTCCGAGTGGATGGAAACGCGCTTTGGCAGCGGCAAGGCAGGTGAGGCGGCGAGGGCTTCCTACACGCTGTATGCGGTTCTGACGATCACCGCGTTTCTTGCCTACGGGGCGACGGGGATGGGCAAGTTCGGCTCGGTGTATCTGCCGTTCAACGAGCACGTGTGCGCCGCCCTGATTATCGGGATTACCGGCATCTACGTCATCATGGGCGGTTTCCACGGCGTGGTGATGGTGGAGATATTCCAGACGGTCGTCTTGAGCGCGGGGGCGATCCTGATCGCTTGTTTGGGCTTTGCGCACGCGTCGCCTCACGCTTTGAGCGCCGCCAACGTCGCCAGGGGAGTTCCGCCGGCTGCATGGGGCAGTCTGGTACCGAAATGGGACTTCGCCTATCTCGTCGGAACGGAGTACAAGCTGTTCGGCGCGCTGCTGATCATCTGGGTGATGAAGGGCATGCTGCTATCGCTCTCCGGCCCGGAACAGCTCTACGACTTCCAGCGGTTTCTCGCGGCGAAAAACCCAAAGGACGCCTCCAAGCTGGGCGCGCTGTGGGGAGTGATCCACACGGTACGCTGGCCGATGGCTATGGCGCTGGCGGTTATGGGCATTGTCGGGCTGGCAGGCCAGCACGATCCGGAGAAGGTGTTGCCCTTAGTGATCCAGCATATGCTGCCTGGCGTGAGAGGGTTCATCATCGCCGCCCTGCTCTCCGGGTTCCTGGCGACCTTCAACTCCACGGTCAACGGCGGCGCGAGCTACATCGTCAAAGACATCTACAACAAGTATCTCAACCCCAAAGCGACCCAGCCGCAGTTGATCCGCGCGAGCTATGTCTCCTCGGCGGCGCTGATTGTCATGGGAATCTCCATCGGGTTCGCGGCGACATCGATCAACCAGATGTTCACGTGGATCATGGGCACGCTGGGGGCCGGAGTGCTGATGCCGAACGTGCTGCGCTGGTATTGGTGGCGAATGAACGGCTGGGGCTACGCCGCGGGCGCGGTCTCCGGTATGATCCTTTCGCTCATTCAGGCATTCGTGCCGTGTTTCGCGAAATTCGCGCTCTATGTCACCTTTCCTGTGATCGTCCTGTTGGTGCTCGCAATCACGGTCGCGGTTACGCTGCTCACCCAGCCGACGGACGAAGAAACGCTGCGGCGGTTCTACCGCGAGGTGCGGCCGTCCGGGTTCTGGAAGCCGGTTGCGGCGCAGTGCCCGCGGCCCGCGGGTTCCTCCGGCGCAGTGTGCTCCATGCGCAGTCTCTGGAGCATCCTGGCGGGGATTCCCTGGCTTATCTCGCTGTATCTGCTTCCGACTTACGTGGTTTTGCACCGCTTCACCGAGGCGCTGATCGCCCTCGCAATCGTGGGCGCGGGGTCGGTGGCGCTCTACTTTAGCTGGTATAGGGGCCTTGGCGAGGATGAGCCGGGCAGGAGTGTGCAGAATGAACCGTAACTATGTGACACGGCGGGAGTTCATGAAAGTCGCGGGGACAGCGGCGGCTGGGCTGGCGCTG
>Ga0315284_10017975_pt1 | contig 10028 bp, 13 predicted proteins | sample YL17G09_16_MG_FD_203696 | JGI IMG/M metagenome (GOLD analysis project Ga0315284, IMG submission 203696) | Sediment microbial communities from Yellowstone Lake, YNP, Wyoming, USA - YL17G09_16 | ecosystem: Environmental > Aquatic > Freshwater > Lake > Sediment | place: USA: Wyoming | collected...
CCCTTTATTACAGGCTTAGAAGGTAATGCTGTCTGGTACCACTGTCTCTCTTCGTCCGTGAGCGCCATCAAGCCATCAAGGTACTGCAAATCCGCAATATAAGCCATCTGTCTGTTTGAAGGAAGTTTGGAGATGTGCGTCGATAATGGATGGTCGCTAAGGCCAATCTGAACTATATGGGGGAACCTATTTCTTATTTCCCTAGACCAGCCCTCTACGGTAGGATCTATCCATAGGGTTCTTAGAATTACATCAAAATTTTCTGCCTCTTCTATCCTTTGAATGAACGGTATACCAAGAATATCCATCCAAACTCCATTATCATATTGGCCATCGTTCTTTTTGTCTCCATAATAAAATCCTATCTTCATCCTACACCTTTCCTTCCTTTAATAGAAGTCCCCATTTATTCATAAATATCTCAAATGTGTTATTACTAATTCCAAGTCTGGCATTTGTCTGACTAACTAAATGTACGTATTCAGCTTTAGGTGTTGATACAACCTTATACCCGGCCAACCTAGCTCTAAAAGCTAGATCAACTTCCTCCCTATAACCCATTCCGTACACTTCATCAAAATATCCTATCGTATCTAATACTTCTCTTTTAATATACATGCAGGAACCTTCGATAGCTTGCTGAGCTTCTGGTTTTTTTACCGCCTCTCTTGTTTTACCATAATACCTATGGGCGGTATTGCCGTCAGGAGAAACATATATACCATAATTGATAACATGAGTCTTTTCAAGATTTAGTGCCTTTCCTCCCACGATACCTATTTCTGGTTTAGAATATGCCATCTGCTGTAACTCAAAAACTATATCAGACTCAATAAGAATATCGTCATTCATCAGAATAACATCTGTTGTTACTGCCCGCATTAATTCATTACTGGCTTTTAGCCACCCCACATCATTCTTATAGGTAAGAATTTTAACACCGGGACAGTATTTAAATAGAGTGTCCATACAGCTATGTAAAAATTGATTAGCAAAATATGTAGGTATTAATACGGTAACATCCTTTTCCTTTTCCATTGCTCCTCCTAAAGTAGAGCTAATACATCTCCCCAATTATAAGACTCTGGATTATAGATATTGTTATATCCGCGCATAGACGCTGTAGAGCCAGAAGCTAGTCTCATGGTTGGAGGAGGTACTGTCTGTTTTAATTCAGCAATATCTAACAAGATGGGATTTGTGCTCTTCGGATCATACGAAAAATCCCCATCAGTAAAGCTAGCAGTACTATAGTTACCCATCTTATAAATAATAGACGCCATTAAAATAATGGGACGCTTATCTTTTGAGGTAATATCAGGTAAAACACTATATGTTTCAGGATAGATTACAGTAATGGTATAAGCACGATCCCAACGAAAATTTAGAGCTTCTACGGAGTCAGCAAGATATGCTGCCATCTTGGAATCTGTATCCTGCGGCTTTCTATACTGCCTTAACTGACGATCAAGTGCCGGAACTAGTTCTAGCAAATTCATTAGGACTCACTCCCCTAGGAAACTCCACGCATTTCCCTTGGCGCTATCATTTCTTCATTCTCGGAAAGTTCATCTAACCTACTTTGAATTAGTGAAATTGTTTTGCCCGATTTATTCTGATCTTTAGCTCTTTCAAGTATTTTAGCTATTATAGCAATAGATGTAACCTCTGCTACAGTAGATTTTAGTTTTAAATAGTTTTTTAATAGCTCATCTATATCTTCATCTACTAAGGCATTAGGAGTATCCCAATCTACACTAGGCTCTCCAGTCTCTATAATAATACCATCCATTAAAAAGCGCTTATTGGCCATCTTGAATTCTCGCAGTCCCTCGCTAGGAACAGCAACCCAAGGCTGCTTTCTATCCAGCATATATCCTTGATTATCTGTAGAGCTAAATCTAACGCTTACACTATAGGGCACATTTGTCTTAAAATAGACTACTTTCTTAGCCATTTCTTCCATTTCCTTTGCCTCCGTTATCCTTTTAACTTCCCAATGTAAAAATAAGTGGGGTCAATCGCCCATTTTAGAGGATTGACCCCACTATATTAACCCACTACTAGTCTAATCTATGGGCTAGATTATGGTGTTGCTGGTGCATTTACTTCGATCTTAACAAGACCTTGGGCATTCCAGATCATCATACCGAATTGCTGCCAAACTTCGAAGTTCCAGTATGGAGGAGTTGGCTCCATGTCTGTCCATTCCTTAGTCTGTGGCCCACCATAAGTAATGAATTCTCCAATATTGTCTCCAATAACTAGGACGAAATCATTAGGTAGAAGTGGTCGCTTTGGGTATTCTGTTTCATCAAAGATTTGCTTTAGTCTAACAATGTTGTTTACGCCACGATAGACTTCGACGGGCTTTGGCCCATTTCCATAAGGTGATCCATTATTGAAGGTACCTTCTGGAGTTCCATCTGTCTTCATCATATAAGTATCTGTGCCCGGTGTGAAGGGGCCTAATACCTTATACTGTCCAAATGTTGAAAGTGGAGCAAGTGCTTGCTCTGTTCCAATTATTGTTCTAACGCTTCCTGCCCAGTAGTTAACGTGATCAATAGCTGCATCAAGCGCTGCTGCTGTAAGCACACCAGAGGCACTAATCCAGTTAGAAGTTGACGAACCACTATAGGTTAATGCAGAAGCATTTCCTGTTCTCCAAATATTTGCAAGAGCATTCCATGATCGCATAACGATCTGCTCATCCAAAGCCTTGCGAACATCTGATCTAACAGTTTCGGGAGTATACTGAGGGCCACCATTTCGAAGCTCTAGTTCGTTATACTGCGCCTTTGCAGCCAAGATATCTAGGTTCCAACCAAGTGCCTTATCTCTTACTGTGATCTGCTCGCCAAGTGTTATCTGGCCGGGTACGATTTGCTGAACATGGTACTTACCCTTGAATCTCTTTACAAGAATATCTCCAAAATTCATTTCCCGTGTATTCATAAACTGACCAGCTAGGTCAAGTGTAAGGTATGTGGGATCAATGTATTCTGTCATTACCTCTGCAAATGCTGCTCTATCAGTCTTTGCAAGTTCAGCTAACGCTTCTCGGTCTTTTGTTGTTAATCTAGGATCATTCATTCTAGCCATTATCTATTTTACCTCCTACGTTAGCTTAAAGCGCGTCTACGCCTTTCATTATAACTGTTAATGTGTCGGCTCCAAATACTGCCTTCTGAAATACTCTGCCAACTACTGTAGTAACGCCAGAGGAAGCGTAAGTTACCTTACCCTCGTCCCCTGCTGTATATGCAGCGTAAACAGGTACTCCGTATCCATAAGCAGAAAGTGGGGCAACATAGTTTCCTGATCCAAAGGTAAATGTTCCACCATCGAATACTAGGCACTTGTTTCCAGAAGTTACTGGAAGCCCATAAAGCATTGGGGGAATCTCATACTGGATAAAGCCAACTGGCCAAGGTGTCTGGTATGCCTGATCTGGATCAAGGGTGAATGTGGTTTCTTGCGCGTTTATGCTTCCGTCATCAAGGGCGTATGGTACTGAACCATTTAGTCCCGGTCCCTCAAAATAAGGGGCAGGATTTAATGGCTTTGGCCAATCAACTACAAAGGCTGCTACGTCTGCCTCTGCGCCGACTCTTGGGATAGTAAAACGACCATTAGTATCTAGGAAGGCCAGTCTACCCCGTGGGGTTTCCTGATTTACTCTACCGGCCTGAATATCCTCATACTTATTAATTATAAACTTAGTTGTGCTTACAGGATTTCCTGAGTTAATTGCATTTGCCATTTATTTTCAATCCTCCTTTATTCGGCTGCTTCGTTTCTGCCGAGACTTCGCATTTTATTGCGTAATCCCTCTGCGGAAACAGCCCCATTATTAGTAGATGTATCTACACTAATTTTAGGTAGCTGTAAAACTGAGGCAGACGCTTTCTTCTCAGGGGCTATTTTGGCAACCGCAGCCAAATCGGAGATATATGTATCAAATAATTCCTCCGACATAGCGGCCCAAAACTCCTGCTTCTTTGTTAGTTCTTCCTCTTCAGACGGTAGTGGTACACCAGCTTCGGCAACTTTCTTTGTTCGGCTTTCTATTAATGTTGTCTTTTCAAAGGTACTAACCTTAGAAACTAACTCATCATTTTCTACCTTTAAGTCTGCTGCTTCTGCTCGTACAGTCTCCGTTTCTGCTTTAGCGTCAACTAACTCTGCTTCTTTTGTGGCTATCTGCGCCTCTAATTCTTTAATTCTATCTATTGCTTGCTCTAGCTCCACAGTATCTTTCCCTCCTTGTTTGTGACCCTCTATATCATGGGCCATTCCAACTAATTCATTTTCAATCTCTTCGTCAGATAAAGATTTATCTGAAGCTAAAGCTAGTAACGCTGTTCGCGTACCATAAGCGGGATTCTTTACGAATGTTGCCGCTCTAGCAACTACGCCCTTTAGCCAGCTAACTCCCTGTTCAATAACCGAGTCCTTATAAGTTAATTCCCACGATATTCCGGGGGCTTCTCCTGAAGCAAACGCATCTTTCAAAAAGCCTACTATCTCGGGATACTCATCATTATAAAGAACTCCCTCTGCAACCAGTTTATGTATTCCATCCTCATCCTCTTCATTTACATCTCGTATGTGCCCAATTGGAATTGATCCAGTATGATTCCCAACATTTTTACCTAGGAATCGAATTTTTATAGGCATTCCAATTGCAGATTGAGCCAAAGCATTAAACTCTTCATAAGGAATAGCTTGCTTATTTCTATTTGGCTGATCATCCGCAAATACGAATTTTACAACAGTAAGGTATGGGTTAGTAAAGTCGCTTTGAGCAAGCAACCATGTTGCACTATTGAGTTCTATCGTCTTCATTCTTATTTACTTCACCGCCTTCGGTATGCGGCAGACTCTTTACTCTTCGCCTTATTTGAGGTAAGCTTCGAATTGTAAATGCCTGCTCTATAGTAAGTTGCTCTAGATTTGACACTCTACGTTTAAGGTCTTTAATTTCCTCATCCCTTGCTTCAAGAACAATAATTTGTTCAGCATGAGATGCTTCTAATAAACGTATTCTTTCTGTTTGCGCTATAAGTGTATCCTTAAGAGCCGAAATTAATTTACTCTGTTCATTAAAGGATATAGGCTTTTTAGTAAATTTTTTGGAACCTAGTAATCCTATAATAGCTACAAGAAGAGTAGCAATAGAGGTAATAATAGCGATCATTATATTCTCCATGCATTTAATCACTCCTGTAACGAATCTTTTTAAGTTCTATGCTTCCATATTTTTTCATACCTTTGATACAGCTTTTCAAAATAACTAAATAATTTGCCTCGTCTCTATCAGGATATCGTTCAAGATTTGAAACAATAAGCACTACTTCTTTAGTTTCCTTAAACAAGAACCCTACTGTTAGGGTTGGTATTAAAGCCATATCGGGTGATTTTAATAAGGCACTACGCTCAAAAGCAATATGGTCGTCCCATAAAACAGCTACTATATCAAATTTTTTCATATATATTCCTTAATCTAACCTACATATACAAGAGTTTAGGGCGTTATTTCTAGCCTAAATCCGCAGTTGTGATCATTAAACCCCTATCTTTGGCAATTTTATCTATTAAATTAATAACCTCATCGTCGCTTAGGTACTCTAATTCCTCTGCTTTTGTTTGCGAAGGCTTTCCCGTAGGACTTGTTCTTGATACTGGTGTTTGTCCTGTTGGTCTAACTCCAGTATTTCTTTTATTAACAGGAACATTCTGAGTTCCAACAGGTTTTCCGCCATTTGGTCTGTTGGGTGCCCCACCAAAGCCACCCGCAGGAGGAATTTGCGTATTATAAGGTAGTTCAGGGAAGCTCTTTGGTAGTTCCTTCATTGGAACAAACTCATCGGTCATTAGTTCTAACTCTGTTTCAAAGTCTAATCCTATCATTTCATCACGCGTAGTTCTACTTACATTACCCTCTTTAAATGCCTGAGCAAATACAGCGGCTGTTTTAACAAAGTCTTGTAGTTTGATAGGTGTAAATGCCGGTTCTGGACTACTTCTAAAGTTGTTTAGATCGGATGCTTCTTCATAGATAGTTATTATCCACTCAATAAGCATCTCGCGTAACTCTTCCATTAAGGGCTGAATAGCCCAAGTGGATAACTCGGAAGCACTTGCGCTTCGCGCTTCGCCTGTAACAAGAATCCTAGCAAAGCCCAGCCCTTCGGAAATTTCCTCATTAGCTTGCCGATACTTATCCTGATCAAGTAGGGCTTGAACATCTGGAGAAACCCACGTTAGTTTGGTTGTATGGTTGGAGAATAGGAAGAATACTCTTTCTAGTAATCTAGGATCACCCGCTCTTGCAAGGATCTGCTCTTTTAGATCCGCAAGATTCTTCTCTGTTTCTATCGTAAGTGGGAATGCATCTGATCCCTCTTGAACAAGCAAAATAGCGTTGATAACTCTTGTAGCAACAGCAAAGTCCATCCTTCTAAGGCTCTGCTTAAATACTAATGCTTCTAAAACATTAAATAAATAAGGCGTTGGATGTGGATTAAAGGAAACTTCTTTTCTTAATATGGGATCAACATCTATCTTTACCCTATCAGCACCATCCATGATAGCCTTAACAAAGGTTGGATAGTAGTTAAGGTACATATCATATTTAAGTTGTTGCTCCTTAATCTGACTTCCCCCATTACGTATGAGCTTTATATCCTCTTTAGGAAGTTTTAAATAATATTCTTTCCTGCCCCAACTTGCCCAAACAACATTAACAAGTAGAGGCGGATATAAATCAAATACAGGAAGGATATACTCCTTCCCGTTTTTAAGATGCGGACTGATGTTTTCTCCGGTAACTGTAACCCAATCCACTCTAGGCAAAACCATCCCTGATAAATAATATTCAAGGGTTGCTGTTCGTATAAAACGCATCATACGAGAAGGATTTCGATGCAATAAAGCACCAAAATATTCGTTTGCCTCATTAGAAGTTTTCCTTTGGCCGTTTCGTATCTTTGTAATAGATAGCTCCGTCAGTCTATTTATAACTGTAGAGGCCATTCCACCACGCTGATAAAAATCATAGCTCATTCGGACAACAGAGTTGTAGTCACGCGGAATTATTAATTTTTCCGGGGATAGCCCCAACGACTGATTCATAGCATCAAAGCCACTATAGAAATTTCCATTGAAATTCGTTTGGCCGGGTACGAATGAGGCAGAGGCTAGCTGTAACTTGTTCTGTTCTGCCATTTAATTTAACACTCCTATTTCGTTATCTATATCTAACCATCTAGCAGCTAGAAGTTTTATGTTTGGCTCGGCTCTTGAAATGGGAATTCCAAATCTATTTTCATAGGCAAGTATTGCGCACATCATAGCGGACATTTGATGGTCATCCTCTGTTCGATATACAGGTTCCCCTGTAATAGTTCTTGTAAACTTTGTGCGCTCTAACTCCGTCATTAAATCATCGTCGTCCTCAGAGAATATATAGCGCCGTTCGTATATCCATTTTGATAGAGATTCAACAGCAATTCTTTTAATAAGGTCTTTTTTTTCTAATCCTGTTTCATCTATAGCTACTACCATCTGGCCCCCAAACTCAACAGGGAAAATTCTTTCCCTAAAGGATCTATCCTTATATACAGAGGTTTCCCCAGTTAAATCCTGATACTGAACTTTTCCAATACCGCCAATTAAGTGTTTCTCTTTGGAACCCATATTCTACTCTCTGTAGAACATATCTTATCAAGTTTCTCCATGTCCCTTCTTTTGGGTCTTGATACATAATAAAAAATACAGCCGGATCAGGAGAAAATCCTGGGTCATATCCTATACCAATACGAGCACGAATTCCGTAATCAGACGGTACTGGAGGACATATAATAATATCTTCAAGTCTATAAGATACAGATCCATCAGGAGCAATTTTCTGAGCAGTTTCAAAAGAGTGTTGAGTAAGGACGGATTTTTCAAATGTGTATGCAGCCTTAGCAAATCTATGTCTATCGAATACTGTAAAACTAGGCGCTCCATGTTGTCCTAGGACATAGTGCTTATAATCTTCTGTATCCTCATTCATGGCACGATATTGAACACGTCGCGCAAACTCTAATTCGGGAGTCCACCAAGTCATTAGCTCTTGAGAAATATTATACCTTTGATACTTGTCATCATATTGATCGCACATATAGAGAACATTTTCTTGGCGACCACCGTTAGGAACACCAGAAACAAACATTTGATATCCGGGTATCTCTTCCTTTAAACAGTTTTGAAGAGATAGCCATGTCCTATAGGGAATATCCTGTGCCTCGTCTACCCAAATGCGATATGTATGCAATCCAATAACGTTGGACTCCCTACCAGACTCTCCTGCAATTCTTAATAGAAATTGAAATCCATTTATAAAGTCAATACGGCCTTCGGAAATATTAACTGAATTGTTTCTAACAAAGTTTCTAATAAACCAATGACTTTCACAGGCGGCGCGTATTCTGCCAAAAGTTAGATTTTTCTGAGCGGCGTTGGGAACAAGTACGAAAAGTCCTTGGTCGCCGGGAACGTACATCCCATTAACCATCCACCAGTAAAGCATCTCGATCATTGAAGTTGTTTTATGGACACCACGCCCACAGCACATGGAAACGAAGTGGCTTGTACTAGTTGTCCAAGCCCTTTCGTGCTTTTCTAACGCGTACCAGTTTGGATCGCCATCATTTATAAATTCCCTAAATAATACAGGGTTTCTAATAATTTCACCGAGCATCCAATCTTCTTCAGTAATCTCAACATCTACGCTCATCTTTTAAATACTACCTTTTCCCTGCATTTTTCGCACTCAATTTCAAAATGTACGATAACTGCATTTGCTGGAAAGTTTAACCAATATCTTGCTAACTCTATTTCACAACGTTCACAACGCACGGGATAGGTTGTTCTTTCCCACACATCCCTAGCCTTCTTACGAACCATTTCTATAAACTGCGGAATACTATCAACTTGCTTTTCTTTTCGCTGCCTTCTGCCAATTCCAAGCTTTTCCTGTAGATCCGTAATAGTAACAACCAAGGATTTTTGATAGTCCCCTAGATTTTTAAGTGTTCTGGTATCTACCTCTGGCTTGGTCTGTAAACGAATTATTTGATCATCTACAATCTCTGATTGAATGATATGACGTGATAATGCCTTTAACATTTCAAAGTCATTAGAGTCATTCATATCAATGCCATATTCTTTTTGAAGGTTTTTAAGTTTAATATTATACTTCTTTTTAAACTCTTCAACAGGAATATTTAGAGGAACCTCTGGAATAGTCTCTTGTTTAATAGGCTCCTCTGGAGCATCTACTTTTTGTTTAGCTTCGCGTGCCTTTAGAAACTGTAAAATTTCCTCGTCTGATTTATCTTTAAAGAGGGCTAAGTTTCTTAGTTGCTTTATTTTAGATGTATAGTCCTTTTCCATTATTCCTCCAAGGCAATAAAAAAACCGGCCCGAAGGCCGGTTCCATTTCCTCTCCCTATTAATACGTAATATCCCAAGTCTTTTTTAGATACTCTCTTAAACTAAACCTGTTTCTTTTTTTAAGATACTCATACATTTCCCATTGAGTATCTATAGGTCTAGGTTCCCCATGAATTTTATCGCGTTCTTTATATTTTTTATTTGCTAAGTAAGTTTCTGCTCGATTATGTCGAAGCATAGTCTACCTCCAACTATAGTTTTTCTAGCCAAAGGCTTCCTGCTCCATAATTATCGGAATACGATGGAAAAATTTGTAAGGCTTTGGCAGAATTTTCTTTAAGAAAGTGCGCGGATAATAAAACTTGCCAATTTTGACTATCTAATAATTTTACTACATGCTCTTGCTCATTACATCCAGCCTTTTGAAAAGCTGGAGGATATTCATCGGGTAAAAATATATCGTGAATATGTACAAGAACACCAGAAGCTAACTCGGGTAATATCCTATAGTATAGAATATCTACATCATTTCCTTCTTCCCATATGTGTGAAGAATCTATAAATAATACATCATTTTGGGA
>Ga0315284_10017976_pt1 | contig 10027 bp, 14 predicted proteins | sample YL17G09_16_MG_FD_203696 | JGI IMG/M metagenome (GOLD analysis project Ga0315284, IMG submission 203696) | Sediment microbial communities from Yellowstone Lake, YNP, Wyoming, USA - YL17G09_16 | ecosystem: Environmental > Aquatic > Freshwater > Lake > Sediment | place: USA: Wyoming | collected...
CACCGGCGCTATTTCAATGCGCCAATTGGTGCCGTACAAGGGAAGATCGGCTATGGTAGCCCGTTAGGCGGGGATCTGATGGGCGGGGACGCTGGACCGAAGCGGAAGGGCTTGAGGCACTCCGGCTTCCTTCAGAGGAAGGGGAAGTTCGACAGACCTTAGAGCTTCGAGATCTCACCAGCCCCGTTGCACTTCGCGCACGTCTGGCCGTTGATGGCTGTCTTCCCTTTCCCCTGGCAGAGCGTGCACGTCCTCAGGGCGTATCCGTCCTTGTTGAAGGAATGCGCGTTCTCGTCCCGGTCAAGCTGGTTCTTTAGGTTCTTGAGTCGCGCCTGCATGGCAGCATCCCCGCCGGTCTGGACTACCCGGATGTTCGTCTCGCCCGCCTCGCTCACGATCCTCTTTGGCAGCTTAATGGGCAGGCCGTCTCCACGCTCATAAATCTGCTCCGTGGTCGACAGGACTTTTGGTGCCCTCTTCTTGTCGATTTCGTGGGCAGCGAACCTTGGCGCCTCAGCATCCTCCGGAACGTTGGCAAGTAGAGGCCTTCCCTGCGTAGAAACGGCAGGCCCAGTAGACTGAGCGTCTGAATGTTGTGAAACCGGCGCAGCTTGGGGTGCAGGCTGAGACTGAGATGTTTGCTCTCCGGATTTCTGGACATGCATGATAGTAGGCCCAGCAGCCTTAGCAGGCATTGAGATTTTGATAGTCTGCCCTGCCGGAGCAGTATCCATGACGTCAAAGCCGTATTGCTTGGCCTGCTGTTTCAGCTTTTCGATGGCCTGCTTCTTCTTCAGGTAGGCCTTCTTCAAAGACGGAAGTTGCGTCTTGTTCTGATGTTGCTCACACAGGGAGATGGCTACCGGCGATTCCCCTTCCACAAGGGACATCGTCATGTCTATGACGATCTTCTCCTGTGTTCCGCAGTAGAGGCAACATTTTGCCATGGTATTTAAATCTCCATGCCCAGCATACTGAACGTATTCCTAATTACTGACGAGGAAGTCAGGACGATAACCCCCGCCGTATTTTCAGATACTTTCCAATCGAAATTAAAATCCCTCATCGATGCGTCCAAGCCGAGGGAAGTCTTTTGCCTTTATAGCCAGGAAAAGCTGACGATCTTGAGGGACAAGCTTCAGACGGCGGGCGGGCCTGTGTCGTCGAAGGATCTAGCAGAGGCCTTCGGAATCTGCTTCCCGAGCACCCTTATTAACAAGCTTCGGAAATTTGTTGAGAAGGACGGCTGGAAGCTCAAGAAAACGACTCGGGGCTATCTTTTAGAGCGCCCGCCTCAATCTTCTTGACGAGTGCGCAGAGAACAGCCATTTGCTTTTTGAACGCCATATTTCTCTCTGGCACTTCCAGGTTTCTTGGCGACGGATGGTAGATTGCGAAGACTGGCATGTTTGGCGCGAAGCAGCAGGCACCTGCTGTCCTGGAGATTGTCCCAAGACGCGTTGAGTAAGTCATACCTGGACAGAACCTATTGAAGGCAACCTGTCCCAGGGTCACGATGAGCACGGGCTTCAGAATGGCGATTTCCATCTGCAGGAAGTGCATGCATGCACTAACTTCTGATTCCGTCGGCGCGCGGTTTTGTGGTGCATAGCACTTCACTGTATTGCTGACGTAAAACGGCTCTCTGGTCAGCCCATGTCGTGCGAGCTCCTCGTTGAAGTTCTTGCCCGAATCACCTACGAACGGCACTCCCTCCAAGCACTCGTTCAACCCCGGCCCCTGGCCAATGACCATGATCTTCGAGATGTTCATCGAGCTCCAGCAATGCGGGTCGAACTTATGTTGCCTTACTTCCTGCAGATGCTCTCCGAGGACGCACATCTGGCAGGAATGGCACATTTCCCCAAGGAGCGCCAGCATTTTGTGCCTGACATCTTTATTCATGTGTTGGCCCAGAAAGAGATAGTATTGCAGGAGGCTGGAAGCTTCGGGGAAGTCCTGAGTGAAGGTCATGCTCACCCCTGGCGCGGGGGTGGAACCCCCTGGCAGCCCCGTTGTCCCTGGTCACAATCACCACCCCGAGGCGCATTCTTCAGGTCCTCTTGCAGGCGAGCGTTCAGGGCGTCCACCTGCTCCGGCGTCGGAACAATGCACTTCGGATCGTGCGGACACGGGCCGTGGTAGGTGGTCCAGTGACCATACAGCATGTTGACCCGCATTGCCTCTCTGAGGCGAGCGTAGCTTTCCTCGTTCATACACGCCCTGGCGATTATGCAATCGGTGATCGGTTGGCTCATGGCTTGTCCTTTAACTGGAGAAGCCGCCATACGCATGAAGAGATGTCCATAAAGTCGTCCCACTGTGCGCAGCTGCCGACCAGATCTATCTTGAACTTGTCCTTTAGTTCTGGAATCCGAGGAGCGTGCGGCGACTTCGGAATCGCCTTAGGCATTTTCGTCTCTCCGGCAATACGGTAGCGGTTGGGGGCGATAAAGGCATCGAAGTAAGGAAGCGGCGTCTCAATGGAACCCAGATTGTGGAAGATGTAATCGTAAATGCCGACTTTGTCGACTTTGTGAAAACCGATAGGATTGTCTGCGACTAGGACCTGGCTTGCCCCCTCAAAGTCCAAAGCATCCGTCGTAATGTGGAAGCAGTGTTCATCGTGCGCAGAGAGCGACTGAAACACGCCAGTAAGTTCCAGCAGGACATCCAGCGGGATCGTCGAGATGATTTGGTCATATTCCACGGTGCCGAGATCGCAGTGGACGATACCCGGGTCTATCTTCAACGGGATGCCGCGAACCTCTACCTCGGCCCTCAAGGCATTGATGTACTTCGCCAGAAGCTTCCTATAAAGGTTGTGGCACGTCATCGGGTAAGTGGCGAATTCCGTCTTCAGCAGATCATGTGCATAAGCCGGGGCGTCTTCGTAGACCTTCGAGATGTATTGCTTGATTGCGATAGAATCGGTTGCGAGTTGTCCGCCTAGTGAAATGACCCTTTTCATGATGAGGGGCGCGGCCGCGAGGTGCCCAAAAAACTGTCTTAGGCACGGGCCCATGAAAGGGTCTATCTTCTCGCTGCGGATGATGAAGTCATCGGCGAGAGGCGGAGCGAAATAGAAGAATCGCGACTTGCCGAAAGGGATAATTACGGCATCTTCGAAGATTTCCTTGGCAAGTAAGCCAATTAAGCCGCTTCCCAGGATTACGACTTTCATGATTTTTCCAAATGTTGGAGATCTAGCAAGTCCTTCGGGAACAGGCCCTCATCCAGGGGGTCCAGGATAGGCCCCTTCGGGATCTTCTGTTCTATCATCCCCTGGAGGCCTGGTAGAGGAGTTATTTGAAGAGGCGGAGGAACTACCTTTTCGAGCGGAGTTATTTTGACGGCGCCTGGGGTTCCGCAGGAGGCACAGACAAAATCGTGCCCGTCGAACTCGATGAGCTGCGAGCATTTCGGGCAAGTCGTCTGGAACTTGATGGGCACTTCCTCAGCCCAGGCCACAGGCCGTGCCTGCATCGTCTCGCCGCCAATGACGATTTCCAGCATGTCATAGGTTCCCATCTCTATCTCCTAGGCCAGACCCTTAGCCTTAGCGACTTCTACGACTTTCTTTGCGAAACCATCGTAGCAGATCTGGCAGATGTCCAGGTTCAGATACTTTTTGTCCACCTCTGTCGGGCCAGTCATCTTCTTTTCGGCATCGGCAGAGATCTTCGTAAATTCCGCAGAATAATACGAGAACTTGTGCTTATATTCTCTCCCACACAAATCGCAGCCGATACCATCCTTACTCGCCAGCAGCATAAGCTGCCTCCAGTTCATCCGGAGCGGGCAAGACCGGCGCATCTGGCTCGAGCCCCTTCTTGATGAGCGGGATGATCATGGACCCTGAAGCCATGGAGAAGCTCCTGTACTTGTCTGACCAGGCTACCTTGACGGAGATGCCTCCGCCGACGACGAGTGCCTCGGCGTTTGTCTTGTCAGACAAGGCATCGGACCAGACGACGAGTGGCGCCGTCTCGATGCCGTCCGTAATCGTAAGCTTCAGGTACTCGTTTTTGGTCTTCTCGGACTTTCTCGTGGTGATAGAGTCGATGACGCATTCCAGGTTGTTCGAGTACTTGGCCTGGGCTATTGTCAGGTTCTTGTGCACGAACTGGCTCATAGGAGATGACCAGTAGAACCCGAGATGAGCCTTCTCAAAGGCTAGGATTTCCCGGTCCATGAAGTCTTCGTCGAACTTCTTGGCGAAATCCTCGAACGTCGGTTCGATCTTCGGGTTCCAGTTCTCTAGCTTCGGCGGCACTTTCTTCTTGGGGTAAAGCTTCCTGAAGGCCTGGATCTGCTTCTGCCTCTCGGCGACGACGCGATTCTCCGGCCAGGCGAACGTGGCCTTTACCAGGTCCTTCGTCTGCTTCTCGCCGGCGTGCTTCCAGAGATACCAGAGCCAGAGCGTCTTCCTGTTCCGGAAGATCTTATCGAAGCCGCCTAGCTTGATGAGGCGCTCCATGACGACGCGCCCTTTCCCGTTCTTCTCGATGAACTCGTCTACGGACTTGTAATCGGCATTATTCTCCGCAAGCTTCTTGGAGGACGTGCCGATGCCCTTGACCAGGTTCAGGCCTGGCAGCACTCTGTCGCCCGAGACCGTGAAGCTCTCTGTAAGCGTCCTGCAGTCGAGGGTCCCTAGCTGGACGCCTTCCGATTTTGCGATCCCGATATAACGGACAAGCCTGTCCCGGCCGCAGTCCGACATGACGGCGGCCCACCATTCCGGAGCGTAATACGTCTTTAGCCAAAGCGTCCGGTAGGCAATGATGGTGTAGGCTGTCGCATGAGCCATATTGAAGGCGTAGCGGCCGAAGGTGACCATGGTCTGCCAGAGCTCTTCCGCTTTCTTGCCGCCCAGCAGGCGGACTGCGCCCCTTACCACCTTCTGGCCAAGTGCGGGTAGCTTGTCCTGCCATTTCTTGGCGATAATCTTTCTGGCTTCCTCTGCCTCCGCAAACGTGAATCCGCAGACGTCGATCCAGACCTGCTGAAGCTGCTCTTGATAGCAAATGACGCCGAATGTGCTCTCCAGCAGTTCCACGAGCTTAGGATGCGTCTGCGTGCGCCAGAACTGCTTCGGGTCGTCCCGCCGAGCGACATACTCGTCGACTAGCGGGAGCGGTCCCGGGCGGCCGAGCGACGTATAGACCATCAAATCGTTGAAGCTCTTGACGCCGCCGCGGAGGATAATGCTCTTGGCCAGATCCGTATCGAACTGGAACGTCGAATCCGTCTTCAAGCTGGCTGCAAGCGCAAGCGTATCCTTATCATCCAGCGGGATCTTCTCCCAGTCGATCTTGATGCCGCGGTTCTGTTCGATGAGCTTCAAGGCGTTTGCGATGTATTGGATCGTCTTGAGCCCGAGCATGTCGAACTTGACGAAGCCGAACTTGCTGAGCTGCGTGTTCTTGCCTTCGGTCCAGGCCGTCGTCCATTCCATGCCGCCGAGCTTCATCAGGGGCACATATTCCCTGATGGGGACGGATGAGATGATAAGTCCTCCGGCGTGCCGGCCCTGCGTCTTGATGCGGCCGACGATCCGGTAGGCCATGTCGACGATGTGCGGATTCGCCTTGTAGTAGATGGCTAACTCGTCGAACTCCTTGAGCGCGTTTTCCTTGGACATCTCGTCGAAGTCTTCCGGGAGCTCCTTGGTTATGTTCAAGATCTCGTGATAGTCGGCCCCGAGCGCCCGAGCCGCATCCTGCAGGGCAAGCTTCGGGTTGTAAGTCTGCCAGAGGCCTACGCTGCAGACGTTCTCTATTCCGTATTTCCTGGCGGCGTATTGCCTAATGAAGGGACGTGCGGCAGGCTGGAGATCCACATCTATATGTCCGGAAGGTCAGCGTGGTACTCAACGCGGTGCGGGATTCCGACTTGTGGTAGGACCGTGATCCCGCTGGCGTTATAGGCACCACCGCTGACTTTCCGGACATTCCCTCGAATGATGTTTATCTTAACAATCTTCATCAAATATACCCCATGGGTAGAAAATCCACGTCAACTTTGCGTGAGAGGCTCAATTCTTCATATCTGAAATACGCGTATGTCGACCAAAACCTCTCACAGATACAGATAGCAGAAAGAGTCGGATGCGGCACCTCATCTGTTGTTCGCGCCTTGAAGAGGCATGGAATTTGTAAGGACAAAAGGACTATATACAAACAGATAGATGACCATAGAAGGCGAACTTTTAAGTCACGGTACGGCTCTGAGCACTACATGCAGAGCAAATCCGGGTATGCGCGTTATCGGCAATCCCTAAAAGAACATTTGGGCGTTACGCACAACACTCAACTACCAGGCGTTTGGGAGAGAATAATTAAGACGCATCGGAAGCGTTACGGCGTTGCGTATTCTATTCAAAATCCAAAATCAAACAGGAAAAGAATTGCCACGCTCAACATGCGTTATGGCGATTACAGAAAGCATTTGTCAAAGATAAGCGCTTTGCACTACGTTGCCACATCGCCGCGTGTGCAAACGATACGTACCAGATTTGGTCTTTTTAGAGTTAAGTCATCCCTGGAAGCGAAGGCCGTAAAACTTCTTGCATCATTAGGCGATGTCCACTCGCTAAGATACGAACCATTACAAATAGAGTGCAATGAATTCTTCATGGTCCCAGATTTACTGATTAATAAGCGCCTAATCATTGAAATAAAGTATTCTAAATATATATCCGGCAAGAAACCTAATAATTTAGACCGCATGGGTGTCGCAATGTGGCTATCTTGCAAGAGAAAATTACCCGCATTACGCCGGTGGTGCTCAAAAAAACGCCATTCTTTTGGCGTTATGACAGAGAGAGATTTAAAACATGTGACAACTTTACGTCAGCTCATCTTCAACTTTCAAATCTTTCGCGATTATGGGTCCATTTATCGTCTTAATCAGCGCTCGTGATGGTACCGATATTGTCTTACCGTTGTCTAGCACGAGCCGCATAATATCATCTTCTTCACCAGTCTCATCAATTTTGAAAACATATTCACAATCGACCGGATCGACCGGCGTGATGCCGAGGAGGAATGGGAGCACGAGGCCGTTGGTGTTCGCCTCGAACTTCTGCTTGGACTTCAGCAGGTTTATCCAATAGTCGTTCGCGCCCTGCTTGTCTATCTCCTTTATCTCGAATTCAAGCCGGGTCGCATGCTCCTTGGAAAGTGCTGCAACCTTCTTACGTGCGAATTCGGCAATCTTCTGCCAATCAGACATTCGCCAGCCTCTTCTTGCCGAGCACGCGGATCTTTTCGCGGAGCTCGGCGATGAGTACGTCAGTCTTGCATACCAGGCACGTCATGTCCTTTGCGGTAGCACAAAGGTCGCGTGCCTCCTTGATGAGCTCGACGTTCGAGTCCGGATTGAATCCGTACTTGTCTCCCTTCTTTGCCAGCACGTTCCCGAGATATTGACTGTCCGTGGTGACTTGGAGGAAGTCGCGGTTCCTAGGATTGATTGCCAGGATACCGAACCTCAACCCCATGAGTACTGCCTGGTTCATTGTCGCCGATTTGAATGGTAGAAGCCACGTCCTGGTCTCGTCTTCGGCCTTCACGCAGACGGCTACGCCAGTGTCCACCTTCCCATTCACCGGAGACTTGCCCGTAGTCGAGAAGGCAGCCAAATAGATCATCGGCTTCAGGCTCATACTCTCACCTCTTTCATGATCTCATCATAGGCCGGCCTCGCATCCTCGTTCGCCTTTAGGGGATCCTTACTGGTCCCCCAGAGGACGACACGGGCGATGGCCTCCAGATAGGCCCTGCGCACGTTTCTGACGGATTCGACGGTTTGCGCGCCAGAAGTCGCCTCAGGATACCCGTTGGTCTCCCGATCGATGAATGGCTCTACTAGTCCTTCCGGCGTCGGAAACTGCGCCGAAAGGATTTTCGTCTTGAGCTCGTCATTCGTGGTGACGACGATAGGGCTGTCCTTATATCTATCGCGGAGGACGTCGAATGCGGCCTTTAGAGGCTCTAGCGTAATGTCCGCGATCCGACGCATGAGCTTCTGCGTCGTCTGGCCCGCATTGTTTGGAATGGTGGTCCGCTGGAGGACGACGTCGGCGAACTCGTCCGCGATGTCCGGCCACACGGCCAGGAGTCCGACCATCTTGGTCGCGTTCTCTTTCGGGGAGTCCTTCGGGCTTCCGATCAGGATCGTCAGGACGCGGAGCGTCGATACGGCTTGGCCCAAAAGGGCCTTGATGGCCAGGACTTCGTCTCGAGGCACGGATGTCAGAGCAATGGCACCCTGTGTCATGACATGGTCACCCTAAGGAGGTTGCCGCCGCGCGACGGGCTGATAAACCTTTCAAAATTGAGCTTGAATACGATAGGATCGATTGTCGTTATCTGGATTAGATACGCCACGAGTGAACCTCCCACGCTACCTCTGCCAGGCCCTACTTCGAATCCGAGGCTCCTTGAGTGGGCGATCAGGTCGCGCGTGATGAGGAAGTAGGAGCTGAAGCCCTTCTCGATGATCATCTTGAGTTCCCGCTTCGCACGGGCGACATAGACCTCGTCTTCATGCTTGCTGATCCGTCGAAGCCCCTGGAGTGTCAGGGCGACGAGCTGCTTGTCCGCGTCAGGTACTTCCGGCAGCTTCAGGCTCATGTCCGGCTTGAAGCCCTCACATTTCTGGGCGACCTCTAGCGCGTTATCGCAAGCGGCTTCGAAATCCTTCAGGGTAATGTGTCCGCCGTAAGCATATCCCTGTTCCAGGAACGTCTGCCGGAGTTCCGCCCGCGTCTTATAGAACTGCTCATCAGAGTTCACGTGGAAGAGATTTGGGTCATCGACCCTCAGCTTCTGGTCGATGGCCATCATGAGCTTCTGGACCTGGAAGTCTTCCCGCCTCAGGTAGTGCGTATCGTTCGTCAAGACTGCCTTGAAGCCTACCGACTTCGCGATAGTCATGAGCTTGATGAAGGTCTTCACGCCATCTGGGATTTCCTTACCAGGCATTTGAACTTCGAGGTAATAATCGTCTCCCCAGATGTCCTTGAACTTCTTGATGTACTCCATCGCCTTCTTCGTGTTGTCCTTCCGGAGGTAATGGCAGATGGGACCGTTCAGGCACCCGGACAGGATGATCAGACCTTCCTGGTGCTGCTTCATGATGTCCAGCCAGATCCTGGGCTTGTAGTAGTGTCCGATTTCCCAGGCGTTCGTGAGCATCATGACCAGATTCTTATAACCGGTCATGTTCTTCGTGAGCACAGTCACGTGCCGATTGCGGACGTACTCATCACGAAGCTCGGAATCCTGTGCCTTGATGGTGCCGATGGAAATACCGAGCTTCTGTTTCTCTGCCCATTCGAGATGCTTGTCGTTGAAATAGATCTCACAGCCAGCGATGAATTTTACCTTCGCGCTTTTTGCAGCCAGATAGGCATCCGGAATTCCTCCCATGCTTCCGTGGTCCGTCAGGACCATAGCAGGGAATCCGCGGAGCTGGCATTCCTTGGCGTAATCCTCAGGGTCAGGAAGGCCGTCCAATGGTGAGAATACGGAATGAGAATGGAGGTGGACGAAGTCCTTCGGGCCTGGGTAAGACTTCTCGGCCGCCTCGATTTGCTTGTCTCGGTCAGTCGGGTCTGCCACGCATCACCCAAGTAGGCGTCCTTCGGACGGATGACCGGATTCGGGGTGCTCAATCAGGCCAGCGCAATCGCTGGCTGCTTACGGATTTGGCCCGGACTCCATCTCCCCGCCGGGGACCGGCTGTCCTCCCGCGATCGTGAAATCGCGCATCCGTCCGAGGGACGCCTCTTTCGAGATTGAATATAGCCTTTGTGCCTCATTTTCGGCCATGCGAATGAGGCACAGGGCCATCCCGCAATGGGTTCGGACGATTTTCATTTTCATTTTCATCCTTCGTGTTTCTCGGCTGCGATTAGGCACCCCTCGGCGACCGCGTAGAGCGGCTTGTCGACGAGCGAGATCTCGCCGACCTGGAAGGGCATGTCCTGCTTTGCGAAGACTTCCTTGAAGAGCGC